>Ga0255772_10005738_pt1 | contig 11434 bp, 7 predicted proteins | sample 071ome_34_FD_179970 | JGI IMG/M metagenome (GOLD analysis project Ga0255772, IMG submission 179970) | Coastal salt marsh microbial communities from the Groves Creek Marsh, Skidaway Island, Georgia - 071411BT metaG (version 2) | ecosystem: Environmental > Aquatic > Marine > Intertidal zone > Salt... | reverse complement strand
ATGCTCACAAACAAGCCAAAAGATTTTTCAATACCGAAAGAGGTAAAGCATATTCAAACAGATTACCTTGGCGTGTAGGTGAACTTAATTGGCAAACAGATTGGGCAGATGATTTGGTAGAAATGATTACTCAATATACCATGATAAATACTTCTGGTGCAAATAGAAATACCGCAAGATTACTTAATAGACTTGCAGATGGTAAATTAAATATGAACGATTTATCATCATTTCCTGAACAATATTGGCCATCAGTTATTCACGGTGAGGAAATAAGACACATACTTGGTGGTAGAGAAGGTTTTACAAGTAATTTATTAAGAGGCTTTTTAGTAGAAGGATTTGATGGCTTAGGTAGATTACCAACTGATGTGTTAAGTAGAAACCCTATGATGAGAAGTTTATTTGCCCTTGAAGTAGATAGAAGGTTAAAACTATTGATTAAACAAGGTAAGAAAGATTTTACTGCAAGTGAAATCCAAAATGTAGGTAGACAAGCTAAGATGGGTGCTATTGAGGAAACACAAAAGTTTATGTATAACATAGCTGAAACACCAAGACTTGGTACCACTATGTTAAGATTTTTAATACCATTCTTTGCGGCTGGTGTTGAGGTGTTAAATGTATGGGGCGGATTAGTAAGAAGGGATCCTTCGATTGTTGCTAAAGCCAATATGATATGGAAATCACCTAATCGTGCAATTAATACTGAAGGTGGTATGTTTGCTGGCGCGGCTGGCGGATATACTTTAGTTACAAAAGATGATGAAGGTAATGAATATATAACCTTAATGTTATCAGAACAATTTACTCAGGATAAAGAATGGTTTAATACTTATTGGGGCAAGTATCTAGCAGATTCCACATTTAGATTTAATAAAAATTCTTTTAACATGATGTTAAACAATCCAATTGGTAATGGTGGACCGATTGTAAACTTGGCCGCTAATGAATTTTATATCAGAAATCCTGAACAAGAAAAAACTGCCATTGCAGAATTTTTATTATCATGGGGTGCAAAAGGTGGTACATCATTTACTGAAAGAGCCTTATCGGCACAATCACCAACAGTAAGAGGTATTGCAGAGGGATTTGATTTTGTGGGCGATTACAATGGACAAAAACTTAGATTACTTAATGATGTGGCTACATACTTTGATGTTCAAGTAAGACTTGGTGAAATAGATTTAGTTACACCGAAAGATATATTTGACGCCACCGATAAATTATGGTGGCTATATGCTTATACTCGTTATTATTCACCAGCCTCACCAATTTTAGATAGTCCATTAAAACCATATAAAGATGCTTTACAAGAATACATTGAGGAATATGGTAATACAGAAGGTGTAGAAAAATTTATACAAAATTATGGTGATGAATATTTTGCAGTTACAAAAGGTAGAACAGTCAGTAGAACAGGCATACCACCAACAGTTGAGGCTGAATTAGCAAGAAAACAATTCCAAGATGTCATCTTAAAATATCCAGAATATGGTAATCTAATCATTGGTGATTTAGGTGATGTTGGAGAATTTTCATCTACAGTATTTGCGGCTCAATTATCAAGCACAGTGGATAGACAATTTGGTGAACAAGTAACTGAGAGATTTGGTGTAGAAAGAGATTATAGAGATTATAAAGCCGATGATTTCTTGCCAGATGGTAGAATAAAGGAAGTGGACGCAGATATTGGCTGGCAAAAATATGGTAGATTAATGGACGAAATAGACGCCGTTAGAATGGAACTTGGATTGCCAAATCTTTTAGTAAAGGACGCAGAAAAATTAAAAGCCTATAAAGATGAACAGGTTTCTAAATTAAAAGAAGAACACCCAGCTTGGGCAGAGGATTATGATACACCACCTAATGTGAATAACTGGAATAATAAAATGCAATCATTAGAGGAAATAGCATTAGCAGTATTGGATCCTTCAGTTACAAATGATATTACTACTCGACCAGATATGGTGGGTCTAATAATGTATATTGCCTTAAGAAAAGATATGCAAGAAACTCTTAGCCAACAACAATATAAGACTTTAAATGCGAAAGCCAATACCAAATTAAAATACGCATGGGATACTGAGGTGTTAAAGATTGTTGACCAATATCCAGAATTTGCTAATATCTATTATAGGTACCTCGAAGGAGACCCTGTTAAATAAATGAACAGTATTAAACTTTATATTGAATTAATCCAACAAGCATTAAATGGACAACTTTCTCAAAATCAAGCTGAGGCGTTATTAGCATTAGACCAGTTAATAGAAACTGAGGATAAAATAGATAATGGAGTTTTTGATTTAGAAAAATACATGTGGGCATTTGGACCTACAGTATCACAGACTTTAGCCAACGCCACACCAAATAATGTATCAATGGCAGAGGAACTAGCCACCTTTAGACCTCTGCCAGATACATTTATGAATAGAAGTGCAACCAATCCACTACAAGTAATTGGTGGATTAGATGAAAAGTCAGCAGTTATGGACGCTATGACTTTAACTAATCCTGTTCAAAAAGCGATTGAGTTTTATGACGCCACTGGTTATGTGCCTACTGATATTCAAAATCAGGCTGAACAAGCATTAGAACCTTTAAATCAAGTATTTACCACAAAACAAATAATTGAACAAAACTTGGCAAATTTACCTATGAACAAACCAGATAATTTATCAACAGAACAATGGTTAAAACTTAAAGGCTGGAGTAATGTTGGACCAGAAGATGGTAATGAATTAGCTGATGTAATCGTGCAATGGATAGGCTCACTCGGAATACCTATATTAGGTGGAGCAGTAGGTGGAGTACCAGGAGCATTAGGTGGGGCAGCCATAGCACCTGAAATGCCTTTGGAAGAAACTATTGGTTTATTTGATGAGGACACACAAAAAGTAATTTATGCAAGTATGCCAGCTTGGCTATTACCTTTTATTAAATCTACTAATCCAAATAGTAATGTAGACGCCGCTATTGAGGCCGCAAAAGAAAAAGGCGGTGCAATCGATTTAGAAAAATTTACATCAGCCAAAAATGCTGGTGCTATTGATGAAGTTGTGGAAAATAAAAATACATTAAAAAAATCTTTAAATTATATCGGAAATAAACTTAAACCAACTACATGGGCAAAAGCATTTATGAAAAGTACTCCTGCAAAAATTCTTACAGGTGTAATTTTAGGCGGTGCAGTAATTAGAGGATTTACTGGTGATGTTGCAGGCCCTATGTTTGATGAACAACCAGAAAGTCTACCAGCCTCTACTACAGAAAATGAAGTAGAGCAAACTCCAACTACAATAGCTGATTTAGATTTACCAGGTTTAGACCCAGATTTATTTGCAGTCGATGAGGAAAGTAATTATGAACAATGGATAACTAAGAATTGGTATGATACTCGAAGTTTAGATTTTTATACTGTACCTCAAGAACAAGAAGTAGATGATAAAACATTTGGTGGTATAACTTATGGTGGTAATTGGTATAACCCTAATCCTACTACACAAGCAGAAATCTATGGTCAAAGAGGTATACAAGGTGTATTAAAACCAGGCGCTACAATTAATCCAAAATTATTTTCAAAAGTTTCAAGTGGCAAAACTTGGTTACAACTTATGCAAGAAGCCTCAGTTAAATATAATGTGCCAATGGAAATTATATATGGTTTAGCTTTTCAAGAAACTGGTGGTTCATTTGATAATAACCAAGAAGTAATGGACACAAATGGTTATGTGTCTTATGGATTTGCTGGTATTAATATGGCACCAAATAACTTTGGAGCAGGCGGTGATGAGGATTATATCTGGGGAAATATAACTGAAGAACAAGCGAAGGATCCAGAGTTTGCAATTAATTTTATAGGTTTTCAATTAGATAGATACAGAGATTATTATGGTGGCAATTTAGAGGCTGCTATTATATCTTATCGTGGTGGTATAAAACAAGGTCAGACTTATGCTGATACTGGTAAATATGCTACGGCATTAGATAAAGATTATTTAACAAAAATATATAGCTGGGCTACTCAATCTGGCATAGGTAAAAGCTATGCTAATCTAGTAGAAGGCTCAGCAGGAAAAGGTGTAGCAAGAAAATGGACTCCATACTCTGCACCAAGTGATGATATAATGAAGGGATTTGTAGATAATATTGTAGGCCAAAGTTATGGTAGAAAAGCCGTTCAAGCTGACTATGATTATTGGTTACCACAAATATTAACTATGGACCAAGAAGTTTATAATGCTACACAAACCGCATTAGATAAAGAACAAAGTTATGAGGGTTTAACTACATTTGGTAAATTAGATAAAGCAGTTGGTGAAACTGGCGAAGCAAAATTTTATGAAGGCAAAAAGAATTACCAAACTGTGCAAGATTGGTTTACAAATAACTTTATGACAGGAATAGCAAACGCATAATGCCATATAATTTAATTGGACAACAAGGACCAGCAGGACAAAGTAACGAAGGTTACGAATATAAATATGAAAGCCCACCAGGCTCAGGTGATAATCCCGGCCGAGAAGGTACTATTCAACAAGATGGTTCAATCACAGGTGGCGGTACAAATCAAGATATATTATGGTTTAGATATGATACAGGTTCTTATGGTACAACAACTGAAAAAGCAGGATTGCCAGAAGGTGCTACATTTGTTGGTGACTTAGATGAATTTAAAGGTGTAAAAGAGGATTATAATTTAGCAGACTTTTCTAATCCGACTGAAGTAATAGGTGCAGCCTCTACTGGTACAAAACCAGATGGTAGTCCAATCAATGATGACAATGATAATGCTACTAAAAATCAAACAGGAAACAACGCTGGTAATACTGCATTAAGACAATTACCTCAATCTGCAATCATTACAAAAATAGGTGATGAGTGGAGAATAGTATTACCATTTAGTGATGGTCTAGGTGCGGCATGGTATGATATAACTTCTACACAATATGCCAATTTAGGTAATCCAAAAGCCGATGAAACATTTGCAGATGTAGAGGATTTTACAAATAAATATGGTGACTTCTATTTCGGTAATTTAAATGAAATAGAAATTAATGGTGATGTGGCTTGGCAAGAAATGACCAAATCTATCTTTGCTGAGTTTGGACAATACATACCATTAGATAGTCCAGAATTAAAACGATTAGTTTTACAGGCATACTTTGAACAATGGGAGCCACAACAAGTAGAGGCCGCATATAAAAATACTTCTTACTATAACGCCATGTCCGACCAGGCAAGAGCTTATGAAGGTATGTCGGACGCTGAAAAATTAATGGAGATTGAGAGGCAACAATATAAATTAAACGCTCATTACATTTATGAATACGGCGATAATCCTACAGAAGGATTAGATAGTTTTAAAGAAATGGCTACAAAAATAGCAAAAGGTGAAATCTCAATAGAAGGTGCATTTTATACTATAACTTCTGAGGCACAAAATGTTCAAGGCAGTTCTGCTAATCGTAGGCTAACTGATGAACTTGCTCAAAAGAACGAGGCACTTGGTGCTGATGAGGCTAACTATTCAAGAATATTAAATAGCCATAATGTTTATTATGGTAATCATGTGCCAGTAGATGAAGGCTATTATCGTGAACTAGCAAAAGAATTAACCTTAAATCAAACTGATTGGAATAGCGTATTAAATCAATTACAAACTGGTTCAGCCGCTACACACAAAGGTAAAGACCCTACATTAACATGGAACCAATATTCATCTGGTGCTAAATCAGTTTTAAAAGCAGGTTTAGAATTAAATGATGTGGATAATAATGACCCATTATTAGTTAAAATATTAAGTGGTGAGTTACAAGGTAAAGATGTAGATACGGCAATAAGAGCCGACAATAGATTTTTAAATACAAAAAGAGCGGAAGATGAGTTTACAAGTTCTGTGAATTCCATCGGAAGTATGCTAGGATTTGAATAATGGCTATTACAGATACAGAATTTATACAGGCAACAATAAGAAATAATCCTTGGTTACAATATTTTTCAAGCGATTTTTTAAACAACATGATAGACCTTATTGTGTTTCAAGGTGTAACAGACCCTAATGTTTTAATTGATGAGATAAGGCAAACCGATGATTACAAACAAAGATTTGCTGGATTAGTACAAAGACAACAAAAAGGTTTACCGCCTATGAAAGAAAGTGAATATCTGGAATATGAAAGAACTATATTTGGTATATTAAATAGTTATGGTATAACTGATATATTTGCTGAAGGTGGTATTACAAGTCAAAACTTTAGAGATAAAGTGGCTACTCTTGTAGCAGGAAATGTTGATGCAATAGATTTTAGCCGTAGAATAGATAAAGGTTATGCTCAAGTAAAAGAAAGTTATGACCAAGTTAAAAATGCTTTTGAGGAATTTTATGGTGTAACACCCACAGAATCCGATTTACTTACATACTTCTTGGATCCATCTAAAGGGGTCGAAGTATTAGAAAACCAAATAGCTACTGCACAAATAGGTGGAGCGGCTATGAAATATGGATTAAACATAACAAGGTCAAGAGCAGAATTTTTAAAACAATATGGTGTGACCGAACAATTAGCTACTCAAGGTTTTTCTGAAGTGGCTAAAGAGAAAGAGTCCTTGACAAAACTTGCAAGGATTCATAGTATTAGTCCATTAAGTGAAGAACAAATACAGGACTATGTATTCCATGAGGATACACAAATAGCGGGACAACGAAAAAGAATATTCGATACCGCACTATCAGAATTTCAGGCTGGTACCACCGGTCGTTTCTCAAGAACTGGAGGCCTCTCTGGACTAGGAGAAACTCGTAGAGGTGGTTACTAGATGAACAACGGAACCCTGACCGTATCAGGCGACAAGATAAACCTTGTTAGTTCTCCGACTAACAAGCGTATAAAGGAGGAAACTAGATATGAGTAAATTCGAGGAATTAATCGAACAAGCTGAAGAAGGAAACATGGACGCACTGGCTCAACTTAAAGCTGAGTTTAGTGGTTCTGCTTTAAGAGAAAAAGCTGAAAAGGCTGCGGCGCTACAAGAACAAGTAGACCAACTTGCACCGTTTGCCAGAGAGGCAAAAATAAAATCTCTTAAAGATAGTCTACCAGAACAGTTTAAAAATGTGGACTTAACTTCAGATGATTTGGTTGATGTTGCACCTTCGGATATTACACTAGAGACCTTAATCATCAAAGCCCAAGGAAAGCAAAAAGCTCAAGCTGACTTTATGGCACAAGCCGCAAAGATGGCTGGTTTTGATAATGTTGAGGAATATCAGAAAGCATTGGATAGTATCAAAAAACCCGTGTCTGAAACGCAACCAACTCAGACCGTTAGCGATATGGAGAAAATCGCAACTGCGGCTACTGGTACTGCTAGTGGAATACCGGACAATAGTGTGAATACAAGAAAGTTAGCAACCGAAACTTACAAGACCGCAAAACAATCAGGTAGAGCAGATGACTACGCCATAGGCGAAGCTATCGAGGCTTTGTTTGATAACCAATTAAAGGAGAACTAATTGGATAGAATTTGTAAATCTTGCAAGTCGGTTCAAAACCATAATCGTAATTTTTGCACAGATTGTAACTCCGTGGTAGATACACTAGCGATGAACATATCGCCTTCTGCATTACCAACAACAAAAAATAATAAACCGCCGCGTAGAAGTAACAATGCGTGGGAAAGAGGAATTCGTAAAGATGAACGAGGAGTTGCTTATCTTGATAAAAACGGAAAGCCTCTAAGAAATGGTGAAGGTTTTAATCAATATGATTATAAACCTAAACCAATAAGTATAAGTAATAAAAAATAGGAGAAAATTAAATGGCTACACAGTCAGGAACTCGTAAGACATACGACTCCACAGTCGGCGTAAAGCTAGACATGGAGGACGCCATTCATTTAATTTCCCCTTTTGATGTTCCTTTCTTAGGTACTTACGGTGCCGAAGGCGGTTCAGCTTTATCATCAGAGGATACATCATCAAAAAAAGTAGAATGGATTGAGGACGAATTAGTCCCTTCATCGGATACAGTAAATGAAACATTTTCTGACTCCGATACCACTCTTACTGTTGATAACGGAGGCTACTTTAAAGCCAACGACCTTATCAGAATTGGTGATGAATTACTTGTTGTTAGTGCTGTGTCAGGAAACGATTTAACTGTATCAAGAGGATATGGCGATAGCTCTGCTGCCGCTGCCGCTGATGGAGATAAAATCACAATATTAGGAACTCTACCAGTTGAAGGTGCAGACCCAGTTAGTGGTGTGAACTTTCAAAGAGTTTCCAAATATAACATGACACAAATCTACCAAGATGAGTTAGAAGTAACTCGTTCTGAGGAAAAAGCCGCTAAATACGGTGTAAGTTCTGAGATTGCATATCAAGGCGGAAAGCGATTGAAAGAGGCTGCAATTAAATTAGAACAAAACATTATCCTTGGTTCAAGATATGAGGATACTGGAGCAAAGAAACGCTCCATGGGTGGATTAGATTACTTTATTACAAGTAATGTTGATGCTGCCACAACCTCATTAACAATGACCAAGATTAATGACCAAATGCAAAATTCATTTAACGCTGGTGGTAATGTATCACTACTCGTTGTGGGTGGCGCACAAAAAAGGGTAATCAATGGATTCGATGCTGATGATATCCGTTTTTCACAAGACGAGAATATTAGAGGCGCCGTTGTTGATTTCTTAGACACCGACTTTGGTCGTGTGTATGTAATGTTAAACAGATGGGTACCAACAAATATGTTGTTCGGACTTGAACCACAATACATCAACCTTGTTTGGTTTGATAGATGGTTCATGGAGGCACTAGCTAAAACTGGTGACAGACAACAATATCAACTCATTGGGGAATGCTCAATGAAGGTTAAAAATGAAAAAGCCCATTTCAAATTTAACGCTCTAACATAATCATGGGTGTAAGTAGAGGGACCATATCGACTTACGATAGTCCCTCTACACCCAAATCAGATGAGGAAGTAGATGGCTCAAGCAAGTAGTTTAATAAGTAGAATAACCAAAGCATTTAATCGACATGACAATGCGGACATATTAGCAGTGGCTATGGATAATAGTACCACTTCTTTAAGTTATACTGGTATATTACCAGCATGGGGACCAGGATCCGTAGCAGAAATAGATAGTGAATTAATGTTGGTTCAAAGTGTGGACACTACGGCCAAGACTGCTACTGTTATTCGTGGATGGTTAAACACTACTGCCGCTAGTCATACTGCAAATACACCAGTTTTTGTTAATCCTAGAGTTTCAAGGGCTGATGTTTTAGATTTATTTAACGATTGCCTAACTGCAATATATCCAACAATATATAAAACTTCAACAACTACCGCTACATATAGCAACAATAGTATTGGATATAATATGCCGTCAGATACATCTAAAATATTAACCGTTCAATATCAAGTAAATTCCAATGCAAGTCAATGGGCACATATTGGTGATTATGAATTACACCAAAATATGGATACAAGTGATTTCGCTGGAGGCAAAGCAATTATGATAAGAAAATCATTACCTTCCTCAGCAAGTATTCGTATCACATATTCCTCACCGTTTACAAGATTTACTGCTGAGTCCGAGGATATGACAACTGATATAGGTTTACAAGATTACATGACAGACCTATTATTTTATTTTTCTATGAACCGTTTAGCAGTTCAAGAGGAGTTGGAAAACACACAAAAGAAAAATGCACAAAGCCATCAAAGAAGTCAAGAGAGTCCTCCATTTCTATCAGTAAGAACTGGCGAATGGTACCAGGCTCGTTTTGAGGAGTTGTTGCAAGATTGTAAAAACCGACTACACTTGGAGAATAAACCATTTATTATGAGTAGATATGGCTAGAAAATATTTTAGTAATACCGCAGTAGCAACAACTTTATCAGTAACCATTAGTGATGCTGATACCTCATTAACAGTTAATAGTTCTACTGGTTATCCAGCAGTACCGTTTACAATAGCCGTTAATGCTGGTACTTCAGCAGAGGAAATAATTTTAGTTGGTGCTAAATCTGGTACAACATTTAGTTCTTTAACAAGAGGCTACGATGGTAGTACTGCAAGGTCTCATACTTCTGGCGCAACTGTAAAACATGTGGCTGCCGCTGAGGACTTTGACGCCTTATATACTCATGACCATGATACTGCTGATGGACATACAAACATACCATTTGCTAATGTAACTGGTACAGTACCAACAACACAAGGTGGTACTGGTCTTACTTCACTTGGTACTGCTGGTCAAGTAATAAAAGTTAATGCAGGTGCAACTGCTTTTGAATTTGGTAATGTTGAGGCAGTATTAAATATTGAAGGCATGACAGATGGTTCAGCTATTACGATTGCCGATACCGATAAATTTATTATCTCAGATGATGGCGTTGAAAAATTTGTAACTGGTGCCACACTTAAAACTTTCCTTTTAAATAATATTGATATAGATTCCTTAACTGATGGTTCAGCAATTACATTGGACGCTACAGATAAGTTAGCAGTATCGGACGCAGGCACAGAAAAATTTATTAACATTTCCCAAATCAAAACTTTTGTGAACTCAGACCTACAAGAATTAACTGAGGATTATGTAAATGGTTTATTAGTAGAAGGCTCAAACATAACATTAACTTATGATGATGGAGCAGGAACTCTTACAATAGCGGCTACTGATACACAACTCTCACAAGAACAAGTGGAAGATTATGTGAACGGCTTATTAGTTGCAGGATCCAATATTACTTTAACTTACGATGATGTGGCTGGTACATTAACTATTGACGCCGCACAATTAACTCAAGAACAAATAGAGGATTATGTAAATGGATTAGTAGTTGCTGGAACTAACATGACCATTACTTATGATGATGTGGCAAACACATTAACTTTTGCCTCTACAGATACCCAACTTACTCAAGAACAAGTTGAGGATTATGTGGGGGGATTAATTCAAGCTGGTACAGATATATCAGTAACCTATGATGATGTTGCTGGTACATTAACGATTGCAAATACTGCCGCCTTAAGTGCAGAACAAGTAGAGGATATTGTAGGTGCAATGGTTAGTGGTAATAGTGAAAGCGGTATTACAGTAACTTATGATGATACTAATGGTAAATTAGATTTCTCAGTAGCAATACCAGCCTCAGATGAAATTGTGGACGCAGACGCCGATACAAAAATTCAAGTAGAGGAAACTGCTGATGAGGATATAATAAGATTTGATACTGCAGGTGTAGAACGAGCCACTATGAGTACCACATTAGCTTTAACTACAAATGGAGGTGGGTATATTCATAATCAAACTCAAGCCTCAATTTATACAATTAATACAGGTGAAGGTGCAGTATTCGCCGGTCCAGTAACTATTACCGGTACTGTAACCAATAATGGTACAATGGTA
>Ga0255772_10005733_pt1 | contig 11441 bp, 11 predicted proteins | sample 071ome_34_FD_179970 | JGI IMG/M metagenome (GOLD analysis project Ga0255772, IMG submission 179970) | Coastal salt marsh microbial communities from the Groves Creek Marsh, Skidaway Island, Georgia - 071411BT metaG (version 2) | ecosystem: Environmental > Aquatic > Marine > Intertidal zone >... | reverse complement strand
AAGCTGATCGCCGACGACCCACGACCTGGGTTTGGCGCGATCGCCCCTCGGGTCGCCGCCGACCTCTACGGCCTCGAGGTGTTGGCTGAGGACATCGAGGACGAGGAGGGCAACCAGACCCGATTCGTGCTCGTGAGTCGCGACGGTGGCCCGTCGGCAACCGGACACGATCGCACCGGACTGGTGGTGTTCCAGCGAGCCGATGAGCCGGGATCGTTGATCTCGATCCTTCAGGAGTTCGCCGCTCGACGCATCAACCTGACGCACCTAATCTCGCGGCCCATCAAGGACGGCGGACTCGGGGAGTACTGCTTCATCATCCTCGCTGAGGGTCACGTTGCCGATGATCTGCTCGCCGATGCGATGAGAGCGCTGCACGCGAAGCAGGGGTCGGTGAAGTGGTTTGGATCATGGCCGCGCGCCGACGGTCAAGTTCACGATGCGCGCACGCACGCCGACGAGCGTTGGCGTAGCGCTGATGACTGGCTGGCGGATATCCGCCGTCGCGTCTCGGGCTGAACCCGCGGTGTCGCGATCCGCGACGTCTCCTAACCTCGGCCCATGACCTCACCGATCACCGTCGTCACCGGCGCCAACTCCGGCATCGGGCGCGCCACCGCCATCCACCTCGCTGTCAGCGGCCATCGGGTGTTCGGCACCGTCCGGGCTGTCGCCAAGGCCGAGAAGCTGCTGGCCGCGGCCGCCGAACACGGCGTCGAGATCGAACTCGCCGAACTCGACGTGGCCGACGACACCTCGGTGGAGCGCGGCTTCGCCGACATCCTCGAGCGGGCGGGCCGCGTCGATCATCTCGTGAACAACGCCGGCGTCGGAGGAAACGGTGTGGTGGAGGAGTGCTCCTCGGAGCAGTTCCTCGACGTGATGAACGTCGACCTCGTTGGGGCGATCCGCTGCTCACGGGCCGTGCTCCCTCAGATGCGCGAGCGCGGATCCGGCACCATCGTGAACGTCACCTCCGTGGCCGGTCGCTTCGGCGCGATGGCCCAGGCGCCCTACGTTGCATCGAAGTGGGCACTCGAGGGGGTGAGCGAGGAGATGGCGCTTGAGCTCGCCGCTTTCGGAATCCGCGTCGCGATCGTCGAGCCGGGGGTCACCAAGTCGTCGATCTTCGCGAAGAACATCGACGCCCCGAACAACACCGGCGCGTACGACGCTCACTACCGACGCATGTTCCAGATGTACTCCGCGGGCATCCAGAACGCGACCGATGCCGTCGAAGTGGCCGAGGTGATCCGGCACGCGATCGAGACCGATGAGCCCGAGCTCCGTTACCTCGTGAGTTGGGGGGCTGCCGAGATGGTGGCCGGCCGCGACGCGATGAGTGCCGCCGACTGGGTGGGGCTCGGATCGATCGCCGACGACGCCGACTACGCGCGACGCTTCAGCGAGTTGATGGGCATCGACATCACCGGTGTCTGACCAGCGACGGTCGACCGCCTGAGCGGAACGGGAGGGATTCGAACCCCCGGGCCTTGTGGGCCGGCCGCTTTCAAGGCGGCTGCATTTGTCCGCTCTGCCACCGTTCCGTCGTCAAACCTACCGGTGACTCGCGTCCGCGTCGGTGGGCCCGGATGGCCAACCTGACATGACCGGTACACTCGCCGGTGCTGGAGAGGTGCCAGAGCGGCCGAATGGGGCGCCCTGCTAAGGCGTTGATCATGCAAATGATCCGTGGGTTCAAATCCCACCCTCTCCGCCAGTCGACGTGCCGGGCCCTCGGGTCCGGCACGATCGCGTTCCAGCCCCAGAGTCGACTTCGCATCGCCGCAGGCGCACGGCCAATTGTTGCGAAATGATGACGAAACGACGAAACTGGACCCATGCGGTCCGGTCCTAGACGCCGACCGACCCCGCGTCGTCGAGATCACGGTCTCCCGTCGGAGGCCGGCGCAGACCTGAACACTGCGGCCGAGGACCCCGCGGACGATCCGCTCCAGGATGAGTTCTGGGGTGACCTCGGGGAGTGGCCCGAACTGGAGCCGGCCCCCGAGCGCGCTCCGGCCGAACCCCGCTTCCACGACGACGACACCGACGCGATGGCGAGCATCTCCGAGCGGCTCGGATTCGGCGCTCTCGACCCGTTCGTCACTCGGGTCGCGGCGATCGTGCTCATCGGACTGCTGATCGTGCCCATCGTGTGGGCCTCCCGCGACGAGGCCGAGGAGACACTCGCCCCGGTGGCCGAGGCCGCTGCTCCGCTCGAGGAGCCAGCCCAGCCCGTCGAGGAGACCCCCGAGGCCGACCTGCCACCCGCGATCGTCGAAGCGGTCACCGCTGTCACCATCGACCCGACCTCACTGCCGATCGCCACCGTCCCCGAAGGCTCCGAGACGGTGAGCGCCGTCGTAGCCAACGAAGCACCGACCGTCAGCAACACGCCGGATTGCGGAGAGTCGTACACCGTGCGGTCGGGGGACGCGTGGAGTCTGATCGCCGACCGGGCGTCGGTGTCGACGCGCGCGCTGCTCAACGTGAACGCGGCGACCTCGGACTCGGTCATACATCCCGGTGACGAGATCTGCCTGCCCGTCGGCGCGACCACTCCCGCCCCGTCATCACCCGCGGTCGCCACACCGAGATGCGGCGACGCCTACACCGTGCGGTCGGGGGACGCGTGGAGTCTCATCGCCGATCGGGCGTCCGTAACCACGAGCGCGTTGCTCGCGGCCAACGGAGCGAACTCGTCAACGTTGATTCATCCGGGCGAGGAGATCTGCCTGCCGCCCGGTGCGCGTATCTCGGTGCCGGCTACAACGACACCGCCTCCTACGACCACGGTCGCCAAACCACCGGCGCCGAGCCGAACGGAGGCCGAGGCGATCATCCGAGAGATCTGGCCTGACGATCTCGAGGACGAGGCGGTGCGCATCGCCTGGCGCGAGAGCAACCACATCGCGACGGTCGAGAACTGGTGCTGCCTCGGCCTGTTCCAGATCTATTGGAACGTGCACCGCGGCTGGCTTGCTGGCATCGGCGTGACCGACCGCAACCAACTCTTTGATGCTCGGACGAATGCCCGCGCCGCCTACGCCCTGTATCAGCGGGCTGGCGGCTGGCGCCCTTGGCAGCTCTGAGCCGGCGCGTCAGACCGGAGGCGGCGGAGGAGGAGGCAACGGACTGCCGCTCGGTGTCGCGGGCGCACCGGAGGGCGAGCCGTATTTGTTGGGGCCGCCGTCGCCAGATGAGGCGTGCCAGACGATGAGGATGATCCATCCGATGATCGGCACCAGCCAGAGCAGCAGCCACCAACCCGAACGGCCCGTGTCGTGGAGACGGCGGAACGAGGCGGCGAACTGCGGAAGCAGCATGCCGATTCCCCAGATGTTGGAGATGATCGGGATCGGCGACAAAGCAAGGTTGACCAGGATGACAGCAAGGATGAACCACCAGAACTCGGGACGGTTCGACCGGCCCGAGAAGGTGACGTAGTTCTCGAGCACCGCCTTCTTCCAATAGGTGATCAATGGCATGGGTCGACCGTAACCCGTGGGCGTGACGCCTCGAGGCGACCGGGTGCCGTTGGGCGAGGATGCGCCTACACTTCCCGACGAAGCGCCCGTAGCTCAACGGATAGAGCATCTGACTACGGATCAGAAGGTTTGGGGTTCGAATCCCTACGGGCGCGCTGGAAACCGCGGGTGTCCCATCCACGCGAATTCCTTTCTCGCAACCCGTCGGAGCGGACTCGCCGGACCGACAGTGCCGTAAGTTCGGCCCATGCACGACAGCGTCCTTCGGCACCTGCGCGAGAGCTTCCATGAGCGATTCGCCCATCACGGCCATGTCGATCAAGTTCGGAGCGCGGGCCGACTCTTCGCCGGCGACTACTCCGCGGCGGCCACCGTTCGAGACGAGTTCGACGGCAGTCTTCTCGGCATCGGTGTGATGCACGACCTCGCCGGCGAGGTCGTCAGCCTCGACGGCGTCACCTGGCGGGTACCGGTTGACGGGACACCCGTCGCAGTCGACATCGAGGAGACCGTCGCCTTCGGTGTCGCCGCTCACGGCGGTCGGCGTCACCGGGTCACGATCGGAGCGGGAGTCGACGTCGACGGCCTGCTCGGCGTGATCGACACGTACTTGGCTCGCCACCACATCGATCATGAGGAGGTGGTCTGCGCGCTGCGGCTCACCGGAACCTTCCGTGATGTGGTGTTGAGAACCGTTGCCTCGCCCACCTACGAAGGGGAGACTCTCGGCGAGATCATCGATGATGAGGCGCGATTCCGGTTCGACTCGTGGACCGGCACGATGGTCGGGTTCCGTTTCCCGGACGCGACGACGGGCGACACGATTCCGGGGATTCACCTTCATGGCATCGCGGATGATCGGAGCTCCGGAGGACACCTGCGAAATATGACCACCGCCGATGTGGTGCTGGACCTGTGGGTTGATGAGCTCCATCGACGCCACGACTCCGCCGAGAGCGGCGGGGCCGAATCCAATGAGGCCGTCGACTTCTCTCGCTATGAGGGGCCGGTCGACGACTGATCAGGGACGCGATGTTTCGCGACGCTGGCGGAGGTTGCGGTCGTGAGCGACTGGGCATCAAAACCGTGGCTTCTGTCATGATTAAGGGATGCGCCGCACCCTCGCAACCATCTCACTCGCGCTCCTGATCGCTGCCTGCTCCTCATCGGACAGCGTTTCGCCACCCGCGGAAGCCGAACCCGAAACATCCGCTGCCGAGCCGGCCCCGGAACCTGAGCCAGCCCCCGAACCTGCCCCGGAACCCGCGCCTGCTCCCGAACCGGCACCAGAGCCCGCCCCCGAACCCGAACCGGCGCCGACCACCACCGAGGCCCCGCGTCCGACCCTCACCGACATCGCCGATCTCGGCACGAGCGGGGTGAGCCCGCACATGGAGCGCAACGATGACGGCACGCTCCGTCTCTTCTACTCATCGATGGAGGCCGGCGGCACCGCGGTGGATCTCTGCTCGGCCGACCTGGTCTGCGAGCGTCAGGGTGCGATCCAACGGGTCTCGGATGTGACGACCCTCACCACGCCGGCCGGCGAGCGTCGGGCCTACCTCGTCGAATTCGATCCGAACACCAATGACAAGGTGATCTACACCGCGCTCATCTCTGACGACGGTCTCACCCTCAGCGGGCAGACCTCGCTTGGCATCTCGAGCGAAGGGGCGATGGCGTGGGGTGTGCCCGATGCCGTGGTCACCCCCGACGGCCTAGTGCGCCTCTACTGGGTGGAGCCTGGTGACGGCCGAGCGAGCGAGCGCATCGTGAGCGCCACCTCGACCGACGGCACCGGGACCGAGTTTGTTCGGGATGATGGTGATCGCACCACCGGCGGTTACGTCGACTTCGAGGTGCTTCGGGCCGCGGAGGGCGACTGGTTAGCGGTCATGTCGACCTCGCCTGAGAATCTCCCGGCGTCGCCGCAGGCCATCTACGTCGGCACCTCGCCCGACGGGATCACGTGGAACGTTGACCCGGCACCGCTCTCATCGCTCGACATGTCGTATCTCGATCCGACCGGAGTGGAGGACGAGAACGGGAACTGGTTGCTGGTGCTGGCCGTCGCACCGAACGCAATGGGTGAACGTCACTACACGATGTCGAAGGCCACGCTCACCCTCCCCTGACCGCGGACACGCAGAAACAACGAAGGCCCGGCCGCCGCAGCGACCGGGCCTCCGTGTCCGAGGAGGTTCGGAATCAGTCGTCGTTCGGCTGGTAGAGCGCGCCGAGGAAGTATCCGTAGATGAGGTGCCAGACGAGGATGCCCGCGGGGAGCTTCCAGCCGTCAGGACCGTCGAACAGGAAGAAGCCGTAGCCCTGCTCCGCGACGTAGGCGTACGGCACGAGCAGACCGGCTGAGATAATCGTCATGATCACGCCGTAGAGAAGACCCTTGGAGATGTTGCCTCCGTTGGTGTCCTTGTTGAACGGCAACGAGTGACGTGCGATGAGTCCGAACAGGATCGCGAACACAATGCCGTTCACGAAGTGCAGGGCCTGTCCAGCGAAGAACATCCCTGAGGCGTGGTTCAGCGTCTCAGCCCAGTTCTCATCGAAGTAGCCGTTCCAGTTCGGGCCGCTGATGCCGAGCGCGAGAGCGCCGTTGTACATCGGCCAGGGAAGTGTCGGTAACCCGACAGCGGGGAAGACGTAACCGAAGTAGGTGCCGAGCTGGGTAGCGATGACACCGACGAGTGCAAGCGACCCGATTGGGTGATCGTTGCACCAAGCGCGCCAGCGGTTGTTGGGCTGGCCTGGAATTGAACCTGACATGGGTGGTGTGACCTCCTTTGCGCGGACCTGATGTCCGCTGAGTGGTCACAGTACCGCACTGCGGACACCCTCTTGGTCATCTGCGCGGCGGGCCGCGCCCGATGGCCCTCAGGCCGGCGGTCGATAGTCGATATTTCGATCGACGTTCATATAGATGTCGTTGGCGATCGGGTCGAGGCGCTCCTCGGTGATGTGCCCGAGCACGCCCGCGCACCGAGCGAGCAAGGCGAACCCGCGCACGATCCCCGGATCGAAACCGAGGTCGGCGAGCACCGCTCCGCATACCCCGGCCCCGTTCAACGGCAGCGCCCGTCCGAGCACCTCGGGAGCGACCCGACCGATCGCGTCGAACAGCGACAGGTGCGGACCGAACCGGTCGTGATCGCGAGCCAAGCGCATGAACACCGGCGTGCGCGGATCACCAACCTTGTGCACCGGGTGTCCGAGACCGGGCACGAAGCGGCCGGCGGCCTTCGTGTCGGCAACCACCGATCGCGCGAGGTCATCCCAGCCGGCGTCGTCACTCGGCAACTCACCGGCCGACGCCAGCGACTCGGCGAGGAACTTCGCGCAGTCCTCGGTGACACCAAGGAACCTTGATCCACCGCCGAGCAAGCCGGCCGCCACCGCGCCCTGAATTGAGTCGGGGGCGCTGAGATAGGTCAGCCGGGCGGCGATCGCCGTTGGTGTGAACCCGTGATCGGCGAGCGCCACCAGCACCGCCTCGAACATGACCCGCTCGCCCTCACTCGGACGCCGTTTCGCGACGAGCCAGAAGGCGAGCTCCCCGAAGGTGACCTGCCCGAGCATGTCGTCGGCCAGTGAACGGCCGAGCAGGGTGATCGAATCGGCATCGGAGGTGCCGAGGCCGGTGCGGAACGATGGGGTCTCGGTCATGCCGTCTCCTTCCGTCGTGGATCGCTTGACGAATCGCCGGACTCGTCGAGCAGCCAGGCGCGGATCTCATCGCTGTGCTCACCCAACTCAGGCGGTGGCAGCCGATAGGCGACCTCGGAACCTGAGAACGAGATCGGATTGCGCACGAGGTCGACCTCGCGGTCGCCCTCGCCGAGGGTCACGCGGGGGGCTAGACCGAGGCGCTCAGCCAACTCGACCCCCTCGCCGATCGAGTTGATCGGACCGCAGGGCACGCCCGCGGCATTCAACGCGATGAAGAGGTCATCAGCCGACCACTGCGACAGCGCCTCCACGAGCATCGGATGCAGTTGGTCGCGGTTGGCGGTGCGATCAGCGTTGCGAGCGAACCGCTCGTCGGTCGCCGCATCGGGGATGCCGATCACCTCGCACAGCGACGCGAACTGGCGATCGTTGGCGGCGGTGATGATGACGTCGCGATCCTTCGTTGGCATCGTTTGATACGGGTACACGCTCGGATGGGCGTTCCCCATCCGGCGCGGCACGACGCCGCCGGCCGTGAAGGCCGCGGTCTGGTTGACCAGACCCGACATCGCCGACGACAACAAGTTGACCTCGATGTGCTGGCCGAGACCCGTCTCGCGTCGCTGGTTGAGCGCCGCGAGCACACCGATGAGACCATGCAGACCGGTCATCACATCGAACACCGAGATGCCAGCCCGCAGCGCCGGACCGTCGGGCTCACCGGTGAGGCTCATCAGCCCCGACACGGCCTGGGCAACGAGGTCGTAGCCGGGGAGCGAGGCGCCTTCCGCCGTTCCGAACCCGCTGATCGAGAGGTAGATCAGACCCGGGTTGTCGCCCTTGACGTCGTCGTAGCCAAGGCCGAGCCGGTCGATGCCGCCGGGCTTGAAGTTCTCAAGAGCGATGTCGGCTCGCCGCAGCAGCGACTTCGCCACCGCGAGATCGTCAGGATTCTTGAGGTCGAGCACGATCGATCGCTTATTGCGGTTGATCGACAGGTAGTAGGTGGAGATGCCGTCCTTCTCAGGCGGCGCCCAGGTGCGCGTGTCGTCACCCGCTGGGCTCTCCACCTTGATGACCGTGGCACCCATGTCGGCCAGCAGCATCGAGCAGTACGGCCCCGCCAGCACCCGGGAGAGGTCGGCCACGAGGATGCCATCGAGCGGTCCTCGTCGACCCGGCGGGTGGTTCGTGGTTGAATCAGGTGCGACAGACATGGCGATCCTTCCGTTGCGGGGGAGCGTCCCGGTTCGAGACGCGGGGGGTGACGATGGGTCGTGAGGGGTCGAGAGACTTCGTGGAGGCGTTGGCCCGCGGCATCGACGTGATCCGCGCCTTCGGCCCTCGGGCGATGGAGATGTCGGTGAGCGACGTCGCCACCCGAACCGGTCTCGCTCGACCGACGGTGCGACGCCTCCTGCTCACCCTTGAGGAACTCGGATACGTGCGTTCCTCGAACGGGGTGTACTCGCTGACCGCGAAGACGCTCGATCTCGGCACCTCGTACATCTCGGCCCTTGGGCTGTGGGACGTCGCTCGGCCGCACATGGCGGCGCTGGTCGCGGAGACCCACGAGTCGAGTTCGATGTCGCAGCTCGACGGCAGCGACATCGTGTACGTCGCCCGGGTCGCCGTGCCGAAGATCATCGGGTTATCGGTCACCATCGGCACCCGGTTCCCGGCGGTGGCGACATCGATGGGGCGTGTGCTGTTGGCCGACCTCGACGGAGACGAGCTCGACTCGGCGCTCGCCGCTCCGAGCACCTCGGGGATCATCCCGCGGGTCGAGCCCTCACGAACCGAGATCGACTCGGCGCTCGCCGAGGTGCGTGAGCGCGGCTGGGCGATGTCTGACGAGCAGCTCTCGCTCGGCATCCGTTCGATCGCGGCGCCGGTCCGCGGTGGCACCGACCGGGTGGTGGCCGCCCTCAACGTGACGACCCACGCCGCCGAGACCCCAGTCGACGTGCTGCTCGGTGAACATCTGCCGAAACTGCTCGCCACGGCCGCCGCGATCGGCGACGAGTGGTCCAACTTGGAGCGCTTGCCGATCGCCGACGGGTGATCGTGACGCGACAGCATTCGACGACCCCCGGAGCGGTTCGGGCTCAGCGGTAGTTGTTGTTCGAAGTGTGGTCGCCGGCCAGCCAGCGCTGCAGCACCTCGTGAGCGTCGTGGCGCCGGTCCTCGTTGATCTTGTCGGCACCGGGGGCGTCGACGGTGAACTCGAGGATCATGCCGTTGGGATCGGTCGTGTAGAACGACCGGCAGTAGCCGTGCTCGAGGGTGAAGGTCTGCTCGGGCAGCCAGCCCGCGTCCATAACGCGCTTCTCGATTGCCGCTTGGGTCTCAGCGTCGACATGCAGGGCGATGTGACGGAACGGCGAGGGGATCAGTTCGGGGTCGAAGAGGTCCTGGTCCTCTTTGTTGGCGAACTGGAAGAACGCGAGGGCGCTGCCGTCGGCGAGGCCGAAGAAGCAGTGGCAGTAGGTGCGGACTGCGCCGAAGAGCTCGTCCTGCTCTGACCAGGTGGCCGTGAGCGGCAGACCGATGAGGTCCTCGTAGAACGCGCGAGTCGCCTCGAGGTCTTTGGTGACGTAGGCGGTGTGGTGCAGGCGATTGGGAAGAGTCTTGGTGTCGGACATGGCCCCCTCTTTCGATGTCGTTGAGTGACCGACACTTGCCCGATCTGCGGACAACGTGCCGTTCTGCGTACAGTACAACCGATCGAGCCTTCGGCCCAACCGTGCCCCACCCGGTTCGATGTCACGAATCCACGCGCTGACATGAGCCCGAGCATCGATCCGACCGGCGAAAGCACCGTCATTCTCGTCCACGGAGCGTGGCTCGGCGAGTGGTGTTGGCTCCGGGTCCGATCCCTCCTCCGCGTCGAGTCGGTTGAGGCGGAGGCGGTGTCCCTGACTGGCCATGGCGCGCGGCGACCAGAGGGCGGCCCGCACGTCACCCTCACCCACCACGTCGCGGACGTCGTGTCGACGATCGACCGTGTGGGGGGCGGCCCGGTGACCCTCGTTGGACACAGCTACGGCGGCCGGGTGATTACCCGAGTCGCCGCCGAGATACCCGACCGCATCAGCCGACTTGTCTACCTCGATGCCCATGCGCCGACCGCCCCCGACGTGAACCCCCTCGAGGAGCGCCGAACGATCGCGGCCGCCAACGGCGGGATGATCCCGTTCTCGGGATTCCAGGTCGACGACACCGTGCTCGACGGTGAGATGTCACTCGAGCACTTCTTGGCCGGCGTCAACGACCAGTCATTCGCCACCCTCGACGAGCCCTGGCAGTCGGACCCGGCTGAGCACATCCACCTCGACTACATCGCCGTCGACGGACCCGAGTCGGCCATGTTCGCGCCGTATGCCGAAGGCGCCGCCGCTGACCCGCGGTGGCACGTTCACCACATCACCGGCCCGCATCTGGTGACCTTCGCAGGAGCGACCGAGATCACGCGGATTATCACGCGCGACCGCTGATGGAGCCGACCTCGGGTGCGTTCAGCGCACCCACCCCGACACGTCCGCGATGAGATGGGCAATACCGATGACGTGGAAGCACACCAACCCGTCGGCCGACACCGGAGCGATTACCGCCTTGGCGACCGTCGGCGACGACGAGTCGGCCCAAGGGAAGTCGTCGCGGAGCGAGCCGCGACCAATGTCGCTGTGTCATGGCGGTCCGGAGTCGCGAGCCGAGGAGCCCTCGCAGTTTTCTCGCGCCGATCCCCGACGGTGCTGCCCTCTACGCTCGGGACGTGCGCGACCCGACCACCTCACGCCTCGCGGCGTTCGGCACCACGATCTTCGCGCGCATGTCCGCCCTCGCTGCCGAGACCGGCGCCATCAACCTCGGGCAGGGCTTTCCCGACACCGACGGGCCGACCGAGGTGCTCGATGCCGCGGTCGCGGCGATCCGCGGTGGGCAGAACCAGTATCCGCCCGGGCTTGGTATCGCCGATCTCCGGCATGCTGTCGCCGAACACCAACAGCGGTTCTGGGGCCTCACCGTCGACCCCGACACCGAGGTGCTGATCACCGCCGGCGCGACCGAGGCACTCGCCGGGTCGTTGCTCGGCATCTTGGAGACCGGTGATGAGGTCATCGTGTTCGAGCCGATGTTCGACTCGTATCAGGCGTGTATCGCGCTCGCCGGCGCGACCGTCGTGCCGGTCACCCTGATCCCCGGAGTCGACGGCTACACCTTCGACCCGGAGGCGTTGCGCGCCGCGGTCAGTCCGCGCACGCG
>Ga0255772_10005730_pt1 | contig 11445 bp, 14 predicted proteins | sample 071ome_34_FD_179970 | JGI IMG/M metagenome (GOLD analysis project Ga0255772, IMG submission 179970) | Coastal salt marsh microbial communities from the Groves Creek Marsh, Skidaway Island, Georgia - 071411BT metaG (version 2) | ecosystem: Environmental > Aquatic > Marine > Intertidal zone >... | reverse complement strand
ATAATAAACAACGAGATTTTTTAATTGCATAAACAAATGCCTCCTTTTGGTAATCTCTAACTTCAAATGGTATTTTTAAGGCCTTTATAAAACCATCAACGGCCTTTTCATCAACAGTAACATCTGATATTTTAGTACCATTGACAACTTGTATCTCTCTATCTTTACAAAACTTTAAAATATATGGATATAAACCGGCATAGATTTGGCCTGTCTGATATGAATATAATCTAATCTTTCCATCCCATACTCTATTTCTATATTGTGGCATGAATTTAAAACCAGGCACTTCAAATGTAAAATATTCTGATAATTCTCTACGAATATTATCTTCAGCTTCTATTGTTAAATAGACTTCGTTTTTCTTTTCTAATACAATATACCTGGTTAATGTCATTATTAAATTGCACCACTTGTAAATTTACGCCAATCAATGGCGTTTTTAATCGTAAATGTTCTGTTTGAGATTTGTCTAAGTGTTCTGTCTAAGTAATCAATAACTGCGTTGAGGTATTGTACTTTTTGTTTTAATCTAATTAATTCTTCGTCAGCGTCAATGTACTTATCAACATCTGTTCTAAGTATTTTTAAATCAAAAGGTTTTTCTGCATAGACTGAGGCATCTGCCTTACCCGTATAATACTCCCATTTATCACGCTTCATTTGAGCAAGGTCAGTTTCGGCCTTAGTCAACATAAGTTTAAACTTCGTATAGTGTTTCATATACTTGTTGTGTATTTGGGGAGTTTTAAGGGATTCTAAGTCTAGTTCTGTTTCATTAATGGCCAAGTCTTTATCGGCCATTTCTTGTAGTTTTTCTAAATCCATAATTACTCCTATATTTCACTTCATTATACACTAAAACCGTTAAAAAGTAAAGGCTTAGGTGTGTGTTATTGTAGTTGTGCCTGCACCAACAGCTGTCGCAAAGTCGTATCTGTCATACTTAAATGTTACACTAGCTGTTAAATATTGAATGTCGTTTTCTTGTTGTGCGTAGTTTAATCCAGAAAGTCCTACAGGATAAACACCTAAAAATCTTAATTCTGCAACTGGATTATTTTTACTTGATAATACTGTTAATGTTGCATCTGAATAAATTGCACCCTCAGAAGGAGCGCCGTATTTAACTTTTCCTGGTTCATTTGATACTGCATTTGTAGAACCTGGAAATCTATCATTACCTGCTTGTTGTAATGCTAAAAATTCTTGGTATCCATCAGGCGCACCTAAGCCTCTCAACCAATTATGTATTTCCTGATAGTTTTCTAAATTTTCATCTATCATAAATGTCATTACTAAATCTTCATAACTTAAATCATTTCCTGGTAATGGTCTATCTTTGAATGGTGTAGGTTGTACTAAAGATGTTAATGAACAACCAGGTATATTAACAGCTGTACAAAAGTATTCTACTTTAGGTAATTTTATAATAGAAAATTTAAATTGTGTTGGTGAAGCATAATCCAACTTTGTAGGTTGCCTACTATAACTATTTGTTACTGTCATTTTTTTCTTTCTCCAACTGTTTGTCTACCTCTTCCCATTCTTTTTGAAATTTTTTATTCTCGTCCCATAGATGGTCAAAATTTTGTATAGTTAAGCCTGCCACTAATAAGAATAGTGTTATAAGAAATAACCAGAGATATTGAATTAAAATCTTTTTCATATGGACTATTTATCCAAACGCCAGGCATAAAAAAAGGGGAGGTTTTTACGCCTCCCCTTTTTAAGTATTGGTATTAACCAAACTGATATTACATCAAGTTCGCTACTTGAACTCTTTGGTAGTATCTGTTTGAGTTAGCAGAACCAGCACCGTTGATAACAGCTGCATCACCAGTTCCAGCTTCAGCAAATGGGTTTGCTTGTAAGCCGTATCTAGTTTTGAAACCAATCTTCGGTTGGAAAGTGTCCTGACCAACTGCTCTTACCATTTGTAGTGGTACATATGGGCAATAGAACATACCAGCATCATAAGGTGAAGTACCTTTGTAGCCTACTACATAGTAGTGAGCAGACGCTGAGTTTGCACTATACGGGTCAATGTACACTTTAAATCTACCGTTAAGAACACCAGCAAAAGTATTACCTGTGTCATCAACATTTAGACTGTTGTTAAGAGCTGGAGTATAGTCTAATACACCTGCCATTTGTAAAGCACTCGCTACATCAGCTGAAGTAATGATAATGTTACCTTTACCTCTTCTAGTTCTTTGAGCGATTCTGTTTGCATCTCTTTCCAATTGGAACATAAGACCTTTGAATCTCTCAACAGACCATCTACCGTTTGAGTCAGTATCTAAATCAAAGATACCAGCAGTAGTTACTGTACCTGTAGGGGCACCTTTTTCTGCGTTAATATAGATTGTTCTAACAACTTCTCTATTGATTTCCGCTAAGATTTCAGCAGATAGGATGTTAGCAAGTTCTGTTTCAGCATCTAAACCGTGGATAGCTTTTAAGTCTTGTGCTAATTCCATAGTGTATTCTGCTTTAAGAGCTCTTGACTTAGCAGTCACAGTTGATTTCTCAATTGAGAATGCCATTTCAGCAAACTGATTACCAGAGGCATCGCCTAGGGCTTCAGCAGCAGCTGTAGTCATTGCTGTACCAGTTGTGTAAGTACCAGCAGGTGAGTCGTTAAGAACTTCTGGATTTGTGCCAGCTTGTGCTGTAGATGAGAAACCATCAACAGATGACCCAGCAGCATTTCTGCCTGAGAAATCTGAATCAGCTTCGTCAAATAAAGCTTCAGTACCAGTTTGTGACTGATATCTACTTCTCATTGCAAAGATAAGACCAGTTGGTCCAGACATAGGCTGAACACCAGCAATATCGTATGCGATAAGATTTGGCATTGCTCTTCTTACTAATGAGATTAAAATTGGATCCCAATTAGAAATAGAAGCACCAGTTGAGTTTGTAGGTGCAGCTTCGCTTAAGAAAGCAGCATCTTCTTTCATTGCACGCTCTTGGTTTTCCAAGATTGTAGCAGTTACAGCTCGTCTATATGAGTCGTTGATTTTTGGTAAATCTGCGTGCTCTAAGACTGGCTGCCATTTTTTTTCAAAAGTTTCAGATAAGTACATATCTTTTCTCTCTCCTCTATTATTTCGACAACTTAATGTCTTTAGTTTTAGTAATAGCGGCGGTATAAGCAGCCATGCTTTCCGACAAGTCCACATTTGTGGTTTCGCCTACCGCTACATCATCAATGTCAGATGACACATCTTTCTTCGCACCAAAGTATGATTCTTTAATAGTATCTACTTTTGCTCGGAAATCTGTTTCGCTTGTATAATCAACTTCTTCTGCAAGTTTGTTGAATTTCTCCTTAGCAACATCGCTTAAATCAGAAGCTGCTTCTTTTACGATTTCAGCTTTCTTCATTTCGCCATTTACCTTAGTTAGTTCAACATTCTTTTCGATTGACTCATTTAGCTTTTTCTCTAAATCATCAATCTTCGAAGCTTGGTCTTCTAAGACATCATATTTTTCGTCTGGGACATCAATATAATGGTCTTCGAATAGTTTTTTAAGACCAGAGATAAAATCTTCAGCGATTTCGCCTTTGATTCCTCTTTCCAAAGCGATTTCGTTTTCTTTCATCCATTCTTCTACAACATAGTTGAGATAAGAATCGACTTTTTCAACGAGAGCCGCTTTTTCATTCTCTAAATCTTCTTTCATTTTTTTATCGTAAGACGCATACATTTTTTTCTTCATTTCTGAAACTTTTGATTTCAGAGCAGCTTCAAAAATTGTTGCAGCTTTCGATTTAAATTCTTCAGATAAATCTTCGTTTGCCACTAAAGCATCTACATCAGCAGTTACATCAATGTTATCTTCTTCTTCGATAACTTCTTCAGCAACTTCTGTTGTTTCTTCTTCAGCAGTTTCCTTGATTTCTTCTTCAGAACCTTCTTCAGCTTCAGCTTCCTCTTTCTTCAGATGAGATGCTTCGGGAGCAACTTCAGCTTTCTGTTGAGGGTCGCCAGAAACTTCTTTTACTTTCTTTGTGGCGTCAGGATTGCTGTCCGTAGGTTTAACTACAGCTGCACCTAAATCTTCTGCCTCATTTGAAAGGTGTGAAGGTTCAGCCGCTACAGCATTCTTTTTCGGAGCGTCAGCCTGCGGATTAACAGCATTAGCTTCTTCTACAGTCTGCTCTTTTAACGCCTCAATTTTTGCTTCTGTTTCGGCCATTGAGAAATCTCCTTTAAGTTTTTATAAAATTTTATAAAATTTTCTTTTCTTAGAATATATTTATAAAACTACAGTTTTCTAATGAACGATTCAAAGACTTTTAGTTTTGCTTCTTCTAAAGCTCTTTGTTTCGCACTTCGAACTTCTTGTTTCCAGGCTTCAATATCCTTTTCAACAAGAACACCATTATCCCATACCCACTCTTTATTCTCCATGATACCTTGTACAAAGGCGTCAGGAGCGCTTGGGTCTGCGACAATATCAGCGGCAGTAGCTAAATAAAAGTCGTCTTTGACATAATTAGCACCGTTACGCTGTATTAGGGACCCCATACCACGACTAGATACGCCCAATTGAGCGCCTTCATCAATAAGACCTTTTACAATCTTACCGTATGGTGTGTCCATAATCTTTGCTTCACCGATAAAGTTTTTGCCATCTGGATGTAACTTAGTAATCATGTGTGATACTCGCTCTAAGTTAACTGTAGGACCGTCAGGATGACCTAATTCTCCGAATGCTCGCTTTTTATTGATGAATTCTTTGTTATATCTTAATACTTCTTTCTCAAGGACTTCCATAGGGTATACTCGGCCGTTTCTGTTCTTCATTTCAGCCTGTAAAAAGATACCTTTTATTTTATAATTTTTCTTGCCGTTAGTTTCTTCAACCAAATACTCGGCATTTGATACTTCTTCGGAAATTAGTTTCATGTGTTTAATCTCTCTTTTGTATAATATTTATAAAACTTTTTACCTAAACCTTATAATTATCGTATAGTTAGTAGTTTTAGTTAAATCCTGCCTCTTTATGACACTCTATAACTAAGTTATATTTTGTAACCGCATCACTACTATTTAATAATATATCGCCGGATGGGTCTTGTAACTTTACTTCATCTGGCTTCAACCCCCAATTACCTCGACCAGACAACACGACTTTCTTAGTCGCATCATTTTTAAAATATACTGTTACTTGGCCAGTACCCTCAACTTCGTATTGCATATTAGCAATTGAAACTTTTGGTTCACTAGAAGCATTATTAGAACCTACTACATCAACTAACTTTTGTTGAAACTCTCCACCAATACCGTTTGAGTTTACAATAATCTTAAAATTGTCATCAATTAATTTATCAGTAGTAATTGCCACAATTAAAATCCAATATGACCTGAGGTACTATCATAGAAAGTTTTTGATAACTCACCACGCTCTTTTGTTTCACCAGCTTTTCTTGTTTTAATATAAACCTGAACCGTACGACTATCACTTGGATGTGTGTATGTTCTTATACCACCAGAAATAGTTGAGTTTGCACCGTCAGCCGAATCAGGATATGTGTCCGTCGCCGTAGCGGCGTTATCATACTCCCAAATGCCATCTGAACCTGGTACTGTAACCCATGCCATTATTTTTCTCCCAATTGTGTGTCAACTTCCTTTTCAATATAGTTGTATAATACACTCGTATTTACATTGTGATGGTCTGAAACCACATCTACAGCAGCTTCGACTCTCTCAACCATATTACCTTTTTCTTTTTCTAATACTTTGAAAAAGTCTGTTACCACTTCTTTATGTAAAGGTGGTAAACTATTAAATGTTTTTGTATCAACACCTGTTGATATTAAATTACTCAGTTTCTTTTGCATCTTGCGTTAAATCAATTTCTGCTTGACCGTCATTTGCTTTACCCATTGCAACAACATTACCTTGTTGGTCAAATGTCGCTGGGTCAGCAATCTCAGGTTTAGGGTCACTATGTGGCATAGCCTCATTAGTTGCTTTATTAAATAAAGAAGAAGCTAATTCTTGTCTTCTTGTATCTAAAGCTGCACCAACTTTATCTCTTAACGCATCTTTAAATGCGTCACCGGCTGCCATGTTGTCACCTGTTTGTAAAGCGTCAATAAATGCTTTTGTGTTTTCACTCATCTCATTACTCCTTATAATGTTGAATTAGGGTCTGTTTCTTGTGAAGAAATAATCCCGTCTTCAATTTCTTTCTTAATTTGTTTATCAATATCTTCTCTTTCTCTAGCGTTTTGTTTAAGAACATTCTTTCTAACATACTCTACAGAATAGAATTTACCGATATAATCTCTCATCTCGTTAGCCAATTGTAATCTTTCTCGCATCATTTCAGTATTCTTTAATTCAGCGAAATGGCCATCTTGGATGAAATCATAGTTAATACTATCTCTTATTGAAATCCAATCTTCTTCATTAATAACACCTTTTAATACTAATTGTGTTCTTAATAAATCATTAAATAATTCAGTAAATTTCTTTCTTAATCTTTGTACAAACTTAGTAAATTTAAGTTCATCTCTTGTAATCTCAGAAGCTCTACCTAAATTGAAACCGTTGTTTGCCTCTAAACGACTTGCTGGTACATTTAAAGAACGATATAGTTTACTTCTAAAATATTCAATGTCTGCAATCTCACCTAAGTTTTGACCGCCAGGTAAAGTAGTAATGTCTGTTCCTCGGCCACCTTCTCTACTTGGTAACCAGAAATCTTCCAACATTGACATATAGTTTCTGTCATCTCTAATTTCACCTGTGTTAGCATCATATGTAAGTTTGTTACGGTATCTTGCCATAACATCTCTTAAATACTGTTCTGCTTTAACTTTAGGTAAATTACCTACATCAATTTTGAAAATTCTTCTTTCAGGTGCCCTTGCAATTCTGTAAATAACAGTTGCGTCTTCAATCATTCTTAATTGATTGACTGGCTTAATTGCCTTATGTAAATAAGACAAGACCATATTTTTAGTTTGGTCAATTAAACCTGAAGGACAAAATGCAATTGTATCCGGTGCAATCTTAATACCACCAGATGTTGAATTCATAACACCTTTTTCATTGAACATATAGTATTCAACAAATTCATCTACAACTGATAGACCGTGTGGTGTAGGACCGTCTGGTCTTTTCTTTCTAACCTCTCTAATCTTTTTTATTTTACGAGGGTCGATATATTTTAATTCTGTGATTCCTTTTTTAGGACTATCTCTATCAATAATCTTTTGATAGAAAATACGACCATCAACATACCATCTTCTAAAAATGTCGTGGCCTTTTGTGTTAAACTGCATGAGTCTTAACACTTCGTTAAATTCGTCTTCAATCTTTTTTCTAACATCTGGACCGTAAGGTAGATTTTCTACATTTACCTTTACAGCGGCAGTAAGTTCATTAGCCACAATTGCTTCATTGACAATATCTTCGATTGCCATGTCGCACTCGGGGTGTAATGAAATTTCTCTATATCTTCGGATTAAGTCAGCTTCAGTTTTGGCAGTACCTTCCATGTCCAGGTATTGTCCAAAATAGCCACCAGCGGCGACAGTTTGTGTACCGTCATCCGCTGGAGCTGTAGTAAAGCTTTGCTTTGGATCCGACTGCTTTTTCAGCCTAGTGATAGAAAATCCAAATAATTCAGCCATTATATTACCTCTTAATTATATTACGGTAATACTTATCCACTTAAAAATTAAGTGGTTGTATTACTTTCAAAGTATTGATACGCAAATGTTACCGAAAATTCTTCGATAGCAGTCGCTTCATCAAAGTTCAAATCAATAGCAGCAATGTTGATTGGATACAATCCTCTTAAAGTATAAGATTTAATTGTATTTCCGTTTCTGTCTAAATGGTCGACAAAAGCATCAACTTGATAGTCAACAGGATTAGTTAAACCCTCATTGTCAGTCATGTTGTTGATACCGTTCTGCCATCTTTCAAACGCATTTCTTAGTTTGAAATCTGTGTCATTTAATACAGTTACAGACCAATCTTCAAATGTTCTATCTCCAGCGATTTTAATTTGTCTGCCACGGAAAGGAACATTAATGTTACCTACTACCATTGCAGGAATTGTAGTCGCTCTACATAAAAAAGCTAAGTCTTCGATTTCACCGCCAACAGCTGCATATCCAGGAAAAGGCATAGTTACCTTAAACTGGTTAGCTCTAGCGCCGCCACCTGCAAGTTTAGCTTTGAAGTCGTTAATGTTTGCCATTTTTTATCTCCTTCTTAACCTGCTACTTCGTCAAACGAAACGCCAGTTCTAGTTGCAACGAATTGTAATGTAATAAAGTTGATACTTCTTGCTGGTTTAATGAAAATCTCAGCAACAAATTCATTTCTATCAATTACTTCGCCTGTGTTGTTAGTTTCATCACACACTACTAAAAAGTCTGTGATACCTCTACGACCTTGTACCTCTCTTAGGAAAGGCTCTACAATGTTTCTAAAGTTCGCTCTTGTAAATTCATCATTGAATTCAAACAATTGGAATTTAGAAGCAGTTGAAATTGCCTTCTCTAAAGTGATAAACAGTCTTCTTACATTGATTCTATCAAATGCACTTGGTGAAGATAAACCAGTTTTATCTCCGAATAAAACAGTTCCTTGACCTGGGAAGGTAGAAACAGGATTTACTCTCTTAGGATATAATTGGTCTCTTTGTGCTTTTGTAGGATTGTAAGCAAGTTTAACTGCGCCTCTAATTGTACCTCTATTGAAGCCTGCTGGTGAATACCAAGCATCTGCAATAAGGTCAGTTCTAGCCGCTAGACCTGCCATATCACCGTTTAACGGTACATATCTGTAAACATCATTGTATCTGTCGTACATATACTTGTAACCAGAATCAAATACAACATAACTTGATGAACGAATGTTATCAAAGAAATCCATAACATTTGTTGTTTGTGTGTTTGAGTTAGTTACATTAACAACATCTGCTCTTTGTGGAGAAGCAAATACAACTGCGTCTTTTCTTTCTTCTGCAATTGTAATTAAGTTGTCAACATGAGTTGTACTACCAGAAGGACCAGCAATGATTAAACCTACATCTACAGTTTCGCCATCTTCAAACTTTTCGTAAGCAGATTTTAATTGACCTGTAGTTACAGTTGAACCATTTGAACCACCAGACATTGAGTCATTCGTTGGTGTATCTACAGCTGTGTAAGTTGTACCTGAAGCTGCTGTACCCCAATTTGAAGAACTTGCGTTGTGGTCAGTCCACCAAATGTATTTTGATTTAGTCGCAATTACATTTGGATAATAGTTATCATCTCCTTGCGGAGTTTTTGCGTCTGAAGCTTTAGATACTTTTGAAAAAGTTTCTAGTACAGTTCCAGGAACACCTGAAATTCCACCATCTTCGTCAACGACTACAATGTGGATTTCATCATTAGCACCGTTTCTTGTCGAAACATAGCTTGAAGTGCCTGGCGCACCATCAACAGAGTCATAATATCTCCATCTTCTTTTGATACTTGCGTCATCAGGATAAGCAGTTTTTAAACCACCAGAACCTCTTGGATGTTGAACGATACTTAAATCGTTTGTAGAGATTGCTGTGATTCTGTACTTCTCTCCTGTATCAAAGTCTGAACCAGATGCTGTTGATGAAAATTCAATAATGTCACCGACATTGAATGCTGTTCCATCATCTACAGTTACAGTTGTATCTCCAACTGATACTGTGTCATCTAATTGGTTAGAGCTTGATAGTGTTTGCTCATAAGCGGTTGCTGATGGACAAGTAGAAACAAGTAAATTATTTCCATATGTACCAGCGCTTCTAGCTGCAAAAATTGCTGAGCCAGCCGAACCACCTGAAGCATAGTTATTTTCGTAATCATCGCTGTTCTTAATCAATACACCAGTTGATGATGTAGTTGCATTTACAGCAGATGTTTGGGTAGCTCGCACCACTCTAAGAGCGTTAGAATATTGTAAGAAGTTGGCAGCGCTGAACCAATACTCAAAGTTGCTTGAGTCAGGTTTGCCAAAGGTATCTACTAATTCTTGTTCGCTAGATATTGCTACGATTTCATCCAATGGACCGTTATTCGCCACAATAGCGACAGCACCGATTGAAGTTGACACCGCAGGAATGATTCTAGTTAAATCTCTTTCCTGGACGAGAACACCTGGTGATACTTGAAATGCCATAGGTTTTCTCCTTTAATTAGCTAATTATTTCCTAATATCATAATTTGTCTTTCAATATTCGTATTATTCATACGCCCATATTCAAACTTATTCACTTGTAGATATTTATAATATACGCAAACTACACATTTACCAACCCTTACGGATGTCAACAGGATGCCAAACTGTACCATATTCATCTACTTCGGATTTTTCGTGGTCTGGTGTACCATCATCTATAAAACCAAATGGCGCCATATCCTGTTCAATTAATGCTTGTTGTTCTTCATATAATTGATTTCGAATATTTGAGTTAGATAATTCTTTAAAGTATTGTTGGTTTGACAACCAGCCAAATATGACTAAACACATCATTAAATCATCATTACACCCGTCCTCCGCCATCCAGGAGTTACCACGCCTACTAAAAGTGGACATCTCCTCTATGAGTTGAAAGTCGTTTAATATCATTTTATCTGATTCGATAAGTGTTTTTACACTTTGACAACCTAAGGCTTTTACTTGTTTTGTCATACGAACACCGATAGATGTACCTCGACCACTAAACATTGCACCTAATATTTGACCTGCTCGGCCTCTTTGTGTCGTCATCATCATATTATCGTATTCTAATTCCATGTGCATGATTTCAGATATTTGTTGGCCAATGTCATTGACTTCAACTAATACATGAGCATGATTATAACCTTTACATACTTGTTCTACAATACTTGGAAATACATGAGGTTTAATTTCATTATTCTTATATGTACAAACAACTTCGTATGGTATTTTTGTAACATCAAATATTACAAACGCTGAATAGTCTTTACCTGTTCCACGAGCCACATCAACTGTACAAGCATATAGTCTGTCTTTTTCTGGCCGTTTAAACATCTGTAGTCCGTTTTTACTCTCTATCGCCGGTATATAAGGGGTCGCTTTAATTTTCGCCGGCGATATAAGAGTGTCAACCGAACCTAAAAACTCACATTCGAATTCTTGTTGAAACTGCTCAGGTGAGGTGTTTCGTATTGTTGTTTCTTTCCACTTTTCATCTCTACCTGGAACTTCAGACCAATGTACTTCGATTGGCACATAATCATTTTGTTTATTGATTGCATCAACCCATAACTTATAGTACATATTCATACCATGGGGTGTTGATACAATAATCATCTTTGTACTTTTACCAGATGAAATAGTAGGATAAACTGAACTAAAAAACATTTCGGCAATATTAGCCGGTACGAAAGCAAACTCGTCTAAGAAAATAATA
>Ga0255772_10005710_pt1 | contig 11467 bp, 10 predicted proteins | sample 071ome_34_FD_179970 | JGI IMG/M metagenome (GOLD analysis project Ga0255772, IMG submission 179970) | Coastal salt marsh microbial communities from the Groves Creek Marsh, Skidaway Island, Georgia - 071411BT metaG (version 2) | ecosystem: Environmental > Aquatic > Marine > Intertidal zone >... | reverse complement strand
TCAAACCAGCTAAAGCTGATGATTCACAATGGGGAGCTGGAAACTCACAAGGATTTAACTTATCAACTTCAACCGCTAGTGGTTCAGTTGCATATGTAAGAGCAATCAACGCAGTATCTAATCCAGATGATTTCGATATCAACTTAGTATCTGCACCTGGTGTTATTAGACAATATCATTCTTATGTATTTGATAAGGTTGTTGATATGGTAGAATCAAGAGAAGATGCATTCTTCATTGGTGATGTAGTTGGTGCAGATGCAGTTATTAGTGATGCAACTGACCAAGGTTCAGCAGTTGATTCTAACTACGTTGGTACTTACTACCCATGGGTTAAAACAATCGATTCAAGAACAAACAAACTAACTGCAGTTCCACCATCAGTATTGATGCCAGGAATTTACGCAGCAAACGATGCAGTTGCAGCTGAATGGTTCGCACCAGCAGGTTTGAATAGAGGTGGTATCGTAGGAGCAGTTTCTGTATTAAACAGATTAACTCACGCTGAAAGAGATACACTATATGAAGGAAAGATTAACCCAATCGCACAATTCCCTGGTGAGGGTATCGTTGCATTCGGACAGAAAACTCTACAAGATAGAGCATCTGCTTTAGATAGAATCAACGTAAGAAGATTGTTAATCAAAGTTAAGAAATACATCGCATCTACATCAAGATACCTTGTATTCGAACAAAATACAGCATCTACAAGAGGTAAATTCTTGAATACTGTTAATCCTTATTTAGAGGGAATCCAACAAAGACAAGGACTTTACGCTTTTAGAGTGGTAATGGATGAATCAAACAATACACCTGATGTAATTGATAGAAACATCTTGGCAGGAGCAATTTATTTACAACCTACTAAGACTGCTGAATTCATTGTAATTGATTTCAACATATTACCAACTGGGGCTTCGTTCTCGGCATAATAAAAATAAAAGAAAACTATATTTATAGTATATAAAGGAGAAATAAAAAATGGCAGAAGTATTAGAATTTAACGATATGTTCTATACCAATTTTGAACCTAAGATGCAAAATAGGTTCATTATGGAAATTGATGGAATACCTTCGTATCTGATTAAAATAGCAAACAGACCAACAATTCAGTTTGAAACAGTAACTCTTGACCACATTAACGTTAAGAGAAAACTCAAAGGTAAAGGTGAGTGGCAAGATGTATCTATGACACTTTATGACCCAATCGTACCATCAGGTGCACAAGCGGTGATGGAGTGGGTAAGAACTTCTCATGAATCTCTAACTGGTAGAGATGGATATGCAGATTTCTATAAAAAAGATATCCAATGTTATCTATTAGGGCCTGTTGGTGATAAAATTGAACAATGGACTCTTAAAGGTGCATTTATTAACTCAGCAAACTTTGGTGGTTTAGATTGGTCATCTAATGAACCAACTCAAATTGAGATAACTTTATCATACGATTACGCTATTTTAGAGTACTAATACTTAAATATTACTTTTGATACTTCCGAAAAAAGTTCTCTTAGTGAGAACTTTTTTTATGCCTATATTCTAACTTTTTAAAAGTTATATATTTATATACAAACAATTTAAATTAAAGTTTATGGCAAAATTTGATTTTCCAACGGAAGTAATAGAACTTCCATCTCAAGGTAAGGTTTATCCTGAGGGACACCCGTTATCAAAGGGTACGGTGGAGATTAAGTATATGACAGCTCGTGAAGAGGATATACTTGCTTCCCAAAATTTGATAAGGAAGGGGGTGGTGCTTGATAAGTTATTCGAATCTGTTGTAGTAGAAGAAGGTTTAGACATTGGTGATATTTTCATTGGTGATAAAAACGCTATTTTACTAGCAACTCGTATTTTGGGATATGGGGCAGAGTATAATGTTGAGGTAACAGACCCTTTTAGTGGTGAACAACAAAAAGTTAGTATTGATTTATCAAAAGTTCAAACAAAAGATATTGATTTTGATAAATTAAATCAAGAAAATAGATACGAATTCGAATTACCAACTTCAAAGAAAACAATTAAGTTTAGATTATTAACTCATAAAGATGAGATTGATATTAATAAAGAAATACAAGCACTTAACCGATTAACAAAGGGTGATACAGTGGTATCTCAAGATGTAACTACAAGATTGAGATATATGATTCAAGAAGTTGATGGTAATACTGATAGAGGATTTATTAATAATTTTGTAAAAAATAATCTTTTAGCAAAAGATTCAAGAGCATTGAGAGAATATATCAGAGATTTTACTCCTGATTTAAATTTAAAATTCAACTTTGTTTCAGAGTTGACGGGTGATGAGGAGGCTCTCGATATTCCCTTTGGGGTTGGGTTTTTTTACCCTACCGAGTGATTACTCAATGCAACTCCATAACCAAATTTGGGAAATGGTTAATTATGGTAATGGATTTACTTGGAGAGATGTTTATACAATGCCGATTCATTGGAGAAACTTCTATTTCAAAAAATTAGTAGATACTAAGAAGAAAGAAAAAGAAGAATACGATAAAGCATCTCGTAAATCTCAATCAAAAGGACCTAATGTAAGAGTGAGGAAATAATTCCTCACTTTTTTTGTGCTCTATATTTATAGTAGTATAAAAGTATAAAGGAGAAACCCATGTCCAATAATAAAGTAAACGAAGGTCTATTTGGAGCAGCAAGAAAGTTCTCAGATGCATTTTTTGATGGATTAAAACAAAATGCAACTAATAAAGCACTTGCCGCAGCAAAAAAGAATAAAAAAGTACCTCCACGAGTTGTCCAAAAAATGGCACAAATTGATAAAGCTGCCAAGGAGTTGGAACAAATGTTAAAAGATATTCAATAAAGTTCGGAGAGTTGGTTAAATGACACAAAAAGAAATAAATGCAGCTATTAAAGAAGGTATTGCTTTAAAAAAAGCAGCCAATAAGCTCATTGATGATGCCAACTTAAAAACCGCAGAAGAAATACGTCTTTTTAAAAAATCAAATGAAGCGTATAAAAAAATAATTGCAGATTTAAAAGATAAAAATGCAGAATTAGCAGAAGCTAAAGCAACGCAAAAAGAAATAGTAGATACTTACATTCAACAAGAAAGTAAACTAAAAGGATTAACTGGATTACAAGCAAGTTTAGTAGATAAAGATAGAGCTAGAATTCAGATAATGGCTAATGCTAAAAATCTTGATGAAGAAAAAAGAAAAACATTCCAATCCATAGCTGAATTACAAAATGATTTACTAAACTCATCAGCGGAGGATGTGGTTACTCAAGCAGAAATAAATAGGAAGTTAGATGGACATTATAAGGAGTTAGAAAATGCTCAAGGGATACATCGTCATATAGCAAAAAATCTAAGAGAACAAAGAGATATTGCGAGTGGAATTTCTTCCTTAACAGAAAAACAACAAGCTTTCTTAAACAAGCAACTTGCAGTGTATGAAGGTATAAAAGATACCATTGCGGGTACACTTGAAACTGCTTCTTTATTAACATCTACCTTTGGTGGTAGAATGGGTCTTGTTTTAATGGCAGCTGGTAAAGTTGCAGGTAAAATAGGAGAAGTAAACAAACAACTTGGAACTACTTTATTTCAATCGGATGGTGTTGGTAGAAAAGCTGGTGTATTATCATTTTTCTTCGATGATGCTGCACAAAACGCAAAAGATTTATCAGCTGAATTAGGTGATACTGCTAGAGCAAGTTTTGAAGCTCAAACTAACGTAGGTTTAATGTCCATGAATATGGGTATTAGTGGAACGGAAGCAGCTAACTTGGTAGGTTCTTTTACACGATTAAATGGAAACTCAACTGAAACAGCCTTTAATATGGCAGCAACTTCACGAGAGTTTGCAAAACAGAATGGAATCATACCATCTCAATTGATGGCAGATTTAGCAGGTTCTGCTGAAGAGTTTGCATTATTTGGTAAACAAGGTGGTAAGAATATATTAGAAGCCGCTGGATATGCTGCAAAATTAGGTGTTAATATGAAAACACTTAGTGGTATATCTGAGGGATTGTTAGATTTTGAATCATCAATCACCAAAGAATTAGAACTTGGTGCAATGTTAGGTAAAAATATTAACCTAAACAGAGCTAGAGCATTAGCATACGAAGGTGATATTGAAGGAGCAACTAAGGAAACTTTAAAACAACTTGGTGGTATTGAAGCATTCAATAGAATGGATTACTTCCAAAAGAAACAAACCGCAGATTTATTAGGTGTATCAGTTGCAGAACTTCAGAAAATGGGTTCTAACTTAGAAAACGCAAACACAATAGGTTCAGCTATAAATAAAACATTCTCAGCCGGTGGTGAAATGATTAATGCCGGATTGAACAAGTATCTTGGTACTTCTTTAACAACATTGGGTTCTATGGCTATGGCAACCGCTCAAATGGGTGGTAGTTTTGCTCAAATGGGATATGATGTAAAGGGATTATTAGGTAAATTAAATCCTTTGAAAAAATTCTTCAATAAATCATCAACTGATAGTATTGTAGATAATGTTAAACCAGATGTAAAAAATGTTAAAACACCTCAAGGTGATGGTGGTGGTGGTATGATTGATAAATTAAAAGGAATCAAACCACAACAAGTATTAGCAGGAGCAGCTGCATTGGTAATTGTAGCAGGTGCTGTTTGGGTATTTGGAAAAGCAGTTCAAGAGTTTATGAAAGTTAATTGGAATGCAGTTGGAATGGCTGTGGTATCTATGGCAGCTTTAGTTGCGGCAGTAGTAGGAATTGGAATGCTTATGGGAACTGGTGTTGGTGCAGCTGCAATACTCGCTGGAGCAGCTGCTATGGTAGTTGCCGCAGCTGGAGTATGGGTTCTTGGTAAAGCACTTCAAGAAATGGCAAAAGTACAGGGTGTTGATTTTTCAAGTATAGGAGGACAGATACTTGCATTATCTTTATCATTACTTCCATTAGCATTAATGGGACCACTACTTTTATTATCAGCCGCCTCTTTAGTAGTAGTTGGTGGAGCATTGATGGTTCTTGGGGCTGGTATGCAGATGGTTAGTACTGGATTTGAAGGATTGAGTTCGGTAACAACTATGATTAATGATATGGTTTCTAAAACAGGTGATATTTTACTATTATCTGGTTCACTCTATGCATTAGCTGGTTCATTAGCAGCAGTAGGAACAATGGGAATAATTTCAATTCCTGGTCTTATTGCTTTAGGCGCAATTGGAGCAGCCGTTAGTGGTATTAATTCACTATTAGGTATAGAATCTGAAGATACTGGTGCAGTAACAGATGAGACTGTTTCTGATTATCAAACACAAATGATAAATAAAATGGATGAGTTGATTCAAGTAACTAAATCAGCCAGAGATATTTACTTAGATAAAGATAAAGTTACTAACGTTATAATGGATAGAAGTGAAAAAAATTCTGTTAATAAATTTAGTTTGAATAGCGCATAACCATGGGAAAGACATTATTAGAATTATTTAAGGGTTCTCCACAAGATACATCAGTTAAAGCTGATAAAGATACCGTAATTGAACAAGAAGCTACAGGTATCAGAACCCGTTCTGCGGTAGAAGTAGGTAATCCCATAGTATATGGTAATGAATCTATTCGTATAACCAATAGAACAACATCAACACTTGATACTATGAAATCTGCAACAGGTGGTGAAGCTGGTGATGGTGGTTTAATTGGAAAAGGTTTATCAAAACTTACTGGTGGTAAGGTATCATCTATATCTCAAGCAAGAGATGCAATTAATTCTAAGTTAGGTATTCCTCAAACAATGAACCCAAGTAGGTTAGAGGCAGATATTATTAAAATTTCATCATCAGAACCTATTACTAAAGATAATGTTGGTAAAGGATTACAAGGAACTGGATTGGGTCAATTTTTAAAGGATACTGGTGGTGGTAACCCAAAAACCCTTGGAAAACAAGCTCTTGGAAATGGGATTGGGTTAGCTAAAGAAAAACTAAGAGGTAAATTATTCGGTGAACAACAAAGTATAGGTGATGTAGTTGGTGAAAAAATAGAAACTACTTATTCAAATACATCCCCATATACTAAAGTTTTAAAAGATAACAGAAACTATACAAAAGAAGGTGGTGATGTTAAAGAATTTAAAGGAATTGATTTATCTTTGGTTTCACCTGTATATGGAACACAAAGAAAAGATAGTATTGGTGTTTTTGGTAAAACTGAATATGCATATAAAGCAATTTTTGATAAAAAGGGCAATCCTATATGGAATAAAGACCAGGCAGCTTATGACCCAACATCACCATATACTGGATTACCTGGAGATGAGGCACCAATATTAGAAAAATCTTTAGAAAGAAAATATGGCTTAACAAACAAAAATGATATTATCAATCAGTTATCTCCTTCTGATGAATACAGTAAAGAAGAATATGAAGGTAAAGATTTAATTCCCTTTTGGATTTCTCATGTTGGTTTATCTGATAAACCTATATTCTTTAGAACATTAATTACTGGATTAACTGAAACAGTATCACCAAGTTGGAATACAAATAGTTTTGTAGGAAATCCTTATAACTTCTATACATACACTGGAGTTGAAAGAAATGTTTCTTTTAATTTAAAATTATATTGTATGAACCCATATGAACTATCGGTGAATTGGGAAAAAATTACAAAGTTAACTCAACTTACATATCCATTTATTAATAAAGATAAATTGATGAATGCTCCTATTATATCATTTAGAATAGGTGATATATACAATTCTAAAATAGCATTTATAGAAAATTTAACTTACACTATACCAGATGATTCAAATTGGGAAACTGATGGGAATGTGGGGTACTTACCTAAGTTTATAGATGTTGCACTAACATTTAAGTTTATCGAATCAGATGGTGCTCAATACAAACCATATGGATATAAATTATCTAAAAAAGGAGCTCAAGCTTTAAATAAAGATAGGGAAGCATCTAACTTTGATACAAATTCAAGAGTTAATTCAAATGGAAGTATTGAAAAAGTTGCATCTTTACCTAAAGTGAATCCTAAAGGTATTGTTAAGACAGATGTTCCATTACCAACTGCTCCTAAAATTAATTTAAAAACAGGTAAAGAAGAAACAAAATCACCTGCAGCTGAAAAATTAGGTGCACCAAGTCCATTTGGAGTACAATCAAGTGCAAAAGATAACTTAATAGACCCTAATTTTAAATCACCAAATGAGGCAGTTTCTAAAATTCAAAGTAAATATAATTGTAACATAAAACAAGCATTATTTATTATGAGAGGTGCAAAATTTGATGTTGAACCAACTAAAAATCCACCATTTTCACTTAGAAGTCCTGACCCACAAGCTTTATATTTCCAGATTTATGCAATGCATAAAAAAGATTGGTTTTATATAGATACACATGGTGGTATAGTAACTATACCTTACAAGGTAATAAAAAAATCAAAATAAAAAATGGCAAGTAGATACGAAAATAATGAAACTAAAAAATTAGATGATGGTAGAGTGGTTTATAAAAGTAAATTATATCCACGAATTCCTAAATCTGATTTAGATACATATATTGTAACCCAAGGAGGTGATAGATTAGATACAATCGCACATCAGTTCTTTGGGGATGCATCTTTGTGGTGGGTAATAGCAGCTGCCAACAATCTACACGATGCCCCATTTGCGGTACCTGATGGAACAATTTTAAGAATTCCTGATAATTATCAAAAAGTAGTATCTAATTTTCAAAAATAAATTATGGTAAATACATTTCCTCAACTTTCTAATATAGATGAAACCACTCAAGGTGTAATAGAAAGTAGAGCTGGAAAAAATATAACAGCTTCTACTTTAATTCCTTGGATGCGTATTCTTTCTGCTGTTGATAGAGGATTGGTTATAGAATCAATACCAGCGAATGATTCCTTTTCACAAAGATATGGTAACTCGGAAAGAGCTGGTAGAATAGGTATTGATTTTTCGGGAGAATCTTATTATGAATCTACTTCTGTTAGGGGATATAGACCCTCACCAACTATTAGTTCAGTATCTATTCAAAATGGTGCACAGGGATTAAGTAGAAAAACAACCTTTACAATTGTTTGTTATACTTTAGGACAACTTGAAATTATAACACAACATTTTTTAGAACCTGGCTATACTGTCTTAGTTGAATTTGGTTGGAACAATCCTTTATCTTATAATCAAAAATGTCCATTGACAACTTGTGATATTGCTTCGTATAATAATATAAAAACTATTTTAAAAAAACGAAAAGATTCAAAAGGTACATATGATGCTGTTTTGGGTTTTATAACTGGTGGTGGTATTGAATATGGAGATGGTGAAACATTTAATGTAAACATAGAATTAACATCATTAGGAGAAATACCAGCATATCTACAACCACATAAAGGATTTACTAAATCCACAGTTGTAGCAGGAAGAACAAATCCTGATACGGGTAAAAAATTCCAACCATATCAAATTAATGGAGCAAGAACAGGTAATCAAGGTAAAAAAAATATAGGTAAAGCTCTTTTCATGCAAATGTATAATGATTTACCTGATGTTAAGCAAATTGAGGAAGTTAAAAAATTAATAGATAATGAAAGATGGACAGACCCTGCCAATTTCATTAATATGGATAAAAAAATCAGAGAAACATTAACAGATGATTTTGAAGGTGGTAAAGCTAGAACTAAAAAAGCAGGAAAAGATGTAAACGCTGAAATACCAGAAGGAATTAATATCGTTTCAGAAGAAAGATTTATTCGTATGGATTTAGCTTTTGAGATACTTAACACTGTACAAGAAGGAAGTCTTATTCCTGTTGTTGAGGGTGATTGTGGAAAAGCAACTCTAATGAACAATAGAATTAATATAGATGATACTATTTGTAGAGCACACAAACATATATTTTCAACCGATATAACTAAATTATATATACCAAATAAAAATCTACCAGATTTTGGTTTAAACGCTTTATTGAACTTAACAGGTGAAGAAAATAATGTTACTAAGTTTATAGAGTTTGTTGGTGAAGGTGATAGTAGGAGACCAAGTAAGATTGTTGATGGTCATCCGGATACACCAAGAACTAAAAAATACTTTCCAAGATTGGTACCATTTGATTATTACGATATGAGAAGTGTCATACCTGAAGCTATGGTTGAAAAGTTTTCACCACATGAATATGGTTGGTTAACTGATTTATATTTAAATTTTAATTTTTTTGTAGAAGTTATAAATAGAAAAGGTTTAATAATACGAGATATTGTATATGAACTTTTAAACGGTGTATCATCTGCAGTAAATATGTATTGGGAGTTTCAGATTGTAGATAGATGTAGTAAAGGGCAAACTGAAAATGAAGCTGAGGCAAGAGCAAATGCTGAGGCAGGTGTTGCTGAATTACAAGTTAGAGAAATTGGTACAGGTGGTGTTCCAAGTGAATCTATAACAGCAGTATATCAATCAAGAGGAGTTAAAACACCATTTTTAAAATCAGAATTAAAAATGGATATTCCTGGTGCAATGAAAAATATGATAGTGGGGCAAAGAAATGCTGCACAAAATGGTAATGCAGAAGCTAGGGATATTCTTTTAGAAAAAAATGGATTGTTCAGTAATAAAATTGATCCTGTTTTAAAAGCTATAAACTCTTGGGCTAAAAATGCAGAATCACAAAAAACTCCCGAAGAACAATTAACTGATGATGAAAAGGCAAAACAAAAGAAAGAAGAATTAAAAGAAAATAGAAAGAAAGCTTTTGAACTGTTTACAAATACGGCAGGAGTTTTCCCAAAAATACAAGATTCTGATGGAAATATTGATGCGGTTGTTAACTGGTGGGATTTTATATCAGATAGTAATGCTACTACAATAGATGACTTACTTATTGTTGGTACATATAATGACCCATCTTTATTATCTATGATTCAAAAAATGGATAGTGGGTGTTATAATGGTGGTGATTATGCAGGAATAAAGAAAAATTCTATAATTTTACCAATTGGATTTAACTTTACTATTCATGGTGTAAGTGGATTAAAAGTGGGAGATGTTTTTAAAATTAGTGATTTACCAGCTAAGTATTCAAAAAGAGTATTTCAAATTATGAGAATAAATCAAAATTTAGATTCAACTGGGTGGTTTACTGAGGTAGAAGCACAGATACGAAATACGGAGGCAATCTAATGAGTATAGAACGTTATAAAAGAATTGTAAAGGGTGGGTATAATTTTGTACAACCTAAATTTAAAGCTTATATTCCATCTCCTACTGAAGATGATTATACTAATGGATATATATGGAGATATTTTTGTCAAAAATCTAATGATAAAAACGCACCTATACAAGAAATAAACCAAAGAACATATAATAAACTTCTTGGTAATGTATATTATTCTGCAGTATCGATAAAATGGAAAATAAGTGAAAGTAAAAAAACAAATTCAAATGTACAATATAAGACATTAAAAGAATCAAATGCTCTATCTATTAAAACTGCATATGATGTGATACCATCTTTAAAATTATATTTACCTAATTTATCTCAATTTTCTAAGTAATATATATTTATATAAAAAACAAGGTTATATGAACTACAAACATCTTACACAAGAAGAAATCCAACAAATGACTTTCGATTGGAGGTATCGTGGATTTACAACCATTCCATTACTGACAGAAGAAGAATGTGATGAAATCAACGAAGAAATGGAAAAACTTCGTCAAGAAAGACAATCAACTACCAAAGAAGATGGAAGTGAATGGGGAGAATGGGACCCTATAATGTATCCACACAAATCATCTGAAAAATTGGAAAAATTATTTGCACATCCAAAAGTAATTGAAGCATGTGAATTTTTGATGGGTGGTGATGTAATTGGATTACAAACATGGGGTTACTTTAAACCACCAGGACAATTAGGTAGAGATATGCATCAAAACGCTTTCTATACTGGATGTGGCCACAATGAAGTTATCAATACCGCACTTGCACTTGATAACCATGATGAAGGAAATGGAGCAGTTTGGAATTATGAAGGCTCTCATAGATTACCAATACTTCCTATTGAAGTGGATGAAGAAAGAACTAAAACTAATCCTAAGAATTGGAGAAACGAAAGAGGTAAACCATGTGTAATGCCAGAAGGACACGATTTTAGAAGGATTGAAGGTGATTGTAAAAAAGGTCATATGGTTTTACTTCACTCTCATTGTGTACATGGTTCAGAAGCAAACAATTCTAATAGAATGAGAAGAAACTTTTTAGGAGGGTATCTTAAAAAAGGAGCACACTTTAACCAAGGTTCACACATGAAACGAGAACCAATCGATTTATACGAACTCAGAAAAACCCATTGGGGAGAGTAAAAAAAAAACGAAAAAAACTTAAAAAAAGTTGGGATTTTATTTGGAAGTCTCAACTTTTTTTCGTATATTTACTATGTAAATGAGTGATAATAAAGATAAAATTTAAACCTTAAAGTTATG
>Ga0255772_10005703_pt1 | contig 11473 bp, 5 predicted proteins | sample 071ome_34_FD_179970 | JGI IMG/M metagenome (GOLD analysis project Ga0255772, IMG submission 179970) | Coastal salt marsh microbial communities from the Groves Creek Marsh, Skidaway Island, Georgia - 071411BT metaG (version 2) | ecosystem: Environmental > Aquatic > Marine > Intertidal zone > Salt... | reverse complement strand
ACTATTTTAGGGTTTTAGGGTTTCAAAAGTGTCGTCTTACAAAAAAAAAGGATAAATCTAAACTTCGCTACATATGGCAAAACTCACACACACACGCGTGCACACGAACGGGCGCTTTTGACGATCTGACGCGATCGTTCTCGTCTAAACATAAGCTGTGCAAATTGTAGAAAGTTTCAGCGTCAACGAGCGACTCCAACTGGGATATCTGATATGCCTGTTTTACGCTCCGCCTATAAAATTGTTCGGAAGCGAAACCGACAACGCGACAAACTGGATCGGTATGTCTCGGATACGGCGCAAGCGACCGCGATGTTGGTACGAATCGAACTGTCGTGAGTGTGTTTACTCGAGATGGGACGCTTAATCGCAACAAAGAAGCGTAACCGCGTCATTCATGCGGATTTGTGTTGTCACAAATTGAGCGCCGAATTTTCTATTCTGCATGCGGAAATATTCTGCCTGAGTAGATGAGGATATCAACAACAGTTTCCCACGCTGATTGAGCGCCCTTTAATCGGTTAAGTTCTTGAGTCTCGCTTCTTCAATCTTTGCTAGCGCTCTTTCAGCTCCCGAAAGTCCGGGTTCTGGACTCGCGCGAACGCCAAACGTGGACACCTAGACCCATGATGGCGCTATTCTCCATTACCGCTTTAGTCGCAATGATGGGTAGGTATTACCACCGTGGACCACTTAACGATCGACGCATCATGGAGGGGAATATTCGGGATGGGAATATAATCAAAACGGCTGATGAATGCTCGCCATTGGCTTGCGTGCGGCGTCTCTCTGCGCTGTTATTACAACTATTTAATCTATATTTTTGATATCTAATCCTCCTCTTCCATCTCATCGTCTCCACTTGCCAGCTACCGTACTTGTGGTTTAGTGGTATGTATGTCTCTCTCTCTGTCTCTTCATGTCGCGCCATTTCTGAGCGATGATATCTTTTATTCTTTCCAAAAGCCTCCTTTCTCGTAATGCTCCTTCAATCGTTTCTCTCCGACGTTCGCGTAGCACGTCTCCCCCTTGTCTCTCCTTTCGTGGAAGAGCAGTCTCAGATTGTTGTACTTATCGCTGATACATTTGATACATTTTTTTTCCTTGTTGTTCATATCAACTGGTCCACCCCAGGACCAGTTGTTGGAGATATGATCTTCTACGTTCTGTTGAAACTCCGACGACAATGTATTCCAGACTACACCCCACTTTATATTGCGTTTTTGGTTTGCTTTTTTTTCCATATATGTTTCGACACCGACAAATAATTCCTCGACGTTCTCCACCTCCCAGAATTTGGTGTTGCCGTTACCATACGCGATACGCGACGGTTGACTTTCCGTACCATTAGCAGTAGACTCTTTTTTCTTGATACCATACGTTTCGGCTAACGACTGAACACTTTCATTCGTTACTAGGGGCACGTTCAGTTTGTCCCGGAGCTTATTTTTATCGTTATCGTCGGCTCTATTTGAAAATACTTTCTCCTTTTTGTCCGACGTCGTCATCGGCGCCGCCTTCTTGTTTCGAGCGGGAGCTAAATTTCCGTTTTTACCTCCCATTTCGTAGCCCAACAATTTACGGTGCACTCCGAAAAGTAAGTTTGCATGCAAATACAAACCCTCAATCGTGTCTTTGTCTTTTGAGCGAGCGCTGTCGAAACGTTGGTTGTACAGCCCGAAGCACTTCATTATTGCACCTTCGATGGTCGTCATCACCTGTCCTTCCGAAATAGACGGCAAAACCTCTGAGTCAACGCGATCGGATAAAAACTTGCGATACTCACTTCTATTTCCACTGCTCGCCGCCGCTCGCGCCTGTTGAAATTGTGCGAGTCTTTCGTCGCCTCCGAGCAGTTGAACGAACTTCTCTTGCGTCTTCGGGAGAGCTGAAACGTTCATCCAACAACTGACGAGGACACGCGCAATGACTCGCATACCAGAGTATTTGGCGAGCTGATTATTTTTCTCGCACGCAGTTCGAAGAATTTCAGTAAAGTCGTCCGCGAGCGCTTCGAGTTGGCGCGCCGGCAAAGTCTCCGCGATCGCCATCAGTAACTCGGATGCGAGTGGCTGCATTTTCACCTCGCCTCCTTTCGAACATAACATGAACTCGATATCGTTCAGTTGCCTTTGTATGAATAAGCGATAGCCACCACTCGTGTGAGCGTGGGACAAATGCGCATGCACTGTCACCAGAACGACGTCGTGCTGCGACGGAGACGCGGAAGAAGAAACGTGGAACCTTTCCACCGACAGATTTTGCCAGTCCACGTCGCAGGAGCACGTCTTCGCGAGTTGTTCATCAGAATGTAAGCGATTTTTGCTCAACCACTTCGTTTCAGCGTACTCATTTTCGTTAGATTGTTCCATCTCGTTGCTTGTAACTCGTTGTATTTTGAGCTTTTTCATGCCGCCAATGATGACGTCGCGGAAAAGCCATCTCGACCCCACGACCATCTCGAATTTCGCCCGAGCGCAAAAGTCGAAATAATCGGCTAAGTTACGCTTATTTTCGGACAAGCAGTACTGCTTGATGACCCGTTCGCCTATTGCATCGCCGGGAGCTATACGCTGCGTCGCCTCTACGTGCAAAGTAATGAGACATCGCTTTTTATTCGAAATTCTAAACATTTTGTTCCACGCCAATTCAGTCGCTTTGTGCATACGATCGACGTGCTTCCAGTAGAGAGGTAAAATCTTACGCGCGCACCGTTCAATCTCATCCTTTTCCATTCCAGTTGCGCACTGCTTCTCGTTTCCGACGAAACCAATCTCATCGGTAATCATTTGTTTAACGAACGAGATGAACTGTTCCTCCTCGTGTTCCTCCTCGTCATCGGGAGGCTGGAAAAATGCGCGGCTGCTCTGATTGCCAACGGCGTAACTGATCACGTATAATCGTTTCAAGAAGTAAACTTCGAGTTCTTTGTTCTCTTCGAAAATTTTACGCACACACTTCTTCACTTTTTCGAACGTGGTGTAGCGACGGCAACATACATTTTTGGGAACACCGTTCTTGTCGGCGCCAATGAGCGTGCAGAAGGTCGTATCGAAATGATCCGCGCCTACACCATCTATTGTGCAGATCATCCGCGTGGTATTCAAAATGGTCGACTGTTTTGATTGGTACGCCGCTTTGTACCCTTCATCAAACTCTTTTTTCTCCGTCTGCGAAAGAGAGTTGAATACGCAAATAGTATCGACCAGTTTTGCGAACTCTTCAAATTTCTTTGTACCGAGTACTTTTGGATCCTCCGCCGCCGGAGAAAAACACATAAAACTGTTTTCGTCCATTACTGAAGAAGAGTCAGTTGTCCCGTCGAGTAACTTTTTTAGAACTCTTTCAGCGACCAATTCCGCGGCAGCCGCCCTACGTTTCATTGTACCAAACGCGGGTTCAAGATTTTCGGCCAAAGAGGAGTCAATGGTTCTTAAAAGAGAATCTTTCGCCTCGGAGTCCAAATGGCCCCTGCCGATGACGACTTCATCGAGGAATATTTTACCTTTGGCAAAAGCAAGCTCCTTTTCCCCGAACATCGGCCAGAACGTGGAATGATTCGTCTCACGCATTTCCTCGTCCCAGATATCTTCATACTTACAGTACAAAAACTTCACTTTCTCCACACTCGGTATGTTTCTTTTGATTTGCTCGTCATACACAAATAAGCCTTTGAGAGCTGCGTCGCGCACCTTTTTGCGCGTTTGCTTATCGTCGTCAGACTTATCCAATTCTGCTAAGTCCGCGCGTGTCGCGATTATCTCTTTGGGAGCTGCGTCGCGCACCTTTTTGCGCGTTTGCTTATCGTCGTCAGACTTATCCAATTCTGCTAAGTCCGCGCGTGTCGCGATTATCTCTTTGAGAGCTGCGTCGCGCACCTTTTCGCGCGTTTGCTCATCGTCGTCAGACTTATCCAATTCTGCTAAGTACGCGCGTATCGCGATTACCTGCAAGCTCTGTACGTAGGTTTGCTTTCCCGCTGCTCTTTTATCCGTAATAACGTCTGTTTTTGGATTCAACCTCAAAACCTCTTCCGACACTTTCGCGAGACCTTTTATTTCTTCTTCTTCTTTATCCTTGATATGGCCATCCGGAACCGGCTCGCGCTCGTACATACTTTCATAGTATGCACCCTTTGTGATTATCGCTGTCGGGAAGTCACTATTATTAATTCTTCGATCTTCTTCGTCATCTTCACCTTCTTCTTCTTCTTCTTCTTCTTCTTCTTCTTCTTCGTCATCAAACTCGTACCCTTCCATCTCCTCCTTTTCTTCCTCCTCTAGCTCCTTTCTATTCATCCTCTGATTCGTCGCGCGTTGTTGTTCTATCGGTCGCAAGTGCGTTAACTCGGCAGCTGCGGTCGCAGCGACGGTGACGGACTTCTTCTTCTTATTATTATTGTTCTCGCGACGCCCTTTCCTCTTCTTGTTTGAAGAAGACCGATTCGAAGAACGAATATCAAGATTTCCTCCGGGCCGTGGTGGTGGCGGTAAAGTTGAGAGTGAGATAAGGATACCACCAGTACCTAATCTTAGATTCCAATCATTTGTCTCATATCGCGGCTCTACGAAGGTAGTCGTTCTTTGATCTACTGTATCTGTTCGATGAGACGATCATAGTTAGTGGACGCCGCCAAAGGCGCGGATTTAAGTTAGTGGTTTGAGTTCACATTTTTGGCTAACTCTTTGTGTTTTTTTTTGAAGTTTGATAAGAGACGAAACCAAAAGAGAGCTCTTCTCATGCAGGTGAGGAGAAAAAAAATAAATTTCAAACGCATGCGCCCCCGACGACGACGCGACCGACGAAAACCAACGACAAAGAGCGCAAAAGAATGCGACGCATTCCTTTTCTTCATCTCTTCGAGTCTTTGTTTGGTCTTTCGTGGTCTTTCGAGTCATCAGAAGCGACGAAGAAAAGCGAAGACACGCCTATCTTTTGAATTTGAAGATAATTGAATTTGAAATCACATGTGTGTGATTTCGTTTTTCGACGTCCGCGCGCGACGAGGACGTCGCGAAGTTCTAAGAAGTCAAAAAAACGTGGTAAAACACACCTTGCGTTCCTATCGATGCAAAAACGTCGCCCTCGGGCGGTGATGAGCCATTCATAAGTGACTCCCGCGTGTTTACTTTCGCTTCAGATGCCTTTCATAAAATCTGTGAGGATTCGATGTTGGTTGAAAGAATTTTTTAAATCGTGTCCATCGTCTGGTCCCCCTAAAACAAAAAAATCGTGAAGGTGATGATGATGGGATGATTCTTTCTAAATTGTTGTTTTTTTAGCTTGTTTCAAGTGAAAAAATATCGGCTCTCCACAAAAGCCAGAGAGGATGAACAACACGACGACAAAATAACAAACGAGGAGACAGAAGACGACTTTTTATTAAAACGGATTAAACGGAGGACAACGATGTTGATGCATTTGCTGCGATCATCTTTGCGCGTCGTCATCGCTTCTTCTTCTTCTTTTAATTCTTCTGTCTCGTCATCAAAAACGCCTAAAATTCGTTTGATGACATCAGAAAAGACATTGGATACAAAAGAAGAAAAGAACACATTATTCACGACAAAAATCATCGTCCTCGGAACCAATCACAATTCATCCTCCGACGCAGAAAAGGTCACCAGAGTGATTGAAGACGAGAAACCAGACGTCGTGGTCGTCGAGCTGGATTTTGAGCGACTGAACTCCAATTTTAACAACAGCTTCAAGAAAAAACAAGGAGAAGCAGGCGAAGACTTTATGAACGCGGTCAAGTCTGGCACCACCGCGAAGACGCAAAAAGAACAACAACCCATCGTGCTGTTAGGCGACGTGAAAGCGAAAGAGATTCCGGAAATGCTACTGAGTAAAGCTACGAGCATTGAAAATGTCACCAGCGTGTTCCCGGGCGGCTTGGTGTACTTTCTCGAGTCTTTTAAAGGCGCGTTTGGCGTCGCGCCGACGGCGAGCGTTTTGACGATTACGCTCGCGTGCGCGCTCCTGGACCACAATTTTATCGAGCTGTTCGTGTTGCTGTACGGAGTCGCCGTGGTATCCGACGTGTTGTTGAAAGATAGAGACGATGTATTAGCGAAGAATGTGTTGAAAGGCGTGGACATCGCGAAGCGGCTGCGAAAGAAGGAGTTGATTTCGAAACAGTTTACGTTTTCTTCATCATCATCCCTTCCTTCTCTAGATGATGATGATGATGATGATCATGATGATGATCATGATGATCATGATCGTTATTTATTGGATGAATTACCCGTATTCACGTTGAAACGCCCGTTTGAAAGCAGAGACGAGATTCGAAGGTTGAACTTGTTCGAGCCGAGATGGTTGCGAATGCTCGACGAGATTGCCAGACGCAACGACGGATCGCTCGTCGGCGCCAAGCTCGGCGTTGTTCTCGCGCAAAACCGCTTATACACGCCCGAAAACTTTGATGACGTAGGTGACGACGATTTTGATGATACTTCCAAAAGTAACGAGAACGAAACGAGAAACAAAAGAGTCGCGCGAATCGTATTCGACCCGTTCGTCCAGCGAGCAAAAGTCGTCGACGCGAAAGAGTCCTCGCGACCAGTCACCGGCGCACGCAAAGTCGAAGTCTTCGTAGCCTTAGATTCCGAAGCGAACGACGATTTCATAGGCGAGTTCCGAGAAGCTCCCGGTCAGCGCGGGTACATGCTCGCGTCGAAGAAAACACCCACCGGCGATCGCGGCGAGCCGACGAAAAACGAAGCGCGAGACGAAAAAGAAGCAAACGACGGTTCCGGTCGCGTCGTCAAGTGCGTGGTCGTGTGTGGGAAATTGCACGTGCGAGGCGTCGTTGGTCGATTGAAGATGCATTTAGATAATGATAATAATAGTGTTAGTAGTAGCGATAATAGTAGCGATAGTGGTGGCGTTGTTGTAACGATGTGATGGTGACATTCACACGCGTTCCTTCGCGTATTTATATGTACGTATTTTGGAGGGTCTTGTTGAAAATTTTTCCTTTTCGTACGACTTTTACCGCCATTTTTTGTCTCCTCGAAGGTCGAATTGGAAACAACGAGAGAGAGAGAAATGGAGAACTTTGACCCTCGGCAACCTCCAGACGCGCGAAACAATAACGATAACAACGCGCAAACGACGACGCAAACGACGCCGCAAGTCGTCTACTCGGACCGGTTCGTTCCAGCGCGAGACGCGCGAAACGGCGCGAACAATAACAACCACTCTTTCGACGAGGAAGAATTGAGAGCGTTCGAGGATGTCGTTGAACCTTACGTCGGGGAAGAAGACGCGTCGTATTACCACCACCATTACCACCACCGGACGACGAACGATAACGACGATAACGCGCCGACCGCGGCGACAACGAATACGAATACGAATACTCATTCGAACGTGCGCATGATCGTGGCCAACACGGAGCGAGAGGACACGTCCGCGGCGTACCACGAATTGTTGAGAAGCGAATTGCAATTACCCACGGCTTCGGGCGGCGCGAGAAGAGGGGACGACGGCGGAGGAGGAAGTCAAGGAGGAGGTCAAGGAGCCGCGATGCACGGAGATGGGAAAAGTCATCATCTCTCGTACGACGGGTCGCCGTTGAAAGAAACGCACAGAAACAAGAAAACGTTGAGGTTCAAGACGGATTCGCCGCCTTCGAGCGGTCCGAAGAAACGATATCAGCACAATCCAGACGAGGGCGGGTATTACGATCAAAAAGCAGGAGGAGGAACGTCCCGCGGTGGCGTGAGCGAAAATAACAACGAAGAGAATGCAGCGGGAGTGAGATACTACGAACACCATCGCTCGAACTCTTCGTCGCCGTATTCGTTATCGCCGATTGGTCGAACCGGTCCTTTAGGGACGGCGTTAGCCGCGCCGAGGAGAATGCCGCGTAAAATCGCCCGGTCGCCGTTTAAAGTCTTGGACGCGCCGGCGTTACAGGACGATTTCTACTTGAACTTGGTCGATTGGTCATCGCATAACGTTTTAGCGGTTGGTTTAGGGTCGTGCGTATACTTATGGTCCGCGTGTACGTCGCGAGTGACGAAACTGTGCGATTTAGCGCCTTCAGATTCCGTGTGTTCCGTTGCGTGGACGCAACGGGGCACGTTTTTAGCCGTCGGTACAAACACCGGCGACGTCCAAATCTGGGACGCGCACAAGTGTAAGTTGATTCGGACGATGACTGGCCATCGTTCGCGAGTTGGTACCTTAGCATGGTCCTCGAACATGCTCTCCTCCGGATCGCGCGACAGATCCATCATGCAAAGAGACGTCCGTTCGCCGGAACAGTTCACGGGGAAACTTCTAGGTCACAAGTCGGAGGTGTGCGGCTTGAAGTGGTCCTACGACGATCGCGAACTCGCGAGTGGTGGTAACGACAACCAGCTCTTGATTTGGTCCGCCGCCGCCTCTAGTGGCGGTCCGTCGCTGCGGCTGCCTCAACATCAAGCCGCCGTCAAAGCCATCTCATGGTCTCCGCACCAACACGGCCTTCTCGCCTCTGGTGGCGGTACCGCCGATCGATGCATTCGCTTTTGGAACACCACCACCAACACTCCTCTGCAGTGCGTCGATACTGGCTCGCAAGTTTGCAACCTCGCCTGGTCGAAAAACGTCAACGAAATCGTCTCCACGCACGGCTATTCCCAAAATCAAATCGTCGTCTGGCGATACCCAACCATGAGCAAACTCGCCACGTTAACCGGACACACGCTGAGAGTGTTATATTTGGCGGTTTCTCCGGACGGCCAAACCATCGTCACCGGCGCCGGCGACGAAACGCTGCGATTTTGGAACGTCTTTCCCGGCCAAAGGAGTCAAGGTGGCGTGCAAGAGAACTCCGTCTGGAACTTGAATCGAACGCAGATTCGTTAAAAAAAATAGAAGCAGATAGATTAGAGACATCACGTTAGAGAGAGAGATACACAGGCATAAAAATTATAGATAGATTTTAGTGAGAAAAGAGAGAGAGAGAGAAAGAGACGCGCGTTTCGACACACACAGAGAGAGATGTGTTATCGCAACACAGAGCACCGTTAATGCACGCCCCGGCGGAAAGATGCTTTTCTTTGCGCTGGATTTTTTTTCCTCGTACTCCTTCTTTGGACGAACAAACCTCACAAAAAGAATAATATAACGAACGCGCTTCGATATGTCCTCTTTCGCATCCTCCGCGGCGGAGGAGAGCACCAACAAAAAAGAAAAGCAGGAGATAAAAATCGTCGCTCCATCTACCGTTTCTCCCTGGGGTACCATCGGTCGCACCTTCGTCCTCTCCGCGGTCGCGTTGTTTTCCAAAGCGCTTCTCGGGATGTTCAATTCGACGACCGTGAGCAATCACGAGACGTTTTTACGCGCGGTCACGCGAGAAGATCGCGGCGTCGTCGCTTCAGACGATAAAGACGACGACGAAAGGGAAGAAAAAGATGCCGGTATCAAGAAGAAGAAGAGACAAGGGTTAATCACCGTGGCGAATCACCACTCGACGTTCGACGACCCGGGCGTGTTGGCGTACATGACGCCGTTGAAGTTTTTCTTAACGGAAATGTTCCACCAAAACAACCGGTGGACGCTGTGCACGGCGGAGGTGGCGACGGCGAACAGATTCGTGGAATCTTTCATTTTGAGCGGGAAAGGGGTTCCGATATACCGAGGGGGAGGGATCGATCAACCGTGCATGAAAGTTATGGCCGAGTTAGTCGCCTCCGGTCGATGGCTACAAATCTTCCCGGAAGGTAAAGTCAATAGAGAACCGCGAGGGCAAACGCCGTTGGACCAAAGATTGAAGTGGGGGTTAGGGAAGATTCTGTGCGACGTCGAGGAGATGGGCGGAGAACAACCGATGATATTGCCGTTTTGGCACTCTGGGATGGACGAGGTAAAACCGTACTCGGGGTGTAAGACCATCTTTCGATGGGGCAAGCGCGTCCACGTGACTGTCGGTGAACCCATCGACATGAAACAGTTCCGAGGTCGCTGTGGGAAGTGTAAAAACGAGGAAGAGAAAGGCGCGCTGTACGCGGAGATGATGACCGTGGTGAGAGAAAAGATGAACGAGGTGAGAAAGAAAAATTTGGAGGAAAGAGAGGAGATGGGTATGGTGAGCGAAGAGGAGAGGAAGAACGAGTAAAAGTTTACGAAGACACGCGAGAAAGCGAGAGAGAGTGCTTTCGTTTTTGCGTAATCATTTAAATCGTCGAGATTATTATATAAAGTGTAGTGTTGCCGTTGTTGCTATTGTTGTAATATATATATATTTATGAATTAAGAGTATTCCGAAATGAAGGAGTTGCTTCGTTGCTTCTTGGAACGCATCGCTTCTCGACGGCGCGTTTCCTTTCTCCGTTTCTTCCGGTTTTTGAGTTCATCACTCGCAAAAAGTCGCGTCGTGCGTCTCTCCATTTTCTCACAAAACACGCACGCGCGAAACAACATCAACGAAAAAAAATGGGTCACACGATTTGGATTCGCGCCAATTCCCTCTTCACGATCTCCACCACCGCGCTCGCCTTGGTCGCCGTCCTCGCCTCGATGACGGACATTTGGCACGTCGCCGAACCGGACGCGTTTTTGCGCGTCAAATCCATCGAGCGTTTTCGCCCGGTGTCCCCTAACACGCACAGAAAGAAATCGGCGTCCTCGATAAACAACGAACAAAACGACGAGGCGTCGCTTAATTTCCAACTCAGGCTCGATTTGCGACCGCTCTTTTCGTGGAACACGAAGCAAATTTTCGTCTCCATCGACGCGGAGTACGAAACGGAGAGGAATAAGTACAACACGATTTCGCTGTGGGATTCGATCGTGACGCAAAAAACAAACGCTCTGTTGAATTACCAAAACGTGAGGAACAAGTATCGATTCATAGACCAAGGGACGCATTTGAGAGGAACGGAAGTGAATTATACCGTGCGATGGGAAGTCATGCCAGTGGCTGGGAAGTTGTACGGAGGGAAGAAGGTGGTGGAGACGATGAAAATGCCGGATGAATACGTGAACTGAAACGCGCGTTGAAGTTGAAACGGCGAAAGAGAAGGAAAAACTTTGGTGTAGCAAATTTGATAGAGAATGTTTTAGAGTTTAAAGAGTAACGTTGTTATGATAGATTTTACTTCACGTAGTAGGTACAGCTTTTTATGCGCACGAATCTTTTGTGTTTCTATTATTATTATTACTACTACAAGTCGAGGAGAGAGACGGCCGGAGGCGCAGGATTTGATGTGTTCGTGGTCTCCATCGATGCGGGAGGAGAAGACGCGCCGAGAACGATGTCATCGAAGAAATCGATGAGATTGTTCGTCGCTTCGTCCATGATAGCGTCGTTAGTGTCTTGCTGCCTCTTTGCCGCGCGTTCAGACGCACACTTGAGCTCGTATTCTCGGTTTTCAGCCGAGGCAATGGTCGCATCGTCGTCGTCCTCAGATTCGTCGTCTTCCGAAGAAGGTGCCTTAGCTGCTGTGTTCGACACTGTTGTTGTTATTGTTGT
>Ga0255772_10005698_pt1 | contig 11478 bp, 12 predicted proteins | sample 071ome_34_FD_179970 | JGI IMG/M metagenome (GOLD analysis project Ga0255772, IMG submission 179970) | Coastal salt marsh microbial communities from the Groves Creek Marsh, Skidaway Island, Georgia - 071411BT metaG (version 2) | ecosystem: Environmental > Aquatic > Marine > Intertidal zone >... | reverse complement strand
GGTGGAAGCACTCCACTGCCAACCACCATTGTTGGAAGCAAGATCACCATCGATCAGTTTTGACATGAAGTACTCTTCTCCCAAACGCCAATCAATGAACAGATCTTTCGTTAAAAACATGGCTGTGATCATCCTTAATCGATTATGCATCCAACCTGTTTCATTTAACTGACGCATAGCAGCATCGACAATGGGGAATCCTGTCTGACCATTACACCAACGTTGGAACATATCTTTGTCACGTCGCCAAGGTAATGCATCGGTATGTGATTTAAAGGCCTGATGTTTACTCAGCTTAGGATAAAAGACCACAAGATGTCGATAAAACTCTCGCCAAATCAATTCATTAATCCAGGTGATAAACCCTGGATTACCTTCTTCAAAATGGCCCCTATTGGCCTGTAATGCCAACTCAAAACATTGCCGCGTAGTGATGACACCAATGGCCTGATAAGGAGAAAGCGTACTGGTCGCCGATAATGAAGGAAAATCACGATCACGCTTATAGTGAACGGCTTTGTTTTCAAGAAATGTTTCTAGTAATTGATGTACCGAGTCCTCGTTTATACACCACTCAAAGCGTTCAGTGGATTTATCCATTAATAGAGCGCTTCGTAAATCAACCTCTAAATCGGAGTCATTCACTAAGTGTCGTGAGTTCAATGCCAATTCAGTAAGGTCAGCTTGCTTTGTTGGGACTTCAGCAATCGGTCGAACTTCTGAAAAGTACGCTTTAATGTAAGCTCGTTTGAATGCCGAGTAGACCTTGTAACAACTCCCGTTCTGGTTGGTAATTTTACCTGGAGCAATTGCACACTGATCATCAAAGCCTACAGTTTGGATCTTACAATTCGCCAAGGCCGCAGCAACAGCTTCCGTCTGCTGTTTCTCATTGGCTTCATATTGATGATTCAGATAACAACAAGTAACTCCGTTAGATTTCAATAAATCAGTAATCTGATTCACTTGTTGTTCGGCAGAGTCACTCTTAAAAATAATCAAAGGCACGTTCAGCTTGGCAAGCGACTCTGTCAATGCTTGTAGATGAGTAAGGATCAGAGCTCGCTGGGCGTGCGACACTGAATGTTTATCCCACTCCCACTCAGACAAACAATAGAATGCTATAGTTTGGCCTGATGCCACAGATGCAGATAAGGCTGGGTTGTCATATACCCTCAAATCTCTTCTAAACCACATAGCATTCATTTCGTTATCTCTTAATTTATCCAATCAATTTTAGTTACATGCTTTAGGAATTTTACGAGCCAGAAAGAATCTAGATCACAAAAATGACTTACTTAACGCCAAGCCACTGATGAAAGCAGCTTCCACACCTTCCAATATCTCATCCCTTGCGTAAACAGTATCAATGGCAAGGTAATCGCCACACAGCGACAAACCATTTTCTTGCGGTAAAAACAAACTACCTTTCAGTGGATTTTCTTGTGGTAAAGAATACAACCAGCGATGGGTATGCTGAACAATCCAAGCCAATGAAGTAGCTGCTGTGTCATTTGTTCGCTGAGCAATAAGCTCTTTCCATAAAAGTTCAGCAACCTCGGCCTTTTCCCAATCCATTTTGGATTCCGACCACCAAGGGGAAGCTTCCACCTTTACAACGACCCGATTTTCATCAGATTCCCTACCTTCTTTTTGAGTTTCCACCACAATACGTCTAAACACAGACCGCTCAATTTCTGAGCGGCCATCAACTTTGCAATCATCGTAGATAAAGGCATCTTCAGGCTGGATACCCAAAGCAGCTGCAGTATTACGATCCAGCAAATAGCTACTGACCCACTGAGCTTGAGTTTTGACACTTTCGAGACGAACTTTATAAGAGTGATCCGATGGGATTAGGTCATAAGCCTGTTCGGGAGGCGTAGCTAGAATAAGAGTTTTGCTCAGAGAAAAAGCCACCAATCGTCCTCCTTCGTCTTCAGTAAAGGTTAGCCAACCCTGGTCAGTTTTTTCAATCTTGCTTATTTTTTGAGCACACCTTAAATCGACAGATTCTGATAAGTACCGTGTAAAAGAAGAACTTCGCGATGCAGGCCAAAACTCTGTTCCATCAGTCAGCATGCGGCCTTTCTCTACCAAGCAAAGTAAAAGAAGACGAAATTCTGGGGTTACCGCTTTAAAACTGCTAGCACCTAGATCAAAAGACCAAAGTTCGCTTTCTCCGATTACAGCATTGTCTGAATTAACTCGCTTTGACGACAACCGACCGCCTGTTCCTCTGGCTTTTTCAATGCAAATAACGCTTTGCCCTTTCTCAACAAGGTTTTTGGCTGCCACTAACCCTGAAACACCAGCTCCGATCACAACTACATCAGCAGATAACATAATTTACCCTTGAATCTGTTCCAAATCTTAAAAGAAGTCTCTACGAATGAGCTATCTCTTTGGATCACTTAGGAAAAATATATTTAGCAACTGACCTGAAATCGCTTTACTCGGCAGCCTGTAAGCTCTAGATTAAGTAGGATGTATCTGATTAACCTCGAAATTTTGGGAACCTCTTACTAAGGGCCTCATGTGACAGATCCGAACCAAACTGCTCCAAATCAACTGAACGCAAAGAGTCTCAATGACTTGATCCTCAGGATTGCAAAGGATCAAGACAAAGAGGCATTTATGGCGCTGTTTGATGCGATGTCATCTCGACTAAAATCTTACGCCATTCGCTGCGGTGCGTCTGAATCGGATGCCGAAGAGGTGGTGCAAGAAGCACTTCTCACCGTTTGGCGAAAAGCACATCAGTTCAATCCCAAAACTGCCTCAGCCAGTACCTGGATGTACACCATTGTGCGTAACAAACGCATCGACATGGTACGTAAAGTTAAAAACTACCAGGTTGTTTCCGATGACCTATATCCTGAGCCGGCCACAGAAGATTTAGAAAATGATGTAGAAAGTGATCTAAACGGAAACATCATCCGTACATTGATTACAACGCTACCTGAAGAACAGCGCCAGATTGTTTACATGGTGTATTTCGAAGGCAAGACACACACTGAGATTTCCGGTGAACTTGATCTTCCTTTAGGCACTATCAAATCCCGCCTTCGGTTAGCAATGAAGAAACTAGACGCATTAGCACAAGAGCAAATCACATGGCTAATTATCATCCTAATGACGAACTTTTAATGAAATTTTCAGCGGGTCAGTTGACCAATGCGCTGGGAATCATGGTGGCTTGTCACCTGGAAAGCTGTGAGCACTGCCAATCGAAGGTACGTATGTACAACCAAATCGGTGGTGAGATTTTAGAAGACACTAAACCAGTACAAGTCAGTTCTGAGCTTCGAGAAAAAATGAAAGCCTTGCTGGATAAACCAGCACCTGCTGAAATCAGCCAACTTTCACTCAAAGCACCCGACCCGGTTTTACCTCGTCCTCTCTGGCGATTCATACCTGGTATGCTGGATCAGTTGCCTTGGAAAGGGTTTACGTCCAGCATCAAGGAATACACCCTGCCGTTCTCGGACGACAGCTACACCGCAAAATTCTATAAAATCGCAGCAGGCAAAGAGCTTCCTGAACACACCCACAAAGGCAATGAATTCACCTTAGTTTTGGACGGCAGTTTCTCAGACAAGAGCAGCGCTTATCACCAAGGCGATTTTATCCTTGCAGATACTGAAACAGTTCACCAGCCAAAAGCCCATATGGACAAAGACTGTATCTGTTTTGCTGTTATGGATGCCCCTCTGAAGATGACAGGCTTCTTTGGGCGTATGCTAAATCCATTCATGAGTTGATAATCACCTAGAAGTTTCTCCAGGTGGTTATCACTCCACTCCATGATGGTCCAGATGGGCTGTCTCATTATGCGGCTCTAATTCTTTCTTTGCGTGAACATGCAGATGGGAGTGTTGATGGTGGCACCCAACGATATCTGAGCTTTTCGCGGCTTAGCCATGAACTGGCCTTTTAGTTATGTGTACGCCAAAGACTGTGTATTTAATCAGAAAAGAAACCATCATGCGAAGCTCTCAAGTCGTCCATTGTTGTTGCTATTACTACGAGAGTTGTTAGAAAATGCGACTTAAAATGACGCATAATTCTTTTTGGTTAACCTAATATGCTTAATAGCTTCTTAGATCGCTTTACTAAAGCTCATGTCACCCCCAAACCTATGGCAGAAATGGTGAGCGCATTAGCATGGGCGGGACTTATATTTCTTTTTATTTTTATTTTTGCTGCAGAACCTGATGATACAACGCTTTTCTGGGAGCGTGTTCTCTTATTTTTTGGATGTATCTATTCGCCTTTGGGGTTCTGGTGGTTACATATTTTCGAACGTAATGGTCCAGGCAATCGAGGGATTTACAGTACACAACGCTATATCGGCTTCGCCTTATTGTATTGTTTTATACCCTTTGGATTCATGGTTGGCATCTTGGTTTATTTTTGTGTCGTAATGATGGGAGTCGATGCTTTGTGGAATGATTTAGTGACCGAAGCTCGATCCACAGAGATGAAAGCTTTTGGTGGCTTTGTTGCTATTCTTTTAAATTTGGGGCTTATTACTATAACCATACTAGCGTTGGGTGGGTTATATTGGGCGCTCAAAAATCTTATAACATATGGAAGGCAAGGTGCTTTTATTCTTACCCTGTCAAAAGAACATCTTTATGAAGGGGATGATTGCCTAGCAACCATCGAAATCAAAAAGGAATCGATTATAGAGCCGAAAGCCGAACTTCGTTGTGTGATTTTTTATATGCGCAGTAAAAGAGCGGCCGCTTTAAAAGAACTTCATTCAGAAACACTTGACTGTATTATCGAAGATTTAGATGACACCTCAAATCTTGTTATAAGCTTTAAAGTCCCTGAGAACATTCATGATCAAGCAGAAGCGGTAAATTACTTTTCACTGTTGAATGTTCGTATTGACGTGAATGGTACGTTCGAAAGCTCTGATGGCAAACGATCCAAATTTTTCCGTGTTTGGCGATTAAATGTACTCCCAAAGGCATATAAAGCTGAATTTGAAACGGTAGAAACTTAATTTACTACCTACTACAAGTCCTCTAAGGTTCGAAAAAACAAAACCAAATATAAGACAGGCATCTTAAGAAAAACATAAGCCTGTGCCGAGTACTTAATTCTTTTTTGGGATTTAGATCAGGTGGTTCGCAGTTGTTAATAGCAAAGTAATTGGCTAGCTAGTTTCATCTTACCCGAGCTTCAGATAGTTATGGACAAAAACTACTCAATAAGCAAATGAACTTCGTGCAATAATTTATCGATACTCTGACGGCTATCCATTACTGCTAACAAATAAACTTCTTTGAGGTTCTCATCGACGCGGTAAAACAGGATATTGTGATCACCTATCAGAAGCTGACGGTACACCTTTATGCCCAATTCCAATAAACGATCACTTGGTGCACCAATGAAAGGAGTATCTACCAAGCGTTCTAGAATATAACTCTTAATCTCTTTCTTAACTTCTTGAGCTAAAGCTTCTGAATACTTTCTCGTTAAAAAAGCAACCAATCTGGATAAAGTAACCTTAAAAACAGGTGTTGCTTTTATTTGATAGGCAGCCAACTTATCTAGTCCTCAAACGCTTCATCTAAAGATAACGTCTGCTTCTTTCCTGATTGCTCAGATAAAACCAACAACTTCAACAGCGCTATTGATTCTTGTTGATGAAGGTAATCCTGATAATCCTGAACGACATACTTGGCTTTGCCCTTCTGTGTAACCACCAAAGGCTCAGACAGATCTAGTTTATTTGCGTGTTCTTTTAGGTAGGTAACGGTTTCGGTTTGCATAAGAACAGACCTTTTTCAGATTGAATACGGTCCGATATTAACAGCAGTTTTCTTGGCGAGCAATGATGAAAAAATCACTCCACCCCATGATGATCCAGATGGGCTGATTCATCGTGCTGTTCTATTTCTTTCTTGGCGTGAACATGCAAGTGTGAGTGCGCATGGTGGTGGGGATGTTTGTGCATCACGGCTTCTTCCAGAGTTCCATCTTTCATAATCACCGCTCGGTTGGCCAAGCGCTCAATAACGGCTTGATCGTGTGACACCAAAATCATGGTCTGATCTAACGACGCCAACAAGTTCAGCAATCTTTCTTTGGAACAATCGTCCAACCCGTTGGTGGGCTCATCAAGTAACAAAATCTCTGGTGACATAGCCAGAACCGTAGCCAACGCAACCAAACGTTTCTGACCGCCGGACAATCGATAAGTGACTCGATCTGCTAAATCGGACAGCCCAAGATCCTTTAATACAGACAAAGCGATGTTACGCGCCTGCTCTTCGGTATTGCCCAGATTTAATGGCCCAAAAGCAACGTCTTCCAATACCGTAGGGCAAAACAATTGATCATCTGAATCCTGAAAGAGTAACCCGACTCGCTGACGTACTTCGAAAAAATCAGATTCTGAATTTCGTTCTTTACCAAAGGCAATAATGTTGCCTTGAGAAGGTTTATTCAGCCCGACTATCAACTTTAACAACGAAGTTTTACCGGTACCGTTACTGCCTAATAGAGCTAAACGATCGCCCTTTTTCAAAGACAACTGAACGGAATGAAAGACAGTATCCTGCTGTCGAGTCAGTTCAATATTATCCAGTTCAATCAGCGTTTGCGTCATAGTCAGCTTATCGATCCATTAAGTGGCTATTTAGAAAAATTCCAAGATGAGCAGTATTACAGAAAGACTCAGCGACAGCATTAAGAAGATAGTATCCCTGTGCTGCCAATCATAATGATCCATTAAACGAAATTGGCCGTTAAAGCCACGGCATTTCATGGCTTCTGTTACGCGCTCTGAACGTTCAATACTGCGAACCAATAACATACCCATTAACCACCCCAGACTCTTCCAGGTATGTAGATTACTTTTCGGTTGAAAAGCTCGCGCTCTCATAGCTGTTCTCAATCGTTGGTATTCCTGTGACAGAACAGAAACATATCGAACAGTCATCAAGAATAATTGAACCAATTTCTGAGGCACTGCGAGTTTATGCAAGGCATAGCCTATCTCTTCAGGTTGGAGCGTTGCAAGTAACACCAAAGAAACCAGAATTAAGGTGTTCGCACGAAGCAAAATTTCAATTGCTCGATCGAGCCCAACATCGGACATGGCAAACAAACCAAAGAGATAGCCAGCATGTTCACCTTTCATCGTAAACGGCAAAAATACTACAACGAGAATCAAAAAGAGTTCTATTGGCAGTAAGCGCTTAAGTAACACCTTGATGGGCAGGCCGGATGAGAAAGCCAGACACATTGCGCTGCAGAAAGCGATTACCTGAAGTATTGAAGTATTCAGCGCCACTACCGAAAGCGAAAATAATAAGACCGCCAAAAGCCGACACACAGGGCTTAATTGTTGCAGCCAGTGTGCCTTCGCTTCACCTGCCAGAGGTGCTAGATCAGACATCCGTCTCTTCGTTTAACTGCTTATGTGAAGCACTTTCTTTCTTCGCTCTTCCCCATAAAACAATACCGGCGATACCGAAGATAAAACCAATGCCACCCACAACGTCACTGAAGCGAGCATCATGCTGGGCTTTATGAAGCTCTTCTCTTAAGGGTAAAACTTGTGCTGCCACCACATCTTCAACCATCAGTTTTAATGCCTTCATATCAATCGATGACTGTTCGGCATTATCAACTGCCAATGTCTCCACTGGCGTGATTGTTTTTTCTAACGCAGAGGGAAGACCATGAGAGTGATCCTTCTGATCATGGTTGTGATCGTGATCGTTAGGATGAGTGTGATCGGTAGAGTGAGCATGATCGTTAGAGTGAGCATGATAGTTAGAGTGAGAGTGAGCCTTGGTATTGAATGTATAACGACCCACATGGCCGTCACCGCTATTCGCTGAAATCATCAATTTAGCTGCTGAAACATCGTCAAAGGTAAACCGACCATCCTGGTCTGTACGACTGTTTAATAACAAGGTTTTTTCATCTTTGTCAGACAAGGCGAAAAGCTCAACTTTGGCATTTCTTGCTGGAACTCCTCGAGAGAAATAGACAGAACCAGACACCTTGTTGTGCCCTTCAAAATCAGCAAAAACTTTAAGTGAGTGAGCAAACGACTGAGAACTTAAAACGAAACCAAGGACAGTGACTAACACAAGGAAAGGACGCGCTACAAAAAACTGAGCAAAGGCTAAAGCAGGGTTTAAAACATGAGTGAACAAAAGAATCTCCCTTAATCTTTTGGAGGTTGGTTATAGGATTTATTGGTACCTGATTGCAGTAATTGAGGAGACACCTTAACGATAAACGACAGGATAATGCCTGAAACAATGGCCTCAACTACAATCAAAGGTAAAAAACTGGCGAGAATAACCTTGCCCGACAGTTGATATTCAGTACCGGTCAAAAGCAGATTGAAATAGATAAAGGCAGCGGTCATAGAGACCGATATACCACCAGCAAAACACCCCAACGCAAACATATTGGCGCAGCGTCGACGATCCAGCAAAAGCCTAACAAACGCACCTACAATCAAGGCGGGCACAGCAATATTAAAGGTATTGACGCCTAGCGTGAGCAGACCTCCATGACCAAAAAAAATCGACTGCATTAACAAGGCAACCAGAATGGCAGGAATAGCTGTCCAGCCAAGCAGAATTCCCATTAACGCATTCAAAATAAGATGAACACTGGTGGGGCCAACAGGGACACTTACTAACGAAGAAACAAAGAAGGCTGCGGCTAATACAGCCGCATATGGAATTTTTTCACTGTCCAGTTTTTTTACAGCAACCGCAATCAGACCTGCTGACAACACGGCACCAGAAATTAGGACGGGTGCGGACAACACACCATCAGGAATATGAGCCAATTTACTACCTTAACGATACGTTTCTTAAGAAATGAAACAAACTTAGGACAGGATGTGACTCATTCTACTGATAAGCGCGTCGCTTTCAAAGCTGATGAAAGCAATGCGTTTAAAATAATCAACCAATCAATCAACTATTAGACTTCTTCTCGTGATCTTCTGAGGTTTTCTTCCAGTGCCTCAATCAACTGAGCTAAAACGGACTGCCCCTCTTCCTCCTCAGATAAGGATTCACCGTAAGCACGCTGTTCTTCACGTAATCGATCCATTCGGGCAAGGGCTTCTGAAATATCGGTAATATGTGCACGAGGTTTTTCAGGTTCTTCAACCTCCTCAGCTGCATTATTAGCTTGCTCAGCTTGTCGGATCCGAGCCGCCATCTCATCACCTGTCATTAGCTCTGGTGGACCATTTACCTGAAGCTGAGCACCTGAACCGTCTATAGAACCATTCATTGAAATGACGGAACCCGAAGCTTGAAGCGTACCGTTTTGGTTAGCCAGATCTGATTCCTGAACCGATCGAACTTCGCCCTGCTCTGTGAGATACAAGCCATTACCTTTAATACGCCCTAAGGGAATGCCCTCTGAGCTTACCAGATCAAAATCACTTTCTGCCGACCCCAGATAAATCGCACCCACATTAGCTTCCGCAAGGCTCATCAAAATATCCTCACCGGATTCGTTTTGCACCCATACCTGAAGCTGCTCAAAGATTGGATCACCTTCGTCAATCCATAGGTTTCCATCGGAATCATACTGCGCTAACTCACCGAACCCCGACCCTGTCTGAGGACCAAACAACTCTGAGCCGTCGTCGACTATCCCGTTCTGATTTTTATCCAGCATCAAATAGCCACTGCCAGAACCTAACGAAGCGACCTCTTCCATCGTACCGTCAGCATTTAAATCAAATTCAAAAAAACGATCCGTTAAAATGGCGCTTTCACTGCCAAAGTTAATCACCAATGGATCCATCATGGCTCGGCTCTGAATTAGTAATTCGCTACTGGTTTCAAGTGATTCAGAACGATCCATAGCCAGAAACAAGCCGAAATTAATGGTACGTCCATCTTCGGTCTGTACTGAACCATAGCCATTGTAGATCTGAGACTGCTCAGTCTCTGTTAATGAATACTGCTCAACTCGAAGCAAGCCTTGCCCCTGAATTGCAACTCCTTGTACACCAGAGTCAGCGACTGAGGCATTGCCAGTCACATTCAGTGCCTGACCTTGAATCGCAACACCATTAAGATCGGAAGTGTTAGCAATGGAACCATTAGCAACAGGCGCAGTATCTATTGGGCGGTTTGCTGTACCCCCCATAATTCGGACACTAGCAGCCTGACCTTTGAAGATTTTATCGATGGAATATTCCAGAAATGAAGATTCTGAAAAAGACACTACCGGTTTGCTGCTTCCCGGCGAGTAGAGCCCATCGGTTGAGGCATATACATCGCTACCGCGATAGCTGTATTGTTCATATTCTTGTTGATATCGTGCTTCGGCGTTCGCCGAAATACCCACAACAATGCTGCTAAGGGGAGCATCATTTCCCTGAGCGCCTTGCTCAGATCCCCCTCTTGCAGTCAGAACATCCTGAGTCAATTCCCTTTTTTCTGAACGACGCGCATAGGAATCCATTTGCACGTCAGATGCAATAATCCTCATAAATAACCTCCAGCCTGTGATGTTTACCGGCGGCCAAGCCAATAAACGTAAACCTCCATAATCAGCTATCGGCATGAAATGAAGAGACTAAAGTACCATTCATCGACCAAGTGTTTAAAATCCAATCAATTTAATTAGCTAATTCATCTTAAAAGAACATTTCTTTTCCCTTTCTTAAAACAGATAATCCAGAGCAGTAAGAACTAAATACAAGCAGATAAAGAGAAAAACATGGCACTCAAAGCAACCATCTTTAAAGCAACTCTCAATGTTTCAGATATGGATCGACACTACTACCAAACCCATGACCTGGTAGTAGCCAAACACCCCTCAGAAACAACGCAGCGCATGATGCTTAGAATTATTGCCTTTGCTTTGAATGCTCATGAGGATTTGGAGTTCACAAAAGGCTTAAGCACACAAGATGAACCCGATTTATGGCAAAAAACACCGTCCTCTGAAATCGAGTTTTGGATCGAGTTGGGCCAACCGGATGAGAAGCGCATTAAGAAAGCTTGCTCGCTTTCCAGTAACGCCATTTTGTATTGTGTGCAAAACCGTTCATTCGATGAATGGTGGCCACAAATAGAGCCCTCGCTCTCTCGTTTTAACAACCTCAGCGTATTTGGTATTGAACCTGAGATTCTGGACACAATGGCCGATCAGGTAGATCGCACCATGGATCTGACAGCAACCATTCAGGATGGCCAATTATGGTTAACCCTGAATGATCAAAACTTTGAAATCTTACCGACCAAGCTCTTGAAGTAACGTTTTTAATCACACTCCTAAAGTCCAAAATAGCCCTCCCATACGTACAATTCATGACTAGAATTAATCACACCAAACGTTGTATGTATCAGACGATAATTAGGAGAACGAGATGACTGAACTTCATCAACAAGCCTGTGAAGCTTGTCGCGTGGGAGCACCCAAGGTTTCGTCTTCCGACGCTACTATATTTCTTAA
>Ga0255772_10005695_pt1 | contig 11479 bp, 10 predicted proteins | sample 071ome_34_FD_179970 | JGI IMG/M metagenome (GOLD analysis project Ga0255772, IMG submission 179970) | Coastal salt marsh microbial communities from the Groves Creek Marsh, Skidaway Island, Georgia - 071411BT metaG (version 2) | ecosystem: Environmental > Aquatic > Marine > Intertidal zone >... | reverse complement strand
TTTTAAATAAAAAAATTATGGCTGTTGATATTACAATAAATGAGTAAAACAAAAATTCAGTACTTTTAAAAAACTCACTTAAAGACTTAGACCTAATTGTTTTTAATAACAATATGAATGAAGTACCTGCTAAATACATAAAAATATTTATTATGAATATCGAAAGAGTGGAGAATTCACTAACTGATGTATTAAAAGTGCTAAAACCACCTGTTGATAATGTTGTAAGCGAATGGTTAAAAGCATCAAAAATATTTAAACCTGAATAATATAAAAGTATTGTCTGAAGAATTGTTAATGAAATATACACAATCCATAAAAGTTTTGCAGTATCTTTAAATTTAGGAGTTAGTCTATCTGCAGACGGTCCAGGTGATTCAGCTTTAAATAGATTAATACCTCCTGAGCCTAGTAAAGGGAGTACGGTAATTGTTAAAACAATTACTCCCATTCCTCCTAACCATTGAGTTGTTGATCTCCATATCAATAGTGATTTATCTACAGCCTCAATATCAGTTAAAATTGAACTTCCAGTTGTAGTTAAACCTGAAACTGTTTCAAAAAAAATATTAGTGTAACTTAAATCTATTCCAGAAAGAATATAAGGAATTGTTCCAAATAAAGACATAAAAATCCAAGATAAACCAACAGCCCCAAATCCTTGAATTGTAGTAAGTTGCCTAGTAGGTAAAACAAATTTTCTAATTAAATAAGATATTGAAATTGTAATTAAAGCTAACACAATTAGAGAGGTAGCAAACTCTATATTACTTTGCATGAATCCATAAATTATTGTTGGAATTGTTGCTAAAGCGAGTACTGGGAGAATTCCTCCACTTATGAAAACTACAACTTTAATCATTTAGTTTTAACAAAAAGTTTCTTCAATTTTTTCTATAGAATCTGGAAGCGTAAATACTACAAGTTTGTCTTTTTCTGCAAATTTCCAAGTCCCTGAAGGAATATAAGTATTATCTCTTCTAGTAACGCCTGCAATTAAACAATCCTCAGGTAAATCCAGTTCAATTAGAGATTTATCTAATACTGGGCATTCCTTTGAAAGAATTATTTCTAAGGCTTCAACTTCTGTATCTTCAAAAGTTAGTGCAGATGTAACTTGATCTGATCGAACATCTTGCAAAATTGCATTTGCAGCAGTTATTCTTGTAGAAATTGTTGCTTGAATAGAAGATTCTTTAAGTAGCTCAAGATAATCAATTTTATTAACTCTGGTAATAATTTCAGGTGCACCTAAAGCATTTGCAACTAATGAACAAACAATATTTTTTGAATCGTCTTTACTTAGAGCAACGAGTGCAGAATTTTTATCCACACCAATACTTTGCAAGTTTGATGGGTCTTTTGGGTCGTTATGTACTACAATTACATGCGAATTGTTTTCAGCAATTCTATTACAATCTTTTTCATCGTCATCAATAACAACTACTTCATAATTTTTATAAAGCCTATCAGCCAACAATTCTGAAGATCTTGATGCGCCAACAATGATTACTTTTTTTATCTCATCTTTTTTGTCGATACCAATTAAGGATGTAGCTGTTTGTATATCCCCTCTTTTTACAATAACTTTAATATGGTCTTCAGCTTTAAGCTCTGTATCTCCATTTGCAATATAAGAAGTTCCATCACGCATAAATCCAGTCACAAGCCAATTATCTTTGCCTCCAAATTCATGAATATTAGAAAGTTTGTTGCCAAGAAGGGGAGAACTTTCAGTCACAACACCCCCTACGGACAGAAGCTTCCCATTGTTAAATTCATGAATGTCATAAATGCCAGCTCTTGATAAAAGTTTTTCAATTTCATCACAAGCACTTTCAGATGGATCAATAATTTTATCTATGTTTAAGTCATCAAGTTCATTTTTCAATGAACTATCTTGAACTCTTGCAAAAGATTTTTTTGTTCCCATATTCTTAGCCAAATAGCATGACAACATGTTTACATTTTCATCATCTGTTACAGCTATAATTAGATCAGCTTCTTCGGACCCTGCTTGAAATAATGAAGAAGGACTGCCACCATTGCCTTTAATTACAAGAGCATCAAGTGACGAATTTAGCTCTTCAACTCTTGTTGGGTTTTGCTCTACAACTGTAACATCATGTTGTTCACTTGATAATTTACTTGCTAGGAAGCTTCCTACTTCACCAGCTCCGATGATGATAATTTTTTTCAAAATGTCCTCACTTTAAGAATAGTGGGTTTTGGAATACATGGTAATATATTTATAAGTGACACAGATTTTTACTTTATCGGAAGAGCAAAATTTTTTAATCGATTCTATTGTTGATTTGTTATTAACTCAAAAATTAACAAATTTAAAAGTATTACAACTTCAATCTGATTATTTTCATGACAAGGTAATTATATGTTCCTCAAATTCAGTAACTCAAATGAATGCAGTAATTAAAAAAATAAAAAAAGATTTAAAAATAAATGAGTTTATTTATGAAGGGGAAAATTCAAATTGGCTTTTGATTAGTTTAAAAGGCATATTAATACAGATATTTACTGAAGAATCTAGAGAGTATTACAATATTGATGATATATATTTTGATAGTGAAACCCTTTATCATTACGGATAAAAAAAATTTAGGGGGCTGTAGCTCAGCTGGCAGAGCACCTGCATGGCATGCAGGGGGTCAGGGGTTCAAATCCCCTCAGCTCCACTTAATTAGATGAATTTTAAATATTTAAAAACTTTACTCTTTGAAATAAAAGAACTGGCTTCTTCTCAACTTTTAATTGTTGTTATTCTTTTTGTTCAGGTTGGTATTGTTACTAGAGGTTTGGGCACTTCAAGTTATGGTCAAGCAGTATTAGTTTTAGCACTAGTAGCAATTATTTTTAGGACACTTCATGCTAAAAACAGTGATGTAACTCTATTAATGTTAAAAAAATACGGAGAAAGCATGTTTACGCTTTCACTTGTATACGACTTATTAATTGGTATAGTCTGCTATCTGATTTGTTTAGTATTATTTCAATCTGAACTTAACTCACTTTTTGGAAACTATAGTATGAGTATCTCACTCAATATATTATTAATTTCTAGAATATTTCATACTCTTTCGGAGAGCTCAAAAGCAGTATTAACTTTTAACGGTCAATTCAAAAAATTTGCTTTGATAGATACAGTTTCAAGTTTGATGAGATTTATTACAATAGTTATTTTATTTAGTGTAAATGCAAGTATTGATAATTACTTTATAGGACAAGCAGTATTCTCAATAGTTTACGGTTTTTTTGGTTTTTTCATTTGTAGAAATTATTTAAGAATTTCAGAAGTCTCAATAAAAAATTTAACGGATTACTTTATGAAATTTAAATCAGATTTTCTCAAACAACGACTAGATCAACTTGTAGGCATAGTCCCACAGCATTTAGATATAGTGATTCTGGGTTACTTTACAGATCTATCAACTGTTGGTATTTTTAGAATTGCAAAACGACTTGTTGAACCATTTACATATATTATTTCAGTTCTGACACCATTGGTTCAAAATCAGCTTTCAAAAGAAAGTTTAAGAGCAAACTTCTCTGACCTTGTTAAAAATTTCTTGTTACCACTTTCAACAATCATTATTATTCCATACATATATTTTGGTGAAAACTTGATAAACCTTATTTCGGGTAGTTCTTTTCTTGATGCCTATGAACCTATGCTTGTTCTTGTCATAGGTTATGTAATTTATCTAAATACATTTTGGATACGACAACTACTTTTATTTTCAAATTTGATTCAATACCATTCTGTTAGTAGGCTAATTTCACTATTCGTATTTGTCCTAGCTTCATTCTTTTTTGTAGATCAATTTGCTGCAGTTGGTATAGCAATTTCATTATCTTTGAGTATGATTGTGCAAAAATTATATGAATTTTATGCGTTCAATAAGTACTCAGAGCAAAATTAAATTTTTCACATTTTTCCAAGCAGCTTAGTTATCATTTAAGATGGATGACAAATATTAATAATTTAAAATTAAATGGAATAATAATTGCATTATTTTTGATTTCTTTAGATGCTTATTCATTTGGAAATATACCAATTCAATGGATTGGTATATCAGTTCTATTGTTTTTATTTATTTTAAATTTTCAGAAAATTACTACTAATTTTTCATCAATCTTTTATATATTTATTGCTTTATTTATTGTTCCTATATTTTTTGAGATATTCTCTGACTTTGAAATACTCTTAGAAAGAAATTACCAACTGAGATTATTTAATTATTTATCTTTTTTTCTTGTGATTTATCTATCTCATTCATTTTTACAATCAATAGACCATAAATTATTTATGGACTTATTAGAAAAATTATTAATAATAATTTCGGTAATAACTATTTATATTTATATATCACAAATATTCGATCTATATGAGCCAATCCGAAATAGATCTAATACAAATTTATTAGGTAATGCTGCACAATCCATATTCTGGCCATACGAGCCCCATAGGGCTATGGGAACATTTAGAGAACCTGTTTTGTTTGTGTCATATATTTTTCCTTTATCTTTATTACTTCTATTTTGTAAGAAAAATGTAAGCTTAATATCAATTTTCATAATTGCTCTTTCTCTTGGGCTTTCAAGAAGTGATTTATTAAGAATCTTTGCCATTTCTGGAACAATCCTTTTTTTAACTTTATATTTATTCAAAAAAAGCCAAAACAGCAAAATTATCTTGTTTTTATCCGTAGTACTTTTATTTAGTTTTATTTCAATACAGGAATGCAAAATTAATCCAACAAGTAATGAATGCTTGGAAATAAGTGTTGAAGAATCTACAGACCTTATTTCTTTTGAAGATATTGGCACAATTACTGAAATAGATACAGATAGGAAAAATATTATTGATTTTCTTTCTAGTAGAGATATGAATTTTTTTGGACAAGGTTTTAATTCTATAGTTCAAGATTATCAACAATTTCTTACAAAAGAGATCAACAAAGAAATGTATTTAACTAATAGAGTTTTACCAAATTATTTAGATAAAAGGTATCAATCTGAAAATTTTGGCACTGGCAATTATTCATCAAACTTTTATAAACCTAATACACAAAGTTTGCTTGTTAATACGATTATTTCTTCAGGTTTAATTTTATTACTAGTTTTGTTCTCATTTCCAATTTATAAATTTTTGATTAAAAGAGATTATGAAAGTTCGTTAAAAATTCTATTTCTCATATTATTCTTTTTTGTAATTCCTGTAGAAGAATTCACTGCATTCACAGGTTTAATTTTAGGTTACGGGTTTAGAATGTTAAATATGGGGGTAGTAATTGACAAAAGTATTTAATTTCTCTCCCGGTCCATCAAAATTACCACAAGTTGTTATTAACAAAGTTGAAAAATCTGTAAAGGAATATAAAAAAACTGGAAAATCTGTTTTAGAAATTTCACATAGGAGCTCAGAATTTGATGAAATACTAAATGAGATAAATCTTAATTTTGAAAAGTTGTTTCACCTTCCAAAAGACTTTAACGTCTTGCTTTTACAAGGGGGAGCTACTTATCAAAATACTTTTGTACCAATGAATATTCCAAAAAATCTTCATTTAGGTTGCTTAGTAACAGGTACATGGGGAAAAAAAACTTCAGAAGATTATTCAAAAATATTTAATAATTTCGATGTGTTTGAAGCTAGAGATAGAGAATTAGACACCTACCTAGATAAAAATTACTCTGGTTTTCAAAATATAGATTTTCTACATTTAACTTCTAATGAGACAATTGAGGGTTTACAAATTCAGAATTTCAACACTATTAATCATAAAAATTTAATAATTGATATGTCCTCTGACTTAGGTTCATACAATTTTAATTTCAATAATTTAAGCTATGTATACGCCGGTGCTCAAAAAAATATGGGAATACCTGGAGTTACAATTTGTCTAGTCAAGGAAGAATTTTTAACTGATTCAGATAATCCTAAATATTTAAATCTTAAGCTTCTAGCAAAATCAAATTCGATTTTAAACACTCCTCCAACTATGTCTATATTTGTACTTAATCTTGTAACAAACTGGATGCTCGAAATGGGCGGTATTGACTATTTTCAAAATAAAGCACATGAACAATCAACAGAAATATATGATTTTATCGATAGCAACTCAGATGTTTTAGATTGCAAAGTTGACAACAAATATAGAAGTAAATCAAATATTGTATTTAATTTTTTAAATGATGAACATAACAAAGAATTTGTTCATTTGGCTGCTGAAAAAGGGATTATTGGCATAAATGGCCATAGAAGTGTAGGTGGTATAAGAGTTAGTTTGTTTAACAGTATTGATGATCATATGTTCGATTACTTTATGAAATATTTTAAAAATTATGTAAAGGGATTAAATAATTGAAATTTTCAATCATTAAAGAATATAAATTTGATAAAGATAAAACTGTTGGGTATCTATCAGACTTTTCACAATATCAGAATGAAGTTGAAAAAATTAAACTCCATGAAGAGACTATTGCAAAAAATGAAATTTCATCAGGTGTTGATATTGATAATTTTCAACCGATTGTTTTATCACTATATCCTGATGAATATTTAGACAGTCAGGTTAAAACATTCGAAACTGAAAAATTAATTCTTTTGGACGGTCACCACAGATGGAAGTATGCAAATAAAGAAAATTCAGTAAATAAATTAAAATGTATATTGATAAATTTCCAAGATATAAAAATTAAATCTTATCTTTTTAGCATAAATAATGAAAAAGAAAGTTTTCTTAAATATTTAAATGAAGCAGGTTATTTTAAATCTAATGAAGGAGAATATGGAATTTTCTTTAATAACGAAATATTTATTAATAAAAGCAAGCCTAGTTTGATGGATTTATATGGTTTTAAAAAAATTATGCAGAATGAAAATATTATTTCACCTATTCTTGAAGATGTAAGTGATTCTTCTTTGCTTATAAAGTTCACAGCATTAACACCAGAAGATTTAATTAATATTGATTTTATATTACCTCCAAAATCTACTTGGATTACACCAAGGCTTTAAATGAAAGTTGCTCATGTAATAAACTCATTGAATAGGGGCGGTGCAGAAAGTCATTTACTTGAGTTAGTTAAAGCACAATCAGCTGCAGGATTAACTACAGATGTAATTGTTATTGGTGAAGATAGCTCTGATATCTTATCAGTTAAAAAAGAGCTATCTAGTGTTTGTAGGAAAATCTATAGATTGAAAGGCCCTCGTATGTTCAATATTTTTTCTTACATAAAACTTCAAAAAATAATCAGGAATAATTCATATGATGTAATTCACTCACATCAACCAAGAAGTGATTTTATGGTTTATCTTTTAAAAAAATATATATTTTCAGACAATATATTTAAATGGATTGTATCCATCCATGGAAAATACGATTCTTATCTTAATAACAATATCCAAAAAAAATTTAAGTTATATTTTTTTAAAAAGTTAGTAAAGTCTTGGAATACTGCTGATGAAGTAATTGTAATTTCTAATGAAGTAGAGTCATGGCTAGCTAGTCATACAAAATTTGTTGAACCACACGTAATAAATTATTGGATTTCTTTAAAAAGTTATAAATCAGCCGATTTGAATTCTTCAGTCAATATTGGTTTTTTAGGAAGATTAAATAAAAATAAAGGTATTGAAGATCTTATTGAATCTTTAAATGAAGTAGATTTAGATTTCAATTTAGTAATAGGAGGCTTTGGAAAAGAAAATTATATAAATTTTTTAAAACAAAAAATGAATGAAAATGTCTTAAAAAGGTCAAATTTCCTTGGGTATGTGGAAGATCAATCAAAATTTTTTGAGAATATCGATATATTCGTTTTCCCGTCTTATTCTGAAGGCCTTGGATTAGTCTTATTAGAAGCCATGAGTTATCAAAAGGTATGTATTACCAGGAATGTTGAACCAATGAATCAGTTTATTAATGATGAAAACGGATATTTATTTAACAATACAGATGATTTAAAACAGTGTATTTTAGAAGCCTCTAAAGATTTAAACAATGAAGAAGTAATTAATAAGAAAATTCATAACTTAAAAAAAGTATTAGAAATATATGACATTAAAAATGTATTTCCTAAAATATTAGAAGTATATAACTTATGAACGAATATAATTTTCAAAAAATTGAATCAAAATGGCAGAAACATTGGTCAGAAAATAATTCAATAAGATGTGATATTAATTCAAAAGAAAAAAATTTCTATAATTTATGTATGTATCCATATCCTTCTGGAGATTTGCACATGGGGCATATCAGAAACTATACAATCGGCGACGTAATTACTAGATACAAAATGTTGAATGGATTCAATGTTTTATCACCAATGGGGTGGGACTCCTTCGGACTTCCAGCTGAAAATGCCGCAATTAAAACTGGAATTCACCCAAAAACCTTTACAGAAGAGCGTATAAAGAATATGAAAGATCAAATAATTAGACTTGGATCACTTTATGAATGGGACAGAGAGGTTGCTGTACACAGAAAAGATTACTATAAGTGGACACAGTTCATTTTTTTAAAACTTTTTAACAATAACCTGGCATATAAAAAAGACTCACCAGTTAATTGGTGTAATTCGTGTAAGACTGTTTTAGCTAATGAACAAGTAATTGATGGTAATTGTGACAGATGCGATTCTGAAATCGAACAAAAGAATTTAAATCAATGGTTTTTTAAAATATCCGAATACTCAGACGAGCTCCTTGAGGGACTTAATCAAATAGGAGAATGGCCTGAGAATGTAAAAGTAATGCAGCAAAATTGGATAGGTAAATCTGAAGGTGCTGAGTTTGAATTAAAGATTGATGCAACAGAATTAAGTTTTGATGTTTTTACCACAAGACCAGATACATTATTTGGAATGACGTTTGCTGTACTGTCTCCCGAACATCAGCTTGTGAGGGAAATTCTATCTATCTCATCAAATAAGACTGAGATACAAAATTATATTGATAATGCTAAAAAGAAATCAGAGTTTGAACGAATGTCACTTTCAAAAGAAAAGACTGGAGTAGACACAGGTCTTTTTGTAATTAATCCTGTTAATGGTAGGAAAGTATGTTTATGGATTGCAGATTATGTATTAACCAGTTATGGTACGGGTGCAATTATGGCTGTTCCTGGACATGACCAGAGGGACTATGATTTTGCAAAAAAATATGGAATTGAAATAATTCAAGTCATATCAGATAAAAACAAAAAATCTTCAATAGAAAAAGAAGCTTTTGTTGGCGAAGGAATTCTGATTAACTCGGGAGAATTTGATAATTCAGAATCACACACTGAAGGCTCGGAAAGAATTATTCAGTTTTTGGAAGAAAACAAAATTGGCACCCGAAAAACTATATTTCGCTTAAGAGACTGGTTGATAAGTCGTCAAAGGTACTGGGGAGCACCTATTCCATTAATTAATTGTGATAATTGTGGGTTGGTGCCAGAGAAGGAAGAAAACTTACCAGTCCTACTTCCTGAAATAGATGATTACAAAAATACAGATGAATCACCTTTAGCTAAAAGTAAAGAATTTGTAAATACAAACTGTCCTGAATGTGGAATTAAAGCAAAAAGAGAAACTGATACAATGGACACTTTTGTTGATTCATCTTGGTATTTTTTAAGATTTGTAGACCCTAATAATGAAGATTTGCCTTTTGATGCTAATAAAGTAAACAATTGGCTACCCGTTGACCAGTACATAGGAGGAGTTGAGCATGCAATTCTCCACTTGCTTTATGCAAGATTTTTTGTGAAGGCATTAAGGGATATGAATTATTTAAACTTTAATGAACCATTTCAAAATCTATTTTCTCAAGGCATGATAAATTTTGGTGGTTCTAAGATGTCTAAATCAAAAGGCAATACTGTTGATCCAGAATCATATTTTGCTACTCATGGAGCAGATGCTTTAAGATTGTATATTTTATTTATGGCTCCTCCAAGTGATGGAGTAGAGTGGAATGATGGAGGCATTGAGGGTACAAAAAGATTTTTGAACAAATTCTGGGAAAATATTGAAAGATTATCGAATTTAAAAGTTATAGATAGCTCAGTTAAAGACGAAAGTATAGTTAGAAAAGTAAACCAAAGTATAAATTCAGTTTCAAAACATCTTGATAAATTTGAATTTAATACAGCTGTTTCCGATTTAATGAAACTAAACAATGAATTATCAGATTTTTTAAAAAAATCTCAAGAAATATCAAAAAGCTCGAAAGACATGATCATTAAAAATTTAAGTATTCTGTTATTTCCAATGGCACCTCATATTGCCTCTGAAATTTATGAAAATTATTTCGGTGAAGATTTAATAAATATTACATGGCCATTAGTTGATACTGAAAACTTAAAAGACCCTACATATGAACTTGTGATACAGATAAATGGTAAAAAGAGGTTTACTAGAGAGACTGAAATAGGACTTGAACAATCAGAAGTAGAAAAAATTTGTAAAGATGACTTCGACATGAATACGAGTGATTTTAAAAAAATAATTTATATACAAGACAAGATTATAAATTTTGTTGGATAATGAAGCTACTTGTAACTGATAATCTAGTATCAGACCTAAGTCAATTAGATAGTTTTAATATAAATCTTGAAAAAATATCGATAAAAGATATTCCTAATCAAGCACAATCTTTATTTGATGATGATAAATTCAAATTTATATTTGATGAATTTATAACTATTTCATCTTTTAATAAATTAAAAATCGATTTAGACGACAACTATATCTTTCAAATTAAAAAATCAAATTTGTCTAAATTTATATCACTTGGATCTGAAGTTGATGTTTTATATCTTGACTCTCAAAAAAAAGAGAATTATTTTCCGTGGGATTTAACTAATTTAATATATAGTTCTAGAAAATCAATAGATCTTAAGTTGTTAGATTCATTCACTTCCAACGAAAGAGACTTTAGAAATTTTTTGTCTTATTTTATAAAAGAACTTATCAGATTAAAAATGTTAACTGAGTTTGATCCAAACGAAGTAGCTGAAATTTTAAAAGAAAAAAAAGATTATAAGTACAATGATGCCTTAAAAAAAATTAAGAATTTAGATCAAAAGAAAATAAATAGAGCTATTCAATATAGCCATAAAATTGAAAAAAGTATAAATCAATACGGATATGAACTTGAAAATTCTAAAAGATATTTAATTTCTGTAAAAAAATTATTAGAGTTTTGAAATTTTAGATTTATTTCTGTCTCTGAAATTTTTTGTAATAATGCCTTTTGAGTAAGCGACATCTAAAGTTTTAAGTGCATATAACTTATTCTCAACAGAACTATCTTCTACTGATTTAAGAACTGTTTTAAGTTCAGTTTTAATAGACTTGTTTCTTAAATTTCTTTTCTTATCTTGTCTTATTCTCTTTTTTTGTGAATTAATATTTGCCATGTAAAACCTTTCGGTATATAAGATATTAACTTAATAAATATGTTAGA
>Ga0255772_10005681_pt1 | contig 11491 bp, 7 predicted proteins | sample 071ome_34_FD_179970 | JGI IMG/M metagenome (GOLD analysis project Ga0255772, IMG submission 179970) | Coastal salt marsh microbial communities from the Groves Creek Marsh, Skidaway Island, Georgia - 071411BT metaG (version 2) | ecosystem: Environmental > Aquatic > Marine > Intertidal zone > Salt... | reverse complement strand
AAGCCACCAAATACTTTTTCCTCTGAGTGATACTTGGTACCTGATTTGTGTACCATGCTCAGTGAGTCATAGTGCCCTTTTACTTCTAAATAGCTTTCCGGAAAGAATACTGATACGTCATTAAACTTTTTTGACTTCATTTTTTTCTTCCTTTTTATTGTTTAGTCTAGGGCCACGCCAATAGACTCTTTTTGTTTTTCCAGCCTTAGACATTTGACTCTTTGTAGTATTCCTTCATATCTTTGAATACTTTTACCAGCTCTTCGAATTCTTCTTCGTCTTTGGGGTCACTATCGTTGAAGCAGGAGAATTCTACATACCAGAGCTTTCCATTTTCTAGCACAATTGTTAATACTAGTGCGTACTCTTCACCTACTGTATTTTCCTGCATTTCTGCAAGGAATGCGAATAGGTTTTTGTTTGCTGGGAATGAAAACTGGCATGCATCAGCTGATTTTGAAATGTTTTTTAGGCCCCATTTGGAGCCGTATCTTTCTACTACTTCAACACCTCCGAAGACAATAATGTTGGTGAGGATTGTGCTGATTTTTTCTTTGAAGAACTTCATGATGTGTTTCCTTTTAGGTAGGAGTAAGAAAGCTAACTACTAAGTTACTTTCTATACTTTATGCTTAGTATTACACATTATACTAAATAGTATATACTATACTAAGTATTACATTATACTTAGTATTATATACTAAATATTACATATTATACTAAGTATTACACCAGGTACTTTCCCTAAATATATTAAGTATTTAAGTCATGTGTAAGCTTCCCTTGAAGGGGATAGCTTACACATGAAGTACCACTCTTCTTTTTCTTTTGTTTGTGTTGATTATTTACTTTCTATTGTCCTACGCCTTTTTTTGACCCTTTCTTTCTTTGTTTTGAATGAACCTCTTAGGCGTTTTTGACCTACTTTTACCTTTCTCTTTCTTTTCTTCAATTAAATCAACTACTTAACTGAAAAGTATACTTTTTCTAGTATACTTCTCTATTAAACTTTTGATTAACCCCTTAGAGGAAAAGTATCTATTTCCTGGTTTGGAGTGAAGTAAGGTTGGGCTTGAAATCTCTAAAGTGTAGTAATGGTGCGGCTTTCCTCACTTCAAGAGGGAGAGAAACCGCCACTAACTAGTCTACAAAGTGTATACTAAGTAGAGTAATTTTGAACTAACGCCTTAGAGAAAACTATCTAACTAGTTATTTCATAACCCGTACGTACATCCTTCGAAATAAAAAAAAGGCTATCTATTGTTAGATAACCTTTTGTTGTTGTGAGTGAAAAAAAACCACCTCCCTATTTTAGGGAGGTGGTTTGGGTTATTGTTGCACTAGAAGACATTGTCCTCTACTACAACCTGTGCCTGTGGTGCTGCTTGTGCTGGTGCAGCTTGTGCTTGTGGTGCTTGACGTACACCCATGACAGGACCGGAGCCCTGTTCGAAACGACCGTATCTGGTAGTTCCGACATCGAAACGCATGGAGGCGACTGCTTGCCCTTGGGCGTTTTCGGACACTGTGGCTTGAAGTCTACCGTCCACAGACAATCTGTTTCCTCTTCTGAGTTCTGAGAGTTTTGTCCCAGTCACTGCATGAAACCCCGCAGCGTCAACCAAGAGGTTGACCAATTCACTTCGTACTTCTTCTTGCTGTCCGTTCCAGGCTGTGAAGCCTTTTTTCAGCAAAAGCCCGGCTCCATTTCCATTGTAGCTTGAGGGCACTTTGGTCACATTCACAATTTCGTACTGTCTCATAGTATTTCTCCTTTCAAGAGAAAAGTCTACACTTCCTATAAGTGTAGATAAGTTTTGGTTTTGCAGCCACACACTATGTATGACCGGCAATGGAGGTGTGGGTTGCACAAGCGAAGCTGTGCAACCTGTGCTAAAAAAAAGTTTACACCTAGGCAGGATTCGAACCTGCGATTTGATTGAAACCAATCATCAGGGGCCACTCCACTAGGCATCTTCAACTAGAATCACGGGTCAGAGTTAGCAATTCTGCCCTGTACGGCTAGTCTATCCGAGTTATCGGAGTCAAGTCTTGAAATCTACGTGCAAGACTGACACTTGGTAGGGTTTGCCACTTCCTTTCGGAATCCACGGTACGCTACGCCGTTGGACGGGACTCGAACCCGCGCTGCTCCTACCAGAACCGCTAGAGGCGGTGTCGGTTGCACGAGCGAAGCCGTGCAACTTTTCCTTTCTGCTTGTAGAGGACTCGAACCTCTCACTTACCCCCACACATACAGCTTTGACCCAGAAGTGTCACCAGAAGCACCGTAATGCACCGAAGAATTGAACTTCGTTCTGGAACTGTATGTGATGTTAGAGTAAGGTCGCCTTGACAAGCCATCAGCTATTTTTGTTTAATCTCCCAATAGCTAGGAGAGGCCACCTATCGCCTTTTTTGGCGATAGGTGGTTCTTTTTTGGGCGCGCTCCAGACGGCGGCGCAAGACCGCTGCCATCTGGAAGTTGTTTGTGCTTTCTGCACCAACAATTTGCGCCCGAAGTTTCCTTATGTACTCTTTGTACATATGTCCTCCTTTCTGGGACTTTAGGACTTCGGGTTTAGAACACCGCTGTAGGTGGTGTGGGTTGCACAAGCGAAGCTGTGCAACTTCTTCCACTCTTTACATGATGTACGGAATGCACATCAAGACCGTTAAGGGAGGTGTGGGTTGCACCAGCGAAGCGGTGCAACTTCTTCTTTTTGATTCATCTACTGTGGCACCGTCTGTTGTTTTTAAAAAAACATCCCCGTCTACAGCTCGGAGTATCAATACTTAGAACTCCTATTCACCCCAGAACAATAAAGTTGTGGGGTGCGTTAGAAGGCCTAAATATTAAATATTGATGGCGCTCAGACTTTTAGCTAAAATCTTCCCATTCCTCCTGTGCTCCAAAATCTTGGCTGTACTGGCTGTAATCTTCGTAAAAAGAATACTCCTGATTTGAGTAATCAGCCCACTCTTGGTTAAAGTTTTGGTAAGTATCAACGTACTCATGCTGAACATTGTTTTCGTAAGAAGCCTCAGCAAGAAGTGCGTTAATATCTGCTTCATTTTCTACAACAGTACTTTTTTCTTCAAAGTATTCTTCTGCAGAAACAAACTCATCGTAGCCATAGTACTGTTCTACTTCATCGTCGGTCATTTCTTTGATGGAGTAGATGAACTGGCGCTCGATCTTGTTGTTGAATGTACCAACAAACCTTTCAAGGGTGGGGCTATGCTCAAGAGCAACTTCGTTCATCGAGAAGGTAACCAGGTATTTTGCAACCTTAATGTCTTCTCCGTTTTCGCTTTTTGCTCTTGCATAGTGATACCCAAGCTCAGTTTTGCTAGTGTTATTTTCAAGAGCGTACTCACAAATCAAAAACTCGTAAGTATTTTTGTCTTTGCCAATAACATTAGCTTTTTCCACTTTGTATCTGTAAGGATTAAATCCTACTTCAAGGCTATCTGTGACTTTTGCGCCAACTGCTTCTTTACCTTCTTTGAGGTAAATTTCTTCCAGCTGATGCATAGTGTCGTGAATTGCTGCTGCAGGATCACGAGCTTCAAAGTTAAAGGTAAACATTGCAAGGCTTTCAGAAGTAAAGTATTTTGCATCTTTACTTTCATCTGGTCTGTTGTTAGCTCCGTAGCTTTTCTGGAACTCAGCGACAGCTTCACCATCTACTTCATTGTCCCACTGCCTTTTCAGAACAGAAGTTTTGGCATTAAACATTGCCCACTCATCTCCTTGGAAGGAGAGGACGTCAAAGTCTTTTCCTTTCGTAAAGACTACCGACTTTCCAAGAGCGTTTCTTGCGTTAACCGCAGAAATGCGGTCAAAGCCAATGATGTAGCCATGAAGCAGTCCTGTTTTCTTGTGGATGAGGTCAAAGTAGTGGACTTCGTTATCACCCTCTTTGGTGTACTTAGGAACAAAGGTATATTCCTTCATACTCAAGACAGACTCTTTCTTCTCCTCTGCATTGAAAATGGTTTTGCCAAATTCAATCATATTTGGAATCAAGAGTTTTCTAGCATCCACAGTATTAGAGTTTTTGAACTTTTTGGCAAATGCTTTTGTGGTAAGCACAGCAACTGTGTTCTCTACTCCGCCCTGTTTTGTTGCAGTTCTGGACTGCTGGACTTCAAGACCAATTCTAGTCAAGAAGCTTGCGCTAAACAGGTCATGAGTAATATTCCGCTTAAAAGGAATGCTCTTTGCGGTACCGTTATTACCAACAATCCAACACTCCTCTTTGAGAGGTGTTGGCATTGTGCTTTTGAGGTACTTAAGTTTTTTCGTAATAGGAAGAATAGAAGAGGCAATGCGACTTTCCAGTTCTTCCCAGCCATGTTTTACAAGTTTAGTCAAAACATTGTGCGTAAAAGGCGCTGCCGGTCGAAGAAGACCGTAAGGCTTTCTAGCCTCAGCTCCAGTTTTAGTGTAAATGTACCACTTACCCGTTTTTGCAGACAGGCTAAAGTCCGCAAACAAACAGATGGGCTCTTCGTCTTCTGGCCTTCCTTTGTAGGCGTTGTTTTTGACAAGCAGAATTTCTTTTCTCAATTCTGCAACAAAAGCATCCTTGAGGCCAAAGGCTTTGAAGACTTTCCAGAACCAATGAGGCTTACCGTTGATTCCATTACAGTGAAGGTCAATTTTGCTAGACAGAGCATTCATATAAACGTCTGTATTTGCAAATACTCCACTTTCCAAGTTGAGTTCTGAAATTTCTTTCAGAATCTTCCCAAAAGTCTGAGTCATCGACTTTTTGTTGGTGTTTTTTGCGTAGTAGAGCCCATCCTCGAAGGAATCGAGGTTCGGGTTTCTAGCAATCTTTTTCAGTTTTCCGTCAACTTCAAAGGTTTCAACTTTGTAGTTGTGTACGGTCTCCATGACAATCCAAAGCAAGAAGAACTTGCTCAGGTTTTTGGTCCGAGCAGCCTCGTCCTCAAAGTCAAAGAACTCAATAGAGTCCATGTAACGTTTGAGGTTGACCCAAATCTCGGTAGAAACAGGGTTTGTCTCCATTTTGACACCACCGGTAAAGTATGCGGTGAAGCTTGGCTTAAGTGCCTTTCTCAGGATGTCCAAAATGTAAAGTTCATTAAGGATATCTGCTTTTTTGTGGCTCCACTCAGTCACAGCACCACGCTCGACATCCACGCCTCTAAACATATTAGACCATACTGGAGAAGACAGAGATCCGTTGGGGTTAGTGATGCACTTATTGGTATTATGCTTTTTTCTCCCCTCGAAGTTGGTCATTTCCTCAACTCTTTTTCGGACTTGAATGGCTGTTTTCGAGTGAATTTGTGAATGGTTTGCTAGCGTAGTTCCAACAAGACCCTGAGCGCCATGTTTAATGTGTTCCGAGCCAAATGGGTTTTCAAGCATACCCCACTTTTCTTCTTCGCTGGCAGATTCATCAAGGTTCATCACAAAAGACTTGCTTCGCAGTTTTGAGTGACCGGGTCCACGATAGGGGTCAAATTTTAGTTCTCTGTCGTCAATTTTTGATTTAATTACGACATTTGCGTCTTCCCAGCATTCTTTCATAAGATCAGCAAAAGTCTCAAAAGTACTAGAATTAACCTTTACAGAAAAAGGCTTTCCATCTTTTCTGTACTTTTCAAAAGCAGCCTTAGTTGCTTCGTAAGCCAAAACAGAGTCATTGTAGTCCTTCAACCGTCTTTGATATTCTTCGTTTGTCCACCACTTTTGCGCAGAAAAGTCTCTATAAGAGCTCCAGCCTGCACCAAGAAGCAAGCTCAAAAACTTGACGACTTTTTCTACTCTTTCTTCTTCTGTTACGCCTTCTTCTTGTGGTGTGTGCTTCAAGACAATTTCAAGGAGCTTGACAGCTACCCTTCCCATCTCGGCACCCAGCTGGGGCTGAGTATCCTTCTTCATCCCCATAATCGTACCTTCCAAGAAGACCATCGCGGACGCATAAAAGACCTTCGTCATTTCCTTGTACATTTCAAGGCGGTATTTAAGGCCTTCCTTCTTTGCTACCACATCCCACAGATGTGTGTTTGTAAAGTACACATCCATGTACTCTTTAATGTAGCCTTGGAACAACGCAACCATACCAGGCTGTGCATCCAGAGTGGCAAGGCGGTATTCGTCAAGCTTGATGTCGCCAGCCTTAGATTTAGCACTGCCAAGAGCGTCCTCAACGAAGGACTGCTCATAAGTCCAAGTCGCTTCGTCATGAATGCCAATAAACACCATAGTGTCTGGATATTTACTGTAAATTGTTCCATGATGCTCACCACCAATCTCAGGCATAGATGCAAACATAATTGGCATCACAACTTCATCGGTAAGATCAGTCTCTGCGATTTGTACTTGAGGCTTGTAGTTGTCCGGTGCATAGAAGCTTCTCAGAATATCGAGTTGCCCACCACGGACTTTTTCATCTGCAAGCTTAATAGTCTTAAGCTCCACATTCGCACTAATTTGTGGCGTGAAGTAAGCTCTCCAAGCAACGGTGTCACCATCAGTGTCACCAGTAAAGATATTTTTAGACACCCACGGGTTGACAACAAAAGCGTTGCAGGCAAAAATGTCGCTTGCAAAAATCATTTTATTGGTGCTGTCATCAAAACCAATGTAGTATTTGAAAGGATTGATAATCAAAATGTTGGTATACACCTGTGGTCCCGATGTGGGGTAACGCAGTGCGTCTCCAAGCAGGTAATCAGGCTCGTACCCAAGTGCCTCTGTGATGAGATCCCATGCACCTCTAGTACCCCAAAGCATTGGTACTGCAGGGATAAATTCAGGGCCAGTGCAACGCTGCATTGCACCAATCTTGATTTCCCCTTCTTTGTAAGTACCTTCACCAATAAAGTATGGGTTTGCAACCAAGGCCATAGGCGGGATTACAGAAGCGTTAGTCCAGTCGGCCATATAGCCAGTTTGTGGTAGAGTCAAACCAAGCTTTTTCCAGAGCTCAGTTTGAGTGGTGTAGGGCTGCGCGTTAAGGAAGCTTTGCTGCTCTTTGATCATCAACGCCCTAGCCGTTGGATGGTTCCAAAAGTTCAAGTTAGTGACGTTTTCTTTGTCAACGTCCTTGCCTTTTGCAATAGACACGCCACTCCGAGGGTCTGTACCAGTAGAGTACAGGTCCAAAGCTTCGTTGATGCTTTCCCCAAAGCGCTTAATTGCACTTTCGCTTGGATACAAGTGAGAAGTAGTGTGCTTTACAATATCAAAGTCTTCTTCCTTAATATTGCCATCAACAACTTCGTCGGCAAGAAGGCTTCTGAACGCAACGCTGTAGTTGACTGGCTGAGAGCCTTGCTTCATGCTCCCAGTACCATAATCTTGTAGTACACCAAACACAACCTTGCTAGTAATGTTCAATGCACCAAATTTTTTGCATGCTTCAATCATGTCAACTTTCTGTCCAGTCTTGAACATATTATTGACATCAAGAAGCACAAAGCCGGGCTTAAGAGCTCTACAAGGAGTCAGTAGACCCTTGCAGTAAAACTGTGCAAGGTTTTCCACTGTGCTTTCTGCCGTCTCTGTGTTGGAAACAATACCACTACGGTATGCGTCTCCAACAACTTTGAGAATTTCGTTGTAAGCTTCCTCAAAGTTTTCTGGCTTTTTCTTAAAGCGAAGTGCCCACTCACGCTTTACGCTATCAATAGCGTTCTGGCGCTCGTCGGACAACTCCAAGCAGGCTCGAATCTGAAAAGAGTTGTCTTCTGTCAGGTTCAGCCTTTTGGCAACGTTCGGGGCACAAATGGAGTTACCATCCATTTCGATTCCCAAGCGCTCGATGTTAACTACCGAAAGAAGCTCTTCTTGGTAGTTACCCCAGAGTTTGCAAAGAGCTTCCGTTTTAAACGGATTCTCTGCGATTACACTATTGTTAACCGCTTTCTCAAGGTCACTGTACAGTGTGGGGCTGTTGAGGTCACACACCACAAAGGTGATGTCTTTGAGCAGGCGACCAATAAGAACCAAGCTCAGCCAGTGTGATGGACCGTGAGCATAAGCACGAGCAGCAGCTGGTTTCAAGTCCTTGGTTTTCTTGTCCTGTTCTGTGTAGAACTGGACTGCGACTGCAGGGCTGAGAAAGATTTCACCAGCCTGCAAGTAAGGAGCATACCCAAACTCGCCATACCAAGCTTCTGCAAGCTTGGCCTCATAACTGATGTCCCTGTCTTTGGTGTTGTAACGACCAACAGGAAGCATTCCCTGGTCAATCTTTTCTCTATTGCACAGAGAGTATAGACTGACAACGCCGGGAATATTGGCTTCTTCCCCTTCGATCTCTACCAACTGTCCATTGACAAGATCGTAGTACGGGAGGATGATTCTTCCTTTTTCATCCTTTTTTGCCAAAAGGCTTTTGCCCTTAGTGTACATGTCTTCATGTACAGTCCAAACGGTTTGGTCTAAGTTAACACGAACTTTAGGACCGAATTTGCCGTACTCTTCAATGCCACGGCTTTTGCGGGATACTTGTAAGGCTGATTCTTTTAGATCCATATCCTTTCCTTTCTTGGTTGTTTCGTCTCCAAGGCGAACCCATCCCTCTTTTTCTTCGAGAGACACAGCGACTCTTTGTCCGAACTCCTTAATCCAGACAAACTCAGCTGTGGACTCCCAAGGGAACAGCTTGTGGACGATGGATTGACTATCTTTGTTGTTCTCCTTTCCACAGGTAACGAAGAACTCTTTGCCGCTTGCAAAGAATTCCCCAAAGGAGAAGTTCTCTTCGTGCTTTACAAAGAGGACTTTTTTGGAGACGGATGTCCAGCACAGGGCTGGACAAAAGGCAAACCTTCTTTTCCAGCTAGCAGCCTTCTTGGTGGTAGCAGCTTTCTTGGAAGCAGCAGCCTTCTTTTTAACGGCTTTTCTTTCTTTCTTTTCGAGAGTGAAGTTTTTTTCCTTTTTTTCCAGACCCTTGAGGGTCTCGTGGATGCGGACGACCGCCGCACAGACTTTGAGGTAAGCAGCGATGTTTTTCTTCATAATTTTAAGCTTCTTTTTACCGATACGCATAGTATTCTCCTTGTGTTTATGCGTTGAAAAGTTTGTTTTTTTTGGTTTGGGTTATTGCCACTTCACTGCCCGTGCAGGGCTGATGGTGACCTGCACAAACCCTTTGTGCTTAGTAGTGCCCTCCGACACTACCTTAAGTTTGTGGTTCGGGTAATTGGGAAACGGATGCTTTTTACGCATCCATGATGGAAAGCGTCCAGGGTAGCACACGAACAGGACTTGGTAGTCTTTATCGTTCATGTACTTCACAAAGTTCCCGTTCCAGCTGTAACGGTAGCTATGACCATAAAGTGCAGTCATACGCTTTGTGCCAACGATGATAGTGCTTTTGAACACTTTCTTGCTGGTTTTGTTTGCAGGGTTGGAGAAGAACTGATACACACCCACGGGGATGTGTACTTCCATGGTAGGTGTGGTTGCCACGGTCTTCACTGTGGCGCAGTTTGTAAAAAAGAATGAACCGAAGAGGATCAGGGAAAACAAGAACTTGTTCATGACAATACTCCTTTGTCATAAGTTAGTCGTTCAAGGGTGGGGGCTCGAAACGTTTTGGTATGCCACCCTAAAATACATACCTGGTCCTCATAGAAATAATTGGAAACAGCCCTATTAAAGCATTTTTTGTTGTGATATAATCATCCTTACCTTCCTCTTTTTAAGGCAAAATAATTTATGATATAATTGGTGTACGTTATGGATGATTTATTAAATGATTTAAATCAGTTTAAAGCTGTCATTGATCGCATGGTCTATGAGAAACATATAAACAAGTTCTTACTTTTTTACAAAGAACTACAAAACATTAAAGGCTTGCGCGAATGGGGCAACCTTTCAGATGAAGATTGTTCTGAGTGTATAAGGAAAAAAAGAATGTTGTTGAAAACTTTGATAGGAGAAATGAAGCAGATTAACGATGATTTGTTCGAAAGTATCAATCAGCTTCATCAAAGTTCAATAAACTACAAAGAAGATTTAGAGTGGATTTTAAACTATGAGTGATTTGATAAAAATAAAATCTCAACTCCCTGTTGTTAAAGTCAAGAATGATTTACAACTTGCTTTTCCCCACCAAATGTTTGGACCAAAGTACAAAGAATGGTTAACTGCTTTTACAGACGAAGAAGCTGTAGAAGCAGCATTGCAGGTAAATGCAATGCGGGGCGGTAACTACTCTGTATTGCCTAGAATCTGTCCAAACCTACATAGATGTCCTATGTCTCATTCGTGTCCCTTTAAGGACACCGACAACGTCCCAGTTGGCTTACAATGCCCCTTAGAGCAGACTCTAATTGTTTCTAAGATGAGCTCTTTTATGGAAGAGTTTAATGTCGATGGTAATCGCGCCGCTGAATTTATGCTTTTAAATCGTCTTGTAGAACTTGATCTCTACGACTTTAGGATTAATGCATATCTTGCAAATATAGAAAACATGGCCGCTCCAATTGTTGATGAAATCGCTGGCTCAACACCTCAAGGTGAAAAATTTCATAGAGAAGCCGTTCATCTTTCCTACGAACTAAAAGAGAGAATATCTAGAGAAAAGATGAAGCTTTTAGACATTCTTGTTCAAACTCCACAAGCAAGAGTGAAAAAACAAGCTGCCCTAAAAGAAACAAATGAAAAAAGTGTTGGCAAAAGTATGGCCCACCTAAATCAACTTGTTAACCAACTAAATCAAGTTCATGTGATAGACGACGATGAGCTCAAGTAATAAAGCTGCTCTTACTGGTGAATTAGTCCACCAGATTATTCAGTCAGAATATGCCTTCGAAGGAAAGCTTTATTCTGCAGAGCCAGTAATTGTAAATCAAGCTGACAACCTTGTTTCAAAAGTTGATGTTATTAAATCCGATGGCACCATCCAGGAAATAAAGTCAGTTTCAATGCATGAGCTTATCAGTATGAAGTCTCCAAGACAGGAGCATATTGTTCAGCTTATTTATTACATTACAGAGCTTGGTAAAAAGCATGGTGAGCTTCTCTACGTCGCAAGAGAAGCGATAGGTATGCGCAAGCTTTTCAAGGTCACTATAGAAGGTGATGTAGAAGAGCTTAGTGACATAAGTACAAGTTTTATGCAAATTAAAAACGCGGCTATCGGTCCTGCTGGTTTTGCAAAAACACAAAGTGCTTTCATACACTCAATTGCTTCTCAGGTTTCAAATACAGAATTAAAAAATCAGTATTTAGAAAAGTTAAAAGAATTTGAGTCCCTTCAAAAAAGAAAGAACAAAGCAATTAGGCTGCATGATCTAAAAGAATCAATAAGACAAGCAAAAGCTTCTACCTATGAAGCTGATTTTAACACCGTTAGTACAGGTAACGCTAGAGGTCTTGCTGGTTTATTTAAAAAATTGTTTACAGATTTTGGTTCTCCATATGACGGAAAAAAAATAAAATCAGCGTCAAACTTTGTAAAAGGAGTAGAAAAAGAGACCAATAGTGATAAGC
>Ga0255772_10005676_pt1 | contig 11500 bp, 12 predicted proteins | sample 071ome_34_FD_179970 | JGI IMG/M metagenome (GOLD analysis project Ga0255772, IMG submission 179970) | Coastal salt marsh microbial communities from the Groves Creek Marsh, Skidaway Island, Georgia - 071411BT metaG (version 2) | ecosystem: Environmental > Aquatic > Marine > Intertidal zone >... | reverse complement strand
TAGAACCTACTCATTACGACTACTGGCTTGATCAATGGCTGGCTCGTGTAGAACAATACTACAAACTCTAGACTTATAAATACACTAAATGGCAATAACTCAAATTTCACGCATACAGCACCGTAGAGGACTCAAAGAACAGTTGCCACAACTTGCGGCAGGTGAACTGGGATGGGCTGTAGACACACAGGAGTTGTACATAGGAAATGGCACCACATCTGAAGGTGCTCCTGAAGTTGGCAACACCAAAATAATCACAGAAGATGACAATATTCTTTCTTCATCCAACACTTATACCTTTGCAGGAAACACAGTTGCGGCAGTAGTCACAGGCGTTGACAACAATTCTCCTATATCGAGAACACTGCAAAACAAATTGGATGATTTTGCCAATGTAAAAGATTTCGGAGCAGTGGGAGATGGTTCCACTGATGACACGGCAGCTATCAACCGAGCAATAGCAAACCTTATCACAGTAGAAGCAACAGGCAAAGAACGCAGAAAATTATATTTTCCAGGTGGCACATACAAAGTCACAGGCAATACAATTAAACTGTATCCACACATATCATTGATAGGTGATGGACCAACATCAACATTTATCAAACAATTCGATGGAACACAGACACATCTCATTGAAACAGTAGATCGCAACGGCAACACTGGAGCAAGTATCGGCAATGATTCTGCTACAGCACCACAAGGTATTTCCTTGTCAGGCATTTGTTTTAACACATTGAACAACACAGATGTATTCCAAATTAATCAAGCACAAGACATTCATTTCGAAAACTGTCATTTTCAAGGAACCTACACTAACCAAGATTCTACTGCTCCATCTATACCAGGCAGTTCATTAGTCACAATGACAACCACAGCGGCTCATCCTTGCAAAAGAATACACTTTACATCATGCACATTCACAAATTCAGAATATGCTGTTGATACTAGTGACAACATTGAAGATGTAACATTCATTGGTTGCGAATTTGAAACCATGTATCGTGCATTTAATTTAGGTGAAGCATCGGATGGTTCCACCAACAACAAAACAGTTGGACCCACAGGCTTTGTGATCACAGCATGTAGATTTGATCAAATTGATGCAGAAGCCATCAAGATATGGAACGCTGGTGGCACACCACATGGTAACATTGTGTCTGCATGTTCGTTCAGAGACGTGGGAAGATTTTCCGATGATTCATCTGACACCACAGTGATACAATTTGATCATGCACAAAACTATTCAATTGGCAACTATTTTTACAGAGATGATTTGACTTCTCCATTAGGCGGCAGTGTGTACAACGAGTCACCTGTGAAGCATCCTGTGACACTTGCAGACAATCAATCATCAGTGGCTAATGTGGTTGATCCATTTTCTAGTTCAGCAGTACGTTTTGATCTACAAAGAGAACATCATGTAACAATTGACTATATTATAAAACGCGGCACAGCAAGACGCACCGGCAAGATGAGCATATCAGGCACAGGCGCAGGCATTCAATTGTCAGATGAATTTACAGAAAATTCTGCAACAGGCGTAACATTCTCTGTCACCACTGACGGTAACTTACAGTTTACATCTACCAACACAGGCTCTACAGCAACCTTTAAGTACAAGGTCAACAAATTTATCTAAGCCTAATTATCCACAACGAGATAAAAATAATCGTTTACTAAAGAACCTTTTGGCTCTATAATAATTACATACACCAAAATGAATAATCCAAAAGAAATACTAATAGAAAAAAGAGATGGCTCCAAAGAACCTCTAGACATTAACAAAATGCACTTTGTCGTTGAGCAGGCTTGTGAAGGTCTTACAGGCGTGAGTGCGTCTCAAATTGAAATGAATTCACACATACAGTTTACGTCAGGAATGACATCCAAAGACATCCAGGACATATTAATACGTTCTGCAAATGATCTTATCACATTAGATAATCCTAACTATCAATTTGCGGCAGCTAGACTGCTGTTATGGAACATCTACAAAGAAGTGTTTGGACAGTTTCAACCCAAACACTTTGTGAATGTGATAATTCAAAATGTCAAACGTGGAGTGTATGATAAACAGATACTAGACAACTACACCAAAACAGAATTAAAGAAACTCAACACATGGATCAAGCATGATAGAGATCTTGATTTTACCTATGCAGGATTACGCCAAGTGGTAGACAAGTATCTTGTGCAAGACAGATCAACTGGTCAAGTGTATGAAACTCCACAATTTATGTACATGATGATTGCGGCCACACTGTTTGCCAACTATCCAAAAGAAACTCGCATGTCATACATTAAGAAATATTATGATGCCATATCAACATTCCAAATCAATATACCAACTCCTGTGATGGGCGGAGTGAGAACTCCAATCAAACAGTTTGCAAGTTGTGTGTTGGTAGATGTTGATGACACACTGCCATCTATATTTTCTTCAAACTCTGCTGTGGGATATTACATCGCACAAAGAGCCGGCATTGGATTGAACTTGGGTCGTATCAGAGGCATCAACTCAAAGATCAGAGGTGGCGAAGTAGCACACACTGGCGTGGTTCCGTTTCTCAAAGTTTTTGAAGCCACAGTGAGATCATGCACACAGAATGGTATCAGAGGCGGATCAGCCACTGTGCATTTTCCAATATGGCATCAAGAGATTGAAGACATCCTTGTGTTGAAAAACAACAAAGGCACAGAAGACAATCGTGTGCGTAAGTTAGACTATTCAATTCAAATATCAAAAATATTTTATGAACGAGTTTTACAAGACGGCGAGATCACACTGTTCTCTCCACATGATGTGCCAGACCTATACGAAGCATTTGGCAACAATGAAGTGTTTGATGAACTGTACATCAAGTATGAAAATGATCGCAAAACACCCAAGAAGAAAATGAAAGCCATGGATTTGTTTTCTGCACTGTTGAAAGAACGAGCAGAAACAGGTAGAATATATGTGATGAATATTGATCATGCAAACTCACATTCATCATTCAAAGATCCTGTGCGTATGTCAAACCTATGTCAAGAAATTACTCTACCGACTGTGCCTATCCAACACGTTGATGATGATTCAGGAGAAATTGCTCTATGCATTTTAAGTGCCATCAACGTGGGCACTCTTAAAAACTTTGAAGACTTAGAAAATCTATGTGATCTATCTGTCAGAGCATTAGATCAAATCATTGACTATCAAGGTTATCCAGTCAAGGCAGCAGAAATCAGCACCAAGGCAAGACGCTCATTAGGTGTTGGTTACATTGGTTTGGCACACTTCTTAGCAAAAAACAAAGTAAAATATTCTGATAAAGAAGCATTGCCTTTGGTGCATGAACTTACAGAATGTTTCCAATACTATCTGTTGAAAGCATCCATGACATTAGCAAAAGAAAGAGGGGCCTGTGAATACTATGAAAGAACAAAGTATGCCGATGGAATTCTTCCAATAGACACATACAAAAAAGAAGTTGACGAACTTGCTAAGTTCAAATATACCTGTGACTGGGAATGGCTAAGAAAACAAATCAAAGAACACGGTGTTAGACATTCAACACTGTCTGCACAAATGCCGTCAGAATCATCTTCTGTGGTATCAAATGCAACCAATGGCATTGAGCCTCCAAGAGCACATCTTTCGACCAAAAAATCAAAGAAAGGTCCACTTAAACAGGTAGTGCCACAATACAACACACTCAAAAATCACTACACATTGTTGTGGGATATGCCTAGCAACGAAGGTTACATTAACATAGTTTCTGTCATGCAGAAATTTTTTGATCAAGCCATATCAGGCAATTGGTCATACAACCCATTACACTTTGAAAACAATGAAGTGCCAATGAGTGTGATGATTAAAGATCTACTCACAACCTATAAGTTGGGTTGGAAAACATCATACTATCAAAACACATACGACTACAAAGGCGAAGAAGACACAGTTCAGCCACAAGGCATTGAGGATACTGTTCAACAAATGATTGATGAACTTCCGCAACAAGTAGATGACGAACAATGTGATGCCTGCGCCATCTAATATCAAAGACTACTATTACAAAAAATGGGATAACTTTTATTGTTGTTACCAAAGTCCGTATAAAAATCTAGGCCAACAATGGCCAGCGTTTGGTGGTATTCATCAATGGATCAATTTCGATATGATTGTAGTACCTTATGATCATATCAAATTCAAATCAGAATATAGTCAATTCACATTAGAAGATCATCTTGAATATGCAAGTCAATCTAAAATGTTTGTTTTGATCGATAAAACTGTCGAACATATCCATGACGAAAATGATTTTGCACAACTTTATTCTAATCTAAAAAAGTATGATTTACTAGATCGCTGTGTCGTGATGGATAACACACACAATGAAACAATGTTTAAGAAACATAATGTGCCACACATTTATTTTCCTGGTTATGTATTCTTCTACATCTGGGGGCAAACCATCCCAAAATTTATTGCTGATCCAACTTATCAATTTTTGTGTTTGAACAATTATCACAAATATCATAGATTGGCGGTGATTTATAAACTGCATGAAATGAACCTATTGCAACGAACATCTTGGAGTTACCGTTCGACAGTGCATGACACTGATGAAATGCATAAAATATTACCAACTTTTGACATCAATAAATTACCGATCAAATTTCCAAAGTTTCTTGATCAAAATGACACTAATTTTGACCAATTTGCTAATATGGAATCACTTTACGGAAATTCAATGGCCACAATTGTTACTGAAACTGATTTTCTTTTCAATGATACAAGTTTTGCCACAGAAAAAAGTTTAAATGCAATATTTCAAGGCACTGTTCCTATATTTGTTAGTAGTCCTGGTACAGTGAATTTGCTAAGAGAACAAAGTATTGATGTATATGACGACATGATCGACCACAGTTATGACGATGAAATAGATCCTGCAAAAAGGTTTGAAAAAATAACGCAAACAATTGAGCAAGTAGCAAGTTGGCGAATCTACAAACAAATAAGATCAAATTTATCAGTAAGAACATTAAGGAATCAAATACTTTTAAGAGATGAACAACACTGGATCGATGTAGCAGACTTTTATGGCAATAAATTTTTTAACAATAACAAAATAAGTATTTGACATTTTAACAAGGACATATTATAGTAGTAAAACAATGAGCAAAACAGTATTCAACAGGAACGAAGTAGATTTTACCAAACAACCCATGTTTTTTGGTGAAGACCAAAACACACAGCGATATGATCAATTCAAATATCCTGAATTTGATAAACTAAACCAAAGGATGTTGGGATATTTTTGGAGACCAGAAGAAATATCACTGCAAAAAGATCGAGCAGATTACCAAACATTCCGTCCTGAACAAAAACATATCTTTACTGCAAATTTAAAATATCAAACACTGTTGGATTCTGTGCAAGGCAGAGGACCTTGTTTGTCATTTTTACCATATGTTTCGATACCTGAACTTGAAGGTTGTATTATCACTTGGGATTTTATGGAGACCATACACTCTCGTTCATACACATATATTATGAAGAATGTGTATGCTGATCCATCAGAAGTGTTTGACACAATTCTCAACGATGAAGAAATTGTCAAACGAGCGATATCTGTTACTGAAAACTATGATAGATTTTCAGAACTTGCACAAGATTATTTTGTCAAAGGCAAAGGAGATTTACGCGAAGTTAAAAAACAGTTGTACCTTGCAATGGTCAATGTAAACATCCTTGAAGGTCTGAGATTCTATGTGTCATTTGCATGTACATTTGCATTTGGTGAACTTAAACTTATGGAAGGATCTGCTAAAATTATTTCTTTCATTGCAAGAGATGAAGCCACTCACCTCAACCTTTCAACTCAAATCATCAAGAAATGGCAAGAAGGTGATGATCCTGAAATGAAAAAAATCACAGAAGAATGCAAAGACACTGTGATAGATATGTACAAACTATGTGTAGAAGAAGAAAAAGCATGGGCCAAACATTTGATGAAAGAAGGCACCATCATTGGATTAAATGAAAAATTGTTGGGCGACTATGTTGAATTTGTTGCAAACAAAAGAGTCAAAGCAATTGGATTTGATCCTATATTTGATCGTCCTTTAAATGCTAACCCGTTGCCTTGGACACAACATTGGCTATCATCAGCAGGACTACAGGTTGCTCCACAAGAAACAGAAGTTGAATCTTATATTATTGGCGGAGTAAAACAAGACGTCAACAAAGACACACTGAAAGACTTTAAATTATAATGTTAATCGATTCAGGATTTAAGGCAAACGATATTATTGCATTAAGAATATCAGGCGGCGATGAAGTTATTGCAAAATTTGTATCACAAGATGATAAAACAATCAAAGTATCAAAACCGTTAGCACTCACTATGACCCAACAAGGTATTGGCATGACACAATACTTGATGATGGCTGATATGACTCGTGACTTTGTGTTCAACAAATCATCTGTGGTGACCATGCAGAAAGCCAACAAATCTGCCGCTGACAATTACATTCAAGGCACCACAGGCATACAACCTGCATCTAATATACCAACACCCCAGGTATAATGTTTGCCGCACAATATTTCTTGCATATGGTCATTAACTCTCGAGAAACTTTTGAATGAAAATTAATTTTCAAACTAATAAATTAGTGATTTTGCATTATCCAGGTAATGCTGGAGGAAAATTTTTATCTCTCTGTCTAAATTTGCATAAAAAGTTTTTACCGCAAAATAAACACTTTGCAAAGATAAAAATGGAAAAAAATAATGACATAGATAAATGGAGTTTTTCAACATCAAACATACCTCTTGATCAAACTATTTTATTAAAAGAGCGCATCGATTTTGGTTGTAAACAATATGCTGGGTTTAATTACAGTAATTTACTAAGAAACCCAATAGCAGATGAAAAAATGTGTAACCATTTTTGGAAATTCCTAACTAACCAACAAAATATGTTTTTTTGTATGGTTGATCACACTGATGGTACAGCATATTCTCGCTATGTGAATAGAAAAACTATAACTCTTATAAATTATGAATGGTTGTTGCAAAATAGAAAAATCGACATTAACAATAAACACATAATCAACAAAACCTTAAATAACCAATTCTTTTTCAACATGGAAACAATCAATAATGCAATGTCTTTTCAAAAAGAAATATGCAAATTGTTTCTTTTTTTTGACATTGTGTTTTCATCTTTTGAGCATTTAGAAATAATAAGGAAAAAATTTTTTAAAGCTTATCTAATAGGTTATTGATCATTTGACATTTTCTATAAATTTATTATAAATTAATATGCTGGCGTCGATGCTACACTGGACCCGGGATCAACCCCGGCGCCTCCACCAACAGACTCCCTTCCGGGGGCGAGTGGATTGACAGGTAGAGTAGTTGGCAACTTATAAATGCAGAGGAAACTCTAGCTCTCGCTGCCTAATTCGTTAGGCTAGCCGGGTTGGGCAATACCTGGGAACAGAAATTGCCCACTTTCATTAAATACTCACATATGTTATTGAAGTTTTTGAAAACATTAAGGAAATGGTGGCACTATCAACCACACAAACGATTTATGAGGGCAAAAGATGTATGAATACAAATGTTATATTATTAAAGTGGTTGATGGCGACACTGTAGACGTTGACATTGATCTAGGATTTGGTGTATGGCTCAAAGATGAACGTGTGAGAATTATGGGCATTGATACTCCTGAATCAAGAACCAGAGACAAAGTAGAAAAGAAATTTGGATTGGCCTCAAAGGCAAAACTCAAATCACTGTTGGGCAAAACAGGCGTTCTCAAAACACAAGTCAATAAGAATGGCGAAGACATGAAAGGCAAGTTTGGCAGAATCTTAGGTGACTTCCAAGTTGGTGCCAGAATGGTCACAGACATACTGTGTGAAGAAGGATATGCTGTGCCTTATTTTGGTGGCTCCAAAGAAGATGTTCAAAAGATGCACCAAAAAAACCGCGAAATACTTGTGAAAAAAGGCATCGTCAAACTCTAGTTGACAAATACCAGAACTGTTTTATAATACAAGTATGATGAGAATACTATTAGTGGTGGTAGCATTCTGGCTGGGCATGATGTGGTGTAAGATAGGCAATGCCTTTGACTACAACATTATTGACTCAAACCAAGAACCAGAAGCATACTGCTTGGCGCAGAACATTTTGTTCGAAGCGTCAGTGGAACCTATGGCCGGCAAAATTGCTGTAGGTCTTGTGGTGTTGAACCGAGTGAACGACAATCGTTATCCCAACACAATCTGCGAAGTGATCAAAGAAGGACCTATATACGAGTCATGGAAGACTCGCAAGCATCCTGAACTTGCAGAAGAAGATAGAATTTACTATCCTGTCAAACACAGATGCCAGTTTTCATGGTATTGTGATGGCCAATCAGATGAAGTGAGACCGACTGAAAATTGGTACAAGAGCCAAATTGTGGCACTGCAACTGATGGATGGCAAGTATGGTGGCATCATTGAAGGAGCCACTCACTATCATGCCACATATGTTGACCCTCAATGGCGTCATGAGTTAACATTCATAGGGCAAGTGGGTGATCACTTGTTTTACAGATGGGAAAACTAATTTTTTTAATTTTGTTGTGTTTTACAGTGAGTTGCTCAAACACCACTTATTATAAAATGACTGGACACAACAAGCAGTCTGATATGATAGAAAGAACATTTCAACATGCTCTAGAATTTAATGCAGATGGTGTGATGGCATACTGGCATGACAAAAACACTGGCAAAAGTGGCTATGTTAAACCTATGTATGCATCTAACAAATATGTTGGTCCATGTAGACACTTCGAACTTGCTTATTTTACCCCTGCAAAAAGCACACAATATCACAACGGAATAGCCTGTAGACGTGATCAAGTTTGGCGGATCCACTAAATAAATAAAGTAAAGGAAAACACGAACATGCCAATAGGATTTACAAACTCAGGAATTGATGCAAGAGTATTAAAACACTTTAGAATAACTGTTGATATGACAGGGTATATGACAGAAGAAAGCACCAGAGGAGGTGCTGTGACACCTAATGGTAACTTTCCTACTACAAACAAGTATTTTTATTCAACAAATCTAACTGGATCAAAATCTACCACAAGAGCAACTACAGATGCACTGGCACTACGCAGAGAACGAGGTGTGATGAGATTTGAACAAGTAGTTAAAAATCTACAAACCAATTCAAACTGTGAAATATTTGACATTGAAATTGTTGAAGCAAACGGCGATGCTCAAGCAACCAATCTACAATTTACTGTTGCATATGAAGACACTGATTCAATTGATCTTACTGGTACATCCATCGACGGATCAACAGCAAACAATACTGCTGTGTTAAGAATCAAGGAATTAGTAGCACAGGGTATCAACTGCGGTACTCCAATTTCAAATGACTCAACTGTTGCTTCAGGCACATTAACAGAACTAAGAACTGTGTATCGTCCTGCTACATCAGACACTGTGGTTACATCTGTGACAGCACAAGCACCTACTGACACAGGTGAAATATTTGATTCAATCACAGTCGCACAGATTACCACAACTAAATTGGTATCAGGCGAAGATTCATAATATACTTTCCATCTAGTACAAACATATAAACATTTGTATGGGCAAACGTAAGCCAAAATATATCTATACATCTCCAGATGGTGGACACACAGTGTATCAACAGGAATTAGGTTCAGATGTGCGTGTAAAAGTTTCAGAAGATGAATATGCCTTGAGTGTGATACAAGCACAAGGTGAAGAAAACATGTGTGGTTGGGAAGCTGTGCAAATAAGGAAAAAACATCCTGCACTGCAAGAAGCCTGGGACCGATACAAAACCATGTGGCGCCTGTGTGTAGACAAGTAAATATTAAACTATGTTTCTAATAATATTGGCACTACTATGTGCTCTCACTATTTCTGGCGTAGCCATCTTCTATTCTGTGATAGGACTAGGAGCCATATTTGCGGCAGCCAAAATCCCCATCTATGTGATGGGCGGAGTGTTGGAAATTGCCAAGTTGGTCACAGCATCTTGGTTGTATCAAAACTGGAAAAACATTCCTTTTCTACTGAAAACATATCTAACCACTGCTGTGGGCATCCTAATGATAATAACTTCTTTGGGCATATTTGGATTTCTTTCCAGAGCACATGTGGAACAGGCAACTCCTGCCGCTGAAACCATAGCAACCATTGACAGGTTAGATGAACAGATACTAAGACAAGAAAGCACTATTGACAATCTCACCGCAAAAATAGAACGTCTACAAGGCGGCGGCAACATTGATGTGGATGAACAAATTCAACGTGAACAACAAATCATTGACAATGCCGATGATAAAATCAAAGCAGATGTGGAATTGATACAAACCAAAATTTCCAACACACAAAATCAAATCGATCAAATCCAAGCAGATGCAAACAACAAGATAGACATAGAAAGAACTGACTCAAAAGAATCTATTCAACAATTGCGAGATGATGCTGATGCTGTGATCACAGCAGAACAAAACAAATTAGCACAATTAGATCAAGCAGTGAGCGATGTGTTGAACGCAAACAAATCATTCTTCAACGAAGAAAAAGAAGCGGCACTGTTGAAAGATTCGCAACAGCCAGAACGCAACAGAATTGACACCAAAATCACACAAACACAAAAACAACTCACTGACAATATTAATGAAATCAACACACAAACTGACACAAAAATTGCAGACATTCAAAGTGTAGCAGATGCACAAATCATCGAATTACGTGGCAAAATAGACGGTTTTAATGCTGAAATAAGCACCTTACAAGCCTCTGTTGCTGACGAAGTAGCACTTGCCAAGCAAAGAATAAATGACATCAATACAGCGGCAATAACAGCAGGTGAAAATGCAGACACACAGATTGCTGAGTTTGAACAGCAGATTAACACAGCCTACGATCGCATCGATGAACTTAACGCAGACAAGTTTGTTGCTGAATCCAAAATAAGAGATCTTGAAGCAGAGGTTGGGCCAATCAAATACATTGCACAATTTTTTAATCCAGAAGGAGAAGTTGATTTAGAGCGAGCAGTGACGTGGTTGATCATTACTATCATGTTCGTGTTTGATCCTCTTGCAGTGCTGTTATTGATTGCTGTAAACATGAGTCTCAAAGCAAGATATGGGTGGTCATTTGAAGGCAAAGGTATCTTAGATCGTAACAGCATCACAGAAACAGAATATAAAAAATTAAATCTAGACATGCCCAAAAGCGTAAAAGATTTAGAACAACAAGTAGAACACAAGTACAACACAAAAGGAGAAAACAATGTCTGAAAAACAAGATCAGGTGATGGATATATGGAAAAAGTATCTCAAAACTTTGAGCAGATTAAACGATGCATTGGATGAAATCAAACAATTGAATGCACAGTTGGCTGAAAAGCCTACTGAGGTTGAAAAAATTGTAGAAGTTGAAGCTAACATTG
>Ga0255772_10005673_pt1 | contig 11503 bp, 9 predicted proteins | sample 071ome_34_FD_179970 | JGI IMG/M metagenome (GOLD analysis project Ga0255772, IMG submission 179970) | Coastal salt marsh microbial communities from the Groves Creek Marsh, Skidaway Island, Georgia - 071411BT metaG (version 2) | ecosystem: Environmental > Aquatic > Marine > Intertidal zone > Salt... | reverse complement strand
TGAAGCTCGTCCGCAATGGACTGCAGCGTGAGAGGTTCGCGTGTCGCCAGCAACAACGCCAGCAGGTTGGTGATCCGCTCGACGCGTTCGGCCATCAGCGCCGGTACTCGTAGAAACCGCGGCCCGCCTTGCGCCCCAGCAGGCCGGCATCCACCATGCGGCTGAGCAACGGCGGCGGTGCGTACAGGGGCTCTTTGAACTCCTCATAGAGGCTCTCAGCCACCGCAAGGGTGGTATCGAGCCCGATCAGGTCGGTCAGACGCAGCGGCCCCATCGGGTGGCTGCAGCCCTCCACCATGCCGGTGTCGATGTCTTCGGCCGAGGCAAAGCCGGACTCCATCATGCGGATCGCCGACAACAGGTACGGCACCAACAACGCGTTCACTACGAAACCAGCACGGTCCTGCGACCTGATGACGCGCTTGGACAGATCGCCCGTCGCGAACGCTTCTGCGCGATCGAGCGTGGTTTCCGATGTCATCAAGCTGGTGACGACCTCCACCAACCTCAGCACGGGCACCGGATTAAAGAAGTGGATGCCGATGACCTGCTCCGGGCGACCGGTCGCGGTACCCAACTTCATGATCGGAATCGACGATGTATTCGAGGCCAAGATCGCATCATCGGCGCTCAGTACACGGTCGAGTTCAGAGAAGATGTCCACCTTCATCTGCTCATCTTCGACAACGGCTTCGATGACCAACTGCCGGTCGGACAAATCAGCGAGATCGGTCGTGAAATTCAGGCGAGCCAGCGCTGCATCGCGCTCCGCCTCGGTGAGCTTGGTTGCCGCCACACCACGATCGAGGGAGGACACCAGGCGCGCGCGACCGGCCTCGGCAGCTTCAGGTCCGGCCTCGCGCACCAGGACATCAAGTCCGGCGCGAGCGCAGACCTCGGCGATACCCGAGCCCATCAGTCCGCAGCCCACCACACCAACACGTTCGATTCCTGACATCGCTTTCGCATCCATACGACCATTGTGCCCCACGCTCACCCACTTCACCCGCTCTATCGGTGTCGTCACGATCCTGTGCGGGCAGAATCGAACGATGTCATCGTCGCCGCCCACCGGATCTGGCTCGCCGCGGGTGTGGAACGGCGATGCCTATCCGCTCGGCGCGACCTTCGATGGCGATGGGACCAACTTCTCGTTGTTCTCCTCGGTGGCCGACGGAGTGGAACTCTGCCTGTTTGACGACAGTGATCGTCGCGACGCGATCCACATCGAGCTCTCCGAAGTCGACGGCCACATTTGGCACGCTCGGCTGCCCGATATTGGCCCTGGTCAGCGCTACGGCTACCGCGTCCACGGCCCCTGGGAACCCGACCGCGGCATGTGGTGCAACCCGGCAAAACTACTGATGGATCCGTATGCCAAGACCGTTGATGGCACCATCGACTGGGACCCGGCCTGTTTCGGATACGACCTCGATGAACCTGAGCGAGCGAGCACCATCGACTCGGCACCGCACGTGATGCTGGGCGTGGTACACGACCCCACCTACGACTGGGGTGACGACCGCGCGCCGCACCAACCCATGCACCGCAGCGTGATCTACGAAACCCATGTGCGCGGCATGACCTACCAGCACCCAGGTATCGATCCCGGAATGCGGGGCACGTATGCCGCTATGGCCCAGCCGGTGATCATCGACCACCTTGTTGCCCACGGCATCACCGCTGTTGAAGTCATGCCGGTCCACCAGTTCATTCACGACCACCACCTCGCCCAGCACGGCCTGCGGAACTACTGGGGATACAACACCGTGTCATTCCTCAGTCCGCACAATGGCTACGCAGCCGACCCCACGCGTGTCGTCGACGAGTTTCGCGACATGGTGCGCGCCTTCCACGCGGCCGGCATCGAAGTGATCGTCGATGTCGTCTACAACCACACCGCCGAAGGAAACCATCTCGGGCCCACCCTGTCGTGGCGCGGAATCGACAACCTCGCCTACTACCGCGTTCTCGACGACAGCCCACGCCACTATCTCGACTTCACCGGCTGTGGGAACACGATGAACATGCGCCACCCCCACGTATTGCAGCTGATCATGGACAGCCTGCGGTACTGGGTGCTCGAGATGCACGTCGACGGGTTCCGATTCGATCTCGCCTCCGCACTCGCACGTGAACTCTTCGAGGTCGACCGACTCTCCGCTTTCTTCGACATCGTCCAGCAAGACCCGGTCATCTCTCAGGTGAAACTCATTGCCGAGCCCTGGGATGTAGGTGAAGGCGGTTATCAAGTGGGCAAATTCCCACCGAAATGGTCCGAATGGAATGGCCGCTACCGCGACACCATGCGCGATTTCTGGCGTGGGGAGCCCTCACATCTGGCCGAGTTCGCGCAACGATTCACAGGATCCAGCGACCTCTACCAGGCCGACACCCGTCGACCATCGGCATCGATCAACTTCGTGACCTGCCATGACGGATTCACCCTGGCCGACCTGGTCTCGTACAACGAACGCCACAATGACGCCAACGGCGAAGACGGCCACGATGGCGAACACCACAACCGGTCCGTCAACCACGGGGTGGAAGGCCCCACCGACAACCCTGAGATCATCGCCGTGCGCGACCGACAACGACGCAACATGATGGCGACCCTTCTGCTCTCCCAGGGTGTACCGATGGTGTCGGGAGGCGATGAGATCGGTCGTACTCAACGAGGGAACAACAACGCCTACTGCCAAGACAATGACGTCTCATGGTTCGACTGGACACACGTCGACACGACGATGTCGATGTGGGTGCGTCGGCTGACAACGATGCGCCACCGGCATGCGGTGTTCCGCCGCCGGCGGTGGTTCAAAGGCCGATCGATCCGTGGTCTCGACGACATGGCCTGGTTCCGACCTGATGGCGTCGAAATGAACGACGCCGACTGGGAACAGGGCTTCGCGCGATCCGTGGGCGTGTTCATGAACGGTGAAGCAATCGCAAGCCGCGATCCATATGGTCAACGGATCCGTGACGACACCTTCTTGTGCCTGTTTTCTGCCAGCGAAATCGCTCTGGACTGGGTGCTGCCGTCGGCGACATGGGGTCGGCTCTGGGAGGTTGCGCTCAACAGCGATGACCCCGACGCTGGCACTGCGGGCTGGCCCGAGAACCACCAGTCCGCCGCGGCCGTCACCTACGCTGCCGAGTCGGTGCTGCAGATGCCGCCATTCACCACGATCGTGCTGCGACGCACCGATCCGGCCGGGCCACCACGCTGAACATCCCCATCACGAGGTGATGTTGCGGTACCACGCAATCGTCGCGGCCGTCGCGGCATCGGTGGCCGGATCGATTGGGCGTTGACCGGCCACATCGGGCCCGAGCGATCCGGCGAGTTCTTTGCCAAGTTCAACGCCGAACTGATCGAAGCTGTTGATACCCCACCAGGCTCCCTGGACGAACACGCTCCACTCGTGGAACGCGATGAGTTGCCCGAGGGTGGACGGCGTGAGTTCGGTCAGCGTCACCAGCGTGCAGGGTCGATTGCCGGGCATCGACCGATGCGGCTCATCGGGGCTCTCACGGCCCTGCACCAGCGCCGCAGCCTGAGCAAACATATTGGCCATCAACAGGTGGTGTTGTTCGTCCTCACCATGGGTGGGGGTGGCCACACCGATGAAGTCCACCGGAATCACATCGGTTCCCTGATGCAACAACTGGAAGAAGGCGTGCTGGGCATTCGTGCCAGCTTCTCCCCAGATGACCGGGCCCGTCGGCCCGACGACCGGCATTCCATCGCTGCGCACAGACTTGCCGTTCGACTCCATGTCCAACTGCTGCAGATATGCCGGGAATCGACGCAGCGCATGGCTGTAGGGCACAACAGCACGGGTCGGCCGTGCGAGCACCTCGCGGTGCATCACGGCGACCATTGCAGCCAGCACGATCATGTTGTCGCCCACCCCATCAGAGCCCACGGTGGCCGCCATGTAGTCATCCACCAGGCGCGCACCGGCAAGGAATTCGTCGAACGCGTCGGGCCCGATGGCGATCATCGGGGTGATACCCACCGCGGACCACACCGAATACCGGCCGCCGACCCAATCCCAGAATCCCAGAGTGGCCTCGGGCGCGATACCGAATTCGGCGACGCGATCCGTGGCTGTGGACACGGCGACGAAGTGGTCGGCCACCGCCTCGGACCCCAATGCATCGATGATCCAGTTGCGGGCAACCCGCGCATTGGTGAGGGTCTCCTGGGTGGTGAACGTTTTGGATACCACCACCACCACGGTGGCGGCAGGGTCAAGCCCCGCCAAGGTCGACACGATGTCGGCCGGGTCCACATTCGATACGAAATGGGTGCGAATTCGTGGGTGCCCCACACCCGCGAGTGCCTGCGTGACCATGGCCGGGCCAAGGTCCGATCCACCGATACCGATGTTCACGACATCGGTGATCGTCGTATCTGCACGGATGCGCTCGGCCACGGCGCGACAGCGAGCGAGCTCGGCATGTACCGCAGGAACCACGTTGACACCGTCGACGGTCATCACCGCTGAACTGGGCGCGCGCAGTGCCGGGTGCGTTACTGCGCGTGCTTCGGTGTTGTTCACCTGCTCGCCAGTCCAGAGCCGGGTGAAATGGCCGCCCACACCTGCGGTCGCAGCCGCGGCAAGCAGATCACATGCGGTGTCAACCGTGATCGGTTGACGTGACAGGTCGACGCGTAGGTCGCCAATCTGGGCAACCAGTGCGTCGACCCGTGCCGGGTCGCGCACCAACTCCCGCAACGGCTCGGACGCGGGCGACACATCAAGAACTCGTCTCACTGCGTCGACACTAACCACCGGCACTGCGACGCTGTGGCCGCATACCCGACGGCTCGATCAACGGCCGATGGGGCGTCACGGACGTAGTGTCGACACGTGGATCGTGAACTCGGGGCCGGCGTGCGCTCGGCTGTGGCCTCGTTTTTGTTGTGGGGTGGTTTCACGGCCTACTGGAAACTTCTGTCGGACCTGCCGGCCATCGAGTTGGTCGGATGGCGCGTGGCGATGGCCTGTGCCGCGTTATGGGCGGCGCAGATGATGCGGCGGCGGCGCCATGTGATGATCGCCACGCTGCGCGACCCGGGTGTGCGCCGACATCTCGCTATCGCGGCTGTGCTGCTGGCGGTGAACTGGTCCACGTATGTGATCGCAGTCACCGGTGGCCGCGTGCTCGAAACCGCCCTCGGCTACTTCTTGTCACCGCTGCTCACCGTCGCCATCGGCGTCGTTGCTCTTGGCGAACACCTCGATGCTGCCCGCCGAGCCGCCATGCTGCTCGCAGGAACCGCCATCATCATCATGACGGTGTCGTACGGCCGTCTCCCGTGGGTCGCCGTGCTGTTGGCCGGCAGTTGGTCGTTCTACGGTTGGGTCAAGCGGCGGGTCCCGCTGAACCCGGTGGAGTCACTCACCGGCGAAGTCACCATTCTGGCGCCAGTCGCGTTGGCCGTTGTCGCCATGGGAGCGGTCAATGGCGAGGGCGTCACCACCATCGCAGATGTAACGACGTGGCCATTGGTGATCGGCACCGGTGTCATCACCGCTGTGCCGTTGCTGTTGTTCGCTCACGCAGCCCAACGCGTGCCATTCACCCTGCTCGGACCACTCGGCTGGCTGATCCCCATCATCAACTTTGGGCTCGGTTGGATCGCCTACAACGAAGATCTCCCCCCAGCGCGCCTGGTCGGTTTTGCAATGGTCTGGGTTGCTCTCGTCATCGTTGCCATTGCGCAAGCACGGCCAGCAAACACCACACCCACCTGACACACTGTCGGGGTGACTTCTTCGAGCGATGACCGCCCGACACAGCGACAGATCTCAGAGTTGTCGCTCGACCAGTTGATCATGCTGCAAGAGGCCGACACCCCACCGGTCGCCGATCGTGGTTCTGGCGACGGAGGCGGGGGCGACAACGACGACCACGGCGGTGGCGACAATGACGGCATCGTGTTGCCATGGTGGATGCGCCCCATCAACACGCTCGCGTTGATCATCACCGTGGCACTGATCGCGGGAATGGTGGGCTTCATGGTGGGTGACGCAGCCGCCGATCCCGATCCGAACGAGGTCGACATCGGCTTTCTCCAGGACATGCGGGGTCACCACGAACAGGCCGTACAGATGGGATTCATCTATTTGACCATTGATGACACCGATCCCGGCTTGCGCACCATCGCGCGCTCGATCATCTTTGGCCAGGGCATCGAGATTGGGCGCATGATCCAGATGCTGCGCGATGTGGGAGCCACAGAAGCGAACGAAACCGGGGTGTCGATGACCTGGATGGGCATGTCGGCCGATGTCGACGATATGCCGGGTATGGCCACCGGCGACGAGCTCCTCGACTTGGGCAACGCCCGCGGCGTCGAGGCCGACCAGATCTTCGTCGACCTGATGACCGAGCACCATCTCGGTGGCATCGAGATGGCTGCCTACGCGGCCGAACGAGCCAATCTCGACGAAGTCCGTGCCATGGCGGCGTCGATGGCTGCGGCCCAGCGCGGCGAAATTGCCGAGATGCTCGGCCAACTCGACTGAAGGTCATGGGTCGGGGCACGCCACTGGCACGGTTCATCCCCGCCCTGATCGGGGCCGTGGCCGCCGCTGCGGCGTGCGCCGCTCCCACACCGGTGCAACTCCTCACCGCCGATACTGTGCCCGCCACCACACCGGTACCTCCAGCGACCACCGGCGCTCCCGACACCTCCGATACGTCCGCACCGGTCGATACCGCTGTGCCCGACAATGCCGCCGACGACGAACCCTGGCTACCCGGTGATGTCGATCTCACGCTGGAACCACCGGCGGACATCACCACCGTCGTCACCCCAGCCACATTCGACACCACCGTGATCACCGGTGGCGGCCGCGCACCGTCACCGGGCGACGAACTCGTTGCCGCGGCAGTCGTCGATATCGAAAGGTGGCTCAACCACACCGTCACCGAGGTCTACGGCCGCGCCCACCGTCCGCTGGCTGGAGGTGTCCACGCCGTGCATCCCGATCGCCGCGATCCCACCCCCGACTGCGGCGGCGTCGCCACCGAGTATCGCGACATGCTCGACTATGTGGCTCTCTACTGCCCCGCGGACGACTTCGTCGCCTACGACGCCAGCGATATTGGGCTCCTCGGCTCGCTCAACAACGAACGTGGCGCGATGGCCACCGCCGTCGTTATCGCCCACGAATACGGTCACGTCGTCCAAGAACGCATCGGCGTGCTCAACCGACCGTTGCCCACAATCGTTCTCGAACAACACGCCGACTGTCTTGCCGGTGCCTGGATGGGATGGGACGATCCCGCGCGCTCTCTGCTTCCGGGGCGAGATGCCGTGCTCACCGCACTGGTCGCGCTGATCGAGGTGCGCGACCCCGTCGGCATCGACCCGTACTCACCGGGCGGCCATGGCACCGCATTCGACCGAATCGGTGCCTTCACTCACGGCTACGCCGGAGGGGCTGAGGCCTGCGTTGCCCTGGTCGCAGAGCCATTGGAGGTCATGCCCAACACATTTGGTGATCTCGGCGATCTCGCAAGGGGTGGAGATGCACCCTACGACTGCACTGGAGTGACCGACCCCGAATGTCGTCCTGCTGGACAGTTCCTCGGCGACGATCTGGATGAATTCTGGTCCCTCGCGATCGGCTCATCTGTCGACCTCGAGGTCGTCACGTCAGCTGCGCCATGTGCTGACGGTACGACCGTCGGTGTCGGAGTGACTGTGTGCCCCGACCCTGGCGAAGTACGCATCGACGAGGCGATTCTGCGTCCCGTGTACACCACGCGCGGCGACTTCACCCTTGGCTATCTGCTCGGTCGAGCCTGGGTCGAGTTGACCATCAGCGCAACTGGCGCCGATGCTGAATGTCTGGTGGGCGCGTGGGTGGGCGACTTGACCCTGGGGCGTGGCCGCAACCCCTTGCGCGAGAGCACTGTCGTGACCTCACCGGGCGACCTTGACGAAGCCGTCGACGTGATCATGTCGACGTCGGTCGACGGTGTGCATGCACTCGAGCGCATTGCCAGCCTTCGCCGCGGCGTACTGGGTGGCCTCGACGCCTGTAATCGCTGATCGACGGGGCACCCGCGTCGGCGTGACTAACCCACCGGAACACTCTCCGCGACCGACGCTCCCTCCACCTCTGCGCCGACATCGACGGTTGGCACGGTGGTGGTTGTGGTGGTGGTGCTGGGAGATGTCGTTGGGGTCGTCGATGTCGTGGTGGTCGACGAGGTCGTCGTCGACTCCGGCACCTCCGGTGCCACGGTCGTCGTCGTGGTCGATGTGGTCGTGGTCGACGTGGTGGTGGTGGATGGGTTGGGCACGCTGCCATCGAAGCTGGGCAGGCTCTCGGCGTAGGTCACGTCCTCGGGTTCGCTCACCCCATTCCACACGAGCACTCGATCGCCCTTGTCGACGAGCGTCTGGAAGTACTCCGAAATGTGCATCGGAATGCGAACACATCCATGTGATGCCGGGGACTCAGGCACATTGATCGCGCCGTGAATCGCAATACCGAAGTTGAAGTACACCGGGCTCCACATATCGCCGAGTGGCCCGTTGCGGATGCCGTCCACCATGCGTCGCACAGTGAATACGCCACCAGGGGTCTTGGCGTAGGCACACACGTCTCTGGTCACGGGTTCTTCGAGAAGATTTCCCTCATTGTCGGTGTCGTAGGTGACCGTTTCGCAATAGAGCGCCGGTTCACCGAATTCATCGAGTTCGCCTGAGGACACATGGGTGATCAGCACCGGATCATCGGCGTGGAACACCACCATGACCTGTTCGGGGAGGTACACCTCGATGTGGTCGCTCAACCCACCAGTGGTGCGTCGCGGCCTGATGTCGATCGGATCCTGCATCCGGTCCCACACCGCAGGGGTCACCTGCCCGGTCATCTCCGTCCGCGGCACGCCCAACACCAACTTTTCAAAGGCCCACACCGCCTGGATCGTCATCGTTCCGTAGATCCCATCGATCGGCCCCGGGTCGAAATCGAGATCGTGTAACCGTTGCTGGATCATCGCCACATCGTCGCCAGCGAGCCCCCGGGTGAGCGTGCGACCGAGGGGTACCTTTGGCGCTGTCGTCGTGGTCGTGGCCGCAACCGTTGTCGTTGCCGCAACCGATGTGGTGGTTCCCGCCGCGTCGCTCTCCGAACCGTCTCCGCCGGCCGCCACAATGCCTACGAGTATGAGCACCGCCGCGGCTGCGACCGCGGGCATCCACCGCAGCCAGTTCGGCGGCACACGCGGTGGGGAGGAGGGGGATGTCTCGTTCATGGCGCGACCGCTGTCAGGCTACCGGTCGCCTGTGCCCCCGTCTGATCGGGCGCCGGCCAGCGGGCGTACCCCCACCAGGTCGCGCCGCAGGGTCCACATCTCGCGCAGGATCGTGACGATCACCCCGGGCGACGACAGTGTGGACACGCCGCGGGTCCGTGGGAAGTAGGCAACCCCCATCTGCACAACCTCGAATCCGCTGCGTTTGGCGCGGATCATTAACTCGGCATCGATGAACGATCCTTCGCTGCGCAAGGCCACCGCGTCGAGCACCCGACGGCGCACCAATTTGCACGCAAAGTTGATGTCGCGAAGTCGGACGCCGAACACCGCTTTGACCAGCGCGTTGTATACGAAGGTGTACACCGCTCGCAGCGCACCTTCACCGGTGCGATCGAAGCGGTACGCGCTCACAATGTCGGCGTCGTAGTCGCGCATCAGTCGCACAATGCGCGGAAGTTCGGCCATGTCGAAGGGCAGGTCCGCATCGGTGTAGAGCACCACATCACCACGCGCGGCCGCGAAACCCGACCGCATCGAACCGCCCAATTTCCTGTTCACCGAGTGATGAATGACACGGACCCGCGGGTCCTCAGCGGCAATCCGGTCCGCGATCGCGCCGGTGTCATCATCTGATGCGTCATCGATGACGATCAATTCATAATCGGTGATATCGCCCCGTTCCACGAGAGCATCACAGGCACGACGGCCGTAATCGAGCGCTCGCTCGATGTACTCCTCCTCGTTCCACATCGGGTAGAACACCGAGAGCACCCCGAACGACTCCGTGGGGAGATTCGGTACGGCCGCAGTCTCCGACTCGACAACGTCGCCCACGCGGTCCTCCATCGCCCGGAGGCTAACCAACCAACGCACTGTGTGCTGAGCGGGCCGACCAGCACCGCCACCACCCACACTGTGCGCACCCAAGCGCTGACGTAGCCTGACTGCATGGAGCACAACCCCGACGTGATCGCTCCCCCAGCGGGTGGTCTCACCTCGGCGTGGCGAGCGACGATCGTCGTCGTCTGGGTCGGTGTGGCCATCGGGATGGCATCGGTATGGTCGGCAAGCCGCCAAGTCGGGCTGTCGACCTGGTGGCTCGGGCCCCCGACCGACGGTCGTCCCGCCGTGGTGGCGATCGCTGTCTTCGTTCCCGCCGTCGTCGTCCTGGTCGCTGCTGCGGTGGTTCAGCGGCATCTGTGGCTCACCGCCGTCATCGCCGGGGTTGTCGTGATTGTGATCGGTTGTGGCGATATCGGCCGCGTCGACGGTCTGGCCACCGTGCAGATCGCTCTCGGCGCTGCTGGTGCGGCAACCGGGATCGCCGCGCTGTCGGGAACCGCACGCCGGGCATCCACGAGGCCGCGGTAGGTTCACGGCCATGTCGAACGTGCTCATGTCCTTGCCGACCGGCGAACGAGTCGGTATCGCCTTCTCCGGAGGCCTCGACACGTCGGCCGCGGTCGCGTGGATGCGCGAGCGGGGTGCCGTGCCCTACACCTACACCGCCGATCTCGGCCAATACGACGAGCCTGACCTGTCCGGCGTGCCCGGCCGAGCCGAACAGTACGGCGCCGAGGCCGCACGGCTGGTCGACTGCCGGCCCGAACTGGTGCGCGAGGGTCTCATGGCACTGCAGTGCGGTGCCTTCCACATCCGCACGGCCGGACGCACCTACTTCAACACGACACCACTCGGCCGTGCGGTGACAGGAACCCTGCTCGTGCGCGCAATGGCCGACGACGGTGTGGACATCTGGGGTGACGGATCGACCTACAAGGGCAACGACATCGAGCGGTTCTATCGCTACGGGCTAATGGTGAACCCGCGCCTGCGCATCTACAAGCCGTGGCTCGACCCGGCGTTCGTCGATGAGCTCGGCGGCCGCACCGGAATGAGTGAATTCCTGACCGCCCGTAACCTTCCGTATCGCGATTCCGTCGAGAAGGCCTATTCCACAGATGCGAACATCTGGGGCGCCACGCACGAGGCCAAAGCCCTCGAGGAACTGTCAACCGGAATGGAAATCGTGTCGCCGATCATGGGTGTGGCGCACTGGGATCCCGATGTGGCCATCGCCACCGAAGATGTGTCGATCCGTTTCGAGAAGGGGTGGCCGGTGGCCATTAACGGCACCGATTACGACGATCAGGTCGCCCTTGTCGTCGAGGCCAACGCCATCGGTGGACGCCATGGCCTGGGCATGAGC
>Ga0255772_10005670_pt1 | contig 11505 bp, 9 predicted proteins | sample 071ome_34_FD_179970 | JGI IMG/M metagenome (GOLD analysis project Ga0255772, IMG submission 179970) | Coastal salt marsh microbial communities from the Groves Creek Marsh, Skidaway Island, Georgia - 071411BT metaG (version 2) | ecosystem: Environmental > Aquatic > Marine > Intertidal zone > Salt... | reverse complement strand
GAAAGAGAGGAAGAGAGAGAGAGAGAGAGAGAAAGAACAAATAGATTAAACTTTTAATACACTACCACATGTAAGAGAGAGATACTCCAGTACTCGCTCGTACTTCCTTGGAGAATAAAGAAGACCGTTATGAATGTGATGCATCGTATATTCTTTAAATTTTAGCGCGCCCAAACACGAAAAAATGTTGAACATGTTCGGCGTAAAATCCCCTCGCGATGGCGGCAACAAAGCCTCTCCTCGATATTCTTTCGGCGGCTCATCGAAAGACGACGACGAATACGATTACGAGCAGCAGCAAAGAGAATCTCTCGCCTCGGCGGAGAAAGTCCGCACGATGTGCCTCCTCCTTATAGCCATCATCTTGTCCTCCGCAGCGCTGTATTGGCTGCAGAGAGTCCTCGTCCCTCTCGTTTTGGCGGTGATGATGTCGTACACCTTGGCTCCTTTGGTTGATTTTTGCACCCATCGCGCGAAAGTTCCGCACGGCGCCTCGGTTACCATCACGTTGTTCTTCGGTTTAGGCATACTGTGTTCGCTTTTGTTTTTGATTTCCCACAGCGTGAAAGACTTGGTCCAGGACGCAAAAAAATACGAGCGATATGTCGTCCGATTGACGAACAGAGCAGGGGAGACGTTATCGAGAAAAAACATCGACATGGACGTCATCGAAGCGCAGCTGCAAGATATTCCGCTGGCGAAGATGGTGGCACAATCCACACACGCGATGTTGCAAGCGGTTTTAGATCTTCTGAGTAACGTCGTGTTGGTTTTGATTTTCGTCGTGTATTTGTTAGAAGGGAGGCGGCGACAGAAAGCAGAGAGAAGAGTTCCCGGCGGAGTTTGGACGAGAATCGAGACGAGGATTAAACGGTACATTTTGTTGAAGTTTTTCGTGAGCACTTTGAACGGTTTCATCGCGGCGAGCATGTATTATATGTTGAACGTGGAATTGGCGATGGTTTTCGGGGTACTGCACTTTGTGATGAACTTTATTCCGCACGTGGGGCCGATTATCGCGACTGTTTTGCCGCTACCAGTCGTGTTAGTGTCGAATGAAATCCACTTGTTTCACGTGATGATGGTCATAATACTTCCGGGCGTTACCCACTTTTTTATCGGGAACGTCATCGAACCTAAGCTGATGGGCGGACATTTAGACCTGCATCCGATCACCGTTCTTTTGTGTTTGATTTTCTGGACGATGTTATGGGGGATCCCAGGAGCCGTATTGGCGGCGCCTATGACGGCGAGCTTGAAGATCCTCTGCGAATCGGTTGAAGTGATGCACCCATTAGCACTTATCCTCTCGGGTAACATAGAAGAAGCGTTAGATGGGAAAGCGCCGCCGACGGTGGCGGAGCCGAGCCTCGAGGAGGGAGTGAGTAGAGTGGTTCAAGATACCGTGGACGGTTTCCAAGCGTTAAAAGAAGTGGCGACGACTGGAGGCGGGGTGCCTACGATGAAGCACGCGCGGCATTGATAAATTTTATCGTCGTTAACGCTTGAATGTTTATATTCTACTAGATACTTGACTACATAATTACAATTCAGCTACTTAATATTCTTTCTCCTCTTCGCGTTTTGATATTACTTTACTTGGCATCTTCCAACGCGGAAGCACCAGAAATAATTTCAATCAACTCAGTGGTAATCGCCGCTTGTCTTGTTCTGTTGTACAAGAGCGTCAACTTCGACAACATTTCTGAAGCGTTCTTCGAAGACGATTCCATGGATTGCATTCTAGATCCCAATTCCGAAGTGTTGTTTTCTGCCAATGCGTTGTACATAACCGCGCCAGTTTTGAACTCCGCCAAGTCGAGCAAGAACTCCGCACGATCAGGTCCTTCAACCTCGTACGAATCGAATTTATTCTCCAAGTTTTCCGCCGCCTTCTCGTACTCTTCCCCAGACAACACCGTCGCAATCGTCGGCTTGAACGAAATAGCCGAAACGAATCTGTTGTACACGATGTGTGCTTTACCCTCGTTGTCCTTCGCCACTTGCTCCGCGAGTGCCGAAGCCGTCCCAAATGTCAACGGTTGCTTCGTTGCGTCAACCATCACGTTCGAGAACAAATCACCCACTTGTCTTTGCATCAAACCTCTCGCCTTGTCGCCAATAACATCCATCGAAACCTCTGATTCTTTATCCTTAGCCGTGTCCAACAACACGTTAGACACTTTGACCACGTTCCCGTTGATGCCGCCACACAAACCTTTGTCCGAGGAAATCGGAACCATCAACGTCTTCGCCGTCTCCGCGCCGGGCAAATCGCCGAGTAATTTGTAAAACGGAGTCACCATCCCTCTCGAGGCCATCGCTTTGTCTTGAGCCGGTTTTAATCGAGACGCAGCGACCATCTTCATCGCCTTCGTGATTTTCTGAATGTTGGAGACGGATTTCATGCGCTGTTGCACGATTTGCAAGGAAACGTTACGGACGCCCTCTGGGTGCGCACTGTTTAATGACAAACGACAAAGAAAAAAAGAGACAGATGGGTGAGTATTGTGCAAGGTTTCTTCGACGACGCATCTCCGAGAAGAGATAGAGAACACGCGGTGATCAAAAGACAACTTTGACGAGAGCGAAGAAAAGTCGGGAGAAGAGTGGGAACTATAAAGTAAGACCGAGAAAAAAATGATCGAAAATCGCGCGGAAACCACGCTCGACGATGCATTCATCCGATCCAACTTCGCACTCCAACCCGTTCTTCGCGCGCACGAATTCTTTCTCTACGAGCTTTGCACCAGAACGATCCCGGAATAATCCCGGATCGGGTTCAAAAAGCACATCGCGCGCGCGCAAAAAGCACATCGAAAATCCGTTGTTGTAAAACTATTTAAGCGTAAAAATAATTACCTCGCCAAATTCGCATTCACCGCTGCGGTTTGTCCGACTCTCGAGCTGGTACCACCAACGCTCGTCGCCGAGGCGCGTATGCGCGCATCTTTGAGTAATCGAAACGCGCGATTGCGAGACATTTTCGATCTTCGCAAACTACGTTAACCTATCGCTAAAACTGTGAGGGCGCATAGATTTTTTTTGTGCGCCGGTTCTCTCACAGGCTCACACGCACCCTAAACTCGACGACGGCTCTGATTTTTGCCCCGAAAAGCGCGCTCTAAACTCGAACGCTTCAAAACACCTTACGATGGTCGCGCGATAGAAAAAACGAACTTTGAGGAAAAAACAACGATGCTCTCCGACGCCATCCTCGGAGAAATCTGTCGTTTCGTCCACCACAACACGACGCAAAACGTCGACCAACTCTTACAACGGTTGATGGATGAAGAGACATCGGTGACAGACGAACAGCTTCGGGAAAAGTACAGGATGCGAGCGAAAAACTTCATCAACAAACACGCGTCGTTCGACGCGTATCGAGATAAAGTGTGGAAAATGGACGCTGAATTTGTGTACAAGTTTAAGCTGCCGTTTTCGTTCGATGGGAATGCGGCGAACGATGGTGAAGGCGTCGCGGAAGAAGAGGCAGAGGAAGTTGTTACGACGAAGAGAAGGAGAGAATCTCGACAAGGAGCGAGAAGGAACTACGCGGAGATGATGGATCCGGAAGACGAGAGTGAGGAGGATAACGTTAGTAAGAAAAAGAGAAGGGTTAAACAAGGAAAGACCGTGGAACGAGAGTCGCCTCCTCTCGTCGTCGAAGCGCGCGAGCCGTCTCTGGTGAAGAAAAGAGAGACGCGAAGTCGAAGAAAGAAAGAAGAACAAGAAGAAGAAGCGAAGAAAATAGAAGAAGAAACGAACGTTGAAATCAAGGACGGTCAACCGATGGACGAGGAAACACAGCGATTGGCTGCTTCGCTCGGGTTTACCGGCAAAATTCGACGCGGGACGTGCAGACACGCGTTACTGGAAGCCATGAGGGATAAACCAGAAGGCGTAACTGTGGATGAAATCATAGAGGCGAGCGAGAAAAATGGATTGGCGAGAAGTTGGAAGAATAGCAAGGTTCCGAAGAATACGGTCGTATCATTAATGGCAGACAAGACCTTTACTCGGATCGGTCGAGGTGTGTACGTGTTGACGTGTTATTTGAACGACGAGAATGGTGAGAATGCTCGTGCTAGCGACGGAAAAGCGACGACGCCTCTGTATGAAGAGCGGCTGATTAAACGTCGACAGGAACTTGTCGCAAAAAAGCCCAAGAACAGAGGAGGAAAGGACGAGCACAAAAATGATGAACCATCACCAATAGGGAAAACCGCGGATGTGATAGAGGACGTGCACGAAGTCGCGTCGACGCGACTACCTCCGACCGATCTCGTCGACGAGAAGTTCTTAAGAAAACTCGTCGAAAAGCGAACAGCGGAGGAGTTACAGAAACAAATTGCGGTCGCGTTTGAGGCTCAGGAAAGAGCGGAGCACATGCAAGACGAACTGTTCGCTAAAGAAGAAGAGTACATCAGAGAAGAAAGAGAAAAACGTAAGTACGTGGAGGACTCCGAACCGGATTTCGATGTGCCCGAAGAGCAAGAGAAGTTTCAAGGAGATGAGAACGATCGAAAAGCGCTTTTGAAACATCGAAAATGGATTGAAGAAGAGAAGAGACGTCTGAATGTGCTACGAGAAGAATGGAAAAAAGAACAGCGCATAAAGCGGAAAAAGGCACAGGCTGCGTTGAAAGAACCAATCAAGTTGCCCAAACTCATTCAAAATGAGCGAGCGAAAGTTTTAAAATTTGCTAACGTTGCGGTCGAGGCGATTCAAGTCATGGAGAGTTTACGCCAAAAATTAGACCTGGTGAAAAAGAACGAGTATGATTACTCCCAAGACAAAGAAGCCGTGAAATACGTAAATAAGTTGGAAAACGATCAAAAGAAAGAGCGACGAAAAGAAGAGGCGAGGCAGAAAAAGCTCGAAGCCTTGGCGGCTGAGGAAGCTCGTAAGCCGAAACTTACTGAGGAAGAGATTGCGGAGATTGAACGCGCAAAAGCTGAAGCAAACGCTCAGAAAGCTGAAGCAAACGCTCAGAAAGCCAAATTAAGAGCGGCTAGAGTAAGATGGGAGAAGGCAAGTAAAGAAAACCCCATCTCCGATGTTGCTTTAAAAAAGTTAGACAAACTCTTGAGCGAAGAAGACGGCAGAGAGCCATTCCCGGATGTCGATATTGGGGAGGAAGCAAAGATGGATGATGTTACAATGGCGGAGATTGAGATCGCAGCCTTCATGGAACACGTCGGTCGAGACGTCATGTACGCCCTACCGCCGTCGTTTCAAACACTTTCTTACGAGCTTTTAAATCCAACCGATTTGAGATTAGGAGCGCTGTTCGAGCGTATCTTGCGAGTCGCCATTACCACGGCGTACGATCGTTTAGCTGAGTTATGGGACCGAACATTGGAGATTGGAAGTTGGCAGGAAATATTAGCGCAGTATTTTACGTACAAGTCAAAGTTAATTGTGAATACATCGGTCGTTTCTCCGTACGAAGAGATGTTAAACATCGCGCGAAAACTATCAGAAACACGGTGGAAGGATGTTTCTCGAGCAGAGTTAGTAGGCGTTTTGCGTTTATTGTGCGAAGATTGTTTGGATTCAGAACTTGTGCGTGACGCCATCGAGCGACGAGTACAAAAAATCGACGAAACGAAGAGTAAGTTGTGGCAGAAAAGACGCGAAGACGTGCGAAAACGTGAAAATGCTGCTGCTGCTGCTGCTACTGCTGCTGCTGCTGCTGCTGCTGCCAATTTTCCCAATAAAGACGTGGATGGACAAAACGGTACGACGAATACAGACGGAGAAGAGAATAAAGCTAATATTCATATTGAAGGCGAAGAAATCTCTCGTGCAGTAACTGAACGCCAGAAAAGTCTCATTGAGAAGCGTAAATTAGACGAAGAACGCGAAATTCAACGCAAACAAGAGGAAGAAGAGTACAGATTCCATCGTGAAATACAATCATCGCTGGTGAAGTCACACATTCGCGCACCAGAGCTTGGAAAAGATCGTGATGGAAGGCATTATTACATCTCCATTGGCGGGTTTCGCGACGTGCACTCGAAAGCTCCCGTCTTTTTAATCTTCGATCCAAAAGCGAGCTCGGAACAAGAAGCGTGGCATACGATGAAATCCATCGAAGAAATTGACAAGCTAGTCGCTACCTTGAACGAAAAAGGCAAGAAAGAGTCCGCGCTGAAAGAGAAAATATTGGGAAGCTACGAATCGTTAAGATCAGCGTTTGAGAAACGCGAGAGGAGAGGCGCTGTGGTATCCGAACCCACCACAACGACATCTTCGCCTGGCGAAAAAGAAAACTCCGAACAAAATGAACAGAAATCTACGCGTTTATCAAACGAAGATTCATCTACACTCTTCATAAAGCGTGAGTTAGGTATTCTCGCGTCGACATGTGAATTATACGATGCTCCATGTCCAGAGAGCGCTTCAAATTGGCACGATTGGACGCGAGCAGCGATGAAAACAGTCGGTTCTGATTTGTCGCAAATAGCCTCGTTCGTCAACGAAATTGAGGAATCTGCTTTTTTCATCAGCGAACAACCGAAAGCTGGCGCATTGGGACGAACCGATGTAGTTTCTTTCAATGCAGCGGCGGAAGAGTCTGATGAAGACGACGAGGCGGGAGAAGAACAAAATGAAGAAGAAGATGATGTAGATGAAAAAATGGAGGATGACGATGCCCGCCCCACAAAAACGGATGAAGTCGAAATGCCTCAACATCAAGAATGGTGGGAAACTTTAGCGCCCCCTCGTGATGCCGCGCATGATTCACTCGCGAAAGCGAAGTGCAAACAAATTTGGCGTTCAGACGAGGAAAGAATGACATGGAAAAAAGTCGTCTCTTCGACAGAAAGTAAAGCTGTACAATCGTCCGCTGTCTTGGCGCACGCGTTTGCAATTCTGCGCGATGCGTGTAGCGTCATGTTCGAAACACTCGAGAAAGAAAAGAAAGAAAGAGTAAGACGTCCAACAACGAGGGAATCTCAGTACGGTTTACAAGATCCATACGTAAAGTTTGTCGACGCCGATGAGTGCATACGACAAGGCGGCACAAAACGCACCGGCGAAAGACACTAGTAGTAACTAATAGAACGAAATGCTTTAGGGAAACATATAATAATAGTATTGACAATGTCTATAGGTGTATGTTGTAATAATAATACTGAAATCAAACCAGTTCCGCATGAAAAGCTGAAATCGCCGACATTGCTTTATTTAACGCCGCTAGACGATCCGTGGCATTTCTTCGCATCCTTGCTGAATCTGGATCTTCAGCCAATAACAGTTTCACCGTGTTTGGATGATACAAAGTCGAAATTAAGTGTTGCTGCAAACCTCGTGCGATTGAGTTTACCAAAAAGTGCATGATTGCCTTTGGAACCATATCGGCGAGAACGGATCGTGTTAGTTTGAAGTAACTCGAAAGCAGTGTTCGCGTGACGAGCACTTGCAAAAGTTCCTCGTCGTTATCGATTTGTGAAGGTAATAAGATTCCCGGCGGTGACATCAAGGACACAACCCCTACAGAAGTGTGATTAAAGTGATTCGAAGCGTTGAGATCCTGGATAGACTGTCTCAGCGAGTCGTTCCGTCTTCTCGTTGTCGTTCCTTTACTGCCATTGTCTTGTGCCTTCTTAGGCGTATTACTGTTACCTCCCCACAAACCTTTCGATATCCATGATATTTTTGGTTCCGAAGCGCCGTTTTCTTTGTCATCGAAATGCGCAGACGCCTCGTTCGATGATTCCGATCGATTATAATCGCCCTTATCGTTGTTGTTAAGTTCCGATGGGTTTTTCGTTTTCAATGGTGATTTTATTACGTTTGCCTTCTTCTTTGTCGGCGTCAACTCGTGCGCATCATCTCCTCCAACATTTTCTGACATCTCCATATCTTCTCGCTTTTGTTGTTGTTGTTCTAAAAGCGCTCTCTCTTTTGCTCGTCTCTTTTCCAGCTGCGCTTGTGCCACGCCGAGTGCTCTCGCTCCGCCTATGAAATCCGGATGAGTGGTGTTGATGTGCGCCAACTGACAATCGACCAGATTCGTAATCATCGATTCCGCCGGTTCCAATCCGTTTTTCAAAAAAGCTCTCGTCGCTTCTTCGATAGCTTCGGCTAACTTTGGAAACTGCTTCGACACTTCTCTCCGTACGCAAGTTGATGTTAAGGTGTTCAACTCTTCGTATACCAACCTCGCGGCTTGATGACACGGATCAGACATTTTCTCGATGGCTTTTCTCGCTAAAATTTCAAACGGTTCCTCGGGTAACAAGAGCACCGCTTTCGTCCCGGCAGCGTTTTGAATGGCCGTTCTAATGTCCTCCTCCGATAATTGCTGCGTCGGGTCTAACGAACACAAGCCCTTGACAAAAATCTCTTGCAAAACGTAATGCACTCTCGCGCCACCTTCCAAGGAATCCGTGGCTAAATTTTTCGATTTGCCTTGCACTGCGCCGTCGACGGCGTTACAAAACGTGTGGATTTTCTGCAAAACCACGCTCGCTTGCGCCGAATCCGAGTCTGGAATGCACTCACCAAATTCAGCGACGTCACACGCCGCTTTATCTCGTCTCTTCAACACACTTCGTTGTAAATCTGGCAACAATCGCGCCACGTGTTCGGACAACAAACGAGACACCGTGTTCCCCAACGCCTTCATACCGCACCGGCCGATAATATCCGCATACTCCTTCCTCGACTCGAAGAATTCACTCTCCGCGTTCCTCGCCTTCTCCATCGTTACTTTTCCCGCAATATCCGCCTGGCATCTATTCACGACTCCAATATATCCCAATTTCAACGGCACTACCTCGTTCTTCAAATACGCCCTCGCGTTTGTTCCGCGATCCATAATGTCCAACTTTGTGATCACCCCAATGGTTCTCAACCCTTCGGGATCGACTAACTGCGCCAACGTCAGCGCGTCTGAGTTTGCCAAATCGGAATTCGCCGGCGATACCGCCAAAATCAAGCAAGAATCTCTTTTGATGTAACTCAAAATCATATTTCTGATTTGCTTCTCGATATCTTTGGGCTGGTCTCCCACCGGCACTCTCGTTATCCCCGGCAAATCCACCAAAGTCATCGTCAGCACGTTCGGCGAACAAATTTTGAGACGAATCTGCTGGTCCGAAACTGCTTTGTTCGTCCCCGTCACCCGATTCGTCTCCTGGTCTATTTCTCGGCGAATCTCTTCGAAATCTGTGAATCGTTCCCCAGGTCGGTGAAGAAACTCGCCCCATTCGCTCGGCGCGTTGGAGCGAGGATTGGCGGGCGTGTGCACCAGCTGTAAGAGGAGAGGTCTGCGCGTGCAAATTTCCGGACCTCGCGGAAGAAAGTCTCGGCCAACCTGTCGCGACGGTAAAAAAGTAGGCATTCGATGGTCAGTTCATACACATCTCGAACATTTTCGCGGCGCGTCTCTTCGCGAGAAGAAGAGGAAGAAGGAGAGTTTGTTCGTTGGGGAAAGAAAGGAACAAAAAAAAATCTGTATCTCGCTTGCTCGCGCGCGTTCGATTTATCGAGCGGAAAGCTGACAGAGATTCAATACGACGCGAAGCGCTCGAAAGCAACAAAGAGAGAGAGACGCACCAACGCTTCCAAAACGCTGCTCTTCCCGCTCGATTGACTCCCAACGACGGCGATTTGCGGTAAATCGATGTCCGCGAGTTCCTCCAAACCAGCGGATGCGAATATGTCTTGCAGTTTATTAATCAGAGGCACGAGCGATGCGCCCAACGTTTTTTGCTGCTGTTGATGATTACGCTGACCATCGAGCTCTGTTCCCGCGCTTCGCATTGATGCGGTGGCTGCTTTTGACGGCGTGGTGCTGCCTCGCATGGTGGTGATTGTATTATATTTAAGCGCGCTATTCGGGGAAAAAGCTCTGGCGTTTTTTTTTTCTTTTTCCCCTTTTCCCCCTTTTTTTTACCGAAACCCTAAAACGTAAAAATTCTGATTGGATAGACATTATTCCTCTCCATTTCCTCTCCAAAACGAGATGACCGCCGACGACGCCGCGGAGAAAGGAACGGCGGCGACCGCGCCTTCCGCTTCTCCCGGAGGCCCGTCTCCGACGTTCAAAAAATCCGAATCCTTTCGCAACAAACCGCAAGAATTTTCCTCGCCGTCCTTCGTCCTTCGGGAATCCTTCGAGACTAAATTGCTCACTCGTTTTAGCAAATTGCACCGTAAAAAGATATGCTCGAACGACGCGCAGAACTCTTGGGCGGAGTTATTGGCCAAGTGTTTGCCGAGTCAGAGGCAAGCGTTGAGGTTTTTTTGGCGGCAGAGCGTGGTGATGCTGTTGATCACGGGCGTTTCGTTGGTTCTGAAGCACGTGGAGAACGAGCATTTGGAGAAGGAGGCTTTGGAGGCTGGCGAAGACCTTTCGACAGTGAAGTTGTTATCGACGATGGATGCGTTTTACGTCGTCGTGACGGTGATGACAACCATCGGGTACGGGAACCTGAGTCCGATAAGTTATAAAGGGAAACTTTTGATTGCATTTTTTAGCGTTCCGTTGATTGGAAGGTTCGGTATGCTTCTCGGGTCGATGGCGAATATGCTGCTCGATATCGCGAGAGTGTTGACGCACGTCTTTATTCGGTGCTTCGGGTTGAAAGTGCCTCTGAGATTGAGCATCGACCAGTCGAAACTGTTAAAAGCGCTCGCCGCGCAAACGACCAGAGAGTACGGGGCGATCGATTTGAACTACAAAATACACGTCGACGAGTTGCAGCCGTTTTTGAAGTGTTTAGGAGGCGGTTGGGAAAAAGTATCAGTGTCCAATTTAGAGAGGCACTTGGAGCACGCGGAGGCGTGCACGAAGACGACGAAGATTCAAGTTAGCGAGCTGATCGAGTTATTGAGTTTGATTCGAGCGAATCATAACATCGCGTACGAGAAAACCACTTTTTATAGCGCGGGCGTGTTGAGCTTTATTTGGTTCTTTATAGGCTTTATTTATTATAGCACGGATTGGACGGACGTGAACTCGTTTTACTTTTCCGTGATTACGTTGACAACGGTCGGATTCGGGGACTTCTATCCGAAGGTTTTAGCGATATCATGTTCTGGTATTTTTGGATTTTGTTAGGTTGCGGTTCTTTCGCGGCGATGTTGAGCACGTACTCGACGATTACGCACGCGCAAGAAGTACAGACGCACGCGTTGGCAAAACTACGAAGGGCCATAGGGCATCGAGCGAGTTTGAAAGAAAAACTAATGGAAAGCGAGATGATGATTCGAACGATAACAGAAGGCGAGAGGAACATAAGGGAATTGAAAACAGCGGCTTCAAGATTAAAAGAAAAGGAAATCGCGGGCCGAGATGACGTGTCTCGGTCTGGCACGCCTGCACTTTTCAATACGAGCGATTCCCAACTGTCCTTCCAAGACTCGTAGGAACAAACAAACATCTATATTTATTCTGTACACGTGTATTTTTTCCATGTACATGTAGTAATGACCAAGTATCATTTCTATTTATTATATTTACAGTACGAAAATCTCCGCACCGCT
>Ga0255772_10005669_pt1 | contig 11505 bp, 9 predicted proteins | sample 071ome_34_FD_179970 | JGI IMG/M metagenome (GOLD analysis project Ga0255772, IMG submission 179970) | Coastal salt marsh microbial communities from the Groves Creek Marsh, Skidaway Island, Georgia - 071411BT metaG (version 2) | ecosystem: Environmental > Aquatic > Marine > Intertidal zone > Salt... | reverse complement strand
ATAATACCATTAGCAGTTCCTACTTTAAAGTAATTTCCACCACCTGCTCTTAATGTTATTTGGTCTGCAACTTCTTCTGTTATATAGGTATTACCACCACCATCTAAGTAAATTTTGTTTGTTGCTGGTATAGTAATATCACCAGATGTGGTGATACTTGAAAGGGAAGCTGCACTTCCACTTGTAATTAATTTTTTCCAATTTGGCATTTATTCTTTCTCCTTATGGTTGGTTACTCGTTGAGCCCACTTCCTTGATTGCCACATCAAGGCCAATAAAGTTATTCTTGTTCTTTATAACTTTTCTGAAGTTTCTCCACTACGGATACTGCTTCAATTAATCTTTTTCCAGGAATCATTCCTTCTTGTATCAAATACAACAAAAACTCAATCTCTTGTTTATTGAGTTTTAACGAAGGTGTCTCTTTCGAAACACCCTCGTTTTGATTGGATAATCTTGGACTTTCCTGTTTATTTTTTCTATCTATTAATCCCATTTGAAACCATTATAATTAGGATTATTCTACATAGATATAAATTTCACCACCTTGGACTCTAATATTACCATTCTTTTGGTAAGTAGAATCGTCTGATGTTACTACTGATGATACATATGCGTCTGGTACTACTGCTGTTGCATTTTGACCAAGTTTGGTTCCGATTTGGAAACCCCAACGACCTTCTGAGTCGTCCCACGCAAATGCACTACCACTATATGCTGATTCTGTTTGAACAATCAAACCACCATCACCTGTTGCTGAACCACTATTTGCTAAGATAAATCTATCTTCAACCAATAAGTTAGCTGTGTTTACTGATGTTTGAGTTCCTTGTACACTTAAATCACCTGCGATAGTTACATCACCAGTTGTAGTTACGGTTGCAAATGTTACATTTGCTGATGTTGCCACATCCTGTCCGATTGCTACATCGTTAGCATTTACAGTAACACCTGTTCCTGCTCCGACTGCGAAACTTCTGTTTGATGAAATATCTCCACCACCTGTTAAACCATTACCTGCGGTAAGAGTTACACTTGTGTGGTCGATGTGTTCGTTTGCTACGAAGTTTGTTGCTGCGTCGTGGTCAACTTGTGCTGAACCACTAAATACACCAAGTTCATCAACAATAGCTGCTGCTGTGATAGAACCACCTAATGATGTAGATGTTCCTGCAATTGTAATTGCTGAATTTGCTAATTTTGCATTAGCGATTGAACCTGCCAACATATCATTTTCAACTGAACCATTAGCGATAGTTAATGCACCACCTGCTGCGATTGTTGCGTCTCCCGATACTGCTCCGAAAATTGTATCTTCAAAATCACTAAATGTAATTTTTGATTCGGTTCCAGCGTCTGAGAAAATTAAATTATCTGTTTGTGCTATTGATTGTGCTGATAAAGAATCAATATCAACTGCTGCTGTTACTCCGGTTAAACCTGAACCATCACCAGTAAATGAACCAGTCATAGAACCTGTGATGTGTGAATCTGCTACTGCTGAATTATTTGTAAAATTATCTACGGTTGCATTACCTGTATTTAAGGTAGATGTTCCGTTGTCAATGTTACCAAATCCACTTGAAATAGCACCACTATTAAGTGTTCCTACGGTTGCTAATGAACTAGCTGCGGTTAGATTTGAAAGAGTATCAATAGCGGCTTCAATTGTTGCTTCTGTCGTTGCGTCCAAAGCATCAATATTGTTTAAAGATGTTGTGTCTCCACCTGAAAAAATACTGGTTGAACCTAAAGTAATGTCTCCACCTGCTACGGTTAAGTCACCACTTAAAGTTAATCCATTTAATTCTGCGGTAGAACCACTAACAATGACTTTTTTCCAACTTGCCATTTTTATTCTCCTAAGATTATCTCTGTTAATATAAGTTTTTGAGTATATTACTCACTACATATAAATATAGAAAAGAATTATTTTATGAATTGAAACCTAAGTAAAAATTACTACCACTATACATTAATCCACCTTCTTGTGCGTTTGGTGATGTGGTTTGTTCTTTTAAAACAATAGAACCTGTAAATCTACTGATGTCCGATACGAATAAATTTGTTATACTGACTTGACCACCAGTCGTAACATCTAAATTTGTGAATGAACCACTTAAATAAGGAACTGTTGTACTACCAATATTGTACAAACTTGCGGCATCTGGAATCAATGAACCACTAACAACATCAATACTTGCAGTAGTGAATGTTAATAAATTTGCCAGTTGTTTTGATTTTAAATTTGCCATTGTATATTCCTATTTATAAATATCTAACTATTAAATTTACCGAACCCAATTACCTCATCTTGTGAAGATAATGTGTATCCTAAAGAATTAGTATCGAGTGTTAAGTTTAAGTTTGTTGAACTTTGTTGTATTGTAAGTGCGTCATTTTCTATCAACATACCATTAATAAAAAACATAAAATCATTTTCAGTTGTTCCGGTCATTCCTGTTGGTGCAGATGCCGTTAATGCAGTAAATCTTGCAGTTGTACTATTGACAAAACTACCTGTATGAACGAATGACTTTCTTAAATAATCTCTTTCTGGTTGATTTCCAGATAAAAATTCATAAGTTGCATACTCAGTTACGAATGCAGTTCTACTTTGGTCAGTAGCGTTTACATCATTAGAGATTTCTCTCATAACACTTGAACCATTTAATTTAACCGAACCAGTAACATCTAAACTACCGGTAAAAAATTGTTTTTGTGATAAGTCTTCACCCCATTTTGTACTACCGGTTTGAACTGATGAAGTTACATTACCACCATCAATAACAAGATTAGATGAAGTTACATTTCCTTTATAAATTAAATTACCAATTGTAAATAAATTTTGTGTATTCAATACTTCTTGTTGAAAGTGAACATCACCGACTATTTTACCATCACTAAACACCAAGACATCTGAACCTGTACCTACGGTTAAACTATCACTACTTAAAGTTACATCATTGAATTGAACATTTGAACTTGTTTGGACAGCTTGTCCTATGGAAACTTGAATTGTCGAAGTGTCACTACCGTCAATTTTAAAATTTCCCGTTTGTCCATTTTTAGTTAAAGTTACACCTGTACCTTGTTTGACTAATAATGGGCTTCTGGTTTTGAATAAAATATCCGACATCTTATGAATTAAACTTTCCGATTCCTAATATTTCGTCATCGGATTCTAATTCATATCCTATTGAATCGGTGTCTACCTTTAATAAAAATTCTGTGTTATTTTTTTGTTGAATTGAGATTGCGTCGTGTTCCATATATTGTCCATTGACAAAAAACACGAAGTCATTTTCACTTGTTGATGTCATACCACTTGTTGCAGATGCGGTTACTGCAGTGAAACTTGCTGTATTACTACCACTAATTCCTGTGGATGTTTTGTAAAAATTCTTTCTTAAATAAGTTATATCATCATTTGATACACCAGAAGAAACCGTAGTGTTTGCCAATACATATTCAGTTACTAATGCTGTTTGACTTGCATCTGTTAAATTAACATCATTTGAGATTTCATTTACACTATATCCGTTTAATTTAAATGAACCAGTAACATCTACCGAACCTGTAAACTCGTGAGTATCAGATAGTGATTGTCCAAATGCATTTGAACCTGTTGAGTAATCTACGGAACGAGTGGTTACTTGTGTTGTAACAATGTCTGCTGTTAAACTTCCTGTTACTTGGACATTACCCAATACCGTTAAACTACCGGTTATTGTAGTTGAACCTGTTATTTCGATTGTCCCATCTGAACTACTTATACTTCCATCTGCAATTACCGTAGTTCCTGTTCCTATTTGAACTGAGTTTGCAGTCAGTGTATTGAATTGAACACTATCTGTGGTTCCGACTGATTGTCCGATTGAAAATTCTTGTGTTAGTCCAGATGAACCATCAAAACTTATACCATTGTTAGAAATTGTAACACCAGTTCCTTGTTCGAAAACTAATCCATTTGAAATATTAATAGAATAAATGTCTTTTGCTGGGTCTCCACCTTCAACTGCTGTGTTTGGTGATAAAGAAACTCTACCTTTATCATCTACTATTGTTTGGTCAGCACTTTCTCTTAAAATAATTTTCTTTGGTGTTAAATACTTTTGTGTTGTTGTTTTGTTGTTAAAAGTTTCTGGAACAAGATATCCATTTAATGTTAAACTAAATGTTGTTTTGATTAATCGTTCTCCGTCTATTGTACTTGCATCTGAAAAACTATCAATACGAGTTCTAAATCTCATCTTACCTGGTTCACCCCAGTATGCTCCGTCCGAATAATTAATCTTTTCTACAATACGATTCATTTGGTCAATATAAGAAGTCCATATAGTAAATTCATATGATAACTGAACATAGTCTGGCATTGCTACATTATAATATTCCCTACCTGGTGAAATGTTTTGTAAAACTGAAAATTTATCGTATCGATTATGTTGTGTGAATTTTTTCTCAAAAGAATAAAATAAATTTGGGTCATTTGCATCCAACTTGTCAATTGGCATATTATCATCACGACTCATACCTGTTCGTTTAAATACAATCAATGGAACAATAATTTGTCTTTTTTTATCTCGTAAATAACCTTGTTTCGAAATCGTTACCCACCTTTCTGGTGATGCATAAATACAAGGAACTTTTACTTTTTCATTATTTACTTCTACACTTGGTTTAATAACTTCATTAAAATAGTACATAATTGCACTATCCATATCCATAATACCAACTGATATATTTTTTACATCATCATTATTACGACTAAGTTTAGTACCACGATTAAAAGTATTTCGTTGACTTCTTGGTATTGGTTTATTTCTTGGCATTAAAATCCTCTATATTCTTCTAAGTTTGTGGTTGGCATTCTTACTAAATGTCCTGTTACTACGATTGAGTGTGATTTTGTTGGGTCTCCACCGATTAATTGATTTTCATTATAATCTTTAACCTCAAAATATCCTTCGTTCCATTTTAAAATATCACCGATGTCTGGTTTTAGATTTACTTCGACTAAGTATGCTCTTTGGAATGCAAACTTTACATTTTGTTTATTGTCTGGTCCAAAGTCATCATACTCAAAATTAAAGTCTTCGGCATCAACAATACACGGAAGTTTTACACCTTGTTTGTAAGTTTTACCTTGTGATGCTTCACCATACATATTTGTTTCTGTATCATATACTGAAGTTCTGTAAAGAATTACAAACTGGTCGATTATCCCGCAATCATCAATGTTTGGTTCCCCTAAAAGTTCTTTATTGAACTTTTCAAAGGTTGCCAAATCTTTACTTCCATAAAATCTTTGTGGCATTTTATTATCCTATGTAGATTGGGTAAGGCACTTTACGAAGTGTTTCTTGTTGTGCTTCATTCTCATCTCTTTGAGCTTCCAACAATGCCTTACGACTGGTTTGTTCTAAATTTTCTCTCAATTGTTCTATTAATTGTTCTTTTTCAGCGGTTGCTTCTGCTCTTAGAGTTTCTCCGTCTAATGAAACTTCTGCATTTGGAATTGGAATAGTTCCGTATTTACTACGAACGATACCTAATAACTCTTTTGATAATGCTAAACAATATTTTCTAATCCATTGTTTACCTACATCATTGATGTTTGAATATTTCATAAAATCGTATTGAGCATTTGAATAATCAGACACCACTCCTAATGAACCACTATAACGAGTTCTCAATGGATTATCTCTATCACTTGTTAAAATATAATCCACCCAAACTGAACCTGATGTAGTTGGAATTGGAAATATTCTCAATTGATTATTTTTAATATCAAAAGAATACGCAGATTTTCTAATCTGGTCATTAAACTCAATTGCTTGAACTCTCAACAAGTCGGCATATATTGGTTGTAATACGAAAGTAATTGCTGGTGAATAACTTCCAAATCCAAATCCGTCCAACATATTGTATGTTCCAAAACCTGTTGACGCATAAGGGTCAAAGTATCTTGTTACTGCTGGTCTTGATTCATAAAAAACATTTTTAACCTCAATAGATTCACCAGATTCACTTGCTTCTGCAATCAAATTATTTAAATCATAATCTTGACTACCAGATTGTATGTTTACTGCTGTTTTTTTGTATTCAACGGTTCCACCTACTTGTGCTTCTGAACCATAATCTTCTGAAATAAAGATATTTTCAGATAATGTAGGTTTTACTCGTTTATGAGTGAAGTTTGAACTTGTTGGTTGTCCTTTTAAATGTAATAAATTATCACGAATATTAAATTGATTAACTTGTGCCGAGTATTCGGAAATACTTTCTTCGAAACAAGCATAAAATTGCGTATCTTGAAGTTCAACATCCATAATTGGATATCCAAGTCTTTTTGCACACCAACTTGCAACTTGGGGTGCTTCTAATTGGAATTCAAGGTCATTATCATACACTGCAAATGGTGTATTTCCAACAACACTTGACCCACTTCCTGGCCATATTGGTTCTTGAGCCATTAAAATTCTCCTATTAATAGTCTATTTGTATACATTAATAAATATAACAAGGTTATAATTTATTCTTTATCTCGTCTATTTGTTTTTGTTGTTCTTTAATACCTTCAATCAATAGTGCTATGATTTTTTCATACTTTACTGCTTTGTATCCGGTATCTCTTGTGGTGACTAATTCTGGCATTATGTCTTCAATCTCTTGTGCTATAACACCAATGTCGTGTCCTTTGTATGTTGATTGATTATCATTCCAATCAAATTCATACCCACCAATAGATTTAATCTTTTCTATTGGATTAGAAATTTGTATAATATTGTCTTTTAATCTTTTGTCTGATGAATAAAATGCGATAACATCTCCACTAAATCTACCCTCAGAACCTGAAATGTTTCCTGATGCTGAAATGTGTGTAACTTCTAATACATTTCCGTCAAATGTTAGGTTTGCTTCTGCATTAAATGCGTCGGTTCCGGTTGCGGTCAATACTCTATTGTCAACACCATTAGACATAAAGTCCGATACATCAACACTAAATTCTCCACTTGATAAATCTAAACCTGTTCCTGCTGTGAAACTACCTGATATATCTGATGCGATTTGTGCTGAACTTGATAAAACTCCATTAGTTGATAATAAAGAACCTGTAAATGATGATGCTTCTACTCGGTCATTAAAAATTGCATATCCCAATGTTGTGTCTTGAAGTGCTCCACTAATGTGGATTTGTTGCATTTGATTTGAACCACTTCCGTAAAAAATCGTATTGTCTAATAAATTTGGAACATCATTAGAACGACCACTACCATAAATAAATCCTGAACCATTGGCATCAACTTTGGTTACGATACCTAAATTTTGAATTAAGTTGGTTCCGGTTGGTTTTGTTTGTGTGTATCCACCATTTTCCCCAACATAAACAACTCCACCCTCAACAAACCCTACGGTATTTACTCCATTGATAAATCCAGTTCCGATTGCTCTACCTTCTTCATCATCAACTAATTGTTCGTCCAATACAAAGGTCGCTGGCATTGTTGTGGCATCTGATGCTGATGCTGCGATAACTTCTACTGAATTTCCAACTGAACCTACTGCGTGAACTGGTGTTCCTTTTTGTAAGGTTACTCCACTAATGTTTTTAACCACTTGAACAACTTTAACATCATCAAATGTCAATACTCCACTTCCGTCGGTGGTTAAGGTTTGTCCGTCTGTTCCGTCGGTAGTCGGGAAAGTAAATCCATTGATAGTTGCGGAAGAACCACCAATCAAATGTCCAAATGAACCGGTTGATGTTGATGAACCACTTACATCTCCGGTGATTGTCATATCACCCGTTACATTTAATACACTTCCATTGAAAGTTAAATTATCTTCACCTTGAACACTTACGGAATCAACTGATGTAACGACTTTGTTATCACCTGTGTTGGTATAAGAAGTAATTGCTGCTGATGGTAAATTGTATATTCCTGCCGCATCACCAATTAGATATCCAAATGAACCTGTTGATGTTGATGAACCACTAATCGTTCCTGTAAATTCAAATCCACTTGTAAATGAACCTGATATATCGGATGCTATTTGTGCCGAACTACTAATCAAGGTGTTAGACAATTCAGTTTCAGCTGTGGTTATACGAGTAGAAAAACTTCCACTATCGGTTTGTAAATTTGTAATGTTGGTTTCATCTGTGGTTAATCTCGTGGATAAACTACCACTCAAAGAGTTTGACGAACCGGAAATATCTGATGCTATTTGTGCTGAACTACTGATAAGAGTATTATCAAGTTCAGTTTCAGCAGTTGTAATTCTTGTAGAAAAACTTGAGCTGGCAGCTGTGAAAGAACCACTTATGTCTGATGATATCTGAGCTGAACTTGATAATGCTCCTTGAAAAATTCCATAAAAATTTGGTGCTCTAAAATCTACACTTGATGTGATTGATGTTGTTGAGTGTTGATATCTTAGATTTGCTATGGTTCCACCTAAACCAAAATCTATACCACCCCCGTCTAATTGAACGGAAGTAGTGCTACCACTACCAATTGTAATGTTTTTATCTCCGATGTTTAGAGTTGCGGAATCAATAGATGTGGTTGTTCCTGATACATCTAAATTACCACCAACACTTACATTACCGGTTGTCGTTACACTTCCGAAATCTACATTTGCAGTTGTACCGACATCTTGTCCGATTGAAATCTCACCAGATGATATTGTTACACCAGTTCCTGCGGTAAACGAACCACTAATGTCGGATGCAATTTGTGCCGAACTTGATATAAATGGTATTCCCTCTAAAGTTGTTACACGAGTTGAAAAACTTGAACTCGGTTGAACAAAACTACCTGATATATCGGATGCAATTTGTGCCGAACTTGATATCAATGTATTGTTAAGTTCTGTTTCTGCAGTAGTGATACGAGTTGAAAAACTACCACTGTCAGTTTGTAAATTACTGATATTGGTTTCATTTGTAGTAATTCTTGTTGAAAAACTACCACTATCAGTTTGTAAATTATCAATATTAGTTTGTTCAGTAGACAAGTCAGTTTCTAAGGTCGTTACACGAGTTGAAAAACTTGAACTTGGTTGAACAAAAGAACCACTTATATCTGATGATATTTGTGCAGAAGAACTTATTAATGTGTTGGATAATTCAGTTTCTGCTGTTGTGATTCTTGTTGAAAAACTTGCACTTGCTTCTGTAAATGAGCCTGATATATCTGATGATATTTGAGCAGAACTTGATATAAAATCAATTCCCTCCAATGTGGTTAATCTTGTAGATATACTACCACTATCAGTTTGTAAATTATCTACATTTGTTTCTTCTGTTGTGATTCTGGTTGAGAAACTTCCACTATCTGTTTGTAAATTTGTGATATTAGTTTCATCTGTGGTTAGTCTTGTTGATAAACTACTACTTAAATCATTAGATGAACCAGAAATATCAGATGCTATCTGTGCTGAACTACTGATTAATGTATTGGATAGTTCGGTTTCTGCGGTTGTAACTCTTGAACTAAATGAACCACTATCGGTTTGTAAATTTGTAATGTTGGTTTCATCTGTGGTTAATCTTGTTGATAAACTACTACTTAAATCATTAGATGAACCAGAAATATCAGATGCTATTTGAGCACTACTACTGATTAAAGTATTTCCTAATTCACTTTCTGCTGTTGTAATACGAGTAGAAAAACTAGCGCTTGGTGCGGTAAATGAACCTGATATATCAGACGATATTTGTGCGGAACTTGATATTAATGTATTTCCTAACTCACTTTCAGCTGTTGTGATTCTTGTAGAAAAACTTCCACTATCAGTTTGTAAATTTGTAATGTTGGTTTCGTCTGTTGTTAGACGAGTTGATAAAGATGAACTTAAATTTGTAAAAGAACCAGATATATCTGAAGAAATTTGTGCTGAACTACTAATTAAAGTATTTCCTAACTCACTTTCAGTTGCTGTAATTCTGGTTGAAAAACTACTACTTGCATTTGTAAAAGAACCAGATATGTCAGATGAAATCTGAGCAGATGAACTAATAACATTATTTCCGGTTGTTCTTAATACCGTAGCATCAACTGCAAAACTTCTATTAGTGGTGATATCACCACCACCCGATAAACCATCTCCGGCGGTCAATGTAACTGATGAATGGTCTATATGTTCATCTGCAACAAAATTAGTAGTTTGGTCGTGGTCAATTGCAGCGGAACTACTAATTAATGTATTTTCTAATTCTTGTTCTGCTGTTGTTAGTCTTGTTGAAAAACTACCACTATCAGTTTGTAAATTTGTAATGTTGGTTTCGTCCGTGGTTAAACGAGTTGATAAAGAACTACTTAAATTTGTAAAAGAACCACTAATGTCTGATGCAATTTGAGCACTACTACTGATTAAAGTATTACCAAGTTCCGATTCTGCTGTGGATAATCTTGTCGATATAGAAGAACTTTCTGCACTACCACTAAATGCACTTATTCCTTGTATACCTTGTGCACCTGTATCACCCGTATCTCCTTTTTGACCCTGTGGGCCTCGAGCAGTAACATTAACAACTGATGTTGTTTCCGTAGTAAGATTTACCGAATTTTCAGATTTATTAATTTGAATCGTTTTTTTATCTTCGGTTGTGGTTACTTTGAGTGGTGAATCTGGTTTAATGGTTATGGCCATTTAAAAACTCCTAATAACTGCCTGTTGTGATTTCTTTAGATAAAGTTACTTTTCCTTGTATTAATCTTGTCACTACGGCACAATTTCCACTACCACTAACTACTTCTAAATCATAAAAAGCGTCTGTAAAACTTAATGCACTTGAAGAAGTATGACTAATGTATATTCCAATACTACCTGATGTTAATGGTTTTGATGCGGATAATCCACCTGAACCACTCATATTCAATCCTGTTCCACACGGACCAAGACTTGATGATAAAGTTAAATATGATGTTGATGCTCCTGCTTCTTGTCTTAAATCCATTCTTGCGGTATAACCTGTTAAATCAACTGGTGTTCCGTTTGAATCCTTGTAAACTATTTCAAAATCTGTGGTTGCTCCTTGTTCGATTCTGAAATTGTATATTCCTGCTGCCATAGAAAAATCCTTATTTTATGAAATGTATTTTATCAATAATAAATATCAGTTTAAGAAGTTTTAGAAAAAAATACTTGACTTTTTGATTTATTGTTTGTATATTATAATGTAATAATTGGTTAAAGGAAATAATAATATAGGTATGAAAAAACCCCCGACCGAAATCGGGGGTTTTTTTTACTTGTCAATTATTAATTAATTAATGTTATTAATCAATTACTATTAAACATAGTTTACATCAGCTACTACGACCTTACCATAGAATTCTGGACGAACCATCTTCTTAGCGTATCTTGTCATCACACCTTTTCTTGGAGTGAAGTTTTTAGGGTCGTAAACAAGTGGTGTCATAATTAACGGAACATATGGTGCATAAACCGCTCCAGTTTCAAGGAAGTTTTGTCCTCTGAAACCGACAAGTA
>Ga0255772_10005656_pt1 | contig 11525 bp, 9 predicted proteins | sample 071ome_34_FD_179970 | JGI IMG/M metagenome (GOLD analysis project Ga0255772, IMG submission 179970) | Coastal salt marsh microbial communities from the Groves Creek Marsh, Skidaway Island, Georgia - 071411BT metaG (version 2) | ecosystem: Environmental > Aquatic > Marine > Intertidal zone > Salt... | reverse complement strand
GCTAACCAAGCCAAATTATAATTGGATTTTGGGCAATCAACTTATCGATGTTTCCTCTGGAATTTCTTTAAAAATCTCTCCATTTTTCAAAATGGAAAACCAGAAGAATGCCTCTTGGGGAAAAATCATTTGCAAAATTGATTGTCATTTGTTTGAATCTGCTCCCCGGGATCACCTTTAGGTCTCAAGCTTTCACGGTGGGTGGAAGTTAACTAATTGGGACACTGAGTTGTGGTTTACTTGCCCTGGCTCAAGATCTAACTGTCCGAATTGGTGGATTAGAGTAGCGAAGGCTACTCAAAACATTGAATATAAGGAAGATCATGAAGTTTATAAGTTCGATCGCTGGCTTGTTACTGACAGCTTCGGTTTCATTCATACCTGCGGCATGGGCCCAGACGGAAGTACAGTGGTGGCATGCAATGGGAGGAGTGAATGGAGAGCGAGTAGATAAGATTGCAGCTGATTTCAATGCAAGTCAGTCGGAATACAAGGTAGTTCCTGTTTATAAAGGGAACTACACAGAAACAGTGACAGCAGCTATCGCTGCTTTCAGAGCAAAATCTCATCCTCACATTGTGCAGGTCTTCGAAGTCGGAACAGCTACAATGATGGCTGCAAAGGGAGCCGTTTATCCAGTTGAGCAAGTGATGAATGATTCGGGTGAGAGCTTTGATAAGAGTGATTTCCTCCCGGCTGTCATCAGCTACTATCAAACTTCTGATGGTGAACTACTCTCAATGCCATTTAACAGTTCAACACCTGTACTCTGGTACAATGCTGATGCATTGAAAAAAGCAGGGGTTGCAGTGCCGATCACCTGGGCTGAAATGAAATCTGCATCTGAGAAACTGCTTGCTTCAGGAATGGACTGTGGTTTTAGCTTTGGGTGGCAGTCTTGGGTAATGATTGAAAATTACTCAGCTTGGCATGATATTGAGATTGGTACCAAGGAAAATGGTTTCACAGGATTTGATACCGAATTACGTATCAACAATCCTCATGTGAAGCGAATTCTTGGTCAAGTTGCTGATTGGTCCAAATCTGGACTCTTCAAGTATGGTGGACGTCGTGGAGATAGCCTATCCATGTTCACCAATGGCGAGTGTGCAATGTGGATGAATTCTTCTGCTTACTACGGCAGTATTAAGAGCCAAGCAAAGTTCGAATATGGTCAGTCCATGTTGCCACTAGATACAGAAGCAGCATCAGAACGCCAAAACTCTGTAATTGGTGGGGCTACACTTTGGGTGCTCAGAGGTCATGAGCAGGAAGAATACAAGGGTGTTGCCAAATTTATGACATACCTGTCTTCACCCGAAGTTCAAGCTTGGTGGCACCAAGAGACCGGGTATGTACCAATTACTAAAAGCGCATACGAACTATCAAAGTCCCAAGGATTCTACGCTTCGAATCCTGGAACTGATACAGCGATCCAACAGCTCAATTTGAACCAGCCAACTCCAAATTCAAGAGGCTTGCGATTCGGGAATTTTGTTCAGATTCGTGACGTCATTAATGAGGAAATGGAAGCAATCTGGAATGGTTCAAAATCCGCTTCGGATGCTATGGATGCTTCGGTAAGTCGTGGTAACCAGTTACTCAGGAAATTTGAGCGAGCAAACCGCTAATTCTTACTTTGGCGGCTAAAACGAAAAGTTTGGCCGCCAACTTCATGGCATTCTAAATTGAAACGAAATCAATTTAACTCTTCACCACTGGCATACCTTCTCATTGCCCCCCAAATAATAATTACTTTCGTCTTCTTCATCTGGCCTGCCGGGCAAGCACTCTATCAATCATTTTTAGTTGAAGACGCGTTTGGTTTAGGCTCTGAATTTGTCTGGTTTGAAAATTTTATTTATCTTGCCGAAGACGAGTACTACAGAGATTCTTTCGGCAGAACAGCATTTTTTTCCTTGATGGTTGCTTTCACCTCTATGTCTTTTGCACTTGTGCTAGCGGGATTTGCTGAAAGGGCCACAAGAGGTGTTTTAGCATACAGAACACTTTTAATTTGGCCCTACGCCGTTGCTCCTGTTTTGGCAGGCGCACTTTGGGTCTTTATGTTTGATCCAAGCCTTGGGATTGTGACCTATTTTTTGAAGCTTTTTGGGATAGATTGGAATTATAAACTAAATGGTAATCAGGCGATGGCGCTAGTCATTATGGTGGCTGCTTGGAAACAGATTGCTTACAATTTTTTATTCTTCTTGGCAGGAATTCATGCCATTCCTAGATCAATGATTGAAGCTGCGGCAATTGATGGGTCAGGACCAATAAGAAGATTTTGGACAATTATTTTTCCGCTTATTTCACCAATTACGTTCTTCTTGCTGGTTATTAATACTGTATACGCATTTTTTGATACCTTTGGAATCATCCATGTGATGACTCAGGGAGGTCCAGCGAATGCTACTGAGATACTAGTTTATAAAGTCTATAACGATGGCTTTGTTGGGCTTGACCTTGGTGGATCTGCTGCGCAATCAGTAATTTTAATGGTTATTGTAATATTTCTTACTGGGATCCAGTTTCGTTTTGTTGAAAAAAAGGTTGAATATAAATGATAGAAAATCGACCTGTTTTAGATTTTATAACCTATTTGGTACTGATCCTAGGAATTATAATTATTGCCTTTCCAATCTGGGTTATGTTTGTTGGAGCTTCTCATGATGGGATAAGGATGTTACAAGTTCCAATCCCACTTCTACCTGGAGATCAATTTTTTCAAAATTTAAAAGAAACTCTTTTAGGTTCCGGTTTAGAAGGTACTAGTACAGCACCTGTTTGGCTGATGCTGTTGAATAGTCTTGCAATGGCCCTGAGTATTTCAATCGGTAAAATTGCAATATCCTTACTCTCTGCTTTTGCCATTGTCTACTTTAGATTTCCTTTTAAAATGTTTTTCTTTTGGATGATTTTCATCACTTTGATGTTGCCAGTGGAAGTTAGGATACTGCCAACTTTTGAGGTTGTTGCAGATCTTGGAATGCTCAACTCATATGTAGGCCTTAGTATTCCACTGATCGCATCTGCTACAGCAACCTTTATGTTCCGGCAAATGTTCATGACTATTCCAGATGAGTTGTTAGAATCTGCTCGACTGGATGGTGCAGGCCCAATGAAATTTTTCTTTGATTTCTTGATTCCACTTTCCAGAACAAATATTGCTGCATTATTTGTTGTTCTATTTATTTATGGGTGGAATCAGTACTTATGGCCTCTGCTAATAACAACAGACAGAAGCAAATACACGATTGTGATGAGTATTAAGCAAATGATTGAGGCTGCAGAACAAACGCCAGAGTGGCATATAATTATGATGACATCTCTGCTTGCAATGCTTCCTCCAATTCTGGTTGTCTTAACGATGCAGAAGCTTTTTGTAAAAGGTCTAATTGAATCTGAGAAATGAATGGCTAATGTCTCACTGAAAAATGTAAAAAAAGTTTATCCAGGAAATGTTACCGCTATCAAGGGTGTGTCACTTGATATAGCAGATGGAGAGTTTGTAGTGTTGGTTGGGCCATCTGGTTGCGGTAAATCGACGCTACTACGCATGATTGCGGGCCTCGAAAAAATTGATGATGGAGAGGTTTTTATCGCGAACCAGGTAGTTAATGAGAAGGAGCCTTCTGAGAGAGATATTGCAATGGTTTTTCAGAACTATGCTCTGTATCCCCATATGTCTGTTTACAACAACATGGCGTACGGTCTGAAAAACCGTAAGGTGCCAAAAGAAAAGATTGATCAGCTGGTAAAGGAGGCTGCGAAAACTCTTGAACTTGAAGGTTTGCTAGAGCGTAAACCCAAAGCCTTGTCAGGAGGCCAACGTCAGCGTGTCGCAATGGGTAGAGCGATTGTACGCGATCCCAAAGTTTTTTTGTTTGATGAACCCCTCTCCAACCTGGATGCTCAATTACGGGCACAGATGCGGGTGGACATCCGCAAGTTGCAAAGGCAACTCCGAGTGACTTCGATTTTCGTTACACACGATCAGATTGAAGCGATGACAGTCGGAGACCGCCTGGCAGTTCTGAATAATGGAGAATTGGAGCAAATCGGCACACCGATGGAGGTTTATAGCAAGCCAGCCTCCGAATTCGTCGCGTCCTTCATTGGATCCCCCAGAATCAACCTTGTTTCTGGAGAAGTTAAAGCGGGATCACTCCATGTGGATGGCTTTGAACTTCCCGGTTTCTCACAGATTTCGGACCAGCCCGTGAAGGTAGGCATTCGTCCAGAAGACTTTGTTCTTGAGTCAACCGCCAAGATGAGTTTGCAGATCGACCTTGTCGAGGAGTTGGGTTCAGATGAATTGCTCTACTGTGTCAGCCCTACTGGATTGGATTACCGAATACGCCGCCCAGGGGGCAGTGGTCACAAGGTCGGTGAGAACATTACGGTTTCTGTGATTTCAGAAAAACTGCACCTTTTCAGTAGCCAATCAGGCAAACGCCTCAATTGATCCTCAGCTAGTTCCATCCAAGATTGTTGAAGGTTCTTCAAACTTGCTAGAGCCTTCCTCTGCCAAGATTTATTCTTAGGGAGCGAAACGCTCCACCAATTCGTATTTATCGTCGTAAGATTTCAAAATTACATATAAATCAATCGAACAACTTGAAAACTTGCTATTCTGATGCAAGTCTTCGATGCGCAAATTCACTCCTATCGGGTTTGTGAGTACCCCTAAAGTTTTGCTTACCAAGGTTTGATGCCCAACGTCCTAAAATCTATCTCGCCAGCACACCAGCAAGCGCAGCGGAGTAAGCTCTGGGCTTTGCTAGGAGACCTACCGGACAGAGATGCTCCATCGAAAGCGACCCTTGTTCGTGAGACGGAACAGGATGGCTTTATTCAGGAAGACTGGTTGTTCGAGTGGAATGAGATGGAGCCGATTCCTGGAGTTTTCCTGAGGCCTCTCCAGGGAAAAGGTCCCTTTCCGGCGGTACTCTACAATCACGCACATGGTGGTGATTATACCTTGGGCAAGACAGAGTTGTTGGAAGGTCGAGATGCGTTGCGTCATGCCTATGGTGCAGAGTTGACAAAACGTGGTTACGCCGTGCTCTCGATCGATGCCTGGTGTTTTGGGGAGCGGCAGGGACGTACCGAGTCAGCAGTATTCAAAGAGTTGCTCTGGAGAGGAAAAGTTCTCTGGGGAATGATGGTTTTTGATACCCTCAAAGCCTTTGATTACCTGGCTGCCAGGGAGGATGTCCAAGCAGACTCGATCGTCAGTATGGGCATTTCAATGGGGGGTACGATGGCTCTTTGGAGTACTGCTCTGGAACCAAGAATTCGTGCTTGTATTGATCTCTGTAGTCTTGCTGAGTATGAGTCTTTGATAACCCAGCAGAACTTGGATAGGCACGGGATCTATTACTATGTGCCAGCGCTTTTGAAGCATTTCTCTGCGGAGGAACTCAATCACTTGACGCTTCCTCGGCCTCGACTCTGTGTGGTAGGGCGTCATGACGGCCTCACTCCGATTGAAGGTGTACAAAGCCTTGATCAAACCATGCGTTCGCAGGCGGACGCTGCTGGCCAGCCTGAAAGTTGGCAGCTTTTGATTACTGAAACCGGACACTTTGAAACTGAGTACTCACACCAGCAGGTGCTTAGTTTCCTGGAGCAAGTGTCTCAAAACTGAAACTACAACCTACGAAATTGCCTATGAAGTAGACGCTGATCACATAGTCTATTGCCTAAGTCCGTAGATCAATTTCTTCGGGCATCCGATCGTCGATTCACTCTCGCAGAAGAGGATTAGAGATGAAATATTTCGCAAAGAAAATTCTGAGTGCCTTGGTTTCCACAGGTTTGATTGTATCTATGAGCTTGGCTGCACAAGCTCAGGAACTCTCATTCATGCTCAATTCAGATGGTAAAGAAGTTGAGGTCTTACAGGACTTTATTGACCGATACGAGCAAGCCAACCCAGGTGTTAGTATTAAGATGAACGTGGTTGGCTACAACGTGATTCGAGAACAGCTAGAATCACAACTTCAAGCAGGGGGTGGTCCCGATATCGGCAAGATTACCAATCTGGGTGGACTCAACCCCTACTACATCGACCTGACTCCTTATGTGAATGCTGCGGATTGGGAATCCATGTACGGTGCCGTACTTCCTTGGTATCGAGCTGGTAAGCCAGGTGGTATCTATAGTTTCCATTCAGAAATGACAGTAACAGGCCCATACATCAATGTGACCATGTTCGAAGAGGCAGGAGTTGATATTCCAGGCCCTGGCTCAACATGGGATGACTGGGCAGAGGCTACCAGTCAAGTCATGGAAAAGACCGGCAGCTATGGAGCAATGGTTATGGATAGATCTGGTCACCGAATGGCTGGTCCAGCGATGTCCTATGGCGCGAAGTATTTTGATGCGAATGGGAAGCTGATTGTCGATTCAGGTTTCCGAGACTTTTCAGAGCGGATGGTAAAATGGCACCAGGATGGGTTGATGCCGCCGGATATCTGGCCTGCTGTATCAGGATCAAAGTATGCCAATGGCAATGAAATGTTCTTCAATCAAGATGTGCCATTCTACATGTCGGGTTCTTGGAATGTGGCCAACGTGGAGAAGAACGTAGGGGATAAATTTGAGTGGAGAGTGGTACCGGTACCCTGTGGACCGGCTGGTTGTGGGATTATGCCGGGTGGAGCCGGTCTAGTAGCCTTCAATACAAGTAAACATCCGGAAGCTGCGGCAAAGTTTGTTGCCTGGATCGGGCAATATGAAAATGCCAAGGAATACTACAGCCGAATCTTTGCGATTCCAGCTAATTCCAGGGTTCAGAACGAGGGCATTGACTATGCGAAATTTGGGGCCACCAAGTCAATTTCGGACGGTCTGAATGTATTTGCGGCTGGTGCTGCCCGGGCAGCAAAGGACACGCCTCAGGCCTATCAATTACAGGGGAATTCCTTTAATTTCGTGATCTTCAATGCCACCACCCAATATCTCTCCGCAGTGATGAACGGAGAGCTTTCACTGGATGAAGGTATCGACAAGATCCGCCAGGAACTTGCTGCCAAAACCCAGTAATTCAGTCAATGCAGGCCTAGAAGCTTCTGGGCCTGCTCTGCCAAAATCTCATGTCTGTTTCAAGCTACATACTCTGGGTCATCGCCATTCTCTGGCTTGGTGGTGGAACCATTTGGACTCTGAAATCTCGCCGTTACCGGTGGTACCAGATTCCTAGTTTCCTTATTGATCTGCTGGGATTCCCTGTTGATCTTGCACAGCGTATCTGGGGACGTAAAGGAGTACCTTATGCGTTCTTGTTACCCAACATGGTTCTCTTTGGTGTATTCACTTTCCTGCCGGTCTTACTGAATTTTTATGTCTCCTTCACAAGCGGTGATTCCATCTCAATCTTTGAACGGCCCTTCGTTGGATTTGAGAACTATAATCAAATTTTTGATTGTGACAGCATCTTAGAGCCCAAAACTTGCCCAAATGCGGGATATAATTTCTGGCAAAGCCTGTTCAATACACTGCTATTTATTTTTTTTCAGGTACCAATCCTTTGTGTGGTGGCCTTGTTGACTGCATTGGTTGTAAACAAGGCGATGACAGGACGTGGATTGTGGCGAGCAATGTTTTTTTATCCAGTCATGCTCTCTCCTGTTGTAATTGCCAATATTTGGCAATGGGTACTGCATCGAAAAGGTGCTTTGAATGTAATGCTTGCTGAAGGTAATCAATCCATTCAAGAACTGGCTGGAATGGCTGGATTTGATATCGCAATGACAGTTATTGTTGGCATTTTGCTGATTCTGACGATGGAACGTGCCTTACGTAGTGAAGCAACACCTTCCCTAGCGTGGAGTTCGGCATTTGGAGGTTTGTTTATTTGTGTGATGATCTGGGCAAATCCGGTAGGAATGCTAGGAGAAACCGATCTGCCACTTAATCTATTACTGGGCCTGGGTTGTGTTGGACTCTTGCTGTTCTTTGTGATCCAGGAAAGTCAGAAGACAGTTTGGATCTACTGGGGTCTAGCCGCTGTTGCTGGAGCATTGTTACTAACCATTCAATTTGACGCTGTTTTTGATCTTGGTAGGTTTAGACCGATCAATTGGCTGGTCACACCTCGCACAAGTTGGCCGTTTTTCTGGATTGTTTTTGTCTATTGTTGGTCTCACATGGGTTACTACATGTTAATCCTTTTGGCAGGCTTACAAGCCATTCCACCTGACTTGTACGAGGCAGCTAAGATGGATGCGGCTCGTCCCATAAGAGTATTTTGGAAGATTACCCTGCCGCTGTTAATGCCTACCTTTATTGTGGTGTTTGTGCTGTCTCTGATCAAGAGTTTCCAAATTTTTGATGAAGTCTATTTGCTGACTGGAGGAGGGCCCGGTAGGGAAACTTTTATGATTGTCCAGAACATCGTGGAAGTTGCTTTCTCCGATGATCAGGGAAATTTTGGTGAAGCAGCAGCAGCATCCGTATTGATGGCTTTGGTGATCGCGGTCTTTACCTTCTTCCAATTGTATTTCACCCGTCGGCAATCGGGAGTTTAGGAAAGTTATGTCCCAATTGATTAATTTTCTAACTCGAACTCGTGGTAGCTTCGACGGTAGTAAACGGATTGGCTTAGCGGATATCCTTGTTTACGGGTATCTCTTGTTTGGGGTTGCTCTGATTGTTATTCCGGTGCTTTGGGCTTTCCTAAGTTCATTAAAATCCAAGGAGGCTCTGGATCGATTCGATACTAGGGTTTTACCCTACAGCCAGGTCGAACTAGAAGTAGAAGAGGCTGGTTTGAAGCCAGTTTATATTTGGAAAAAACCGGATTCGACTGAAGTGGATGTTTTCAAGACTGGTCCTACAAGAAAAATCACGAATGTAGCCACTTTTGATGACCCTACAAAGGAACTGGAAGCTCCTCGGGAAGAGTTAGTGCCAAAGGAAACGCTGAGAATTGCCACAGAGAATTACCTGGATCCTCTGCTACAACAAAAAGGTCAGCGGAATTTTTATTTTTTCCGATATCTGTACAATACGATTTTCGTCACAGCGATGGCTACGCTGATTACTCTGCTCATCAATGCAATGGCAGCCTTTGCTTTGTCGAAATATCGCTTTCGTGGAAGGATGGCCTTCACTGTACTGATCATCTCCACCCTGTTGATTCCCTCCACCATCATTCTGGTTTCACTCTTTTTCGTGGTATGGATGCTCGGGATTTTTGGTTCTTTGTGGGGAGTCATCATTCCAGCAGCAGCAACTCCGACAGGCGTCTTTTTGTTGCGGCAATACATGTTGACCATTCCAGATGAACTACTGGAGGCAGCCAGAATGGATGCTGCTTCCGAGTGGAAAATTTTCTGGCGTATCATCATGCCACTTTCCTTACCTGCCTTGGCAGTGCTTGCAATACTCTCGGTCATTTGGCGCTGGAATGACTTCTTGTGGCCGTTGATTGTGTTGATTTCTGATCCGGAGCAACACACGCTGCAAATTGGCTTAACCGCATTTTCAGGGCAGTACAGCACTGATTATCACTATATTCTTGCTATGACAGTGGTCTCTCTATTACCGGTCACGGCGGTTTTTGTATACATGCAACGATTCATTACAACAGGGATCGCCTCAACAGGTCTGAAATGAGCAAATCCAAGGCATTGGAACTTCACAATATCAAAAAGGCGTTTGGTCCAGTTGAGGTGATTCACGGTGTCAATCTCACTATTGAAGAGGGAGAATTCATTGTTTTTGTTGGGCCTTCAGGATGTGGAAAGTCAACACTTTTACGCTTGATTGCTGGTCTGGAAGATCCCACATCAGGCGACATGAAGTTGGATGGTGTTAGAGTAAATGATGTGCCCGCCTCTGATCGAGGCCTTGCCATGGTTTTTCAATCTTATGCACTTTATCCTCACATGACGGTCTTCAAAAACCTTTCGTTTGGTTTGGAAAATTTAAGAGTGGAAAAAGCAGAAATTGAGAAGAGGGTGCAGGATGCATCGCGCTTACTCCAGATTGATGGGCTTCTTCAACGACGTCCAGGTCAACTCTCCGGCGGACAGCGTCAAAGGGTAGCCATTGGCAGAGCGATTGTCAGAAAACCTCGGATCTTCCTCTTTGATGAACCACTTTCCAATCTAGATGCCGAATTGCGGGTTCAGATGCGCGTGGAGATATCCAGCCTGCACGAGCGACTGGGCAACACGATGATCTATGTCACACACGATCAGGTAGAAGCAATGACGATGGCTGATCGCATTGTGGTTTTGAACCAAGGGCGAATCGAACAAATTGGTGCTCCTCTGGAACTTTACAATCACCCAGTGAATAAATTTGTAGCTGGTTTTATTGGTTCCCCTAGAATCAATTTTTTAGGTGGTACTGCTGAAGTCCAAGATTCTTCCGCAAAGCTCCATCTAAATTGTGGAATACAAATGGATCTAGAGTTATCGAATCAAGTAGATTTTCGAGGAGAGATTAGTCTGGGAATAAGGCCGGAATCGATTCACATCGATTTAAAAAATGAAGGGGAACTCCATGGTACCGTACGAAACTTCGAGCAACTTGGTTCCATCACTTATCTGTATGTTGAGTTGGCAAATCAGGAAAAACTAACAGTGCACCTTTCGAGTCAGGCAGACGTTCGAAGAGGACAGCAGGTGGGAATTAGTTTTCCTGCAACTGAATGTCACCTTTTTCGTGAGTCGGATGGTGTTTCTTTCTCTGCTGCAAATTTATGATTTCTCAAAGATAAACCTATTCATCAAATGACATATGATTGATCTGGATCAATGTTTTCAACTCTTCGAAGAAGAAGGCTATTTCATTCTTCCTCAGTTTTTTGAAAGAGCAGAAATCGCAGGTCTGCAGGAACGCATCGATCAAATCATGCTGGGCACTGCGGATGTTGACTACGAGCAGATCTGGATGCAACTCGATACGGATTCTGGGAAGTACGAAGATCTGAGTTGGGGAGGCAATGGCTTTCAGGGAGCGACTCTGGATTATCGTAAAATTCAGGGCTTGGAGGCGGATCAACGCTTCCTTGATTTCATTACGTCCTCTTTTTTTGTTCAACTCTGTGAGCGAGTTTACGGACCAAACCTGCCGATTACTTCCTTTCGGACAATGTTCATGAACAAGGCGGCTGGCAAAGGGACGTGGTTACCCTGGCACCAGGATCGCTGGAATTTTCTGGACCAAGATCCACTGCTGACGGTTTGGATTCCATTGGATGAGGCGACCCTTGAAAATGGGTGTGTTCAGATCATTCGTAGATCCCACCGCAAAGGCTTGATCAATCCCAAGCATTCCTCAGGATTCTTAACAGAGGTCCAAGCCATCGAACATGCACCAGCGGAGGATGTCGTACCAATTCTTGTGAAACCTGGAGATTTGGTCGTGTTGCACAACCATCTGCTGCATGCCTCCGACAAGAACCGAACCTCCTCACCTCGCAGGGCACTCAGTGTCTGCTACATGAACGGGTATACAAAAAACATCGCTGAGCCAGAAATCAGCTACCCACAGTTGTTCAC
>Ga0255772_10005648_pt1 | contig 11536 bp, 10 predicted proteins | sample 071ome_34_FD_179970 | JGI IMG/M metagenome (GOLD analysis project Ga0255772, IMG submission 179970) | Coastal salt marsh microbial communities from the Groves Creek Marsh, Skidaway Island, Georgia - 071411BT metaG (version 2) | ecosystem: Environmental > Aquatic > Marine > Intertidal zone >... | reverse complement strand
CATCGTGGAAACACCTGGTGGTCTTGAGGAACAGAAAAAAGATATTGCGTGGATTCGAAGACGTCTTAAAAAATGATTGGTTTACTAATGTTGATATTCGGTTTATCAACTGCTGGTCAATTTCACCTTGAGATGCCAGAGTTTTTACCTCTTCCTTCAAATGTTATTTGCGAAGAAATGGATGAATCAAATTTTGACCCTAACTGCCAACATGCAGATTACTCAATCTTTAGAAGTTGGTGTTTAGGTAATCGATGCGATGACCATGCTGTAAAAGGGTACGCTAAAGAGATAGCAGAAGATGGAACTATTACTTGGTACAGCACCCAAGAACAAGTTGATTTAGATATAGACTCTTTAGAGCCTTGGCAGATTATTCGATATACACAAGAAGAGTTGAGTGAACTCAATATTATGCCTGAAGACTGTACGTATGAAAGTGAAGTAGATGGAACCTGTGGATACGGGTTATTTCCTCCACAACCTTAGAAAAATTTAATCTAAAAACAAAGAGGCCCGAAGGCCTCTTTATATTATCAAAAAGAAAGGAAAACCTTTCTCTCAAACAGTATAAAGCATCAAAAAACACTAAATGTAACCCAATATTGAATACAAGAGTCTAATAAATGTACAGAATTTGTTTTTTAGACAAATGTCTGATATAATGTAATCTAACTGGTTTTCAACGCCAGTTTTTTTATTTTTATGCCCCTTTTCTGGGGCTTTTTTATTACAAAGGAGGAAGTATGGCTAACTAGTTATTGGAACAACAAATTAAAAAAATTATCAAAAAGAAAGGAAAATCATGAGAATTAATGATTTAACTCAATTTCATATTGAGGCAGTAGAAGACAGAGACAATTTCTTATCTAAATTTCGTGAGAAAGGTATTTCTAATGCTAAAAAGCTACAAGAAATAAAAACGAAACTTTATTTAGGGGATTTTAAAGGTAGGAAGGTACACTTTTACGTTACTTTTTCTCCAGACAATATAGAGTGTAAATCTAATATCGACCTGGAAATGATAGGTAAGAACTTTGATCAGTTAAATACCTATCAAAGTGGAAGAATTAAGTCGTTTATTGGGCATTACCCTACAACACGCAAAGGTGGATCAAATATTACACAGATTACTTTGGCATATTTAATGGCATTTGCACATATATGTACATATAAAAAAGTTGGATTTGTGAATAACAGACCTAGTAGAGAGTTAGTGAGAGAACTAATGTATCTTACTATGCCTGAAGCAGAGACTAGTGAAGACTCGAAAATGTATGGAGTTACCTGGTTTAGTGTCATTAAAGCATGGAATCTTGAACCAAGTGAAGATTACCACTTATACAAGAGATACTTTAATGGATGTGTTGATACAGACCTAAAAAATATGAAAGAACAAGAAAAACCTTTAGAAAAGAGAAAGGTTTCATAAATATTTTTAGAGGGGTTGATTTCCAACCCCTCTAAAATAGAATAGAAAAAATGAATTACTTACCTTCTAACCTAACTTTTCGTGATGGTGTTGCTTATATTGGTGAATCATCACTTCTTGATGTAGCAAAGCAGTATGGAACACCTCTCTATGTGTATGACTGGGAACACTTGAAAGATAATATTGATTACTTTACAAATGCATTTGGTTCAGAGACTTTGTTTCGTTACGCTGCAAAAGCATTTATCTGTAAAGCCTTAGTAAAAGAGTTAGATACAAAAGGCTGGGGTGTTGATGTTGTCTCTGGTGGTGAGATGGCAACAGTACAAGCAGTAACTGGAACATTAGAAAATGCTTTATTTAATGGCACATTTAAACACCAAGATGAGATTGAGTTTTTTATGCAACATAACGGTAGACATATCTCAGTAGATAATCGATATGAGATTCCATTTTTAGAATCTGTTGCAAGTGGAATGAACAAAAAACAACCTGTCATTATGAGAATAAATTTAGACGTTGGAGCTGAAACCCATCCAATGGTTTTGACTAGTGGTTATGACCAACAGTTTGGCATCTCTATTGATTTTGCAGAAGAGGCATTAGCAATGATAGTTGACTCACCTTCTCTATTATTTTCTGGTGTTCATGTACATATTGGAAGTCAGATTAAAGAACCAGCACGGTATCAGAAAGCAATGAGTTTATGTGCAGATTTTATGAATGCACACAAAGAGAGTGTTGAAGGTGATGTTGTTTTCGATGCAGGAGGTGGTTTCTTTTCACCCTATGCTGGTGATGACGTTAATCATGAATTAGAGGTGTATGCCAAAGCAATCCATGACGGTATTAGAGAACATTGGAGTGAAGTGTACAGTGTAATGATTGAACCAGGTAGAGCCTTAGTTAATAATCCTGGAGTTATTCTTTATTCTGCTGGTGCCATTAAAGATGATCGTGGTGAGAAACCATATATTTTGGTTGATGGAGGTATGTCAGATAATCCAAGGCCAGCTTTATATGGAAGTGAACATAAGCTCTTTAACATCTCTGGTGGAAAAGCTGGAGAAGACGTTGTGCATGCAGTCTCTGGTAGGCACTGTGAAAGTGGAGATTTATTAGTAAAAGATGCGATGTTGCCAAGCGATACTGTGTCTGGAGATATTTTAATGTCCACTTCTACTGGTGCCTATACCTTTGCTATGGCAAGTAATTATAACCGAGTACCTAAATCTGGAGTCGTTGCAGTTACTAGCAGTGGTGTGGTTGAGTTAGTAAATAGACAGAGTTTTCAAGATACTTTTATTAACGATTTATAAATCTTAAAATAATTGAATTAAATTACAAAAAAAATTATATTTATATTATAAGTTCATTTATGAATATCAATTTACAAAGAAAATCAGACGTACTACTAACGCTTTCCAGCTTAAGTAGTGATGAAGTATTTACACCTCCTAGCATTTCAAATAATATGTTAGATTTGCTGCCTAAATCAATCTGGAAAGATAAAGATTTAAAGTTTTTAGATTTAGCTACAAAATCTGGGGTTTTTTTGAGGGAAATAACAAAAAGATTAATTGATAATTTACCAAATGATTTTACAAATCATCAAGAAAAAGTTAATTATATATTGACAAATCAGGTCTACGGAATCGCACCAACTGAACTAACTTCTATAATTTCAAGAAGAACTCTATATTGTGCAAAAGAAGCAGATAGTGAACTTTCAGTTGTATCAAAAGGGTTGACAAAGCATGGGAATATTAGACATGAAATAATTCAACATGACTGGACAAATGGTACGAGATGTAGCTTTTGCGGAGCGCCACAAGAAATATTTGATAGAGATGTAGAATTAGAGAATCATGCATATGAAGTTCTACATAAAGACTCTGATAGTCTTTCAAAGGTTTTTGGTGACATGAAGTTCGATGTAATAATAGGCAACCCACCTTATCAATTAGAAACTTCTGGAGCACAAGCACAAGCAACACCTTTATATAATTTGTTTGTTGAACAAGCTATTAAATTAGATCCAAAATATATTGTTATGATTATTCCTTCGAGATGGTTTACAGGAGGGTTTGGTTTAAAAAGCTTTCGAGAAAAAATGCTGAGTGATAGAAGATTAAAAAACATAGTAGATCATTTAGATGCTAGAGAAATATTTCCAGGTGTAGAGATTAAAGGTGGGGTTTGCTATTTTTTATGGGATAGAGACTACTCGGGACCATGTTCTGTTAAAACAATTAGAAATAATGAAATTCAATCTGAAATGACAAGAGAATTATTAATAGAAGGAACAAGTGTTTTTATCAGATATAACGAAGCTATTCCAATATTAGAAAAAATCAAACTTAAAAAAGAAGATAGTTTTTCAAATATAGTTTCACAACAACGTCCATTCGGTTTACCTACTAACTTTTCTGATATTTTAGATTTTCCACCAAAGAATGGACTAAAAATTTATGGTAATAAAATTCAAGGTTGGATTGATGAGAACATAAAAATTGAAAAAAATGAAAATCTTATATCAAAATATAAATTATTTATCCCCAAGGCAATTGGTTCTGGAGATGGTAAATCTGATTGGGTTAAACCATTAATTGGTGAATCTTATTCTGTTTGTACAGAAACATATGTTGCAGTGGGACCATTTAAGCACAGAAAAGAAGCTGAAAATGCATATACTTACACACAAACTAGATTTTTTCATTTTCTACTAACTTTAAAAAAGAACACTCAAGATGCTCTTGCTGCTGTCTATGAGTTTATCCCAATCCAAAACTTTGATAAAAAATGGACTGATGAAATTTTATATAAGAAATATAATCTAACTAAAGGTGAAATAGAAATTATCGAAAATATGACAAGAGAATTACCACAAGATGGCTAATGAAAATAAATATTTTCCAGAAAAACCTGAAGTAAATCCAAGAATTTATGCTTACAAACTTATTGGAGTTCCAGACCATGAAGGATTTTTAAAAATCGGAGAAACTAATCAAGATGTTCATGACAGGATTAAACAGCAAACCCAAACAGCAGGAATTACTTACGAACTTGTTCTAGATGTGTCAGCAAGCAAAAATGATGGCAATACAATTCGAGATCATGAAGTAAGAGCAAGGTTAATAGAAAAGGGTCATCAAAAACTAAATCCTAAAATACCAAACCTTGGAAAAGAATGGTTAAGGTGTGAGAAGGCAGATATTGAATCTACAATTAATGAAATAAAGTTAGGCAAAACATTTGAAACGCCGAGAAATTTAAACTTCAAAATGCGACCAGAACAAAAGCAAGCTGTTCTTGAAACTTCAAATTTTTTTAAAAATTTTATAAAGCTATATCCAGACAACACACCCAAGTTTTTATGGAATGCGAAAATGAGATTTGGAAAAACATTTACTACATATCAACTTGCAAAGGAAATGAAATTTAAGAGAGTTTTGGTTATGACTTTCAAACCAGCTGTTGAAAATTCATGGAAAGAAGACCTTGAGGGACATATTGATTTTGAAGGTTGGCAATTTTATTCAAAAAACACCTTGTTTGAATATGAAGACTTAGACTTTGATGAAAATATTGTATGCTTTGGTTCTTTTCAGGATTTTCTTGGTAAAAATCCTTCTACTGGAGGCATAAAATCTAAAAATAAATGGGTACACAAAACAGATTGGGACATGGTGGTATTTGACGAGTATCATTACGGAGCTTGGAGAGAGAATGCAAAAGAGCTATTTGAAACAGATGATAACAAAGAAAAAAGCATTTTACTTGGAGAAGGTTTAGAGTACTTTGATCATGATGTTTTACCAATAAAATCAAAATCTTATCTCTACTTATCAGGAACTCCGTTTCGAGCAATTTCATCTGGTGAATTTTTAGAAGATCAAATTTTTAATTGGACCTATCTAGATGAACAAAAAATGAAAAAAAAGTATGAAGATAGAGCTAAAAATCCTTATAAAGCTCTTCCTAAAATGTTAATGATGACCTATCAATTACCAGATTCAATGAAAGAAATCGCAGAACAAGGTCAGTTTAATGAATTTAGCTTAAACAGATTTTTTGAAGCAAAAGGAGAAGGTGATGATGCAAAGTTTATATATGAAGATGAGGTGCAAAAGTGGCTTGAATTAATACAAGGAAATTTAAAAAATGAAATTACACAGAATTTGAAATTAAGAAAAACCCCTCCTATGCCATTTTCTCACGCTCCGTTAAAAAAAGCTTTGAATCATACAGTCTGGGTTTTACCAAGTGTGAGTTCATGTTTCGCTATGAAAAATTTACTGGAACAACCTAACAATATTTTTTATAAAGATTACGAAGTTATTTGTGCTGCTGGAACATCAGCTGGAATTGGCATGGAAGCATTACCACCTGTTAGAAATGCAATGGAAGACCCACTAAACACTAAAACAATAACATTAACTTTTTCTAAACTTCTTACAGGTGTTACTGTAAGGCCTTGGTCTGGTATTTTTATGTTAAGAAGTGTAGAATCTCCAGAAACATATTTCCAAGCAGTATTTAGGGTTCAAAATGCATGGACCATACCAAATCCTGAAAATGTAAATGAAGACATTATATTGAAGGAAGTATGTTATGTGTTTGATTTCGATCCAAACAGAGCACTTCGAAAAATTGTTGACTACAGCTCTAGACTTTCTGAAGGTGGAACGAGTACAGAGCAAAAGGTCAAAGAGTTTCTACAATTCTTACCTGTTCTTGCTTATGACGGAAGTTTCATGCAAGAAATTGATGCAGAAGGATTAATTGATATGGCAATGAGTGGAACAACTGCAACGCTTCTTGCAAGAGGTTGGCAAAGTGCATTATTAGTAAACGTCGATGACTTTACTTTAAGCAACCTTTTAAACAATGAAGAAGCAATGGCAGTATTAACAAAAATAGAAGATTTTAGAAATCTTGCAGAGGATTTAGAAATAATTATCAATAAATCTGAAAGTATAAAAAAAGCTAAAAGAGATGCCAATGATGAAGAAATTAGTAAAGAAAAAAAGAAAGCTCTATCTCAAGAAGAAAAGGAAGTTAGGTCTAAAAGAAAAGTTGTACAGGAAAAATTACAAAAGTTTTCTACAAGGATTCCAGTATTTATGTATCTTACAGATTTCCGAGAGAGAGCACTTGAAGATGTTATAACAAATCTTGAACCTAACCTTTTTAAAAAGGTGACAGGATTAACTCAATCTGACTTTAAATTGCTAAAAAACTGTGGTGTATTTAATGAGCCATTGATGAATGATATGGTATTTAAGTTTAAAAGATATGAAGATTCTAGTTTAATTTATACAGGCATAAATAATCAAAAAGAAGGATCTGTGGGACTATTTTCTACGACCATCAGCCAAGAAGAATATAATAAATTGCTTGATGAGGATAAAATAATTGAAAACATTGAATAAAAATTAATTATTAAAAAAATCTGGGGAAATATTTTTAAAATAAATTAGTTCATATTCATATGAAGGTTGTGGAGAGAAAACACTTTCACCCAAATCGTTAACCTCCCTTTTTGAAAATAGTGTAGGACGAGATTGGTCAAAATCTGCAATTTCAACAAACTCAAATTCTCTTATTTTTACATTTCCTTTTCCCAACATAACCCACTCAAAAAAGAACAACGGCTTTTTATCTTTGTTCGTAAACTTTAAAGCATCACCTTGGATAATGTTTTTTTCTAGAACAAGTTTAAGAACTTTTAAAAATTCTAAATCTATTGTGTCTTTGAAAGTATTTTGATAACTTTTTTTGCAAGTGTTATGTAGACGTAAAATACACTTTTCAATGTTGTCTTCTAAAATATCTACCCCATATAAACTAGATATAGATTTAAATAGTGCTTTTTCGTATGAAAGTTTGTTATTTTTAAAAAGTTTATTGATTCTATTAGTTCTCAATTTCAAAATTGGATCTAAAAAATTACCATCTCCACAGGCTGGCTCAAGAACCCTAGCATCAAACCTAATAAATTCATCATTGTTTAAACTAAGCATATCTTCAACAGTTTTATCTGGAGTAAAGACTTCTCCAAATTTACGTATTCTCTCTAATTGGTTTCTATTTTCTTTTTTCATAATATTTCAATATTATAAATTGTATCTCATGAAATTAATTGAACCATACTTAAAACATAGAGAAACTGGCAGAAAGCCCTTTTATAATGACTTTTATAATGATATTGAAAAAGCATTTTCAATTGGATATAGTTCAACCTCTGTACATTTTTTTACAACAGACAAAATTTTAAAAAATATTGTATGGAAAAAATATGTTTCTTCCGAGCCGTTTAATGAAGATGACTTAATTGATTATTTTAATAAAAATAATTTTATTTCAAATATGAAAGAAGAAATTCAATTCTTTGAATATCAAGGTTTAAGTTTGCAATTAATTATTTTCTATGACGATGTAGATTGGGTCAATGAAAATCCAAATATTTTTATTGTTAATTTTTTTTTAAATCAATCCTATCAAATTCAAACCTCTATTACTACAGAAAGAAAACATGACTTTGAAAACAGATTACTAGAAATACAAGACGGACCAACACCAATGAATAAAAAGCTAATTTATTCAACAACCAAACTTGAAGGTTATCTATCAGATAAATGTTTTAAAAACTACTCCAATACCTGTAAAGCTATTTTTCCAGGAGATGTAGATTTAATTTTGTTTGAAAACAACACTCCTCAATTGTTGATTGAATTTAAAAAACATACTAAATGGGGAAGAAAAAGATTCGTGGATCAAAGTTATAAAACATATTGGGAATTGGACAAGAAGAAATATAATGGAATTGCACTTCTTTCAAATAAATTAGGCTTGGATAAATTCTATAATGTAATTTATTCAACGGTTGAGAACGAGAAAAAGAAACTTAAAATAGAACAAATTTCATCTAAAAATTTAAATTTAATTAAGGAGCTTCATTACGAATTGGCAAACATTAAAGAGTTAGAGAGTATAATACGTCAACTTATATAATAAAATTTTCTAAATTCTAGAATGTTTTTTAATAATAGTTAGTATATCTTCACCATATTTTTCAATTTTAGATGGACCGATTCCAGGAACATAGCTTAACTCCTGATAGTTTTTAGGCCTTCTCATTGTAAGCTGATTACAAACCTCTTTACTCATTATTAAATAGGGTTTCTTGTGGCCAATTTTTTCAGCAGTTTTAATTGCATATTTATGAAGATTGTCAGTTATTGGATGTTTGATGAAACCATTTGAACTTAACTTAAATGACTCGTTAACAACTGGCAGAAGCTCGTCAGCAATTTCTTCTTTAGATTTTTCTAGAACAACATACTTCTCTTCAAGCTCTTCAACACTAGGTATACTTGAAATTTCTTTATTATCGGGCATTAAAAACTTACTTTCTTCAAGACAATTAGAACATTTGTCACAACTAAAGCTTGAATCAATTTCTTGTCCAAAATGTCTGAGTAAATCTTTCATTAAACAGTTGTTAGATGTAACAAATCTTTTCATTTCAATATATTGTTCAGTAGCTCTGTCTAATAGAGGTGTTACAGATTCTACGTCATAGCTTGAAACATTATTAATTCTTGAATAACTTCCATTAGGATTTTGTTGAATATATTCATCTGCTTCTAGTCTCGCTAAAACCTTGTTTTGTTTACCTCTTTTTACCACCTCTCTATCAACTTTAAGATCTTTAATGTGAACTTCACTTGGATACTCCGGTATTGCTTTTAGCAAATAATTACTAATTGGTTGCTCTGGTATTTTTGATTTAATAAAGTAGTCATTAATGTCATCATCGTCCGGTAAAGAAAGCAATATACAGTCGGCATTTTCCAACCTCCTACCAGCTCTTCCGATTTGTTGATAGTAATCTGTCATGGTTTTGGGTATTCCTAAATGAATAAGAAAACCTAGGTCCGGCTTATCAAAACCCATTCCCAGTGCACTTGTAGAAACTACAACTTTTAATTTATTCTCCAACAGCGCATTCTCTATTTCAATTCTCTCCATAGGTTCAAGCCTTGAATGATAAGCTCGAGCTTCCATTCCGACTTCTTCTCTAAGATATTGCGCAAGTGAGTTAGCACGTTTTACTGTTAAAACATAAATTATTCCAGAGCCTTTTAAAATATCTTTATTTTTTTTAAACCATGCAATAGAAAACTTGAATGATTGTTCACCAAAACTATGAATAGACAAGCTTTTTCTATACAGATCTCCAGCAATCACAGAAGTTAAGTTATTTTTCTTCGAAATATCTTCAACTACTTTTTCATCAGCAGTGGCAGTACAAAACAACACTGAAGCATCTTGATTAAGAGAGGGGATAGTTCGTTTAGTTAATAATTTATAATCGGGACGAAAATCATGTCCCCATGTTGAGATGCAATGGGCTTCATCTATAACTAATAACCCAATCTTTTTTGCAATCACTGGAAAAATCTCCTGTTGAAATTTTTTATTACCAAATCTTTCAGGTGAGATTATTAATACATCGACTTTTCCCCGCACTAGCAGTTCTTCTGTTTGTTTAATCTTTTCATAATCTTCTGAAGAGTTAATAGTTTCAACATTTAGAAGATTTTTAGCATTTAAGATTTGATTTCTCATTAGTGAAATCAACGGAGATACAATTACTGTCATTTTTTGGGATTCTTCAATAAGTGCCTTTGCAGCAACAAAATAAACTGCTGATTTACCCCATCCAGTTTTTTGTACTAGAAGAGTCTTAGTGCCTTTATTTAAACAACTATTAATTGCTTTTTCTTGATCTTCATGAAAATCTACGTTTTCACTAACGAGAATATTTAAGTATTTTAATAAGTTCTTAGAGTCCACTTATGCGTTGCCTTTTTACACCACTTGTTTAGCTACTAGTCTCTTCTTTATAGATTTGTATAACATCTTTGACTTCAGAAATGTTTGTATTCAATTTTTTTGAAATCTCTTCAAAAGAAAGTCCTTCTTTGTAGTAGGCATCAGTAATTAGCTTTTCTGTATTTTTCATAATTATAATTCTATCTCCTTAAAATCCTGCCCTCAAATTAAGTAAATTTTTAGTGTGCTGATTATGGCTTTCAGTTATATTCACCTTCTGAATTTTCATGTAAATAATTTGTTGAATTTATAAAGTCCATAAAGTGATTGGTAAAGATTCTATTTTCTTTTAGTAGAGGTATTGTTTTGATTAAACCAGTGTTGATTAACTCATCAACTTCTTTTAAATTGATTTGTAAAATTTTTGAAATATCTTTAACAGTTAAAACTACAGGTAAGTCGTACCTAAGTGAAACACTTTTAAAAAACAGTCGTTTAAAAAACAAAAAAAGCTCCTAACGTTTGAAAATGGTATAAATAAACTTAATGCTAAATTCAAAAACGTGCAAGTCAAAAAATAGTTTTTTACTTATTAATTTTTTTTTGCTAAATTAAATGTACAACGCTTTAAGCGTTTGAAATGGTAAAACAGCGATACATTTGTATCGCTGTTTTTTTTGAAGCTGAATAATTTTTTATTATTATCAAAGTATGCCTGCAATTCTAATTGGTAAAGATAAAGCACTCAAGAACGAAAAGAAAACAGTTCAATCAATTGCAAACAACCTCGGGGATGATTGGTACGTTCTAGTACCAGCTCGAAAAGTTAGTACCGAAGGAGATGTAATTTTAGTTAATAAAGATCGTCTTATTTTTATTGAAATTAAAAACTCATTAGTTAAGTATCAAAAAGGTGGATTCTTACAACAAAATAGAAATGCAAAAACATGGAAAAACATTGATCCAATTGCACAATTAGATAATGTTTTTCATGATCTAATGAAATATAAAAATAAAATGTTTGAAACTAGTAGGTACGTTCCAACTAACTATTTTATTTGTACTCCAGAAAGCCATTCTGCAGGAATACCTGATGAAATAAGTAATAATTTATCACAAATACATTTAGGAAACTTAAATAAAGATTTAGAAAACTTTATAAAAAATAATTCAAGAAAATTTGATAAAGCACTTTCTTCAAAAGAAATTAAAAATATTGTAAATACAATTGTACCCGATGGAGATTATCTTTCAGTAATT
>Ga0255772_10005644_pt1 | contig 11540 bp, 7 predicted proteins | sample 071ome_34_FD_179970 | JGI IMG/M metagenome (GOLD analysis project Ga0255772, IMG submission 179970) | Coastal salt marsh microbial communities from the Groves Creek Marsh, Skidaway Island, Georgia - 071411BT metaG (version 2) | ecosystem: Environmental > Aquatic > Marine > Intertidal zone > Salt... | reverse complement strand
GTCCATTTGAGTACGAGCAGTGGTATCTACGATGTCGGTCCAAGTTTCACGGGCAACGGCGGTAATCGCGCAATCACGTTGCGTTTTCCAGCCATTCCGAACGCGATTGGTTTGAACGCTTTTGACGTTTTAAACGGCATCGAGCCATTCGTGAGATCGAGACCGGAAATGCCGAGAGAAATTAGAGCGTATTTTGGTCGAATCGAAGAGTCTATGCTAGAAAAGTTGAGCTGGAAGAAAGATTCGAGTTTGTATCCGCTTTTGCGCATCGCTACGACAAAGAGCGCGAAGAAGATGAACATCAAAAGGGAGACCACGACGACGAATGAAGAGGAGAAAGATAAAAACATCATCAACAACAAAATAATCCACCGAGACAATAGCGCTAATCAAATCGCCGCCGTGCTTCTCGGTGGCACGTTAGCATCCGGGCAAAAAGTCACCAAACCGCTCTCGAAGCATCACTCGGCGAGGTCGTCGACGCACATGCAACAGTTCGATCGAAACGTTCTCGGAAAAGGAGGGGACTCCAACGATGGATCTCCTCCAATTGACGAAGAAAAGAAGAAAGCGTTAGATGTGGCACAAACTGCGTTGCGTTCGCCACCCCGAACGACGGCTATTATCGGTAGCGGCCACATGAGCGCCTTTTCGCCTTTGAAAACGAGCGCGTTTACGGCGTTTTCAACTCCGGCGAGACGATCGTCCGAAAACGCGAACAACATAGGATCATCCTCTTCAGACGTAGAACGAATCAGTGGAATCGCGTATGCGCAGCAGCAACAGTATAATGGAGCGGTTTCTTCGTCGATAGGTGGCGCGAAAGTAATGGAACCGTTACCGGACAAATACGCCGTAGATGACGTAGCGGATGACGCCGACGACGCCGACGACGAAAAGCGCCGCGCGAAAGCTTCCTTGGACGTCTTCTTCGCCAAAGTACTCCGATTAGCGGCTGTGCGTTTAGCTGACATTTGCGCGCGGCTTCACGTCAGCCAAGAAGTCACCCGAAACGCGTTTCAAATATGCGAATTCGTCGTGTTTGAGAAAACGTCTCTTCTGTACAGTCGACATCTCGATCAAATCATTTTGGCGTCCATCTACGGCGCCTGTAAAATAGCGTCCAACGATCAGGATCGAAACGTAAAATTTAAAGACGTGGTGTACAGATACCACAAACAACCCCAATGCGTGGAAGAGGTGTTTTGGAGCTGCCCGTTAACGGTTACAAATCCCGGTTTAGAAGTCGTCAGTCGCGGCGATATCATCGCGTTTTACAACAAGCAGTTTGTTCCAAACGTCAAGCGGTTCATGTTGCAATTAAGAAAAGGAGGAGGAGAATCTCTCGCACCGACGACGACAAATTCGCAAAAAGCGACGCCGAAACGACCGTTAAAAATCGGAACAACTGCACCTGCTGTTCAAAGCACGCCGAGCCGATCTCGAGTTCCCTTTGACTCGGAAGCGTTGCTGAAATCCCCCATACGAGAGGTGAAAGGAAACGCGGCGGGAGGGAACGTGTACGTCTCACCGATGCGTCCAGAAACGAGAGAAAAAGTAGTCCTCATGCGTTCCTCGGGAGCAGACGTCGACGAAAACACCAACAATCATCATCGCGCGTACGTCGCATCGCCGAGTTCTTTCAGAGGAAGAGGTGACGTAGGAGCAGCGAAGAGAAAATCTCCGTCGTCGGCGGAAAAAGGCGTCGGGAACATCGTCGCGCTCGTCGGCCAAACCGACTTCCACGAAATCAACCAAACTTTGAGCCAAAAGAGTAAAGAATGATAACGCGGGAACGCGCTCCTGTTATTATTACTGTTATTTATATATATTATTACCGTCGTGTATTGCTATTAAATGTTGTTCTTTTAAATGTCGCGTAGTACAATCCCGCGCCGTCGTCATCATCATCGAGTTTCTTCTTCTTCTTCTCCGCTTTTACTTCACAAGAAAACGAAAAGTCCAACCAGCGAAACACACGCGCATACTTTTACTCGAGCGACCCCTCTCGACGAGAGAAGCGAGAAGAGAGAGAAAGAGAGAGAGAAAAAAGAGCGAACATGAACGAAGCGCTCAACGTTCGATTCGCGTCTTCTTCCTCTTCTTCTCTTCCGCTCTCGTCGCACGTGCATTTCGTTTCCAATTCCAACGCGCCGACGGCGTTTCTGTTCGCGCACGCGTTGCACGAGTGCGCGAAGAATATTCCGCGCGATAACACCACCACCACCGACGAGAACGAAGAGGAAAAGAAGAACGCGAGAAACGCGATTGTTCTGTGCGTGGAAACGCGAGGACCGTTCGAAAAGCTCGTCGGTCCGCACTTGAAGAAGAAGAATAACAATAATAGAAAAGCGGTGTACGAGTCGATCGATTGTTGGTCGAAACCGGTGGATTTTTTATTCGACGACGACGACGACGAAGAAGAAGAAGATGATTCGAAGAAGAAGAAGAAGAAGAACGACGAGCAGCGACGGAGTACCCCTCCTCGAATAACATTCACGGTGAAGAGCGCAAATTCGAATTCGATTTCGAGTTTAGACGGTTTGTACGATTTGATCGCGGAGAGAATCGACGAGGCTCGTCGTCGTCGTCGTCGCGGTACTTTGTCGTCGTCGTCGTCTCGTCCGTCGGATGCGAGGAAAGGAGACGAAAGCGGGCCGGGGAATATTAGTGGTAGTGATAGTGCGACGACGACGACGACGAGTGTTTTCATAGATTCTCTGGACGCATTAGCGGCGAGGACGAACGAGAAAGCGGTCGTGCGGTTCCTCTTGCGGTTGAGAGAGATAGAGGGCGTGGCTTTGGTCACCGGTTGCGCTCGGGCGGAGGAGGCGAACGACGGATTCGAGGCGACGGCGGAGGATTTCGGCGAAGGAGACGCGTTCTTCGTAGACGAGGACGACAGAGAGCGTCGGAGGATGCACGCGCTGGTTGAAAATTTAGCGGACGTGACTTTGACGACGTCCAAGTTACCCTCCGAAGGCGGTAATAAAGGTGAGTTAGTCAAGGTTATCACGAGGCATCGGACGGTGGATTCCAAGTATTTAGATTGGGACGGAAGCGTCGTGAATGGGAGGGGTTCGACTTTAGTGGACGAAGAGAATAGCAATCGTCGACGACCGGGAGTTCTCGGTGGTAGAGGCAGAAAGGGTGTCGACGACGACGATGATAACGACGACGACGACGACGAGTTGACGTCCTCGATGTTCTCCTTAACGACTGAGTGCGTGGCGACGATTTCAGAGCTCGGCGCAAAGTGCGAGCGGTATAGTTTTTCGGTGTAGTGATATAGTTTTTATAGTCATAGAAGTTACAAATGCTTAGTCAAGTTTATTATTATATGTGTATATTTATCTATTCGTCGAGGTCCATTGGAATCGCCAAGGCGTCGTTCTCTCGATCGGCTTCTTCTTCCGATTTCGAGGAAAGCGAATCTCTTTTGGCCGGGCCGTTTTCATCGTCGTCGGCATCTTCCTCGTCTTCGCCGTTCAAATCTTCCAAGTCAATCGACCCGCTCTTAATCGCCGGATCGTTCTCTATTAACTCTTTGTCGGCTTCAGCATCGTAATACATGCCTTTGTTTGCCTCGAGCGACATCGAAAACCGGCTCGTGGTCTCCTTTAGCTCCCCTTTGACGTTCCCGTTCAACTCGACTTCTTCTAAAGAGTGCTCAAATTCTCCCCGACCACCGTCTTGTTCATCGTGTCGATCTAAAATCTTCCTCGCCGCATCGTTCGCCGCATCGAGCGCGGCTAACGCCGCGTGCTCTGCTTCCGCATCCGCCAATTGTTTTTTCAACGCTTTCGTTTCCTCGTCTTCTTCTTCTTCTTCTTCTTCTTCGTCCTCTTCGACAATCTTCTCGCTGGCGATTTTCGCTTCCATCTCCCTTTGCGCTTCCATCAATTCCTCTCTCGCTTTCGACGCTTTTCGAGCCTCTTCTTCTCTCTCTTCTTCGAGCTCCAACTCCGCCAGTCGAGCGGCTTCGTTCGCTTCTTTCTCTGCTTCGGCGTCTTCTTCATCTAGTTCTTCATCTTTTCCTTTGTCGTCGTCATTGATTGCTTCAGAGTTTCGTCGCGTATTTTCCTCCAGCTCGGCGTCTCTTTCGTCATCCTCTTCGTCATCCGTATCCGGCGCCAGTCTGATGTGTTTTCCTCGCACTTGTTGATCGTGTTGATCCTCTTGCTGTTGTTGTCCGTCGTCGATTGGGTTCTTGCGAGGTCGTCCGCGCTTCTTCTTCCCGCTTCCGTTGTTGACATTCTTGTTGTTGTTCACGTTGTAATTCGGCGTCGCGCGACCGTTTCTGCCGTAATACTCCTTCGGCGTCTTGGCAAAAGTTTTAATCCGTCGACCGTGTTGATCAAACTCGACGGCATCTACGTCCCAGATTTCCTCCTCGTCGTCAGAATCGTGCAACGGAGCGCCGTTTCTGGCGGTCATCAACTGATCCAACGAGTCTCGTCGCTCGGCGCCGATTTTGTTGAACTGTTCCGTCGGTCTCAATTTGAGCACTCTGAAAGTTTCCGACGGACCTCCCGGGGTTTTACGCGGCCACATTTTGTTTCGAGTTTGTCGTTGCGTAGCTTTGATGGTCGGTAACGATCCGTGGACGCGCTCGTAAACCTTCTTCTCGCCTCGCCAATACTCCAATGGTCTTTGTCTTTGGCGCGAACTTTTGCGCACCTTTTGTTGGCCGCCGCTCAAATCTTCGACGACAATGGTTTGTAAACCTCCAAAGGCTAAAGATTTTCTTCTGGCCATTTCTTCGCGCAAGCGTTTGTGCGCTTCGCCTCTCGGCTTACGGATGGGGAACCCTTCCTCGTCGAAAGCGCGGTCGTCGGCGAATTGGCCGCCTCCTACGTCCTCCTCTTGGTCGTCAAAGTCATCGCCCCCGTCGAATCCTCCGCCAAACTCGTCGTCGTCGTTGTTCAAGTTTTCATTCATCATAACCGGTTGCACTTGCGGTTGCGACTGACCGTTCGCCATGTGCGAGACGCCTTGCCAATCTGGACTATCCTGAGGAACATCTCGTCCCGGGATGTTGAACATGTTCACCAGCGCTTCGGCAGCCATTGGCGTGTTGGTCACCTCTCCCCCGCCCGTGCTCTTGCGCAACATTTCTCGTCGTTTCTCTAATTCCATTTGCTCTTTCTTCAGTCTCTCCTCTTCCATGGCTTCGGCTAACACTCCGCCTTCTTTCATGTGCTGCTCGCGAAGCAATCGTAACTGCGAATTCATCTCCATCGAAACTTTTCTCTGTTGCTTCGCGTGCGGACTCTTCGGTCTAAACATCGGTTGCGACGTCCTGTTCCCGTTGAAATCGTACCCGGCAAACGTTCCTTCGTTCTCCGCGAACGAACCGGCTCGATCGCCGTCTCTCGATCCCGCCGCCGAGTGTTCGCCCTCCCGGTCGCGTCGAGAACCGTAGTAATAACTATTATTCGAACCGCCGTCCAACTCCTCGACCACCATCGCCGTTGTTCTTCTCTTCGCCGAGGAGGACAACGGTCCCGGAGGAAGCTCTCTCCCGCCCGCCGCCGCTCTCCGCAAAATCTCCGGCGCTTGCACCACCAACACGAACGGTCGCGGTTTCACCTCTCTCCCGGTGCCTTTTCTCTTGCGCAACCGTTCCATCCGCGACGGATGATGATTGCTTTGAAAAGCTGCTCCGGCTGCTTGGCCTCCTCGATTTTGCATCATCATCGAGTCGTTCCCGTTCCCCCAAAACGTCCCGGCTAACTTCACGCCCGCTTTCTGCGCCGCTTTTTTCGCCGCTCGCAGTTGCGCCAATCGAGCGCCGTTCCCTACCACCGGCGGGCGTCCGCTTTGAAAGGACACTCTTCTTGTCGTCTGTTGTTGTTGTTGTTGCTCGGCGGTATTAAAATTTTCAATCGCCACGACAGGTGGGGGTCGCATCATCGAAATGGACGAGGTGGACTTTAACGCCGATTTAATGACAGTCGTTCCGTTCGTGCCGTTGTTGTTACCATTCATCGGTTGTGCGCCCAGAGGTACCCTGTTTTGTGCGCCGCCAGAGATGGATGGATGGACACACAGAGAGAGAGAGATAAGAAACAACGCGCTCGTTAATTTTCAAAATCCACACGAGAGAGAGAGAGAATTCAAAAATTTTGAACGATCGATTTTTCCAATTCACGCGTTTATATAAAAGAAAAAGATATAAAAATAAACAATGATGCGTACCTGGACACGACGCCGAGCGGCGTTTGCCGAGGAGCGGCAACGTTGTTAATATCGTTCCGCTCCATGTTGAGAAAGTAAGTGCTCTTCTTTTGTATCAATGAGCGTCTCGCACACAAACTTCTCTCTCTCTCTCTCTCTGTGTTCTGAGAATGAATTTTTTTCAAAAAGGGGGAAAAACAAAACCAAAATTTTTTCTTTTTGAGTGAGACCCTAAACAAGTTTTTTTTCACTTTTCCTTCTTTTTTCTTCTCTTTTCTCTCGTTGTTATTTTTTATTGTTGGGGAAAAGAAGAGAGAGAGACATGGCTCTGACGGCGACCAACACTTCTTCTTCTTCTTCGCTTCTTCTTCTTCTTCGTCCTCGTCCTCGTCGTCGAAGCGACTTTAAAAAACTCCCCTCTCGCGCCCGCGCTTCGTGTTTTTCTTCTCGCTCTGCTTTTTCTTTAACGAGCATCGTTGATCGAGAGAGAAGAAAAACAATTTTGGCGCGAAGACGGAGAGATGTGAGAGCGAATGTCAACAGCCTCTTCTTCTCGTTGCGCGACGACGACGTCGCGCTCTTCTCGCTCTTGGCGGCGTCTTTGGTGGGAGTTTTGAGGAAGGGCGAGAGGGAGAGCTCGTCGTCGTCGTCTTCTTCTTCTGCGGTGCTGTTTGCGAGTTTGGTGTTTTTGCCCGCGCGCGTCGCGCGTTGGTGCTGCGGGAAGCAAGGTATTGGATTCCTCTTTCTTTTCGTTCGTAACTAACTCGTATAACTCACTCAAAACGCAGCTTTTCAGGTCTTCGCGGCGTTGGTGTTGGCGAACGTTTTCGCGCTGCATCGCGTGGAACCGCTCGCATCGAGCGGGTTGTTAGAAAGTGGACTCGGACGCGCGCTGATTGAATACGCGCAGCTCGGCATGTTCGTCGCGTTCGCGCCGCAAAGGTGGATGGATTTTCTTCGCTCGGATTGGAGAGCGGCGGCCGCGGCGTGCGCGTTCGTCTGCGCGGCTTTGTGGAAGGAGGCGAGGATTGGTGGAGGTGGTAGATTTAGTTTTGATGGGGTGGTGAGGTTTGTTCGAAACGTGAAGAGTGGGAATAAAAATGGCGGCGGCGGCGGTGTTGGTGTTGGTGGTGTTGGTGGTGCGGTCGTTCATTACATCCGGATATTGCCTTTAGCGTTGAGCGCGACTTTGATACTCGCGAGGGTCTTAGCTCTTCGAGGAGTACGGCTGTTCTGAAGTAGTGCGGTTGGATACAAAGCAAGCAATCGGAGGAGAACGAGGAGGCGCGCGCGCGCGCGCGCGCGTTCATCAGGTGGTGGTGATGGTTTTGATGAATATATATATTCGTATAGTTATATATAAATTAAAAAGTTCTTATTCTCAATAATTCGCGTGATGATAATATTGGCATCACCTTCTTCTTCGATATATCGTTCCTCCTCGCAACGCTCTCTCTCTGTCTTTGGTAGTTTTAGTACAAGGTGTTATCGTCGACTACTTCTGTCTTCGCATCAACGAGCTCTAAACATCGTTTTATTTTTACTTGGTCCAGGGATCAAATCCATCCGCGGAATCCGAGGCGGCGCCCATGGCCATTTCCGTCTCGTCCGGGTACGCGACGTCTTCGCCAAACCCGATTCTCGCCACGTCATCGCTGTCTTTGTTGTTATCAAAGTCAATTACGGACAACTTTTCCAACGCATCTTCCGCGGAGGTGCGGTACTGCGTGCTCTTCGCCATCGAGCGCCTCTTTGCCGCTTCCATTTGTCTTTGCTCCTCCTCCAACTTGTACTGTCTCTCCTTGGCAACCTTTTCGATTTCCATCTGTCTTTGGTGCGCCTCCAATACTTTCTGTTCACGCTCCGTTTCCGCCGCTTCCGCTTGCGCTTCCGCCTTTGCCAACTTCTTCTCTTCGATTTCGCGTTCAGTTCTCGCTTCCTCATACTCCTTCGCCAAGGAAACCTCCAACGCCGCCGCGCGTTGCTTTGCCGTTTCGGACTTCTTCTTGGTCTCTTCCAACGCCGCCGAAGCAGCCGCTTTCGCCGCTTCGACTGAATTCATCGCGTGTTGCACGTGCAAGTTGAAATCTTCCTTGGTTTTTCCGAGCATGTCGAATTCGTCTTCAACTTTTCTTCCGGCTAATCGAGAAATGTCTTTGGCGTTTTGCACTTTTCTCTTGGCGACTTCTTGAACTTCTTGAATCTTCTTCTGCGCGAGCTCGGTGATGTCGTCGACTTTTTGGGCGGCAATCTTTGCCACTTCTTGCGAGTGCTCGTAGTTCGCTTCTGCTTCAGCTCTTCTCGCAGCGGCTTGCTTGACTTTCATGGCGGCTTGTTGCGCTGCTTCTTTGGCGCGTTCCATGGCTTTGCCACCGTCGGTCAGCGTCGGTTTGCACGTCGTCGCGATGTGTTTCAACTCGACGAGTTTCTTCAATCGAGCCGCGTTGATAAACTCAGCCTTGGATTTGCGTCCCAAGGTGGAAAACAACTCCTTTCTGGTGACGTCCGGCGATTGGTTCGCCGCTCTACCGATGGCTTCCTCCAACGCTTTCGTGTTGATGGTTTGCTCGCCCATGGACGCTTCACCTTTTGAAGCCATGTTTCTCTTGAGCGTTTCTTGCGCCAAGTGTTCTACTTTCGTGACGTCGTAGTACTTATCCGCGGCGTTGTTCTCAATCTCCAAAGCTTCTTCGTCCGTCTCGCTCATCAAAGAAGAAGTCTCGCCTCGTTGGAGCTCCAACGCAGATTTCTTCTTGGATTTGGAGCCGTCGCCTTTGTAGACTTTCTCAATCGCTTCGCGTTCCAACGCTTTTTCGCCGTCTTGCGCGAGCTTTAAGACCTTATCGGTTCGAGTTTCTTCGTCTTGTTGTTTCTTCGGTTCTTCTTCTTCTTCTTCTTCTTCTTCGTTTTGTTCTTCGTTTTCTTCTTCTTCTTCTTCTTCTTCTCGTGATTCGATTTCTTCGTCGTCTTCTTCATCGACGTGGATGCCCATGGATTTGCCCAAGCCGGCAACCGTAGCCTCCTTCTTCTTCTTCATCGAAGAACCTTTAGTAGAACCCTTCTTCATCAATTTTGGTAAACCCAACTGCGGCGCCTGTCCCGGTTTGACTGGATCCTGACTCGATTGTTCGCCGCCGATCATTTTTTGCAGCAAGGCGAACAAGCCGGTGTGCTTCAACTCTTCCTCGGCGACTTCAACCGCGTCGTCTGCCAACAACATGCGTCGAGCGCCTTTGGAGGCGTAATTGGACTTGTCGTCGTCTCTATCGCTGCTCCTGCGTTCATACAAACGTTCTCTCTGATTGTTGTTGTCTCTGGAAGAGGAAGATCGTCGTCTGTCCTCTCTCTCCTCTTCTTTCTCCTGGAGAACTTGCTCGTCGTCGGCGTCGCTGCGAAACTTCTCTTGCTCGCCGTACCCGCCAACGCGCTTGCCCGAATCGTCTTGTCTGCGTTCGCGTTCCATTCGCCACTCTTTCTCTTCTTCTTCTTCCGCCGGCGACTTTCGCGACGACATCGATTGCTGTTTCTTCGCCTTCGCCTTCGATCTCGACGACGACGACGACGACGACGGCTTCTCGTCCTCCTCCTCCTCTTCTTCTTCGGACAAGCGCTTCGACAACTTCTTCTCGAACCTCGCGTCCTCCTCCTCTTCCACCGCTCGAGCGCCTTCCGACTTCAACTCCTCCAAGCTCAACTTATTATTATCATCGTCGTCTTCTTCACCGCTGCTCGCGTTGTTGTTGTCTTCCTTGGCGAATTTCTTCGTCTCTTTCATCGTCTTCTCCATGTCGTTGAACTCGCGCAAAAACTTGTCCGTGTTCTTGGACGAATCGATGTCCAAATCCTCCTCCTCTTCGTCCGAAGAGTTCTTCATCTTATTTCTCTCGAGCTTGGACAAAAACGCGTCCGCTTTGGCGTACTTGCCCGATTTTTGATCTTCTTCTTCTCTCTCGCCCATTTTACCTTCCTCGGTCTCGGTCGTCTCGTGACTCGCCTCGTATTCGCGCAGCGCGGCTTTCCCGCACGTGTCCACGATCAGCGACTTCATCACTTCGATTTGATCTTGCACGCCTAACTGCGCCATCGGGGAGCCTCTCGCGAACAACGCTTCGTCGATGTTATAAGAAACGTTATTCTTTCTTCCATCGTTCGAAGAAGAAGAAAGCGCGAACGCGCCTAAAGACAACGCGCAGACGACAAATCCCGCAGTCGTTTTTGTCGATGCCAATGACCCGCGGCCTAATTTCTTCGCCGCAGGAATGGGTTGCTCTTCGAGTAAAGAGAGCGTTTCGCCATCAACGACGGCGGCAGAGTTATTATCGTTACTACTACTACTCATCTTCATCTTCTTCTTCTTCGCGGAAGAGGAGGAGGAGACGATCATCGTGTTCATGATGATGATATGATGATTTATTTGTGTTGTGACGTGAAGCGCTTCACGCGGGACAAAAACGAAAAGCGCGCCGCGAAACCCTAAAACACCGTCTTCACAAATTTAGGGTTTTCACCTCGTAACACTATTAACCCTAAACTTTAAAAAAAAGTACGCGGGAAAAAAGAAAGAATTGCGCCAGAGCAAAACGCGCGCGAAGCATATCATTCGAACGCACGCACACGCGAGAGCGACGAGAAAAGTCGATACTTTTAAATCTCTCTCTCTTTGTTTTGCATAATATCTGCGCGTTTACCATGTTTGGCGACTCTCCGTTTGGTGAGAAAACAATCGAGACGACGCCTTTGTTGTCGTCAACCTCTTCCAAGATCAAAGCGGGGACCCATCCCGTCAACCGCTACGCGAAGCGAGCGTTATTTACGATCTTTGCCGTACTTTTGGCGACGACGCTCGCGGTGATCGCGACGTCTTCAACTTCGTCTTCGTCTTCTTCTTTCCCGATGATGACAAGGATGAAAGCGTACGCATCGCACGCGGTGCCTTTGTTTTTACGAAGAGAAGATCCCGCGGCCAAGTTGGGCGATTCTTCGACTCCAACGATCACGCTCTCAACTGCGTGTTCGCCGGTTGAAAAGTTGTCGTTTGACCCGGGAAACTGGGATAACGTCGGTGCGAAACTCATTTCAAAGAGCATGTCGCAAGACTTTTACTTTGAAAACGGGATTGAAATGAGCGCGGTGGAAGGGAAGTGCGGCCAGTTTGAAGTCTCGGCGGCGGATCTGACTGTCGGCGAGGAGTTTGGCTTCTTTCTGTACTCGAAAACGAGCGGGAACGGACAGCCGATCAAAGATATTGGATGCGAATCTTCGATGGATGGTAGTTCCACTTGTCCGGCACACTCTGCGCCGGAGCATCCAACCGTCGGCGGGCCGTTTGGCATGGCTTCGTGCACGAAGAAGGTTTCTGC
>Ga0255772_10005635_pt1 | contig 11546 bp, 15 predicted proteins | sample 071ome_34_FD_179970 | JGI IMG/M metagenome (GOLD analysis project Ga0255772, IMG submission 179970) | Coastal salt marsh microbial communities from the Groves Creek Marsh, Skidaway Island, Georgia - 071411BT metaG (version 2) | ecosystem: Environmental > Aquatic > Marine > Intertidal zone >... | reverse complement strand
TTAATTTATTTTTTAACTAAGGAATAAGAAATATTATAAGAAGAAACCAAATTACTAAAGCATTTATTGGTCCCCAAAGGTGTTTTGCTCTAAGTCTTCTTGCAGTGATTGCAGTGTTCCTTTTTTTGCCCCACTCTGTTGGAGAAAAATAGTCGATATAAAGTAATAAATAACCAATACCAAACACAAGATACCAAATAATTTTTATAACTGGATTAAATTGATCTACTTTCATGTTTTTGCTAATTAGTAATGTGTATAATTAAATCATATACATGAACAAATAAAGAGTCAAAAGCATATGAAAGATAAGTTATTGTTAATATTAAATAAGTTTCTTAGCTTTTCTGATCTTATTTTTATAAAAATAAATAAATTCTTTTATTTCCTATTTAAAAATCTAATTGCTAATTTTAGTAACTTTTTTATAGGTTTGGTGTTCTTAATTGGTTTAGTTTTTTATCAGGCGATAGTTGAGATATTAAATTTTGAAATAATGGGAAAGGAATTTACTTTTGGCGATAGTCTTAATAATCTTTTTAGTCTTGGTTTTGAGGCTACCTGGAATTTGTTGATAACTGCGATAAGAAGTTTTTCACCTAGTGGAATTCTTGGAATAGCATTTGAGATAATTACTGAAACAATAGCATTTGTTTTATGGATAATTGGTTATCTTGTTGTTTTATTAATAATTATTTTAAAGTTTTCTTGGTACTTAATGACACAATTTGGTCTTTACAATATTATTGTTATATTAAGCTGGTCGTACTTAACTGGATTATATAGATATATATATTATTTAATAAAACCTTTCATAGAATCTAGAAAAACTCAAAAACAATTAATTAATTCAGATGAAAATTCTATATCAAATAGCGAAGATACAGAAGTTAAAGAAGACTTAGGTGATTCAACACAAAGATAAAAATATCCTCTAATCAAATACGTTTTTTTAATAAGTAATGAGATACAAAATATTCATTACCTTCATTTATAGAAAAAAAAGCTTCGCATGATAGAAAGAAGATTCTCCATCTGTTGAACCAAACATTAGGCCTATCGTAATGAGAATTGAATATCTCTAATATCTTATCTTTATTTCTATAATGATTTTTAAGCCAAGCTTTACAAGTCTCTGAGTAATGATTTCCATTAACAGTCCATTGATCAATAACAACTAAATCTTCATCAAAGTATTTAAATATATCTTTACTAGGCATGATTCCTCCAAGAAAGAAATATTTAGTCATCCAGTCAAAATTATTTTTTATTTCATATAAATAAGTTAACTCTTTGTTGCAAAAAATATGTATAAATAACCTTCCATCATCTTTTAATAAATCATTTAAGGAATTTAAAATTAATTTATAGTTTCTAAGATGTTCAAACATCTCTATTGAAATAATTCGGTCAAACTTATTATCAAGTTCTAAATTATTAACATCCATTTTGATTGCTTCTATATTATTGAGGCCTCTATTTTTAGCTTCATTTTGTATGTAATTAATTTGATCTATAGAGTTACTTACTGATGTTACTCTGGCGTTGGGATATCTTTTAGCAACATACAAAGAAAAACTACCCCATCCACATCCTAAATCTAATATGTTTTGACCGTCTTTGATATCAGCTCTTTTGATATATAAATCAAGCATTTTAATTTCTGCTGAATAAAGATCATCAACATCATCAAACAAAGAACAAGAATATTTTAAATTTGGACCTAAAACTTCTTTAAAAAAATTAGGAGGAACTTCATAATGTTGTTCGTTAGCATCGTTTGTTTTTTCTGCAACAGTACCACTAGAAAGTAAATCTATAATCTTGGATTTACTAGATTTTATACTTGAATCATTTAACCTTTTTTTTGAAATAAATTTTGCAGAAATCTTTACTAAACTATCTGGGATATAACCTATCTCAGCTAAAAATAAAAAGAATTTAGTCATAATCTGTATTAGTTTCTTTGCAAATTAATTCACTAGCTTTCCACTCCCAGATATTTGGAAATAAACCATGAATGATAAGTATAAAAGCAACTCTCCATGCATGAAAAAGATGCATGAAATAGCCCATGCCAATAGTATTTAAATGATTCATAATCTCCCCTCAATAAATCATATCAATACATTATATTGATATAAAAAATACTAACTCACAACCCTCATCCTATTTATAAAGAATGAATCTATGAAAATAAAATAAAATCAATAATAGGATGGAAAATTTTTAAGGCTTTCTTTTAGCTAATATTTTCTTCATTGTTGATACATTAGTCACATTCCGGTCATTATCAAGTGCTTCTGCAAGTGAACCATCACCTTCAGGGGAATATATGTTGAAAAGGACTAAGGCTCCTTCTGGCCCGCCTTGTTCCATATGTAAGTCACCAGGCTCTTTATGAGCAAAATCACCTACCTTTCTAACTCTTTTGCTAGTTTCTTTTCCAGTATCAGCATCAATATCTGTGACATGTAGTTCTCCTTGGAGAACTACTGAAGAAGTTTCAGCTGTATGATGATGGAAGTGACAAAAGCAATTTGGTTCCCATTTAACTAGTATTTCAAGCCGACCATCTTCCGTGGCAGATAAAATGGCATCAGAATAATTTATTGGATAACCAAATTCATTACCTTCATCATACTTTTTCCACTTCAGATTAGGGTTATCTAGTAAATTCATATATCAGTCCAACTCTGTAAATCATTAAATCATTTGTTAATATATAGTTTATGAATAATTGGGTCAATTGGGTTATTTTTGGTTGCTTAGCAATAGTTATATTCATGTACGTAGTTAAACTTGCTTATAGCTAATGAGCAAAGATTACGAAGAGTTTATGGAGAAGTCTATAGCTAAATCTGCTGATTTAGTTATTGAAGAAATGCAAGTATCAATAGATATAAGTATGTATCCTAATAAAGAAGATTTTATTCCTCCTATAAAAGGTTTTATAAAAAAAATTAATGCTTATAAAAATTTGAAGATAACAACCTTTCCTACCAGTACTGTGGTTCAGGGTGAATATGAATATGCTATGAATTCAGTAAAAGAAACAATTTCAGCTTGCCACAAAGAATTTAACAATGCTGTATACGTGATAAAAGTTATTCCTGATTATAAGGCTTTAGATTAATCAACTTATGTTATTTCAAAGTATTTATTTAATTAGTTCTGCTATAGCTCTTATGTATCTTGCTAGATTCGATCATTATGGTCTCTATATTCTTATCTCATTGTTTTGGATAACCGCTGTTTTTTATAAACCTTTTACATCTCTGGCCATTTGGACAATTATTATTTTTATGAGTGGGTTTGCTTTAATGAGAATTATTAACATGGTTATGAATGGAATACCAAGCTCCTACCACTTAATAATACTATTAGGAGAAATTATCATAACTCTTATTGGAATCTATTTAGTTAAATCTATATAGCTAAGATTTGTAAGCAATATAACCAAAACCTAGAACCCCAACTACGACACCAATAGCAATAATCATCAATATAATTTTTAAAGATCTTTTAAATAAATCAATAAAAGAAGACATAACTAATTAGATGATTTATTTTTATAAATAATTGTTAAAGCTAATAAAGTTGGCCAAGTCCCGAGCACAATTTCACCAATATATATTTGATTGTAAGCTGTACCATGAACATAGATAGCCATTAAATTAAATAAAGCAGCACCATAATAAACAATACCGGCAGAGAAGAACCAAGCAGGGTTTAAGGTAATAGCTCCAAAAATTGAAAATACAAAAGTTGCTACAAAAAATGAAGTAAAGTCTCTTAGCAAAGCATTCTGCGCTGAATCTGACAATTCATCTAAAACAAAACCAAAATCAGCTGCAGCTGAAGCAGGAGTAAAGATCCAATTAATAACTAAGCCTAAAAGAAAGTAAGCATAGAAAACACCAAAAAATCTTATAACAAAGGTATAAGACCTATCTGAAGAAATAAGATTATAAAAAAAGTAACCGCCAAAAAATCCAGCAACCCAATGTAGTATTTTTCCTATAAATGAGCGATTTCCACCTAATAATTGAGTTTGAAACAAGAGTTCAACCATTAAAATTAATGCCACTCCTATAGCTACTGCACCAGCCATAGCATATAGATTTCTGCCACCAAAATTCGTAAATTTTGATACTAAACCTGCTACAGTAAATGCTATTGAAAAAGCAATTGTAAATACAGCAAACAAAGCTATACCGAGTCTTTGAAAATCAAACAACAGCACTTCTAATGCAGACAATAAAGATATCGGCATATCTACTGAAGACAACCAAATGATATTTGATATTGAAGATATTGGTGTAACTAATAAAACTGTAAATAAAGCTGCAGATAAAACTGCGAATGGATATTTAGCTATTCTCATTGGTCTTTAGGTAATACTTTAATTAATTTACCACCAGGTCCATCTGTAAGTAGATAAATAACTCCAGCTGGTGATGATTCAATATTTCTTAATCGTTGATTTAAATCAGAAAACAAACTTTCTTGATAGTTTTTACCATCTTTAAAAATTACTTTTTTAACATCTTTTGATACTAAAGCTGTAACTAAAAATGAACCATTTAGCTCTGGATAAAGATTGTTCTGATACAAAATCATGTCTGACGGCGCTATTGATGGAGTCCAATACAATAAGGGTTGTTCCATGCCCTCCTTTTCGACAAAAGGACTTATAACAGCTCCAGAATAATCTATACCATAAGTGATTGCTGGCCAGCCATAATTTAAAGAAGATTTGATAAGGTTTATCTCATCGCCACCTTTTGGTCCATGTTCGTGCTCATATATATCTCCTTCACTTGTTACAAGAAGACCTTGCATATTTCTATGACCATAAGAATATATTTCTGGTAAAGCTCCCATAATATTAGTGAATGGGTTATTAGATGGGACTGATCCATCAGTATTTATTCTGATAATTTTTCCAAAATGGTTATCAAGGAATTGAGCCTTTTCTCTATGATCGAATCCATCACCACTATTCAGTAAAAGTGTACCATCAGGTAAAAAAGCAATTTTAGCTCCTATATGTACTGAAGTTCTTCTGGGTGCATCAGCTTTGAAAATAACCTTTGAATTTATCAATGAATTATCTTTTAGCTCTGCCGAAGATAAAAATAAAGTAGATTTATTATTTTCATCTTTTGCAGAATAACTTAAGTAAATCTTACGATTTGATTCAAATTTAGGATCGAGAACTACCTCTGATAAACCTCCCTGGCTTGCATAATGTACAAGTGGAGGATTAGATATATTAGTAATAGTTTTATCGATTAAATTAGCTATTTTTAAATTGCCAGGTAATTCTGTGTATAAAATAGTATTCTCATCTAAAAAGACAAAACTCCAGGCATCATCAAGATCGTCTAATACAGTTTCATATTTATATGCTGCATATAAGTTAGATAAAAAAAACAAAGATAGAAAAATTCTGAAGCTCATATTACCCCTTTAGTAAATTTAAAAACCTATTATTAGTCTTATCAAAATAACAGGAATTAAAAGTGATAAAACTAATAATATTAAAAATTTAGATTTAGTCATATATTCTTAATTTTACATACTTATAAGTAGTTTCGCACAGTAAATAATATAAAATAATTTTTATGGATTACTCAACTTATCTGATAGGGAACATAATATTTATTGCCTTGCTTTATTGGGTTGTAAAAAATAAGAATAATTGGTGATGAAAGAATTATTTTTGCTAAGATACGTTTAACATGGAAACTGTCTTTATTTATTCAATCGTTTGCTTATTTATTGGGGCTATTATGTGGTCTTTTGAGGGAAGTAAATTTACAGATCATGGTAATAATATGAGCATGCTTTTATTTTTTAAGTTCAGTAAATGGTTTTTTGTTTTATTAGCTTTTGCTATACCAATAGTTATTTAATTTATGAAATTTAAAGTATTACTTGTTTTATTATTAGGGTTAGGCTTTGATCTTTCAGCTGATTTTGATAATAAATGTTCTATTTTATTAACTAAGAGGCTTCAATCTTCAGAAGATGCATACAAAGATGCTGTGAGTAAAATTCAACAATGTGAGAAATACGATATTCTTTCAGTAACCAGTTTCCTTGAGGAGCCAATAAGTAAAGTTTATATAACTGACATAATTCAAACCTTCTGTATGTTTGATCATCAAATAGTTACTTTGCTAGACACCAACACAAGCAATCTAAGCTGCGTTCATAGAGGCCAACCAAGAACCGAAAGGAAGTTTAATTAATTTTAATAGAGTTTGTTTCTTAAAATTAACAAAGCTTTACAAAAACGTAATTAAAAAGACAAAGAGTTTTAATCTAATATGTGATGAAAGTACTCCTCAATCGCACATTGAAACTTTCACTGATAGCAGGTTTTCCTAAGCCTGCTATCAAACTTTTATATATATAAATTACAACCCATAAGAACCATAACAATAATTGATGGTAACCATATCAGAGGTCTTATCATTTTATATTGATATAGGTTTAATATTGCACCTAGTAAATAAGCTACTCTTAAAACTAACCAGGATTGGGCGAGCATAAGATTATCTACATCCAACACTACTGATAGAATAGCCAAAGCTAAAAAAATTGGCATTGATTCAGTAAGGTTATTTAATGATGCATTAATTCTTTGTGAAGTTGGAGTGATGTTTGAAGTATCACCTTTTGTGTATGTCCATTGTACAAATGGTACTTTGTGTAAAGAAAAAGACATCTTTAAAAATAAATTTAAAATATAAAAAAAGATTGCGCAAATTATTAAATTAGTCATATAAGCTCCCTATTAGATACCAATAATAGTAATACTTTTTTTTATAGAATTAAATATATTAAGAATTAATTAATCTAATATCTTCTTGCAGTAATAAATTATTATCAATTGTTTCAAGCAATGGTTTTAGATGAGAGGCATAAGGTTTCCATCGACCCATGCCTTTTTTATTAATTGGTTGTCGAACTTGTTCAGAGCTTGCTGTTCTTACTGATCTTTTTGTTTCATGGAATGAAACACAAGCATCTTCAAAAGGAATATCTATAAATTTAAGAATACGTTTAACTTGGCCTTCTAAATCATTAATAACATCTTCATTGTTAACTCTTAAAATCTTGCCAGGTAAAACATTATCCCAATGATTCATAAGTTTTACATAGCTATTGTAATAACTTCCAGCTTCTTTTAACCCATATGAAAACTCTTGCCCTTGAGCAAATAACTGTTTAAACATACTAAAACAACAATCAAGAGGATAACGTCTTGCATCAATTATTTTTGCATTAGGCATAATTAAATGAATTAAACCTATATGCCTAAAATTATTGGGCATTTTATCGGTAAACATTGGTGCTCCATCCCTATGCATCATAGTTTCATCTATAAAGGATTTACCCATTTGATATCGTTGATCAGAAGTAAAATCAGACATAATTTTTGGGTATTTACCTGATTTACCGTAAATATCGTCACCTCTTAAGCTTTGAGCTAACGAAAGAATATTTGGTAGCTCAAGGGTTCCATCTATCATTGAGTGGGATGCTAAAATCTGTTCTATTAATGTTGAGCCGGCTCTAGGTAAGCCAAGAATAAATATAGGGTCTTTGGTGTCAAAACCACCCTCACCTAAAGCTTTAAAGAATTCTTTATCACATACATCTATTTGAGCCTGAAGTTCATTATCCATTCTTTCAATAGAGTATTTACTTTGATCTCTTTTAATCTCATTACCTTTATTAAGGTGATAGAAAGCTTCGTTAAACTCTCCTTTTGATTCAAGAGCTTGGGATAGTGCGAAATGAAAATAAACTTTCTCTTTTAATGATAAATCTATTCGATTTAGCTGATAATCTATTTTTTCTATCTCATCATCGGTAAATGAATAGGTCTTTAAATTTGATAAAGAGAAAAAAGCTTCACCATGATCTGGTTTAATTTTATAAGCCCCCTTGTAACTTTCGATAGCTTCATCAGTTTTTCCAAGAGTTTTTTGTGCATGACCTCTTGAAGTTAAAGAGCTAAAGTTAAATGGATTTTTTTGGAGTAAATCATTAAATAAATCTACTGCTTTCTCATGTTCTCCATTTTGCATAAGCTCACTTCCTCTTTGAGCTTGATAGGCAATATTGTTAGGAAATTGATCACATAAAATATTTACTTGTTCCATGGTTTCAGCAAATTTCTGTTTTTTTCTTAAAACCATTGCATATTTCATTCTTAATTCACCATCGTTTGGTTTAAATTCAACGGCTTTTTTAAGTAAAGTTTCTGCATCATCAAAATAACCAAGCCTATTAGCAATCTCAGCTAATTGGGACATTGCATATGTATGTGTTGGATTTTTTTTAAGGAATTCTCTACATCTTTTTTCAGCTATACCCAATCTACCTTCATTCATTATTTGATCTATATATAACAATGTTGGTGGCAAAGATTTAAACTTATTAATTTGTTCTAAGGCATGGCTAGATGCTGCTTTATTATTTTGTTTAACAAAATATTCATTCAAAGAATGCCATGAAGCAATAAGAGCGGGATTTAATTCACATGCCTGTCTGTAACTAGAAATAGCTTTTTCGTCATTATTCATGCTCTTATTAAGGTGACCTAGCTCTTGATATGCTCTAGCCATATCAGGTGCTATTACTAAGAGTCTCTCTAAATAATTATTAGCATCATCAAATTTTTTTAAGTATCTACATGAAACTGCTGATAAATATAAAGCATCTATATTATCAGGATGATCAGAAAGACTAATTTCTAGAAGACGTAAAGCATCAACAAAACGATTCTCTTTAACGGCTTGGGTGGCCTCTTGAATATCTACAACAAGAGATGAGTCGTTTGAATTGTAGTTTTTTTTAGTCATCTATTATTAAGCAATTTTAATTATTATAAATAAAAAAGGGAGTCGAAACTCCCTTTTAGTTTATTAGATATTAGAGATTAAAAACTTCTCTTATATCTTAGACCTAATGTTCTAGGTTTAATTACAGATATTCTCTGTCTATCAAAGACAAAGGTATTGCTGACTTCAGCTCTTTGATCTGTAACATTATCAACATAAAGCTCTGCTGACCAATCATCATTACTCATTCCATATCTGAAATTAATAAAATGATGGCTGCTTTGAACAGCTTTATTTGGCTCCATAATATCAGAGAAGCTTTTCTCAGATCTAGCAGCTTGAATTTGTAAATGCCCAGTATTACCTGAAGACATTCCCCACTCTTTTCTTACAGCCAAGTTTGCTTGAAAACCTGGTGCAAAAGCTAGATCAGCTCCAACAACAACGTCGGCTGTAGGAACTAAGCTCTTAGTGATTTCTGTATCTAAAGATGAGAAAGCACCTGATACTACTAATCCATTTCTATTAGTGTAATAAATAAAGTCTCCTTCAACACCTCTAATTTCAGCATCAGCTGCATTATCAGAGAAGAATAAGTTAACGATACTTGGATCGAAAACAGTACTTTGTAAACCACTAACATCAACCATAAAGGCACTACCATTAAATCTTAGTTGTCCATCTTTTAAGACGGTTTTCCAACCAAATTCATAGTTTGTGACTTCATCGGTATCAACTTCAGCTTTAACACTGTATGTTCCATCTGGATTTGTAGCTCCAACCGGACGGTTAAGTAAACCAGGTCTAAAGCCTTCAGACCATGTTACGTAATACATAACATCTTCACTTGGATTCCAAGATAAAGTAGCTTTACCAATTACACCGTCTGTTTCTGCTTTATCAGGATAACCGTTAGGGTTTCCAGGAGCATATTGAGTTGATAAGTTTGCACCACAACATGTAGATTCAGTAGCAGCATTGAAGTTATAGAATGATGAGTTAGCACTACCCTCTAAATCAACAGCTATATCATACCAACGAGCACCTACTGTTAACTCCATAGTATCTGAAAGATCAACATTAACCTCACCGAAGAAACCTTTTTGTTCATCGGTACGTTTAATATCATTCCAGAAGATTATTGGAGCTGTAAAAGGACCTGGCACAGAATACCAACCAGCACCACTATTACCACCAGTAGTACCTGCTGGAGGATTTGTATGTGGATAGTTTGGTGCCCAACCTGTTACACCAGACCAACCTATATTTTTAGTTGAACCTGGATATGTAAAGAAATTAAGTTCTGTAAGCTCTAGATCACTAAAGAAAGCACCTGCTGTAACTGTCATAGTTTCACTAATAGGTGCGTTTACTCTAAATTCATGAGTTGTTACTTCAGTATTTGTTAATGAATCAACATATAAGTTAGGAGCCTGACAAGTACCTGCAGGACCTGCAGCACCAGGATATGTTACTGAACCATCACAAATATAGTATGGAAGATACTGACCAACAAATAAGTAATCAGTATAGTCAACTATCTGATCAGTTGCTCTATCTGTATATGCACCAGCGTATACCACTTCAAGGTCACCAAAGGAACCTTCAAGAGTAACACTCATGTTGTCATATTCATCATTAATAGTATCTTCTGAGTATCTTTGTATCTCTAAGTCATCTAATGTTGGATCAACAAAAAATACACCATCAGCATCAATTGTTTGTTGAGCGATGGTTACATTTGCATCCCAGTTATCATTGATTTCATGAGCAATGGTAGCTCTAAAACCTTCATAAGTTACAGGGTTTGCATTGTCTTTTTCAATTGCATTAGCATTAATAAGATTTACGTTACTTAAGTTTGCTCCAGCTTGGAAACCGCCTCTTGAAGGTCCAACTGGTAAACCGTTTTGTCTGACTGTTCCAGCACGTCTAAATCTAGCAGATTCAGAAGCATTAAGTGTTCCAGCAACTTGATCTATATAACCACCTCTTTTATCAGAGTAAGCTACAAATCTTAAAGCTGAAGATGAACCTAAAGGTACATTTGAAACAAATTCAAATTTTCCTCCATTATCACCACCAGATGTAAATCTTGATTCAAGCTCAAGACTACTTGATTGCTCGCCAATTACTGGTTTGTTAGTAATCATTCTAACAACACCTGCTTGTGAACTAGCACCAAATAGTGTTCCTTGTGGTCCAGCAAGTACCTCAATACGTGCTATATCAGCTGCATAGACATCTAAGTTTCTTCCTGGCTGAGCTAAAGGTTGCTCATCAAGATAAAATGAAACATTAGGTGTTAAACCAGCAACACCAGCAGTGGTTAAGTTAGGTGTTGTCGAAGCAAGGCCTCGAATGTAAATAGTACTTTGGCCTGGGCCAGATCCACCTGCAGTTACACCAGGTAATTGCAATAGGTAATCTTCAAATACATTTATACCTCTCTCTTCTAAAGTCTCTTCTCTTAGCGCGGAAACAGAAACTGGTACATCTTGAAGACTTTCAGCTTTTTTCCTTGCGGTAACAACAATCTCTTCGACTGTTGCCTGACTTTGACCTGCTACCAAACCACTGAAAGCAGCAGTATTAATGAGAGCAAGCGCAGATAAGGAAGGTAGTAGTTTATTGTGTATCTTTTTTTGATTATTCAACATAATAAAATTCCTTTTCAAAAGT
>Ga0255772_10005587_pt1 | contig 11626 bp, 8 predicted proteins | sample 071ome_34_FD_179970 | JGI IMG/M metagenome (GOLD analysis project Ga0255772, IMG submission 179970) | Coastal salt marsh microbial communities from the Groves Creek Marsh, Skidaway Island, Georgia - 071411BT metaG (version 2) | ecosystem: Environmental > Aquatic > Marine > Intertidal zone > Salt... | reverse complement strand
GGGTGTGTGTGGGTGTGGGTGTGTGTGTACGAGTAAAGCGCGTGTCGTGCTTAAATGTAGTGACGTCTTTTTGCAAAAAAAAGGGTGCCTTTGCAAAAGATATTTTTGGCGATTTGGCCAGACTCGTAAGAAAAGGAAAAGAGAGACAGAGAGAGAGAGAGGACGGATGCGACGCTCAATCGCATTACACATTAATTCTAGATAAACAAAAACGCGCCCATCAAAAAACATCATCATTGCTTCCTCGTGAACGCATTCGGACTGAACTTGAAGCACCCGTCTTCGCTCGGCCAGGAGGTCATCTGTTCGGTTTTAGCCACGGTGACGTTGGGACCGCGTATGCCTTTCCAACTCTTTTCGCTGGCGAGCGCGACGCCGACGACGACGGAATCGGAAAACGTCGGCGAGCTGTGACCGTCGAAGACCAAGGCGTGAGATTGGCCGCCGTCGATTAGAGATTTGACGCAGGTGACGGAGGAGGAGTCCCAGGCCCAGATGCCGCCGACGTTGTTGGTGACTTGGGAGGAGGAGAGAAGGCAACGGGCGTTGTTGGAGCAGTCGACGCCTGGGCCTTTGCATTCGCGGAGGATGGTGTTGGAGAGGATGGTGCATTCAGCGTTTTGAGTGACGACGACGGCTTCTTCTTTCGTGTTTTCGACGACACAATTGCGGAGAGTGCAGGTGGCGTTATCGGTAACGTAAACACCGGCGCGATCGCCGCCGTGGATTTTGCAATCGATGAAGGTGGCATCGGCGTCTCGGGAGAGGCGCGCGCAGTTATTTTTACCCGTGATGTTGCAGTTTCGAAAGGTGGCTTTGGCTTTGTCGGACACGACGACGCCATCGCAACCAGTGCAAGTAAACGAGCAACCTTCCATTAACGTTTCGAACTGATTTGTATTGAGGATGTTGCCGCGTTCCATTTGTGCTACGCGGACGGATTCCGCGAAACCGGAGAAATCAAAATCAACGTTGGAAACGACGGAGGTTCGAGTGATGCGAAAGGTTGGACTGTTGGCACGCATGTCGATAGTGGCTTCTTTGAGCTCACCTTCACCTTTGATCCAGACGCGTTTCGTCACGCAGACGGTTTCTCCGCACCCGTTGTGTATACCCCGCAGGAGAAGTATTTTATCGCCGTCCTCGGCCAATTCAACCGCTTCGCGTATCGAGCGCGCGTGGAGGGCGGTATTTTTATTTGTTTCGGCCTTTCTTCGCGCTTCAGCCATGTATCCGTCTTCTTTGCCGTACCTCTCGGTGTTTATGGGATTTTTATGCTCGTCGGTGACATCGAACTCGGCGTTTGTTGGAGCTTCCTTGCCTAGCCACGCCTCTTCGCCGGCGGATCGAACGTAAATGAGGCGACCGTCAAAGCCTGCGGGAGAGCCATTCTTTGCAGCTTTAATGGCAACAACGTCCAAAAAATCCTTAAATGGTTGAGTAGAGGAACCTTTTTCGCAACTTGCAAGCTTTTCTCCCACTCTCAACGATGCGACGGCAAAAGACCACGCCGAGAGTGCGGCGTACGCCTCGCCGCAGCGAAAGCGGGCTTTCGACCAATCGGGCGCAATCGTCGTCGCGTTGATGGCATCTTCCAAAGCCCCGAATAAATCTTCCCCGTCTTTTAACTTTGCTTTTGAACGATTACACAGAGTCACAACCGCAATCAATTCTTCCTCCGATAACCCTGCGTTAGTATCGCTCTTTTCGTTTTCGTCGCTGCGTTCTTCTTCTTCTTCTTCTTTTCTCTTCCTCCTCAAATCCGCTTCGCACTGACTCAACGCCTCGTCGTACATAGCTACCGCCATCTTTAAATCACTCGCTCGCATCAAATCGTTCGCTTTTTCTCTCACCGCATTCGCCGGATGTTCTGACTTTAACTCTTTCAACAAAACGTCCGGCGTAACTCTTTTCCTCTTTTCAAACACATCCACCAACTGATTGGACGCATTCTCGGCGTCGATATCTTCCTGCGACACAATCTCCGACTCATCTCTCGGCTTCTGTCTCGCCACTTCCAGAGCCGCTTCCGGCAGCGCTTTCTCCATATCCAGAAGCGAAGCGTCTGTCTCGTCCAGTTTTGCCTCCTTCCTCACCTTCTCCGCGTACTTTTCTCCCTCCATGTCATTTGAGTTCTTCGTTTTCCCCGTCTTTTTCTTCTCCAAGCGTTTCAACTGTTCGCGCGCTTTCAGCGTCTCTTTGATCGCGTCGAGCTTTTTTTGCACGTCCGGGCCGGAACCTGTTTGCGTCCATCTTTGTTTCAGTTTGTCCGCGAGTTTTGACGTCGACGACCCGATCGCGGCGACCATGTTTATTATTATTATTATTATTATTCGAAAAGAGTAATAACGAGTAACGCCTTTTTTTAACCTTTTCTTCCCCGAGAGAGTCTTTTCACGTTCCAAGAGAAAAAATACACGCAAAAAAAAATTCTCGACCACCGAAAAGCTTCACTCGCGGCGCGCGCGTTTTAGGCGCTCGCAATCATCATCGCGAGGGTCCGAAAAATGAAGAGATTGTTCGACGCGGTGAGACGAGGGATCTTCTTCTTTTCGTCGAAGAAGAAGCGCCCCGGTGGTCGCGGATTGGGCGAGGCGACGGTGAAAAAGCGAGCGGACGAGTTCGAGAACGTCGAGGAGATGCGAGATCTGGAAGCGCCTCCAGAGAACTCCCAGCGAGTTCTTCGACGCGTTCCCTCGGAAATAATCGAACTTGGAACAGACGACGACAAAGGAGAAGAGGGAGAAGAAGAAGAAGAAACTGACGAGGAAGTGGAGTTTCGAGCAGTTCGTACGAGGAAAGCGAGAAGAAGAGATTATTCCTCGGATTCTTCAAATCTCGATTGGGTGGAACAGCACGACAGAAAGCACTCGAAGGTGACGAGTTTTGATATTGGCACGCCCGAGAAAAAAAGCGAGCAACAATCGACGAGGCATTCAGAAAGAATTAAGGTTCAAGGTCAGAAGAAGCGAGGGCAAAAGAGAAGCTTTCAAATGAGGATGACGAAGAAGAAAAACGAGTTAGAGGATTCGAGCACAGACGAGGAAATGTTGAGCTATGCGACAGAGTCCGAGGAGAGCTCAGAAAGCGAAACCGGTATAAACGCGAGAGATAATAAAGGCAAAGTTTTTGATGAACTTCTGATCGACGACATTGATGTGGCACGTCTGTTCTATCAGGAGTATTTCAAGGTTATCGATGATAAGTTGAGCAGTATTGATCGAAAGAAAAAAGTAATTCGAAATCTACTACGAAGCCTTGCGACGTTCAAGATAGATCCAGAGAACGTCGTTGGATTTCTTCTCGATTGTTATCAGGAGCTTAAATACTATCCGAATACTCGTGCAATATCGGATGTACTGCAGCGCGCTTTTCTAGCAGGAAATGTTGCAGTCGTAGAGAGAATCAAACTGTTCTGTGGCACAGGACGTTGGTCGCCGGGAGAAGGATTTGAGTGGCCTCGAGATCCAGAAACCCACAGGACGTTTGTGCACGAGGCCGTCGCAAATAAAAAGGGCAACGTAGACGTCGTCCGACTCGCGCTGGAAACGGAAACGAACCGGGATATTAAATTCGCGAAAGATGTATACGGTGAGTCGGCGTTGGTGCTCTGTGCATACGATGAAAGTGATCGTGTGGACATCGTTCGAGCGCTCATCGAAGGTGCAGAGTATTCTGCTTCCGATATTTTGGAGGACAGAGATACGGAGGGTTTGAATGCGATTTTTGCCGCCGCATCTTCCGGAGCGTTGAATATTCTCAAATATCTCATCGGCTTTGTCGAGAAGCATTCGAACGAAAACGACGTAATTCTTTCGAAAACAGAGAAGGGAAAAACATTGGCCCACTTTGCCGCGGATAGGATGCGAAAAGAAGTTCTCGAATGGCTCTACGAAAAACAACCTCAACTTCAGCAAACTAAAGACTTGAACGGCGTGAAACCTATGGTCTTTGAAACGCATTGCCCGATATGCTTCGAAGAACGTGTTTCTGAAATCAAGAGCATGGCAAAAGAAAAGGAGCGAGTATCAATTAACTTGTCTTGTGGTCACGGGTACTGCCTTCGATGCATATTGAAACCGATGACATTCAATCAAAATAGGTGCTATTGCTGTTACAAGAAGTTGAATGAGAACGAGAAACGCCAAATACACATGTTAAGAAAAAACCACGGAGATTTATCGGGCGGTGGGCGGCTCGATGAGGGCACGCGGCGGGAATTAGACAAGGCACTCGATGCGATGCCGGGTTGGAAACATCGCATTCCCAAGTACAGATCAAATGTCAATCCAGCTTCGAGAGACACTTCCGCTTTGCGCACTGGAGGTTGGAATGGAACAATTTACTAAGTTACTCTACTTTGTACATACAAGCAAAAGAATAAGCATCTGAACTACCACCGCGAGGATATATTATATCGCGCGCTAAACAATACGTCATCAACGTATTTTCGTTTTTAGCGCGTTCACGTCTCATATCGCTCCCAGTGTGTTTTTCCATTCGCAAGATATTTTTTGCGCGTGTTTACTTCCTTACGCCGCGAGAGCTTTTTTCAAATCAGATTCGAGCCCTTGGTCCAGCGGATCTCTCGGTGAGTAGCGTTTGATGACTTTCCCATCACGACCGACCAAAAACTTCGTGTAATTCCAAGGTATGTCTTCCCCTCCCGTTTGCGCTTTCAGATATTTATACAATGGATCGGCGGGACCTTTCGCGATGGGATCGTCGATTAACGGCGCCATTAAGGCCGCATCCGGATCGTCCTTAAACTCCTCCCATTGCACGGGATCGACCACTTTACACGCTGTCCCTCTGTTTTTAACAGCTACTTCATCCATCACTTGGAATCCATCGCTTTCGATCTTAAACTTCTCTATCGCTCTCTTTCTTTCTCCAGCCGAACCGAGCGGTCCCTGACATCCAAACTGATTCACAGGAAAGCCTATAATCTCGAACCCGTCTTTGTTATATTTCTCGAACATCTGCCTCAATGCAGGGTAATTCGAGTTGGCGAGCGGTCACTCGCTCGCCACGTTCACGATGACCGTCACTTTGCCTTTATATTTCGACAGCGGCAACGGTTTGCCGTATTGCGAAACCGTGAAGTCGTACACGTTATCTGGCTCACCGGCGTAGACAAAGTCAGAGGGAACGAGAGCAGCAAAGAGCGACGCGGCGAGTAAACCGCGTCTGCGATTGAACGCGTTTTCATCTTCGCACTCTCCGCGCGTCTCTGCTCGAACGTCGGAAGAAGAAGAAGAAGAAGAGTTCGTTATTACCGCAGAACCGGGAGGCAAAGAACTTGAAAAAATTTCCAAAGTTCCATTTCCTCTCCTTCTTCTCCTCTCCGCGCGATGAGAAATCGTCGAACTCGCGACGAAGTGAGACGATACCGACGCGGACATTCCTTTTTTTTACGTCGCTCTCTCACTCGATATCTCTCTGAACGCTCTTTTCGTCTCTCCTTTTGTGTGTGTGTCTTGGCGTTTTTCTGCGAAGAAAACCCAGCGTGATGTGACTTTTTTTTTACGGGCACCCTAAACTCGATTGGAGTCGACTGACGCTTGGAAGTTAACTTGTCGAATATCTTTTTTTTTCCTGCATTCTCTCTCTCTCCCCTTCTCTCGTCGAAAACGCCGCGCGGAGGACACGCACGCGAAGCTTGAATATCATCGCTCGCGCTTGAATTACATCGTTTGAATTCATTTGAACGCGTATTTACGGCTCGACGCGAAGAAGAAGAGGAAGAGAGGCGCGAATAGGCGCGCGAATTTATATTTCAAAAGAGAAGCACGCGCGTATCAAACTAGATAATCATCCACTTGTTCATTTTTCTTTGAAAGTGGGAATTTTGCCGCGCGTAATATCTACCGTTTGTGCGTCGTAGAGAGCCGGAAACGTCCGAAAGACGCACGCGTTCGTCGCGGAAGAATATTCTAGCCGCAAAAAAGAATTTAGGTGAGGATTTGTGCGTTCGCGACTGCGCTCTTGAGCATCGAACAAGAAACAAATTTCGGTTAGAAAAAGAAAGAGTCGTGGGGGGGGGAGAAATTTGTAACTGAAATTTGGAGGAAGATGCCGCTCCGAACGCTTCTTCAAGGCACGACGGGAGATAAGAGCGACGATAACACGTACGCGGACGTGTGCGACGAATTATTAGCGTCTGGTGCGTTGTCCCCGGTAGACGACGATATTTTGTTGGAAGACCCGCTGGAGAGAGGCCGGTCTCGAGATGAGCTCGCGGAGTTCATTGAGGCGGAGCTTTACAACAACAACAGACAGAACGACAACGCGAACTCAAATAACGCGCTCAAAAGAAGCACGGAGACGCGCACAAGCAACGACGGGGGTAGTATCTCTGCGGGGACACATCCGTCGACGTCGAAACGGTCAAATAACAGCAACAATGACTCGGGTGACCAACAACGTCAAAGGCGCGACTCGGACGACTCCTCGCAAAGGTCGCACAGCAATCGAAGCAACGCCGGGTCGACGAAAGAGGAAAATACGAATAATAACACTAGCAGCAAAACCACAACTGGCACTCAACATCAAAAGAAAGGAGGACACAGAAAGACACATTCATTTGCGTTATTGGAGGACTTGAGTCATCAGCAGCCGAACTATTACACGCTCGGGCCGATTTTGGACGATTCAGCTATGCGATACGTGGAGATGAATCCGAGTTATTCAAAGTTTGACGACTTGGAGTACGCACCGGTGAATCCATCGTTAATGGTCGGCGAGTTCAACAATATGGGTAGAAATGCGTATAATCGCGAACAACAAACGCAACAAGGAGGAGCGAGGAATACGCAGGTGGACATTTTGAAGCAACAACAGTACAACAACGTGAATACGAACACGAGTCCGACGGACAACTTTGGTGGTCCGCATCAGCAGCAACAACAAAGATTACCACCGCAAGCACCGCAATCTGGAGTAGTGTATCAACAACAGCATCATCATCATCATCAGCAGCAGCAACAACAACAAGCTGGTATGGTGCAGCAAGAGTTTACATCGGTCCATCGCACAGGCGTGGCTGGTCCGCCACCTGGCAACATTTCGTGGTCGCACATGCCTCCGCAACCCGGTCACCCTAACTATCAACACATGCAGCAACCGCCACCTCATCAACAACAGTACCAAATGCAACAAGGCAGTTTACAGCCGCAACAACAGCAGCCTGGCATACCGCCGACGCAAGCGCAAATGACGCGCTTGGATCGATTAAGGCGATGGAAAGAGAAGCGCAAAAATCGCGTGTTTACGAAATCCATCCGGTACATGTCGAGAAAAGTGTGCGCAGATAATCGTCCAAGAATTAAAGGCAAGTTCGTGAAAGTATCTTCTCTGTCGAGTTTAACGGATATCGCCGAAAAAAAAGATGACGAAGAGAAAGAGAAGGAAAAAGAGGAAGAAGGCAAAAATAGCAAGCCGGACGATGGAAAAGGAGAACCGAGGGAGAAGGCGAAATCGGAAGAGGCTGACGATTTGATTCGCGACTTGCGAGAGAAAGCTATCGAAGCCGGACTCGGCGCGGGCAAACCTTTATCTGGGTTGCGCAGAAACAATGCACACGCGTCGGCGCCAAACTTGGCGTCGCTCGGCGATATGAGTTAGTCTTGCATAAACGAAGAGACATTGGCGTGTATCAAAATTCAAGAAAAGCAAGAGCGTGTATTATTTTCAAGATGTACCAAGAGGAAAACAAAAACATATAAACGTAGTCAAGTAACAATTTAGAAAGCAGCGACATAAATACTACCAATAAGTAAGTGTAATATATATACAAGTAAAAGCATGGTAAAAATAATGATATGAGAGCTACATGATATACTTACTATACGCGTGACTTCTAATGCTCGTTTTATACCTTGGTCGGATCGTTCAAATCCTCCTTGGTTAAAAAGTCATCGATACGTTTCAACACCGGCCTGAACTTCTCCACCAGCTCTTTACCGTCTGATCTTAACACGTCCTCACCGCCTAAACTATCCACAAACCCTTTCCTCGCCGGGGGAAACTGTAACACCACGGAAAACGCGGACGACGACACCCACCCGTGAAACGGCTTCAACTTCTCCGCGTACGCGACCGAAGCCGCTTCCTTCGTTTCCGTCTGCTGGTTTTCCGCGAGTTTCGAGACGAGGACGATGACAAACTCTAAAAACCGCTTGAGCCAAAGGAGACCTTTGGAGCAGCTCGTGTTCGCTGCGTGCGCGTTCGCTTTCTTCTCGTCCAGGAGGATATCGAACAACTGTTTTTTTTTGTTGTTTGTAAAAGAGAGCGAAAGGGGTCAGTCTAAAATACCTTCCGAGAAAAAGGCATTCAATGCGTAAACGCGAAACGAACGAAACGCGCCGTTTGGCCATAAAAGACGAGAAATAAACAAATCCACTTCCAAACCGAAACCACTCACGTTTTCGTATTCCTCTTCCTTCTTCGCCAAGCGCTCCACGTTCCCGCTGACGTCCGATTTTGCCGGCTTAAACGCCACCCCTAACGCGTCCAACACCGGGAGAAACAAGCGACAGGATTGTAAAAATGCTTTCGTTTGTATCCCCGATTGTTCTTCTTCTTCTTTGCCCTCGAACTGGAGCAACGAATCCACGATTGGTTTGATGAGATTCTTCTTCGACATGCTTTTTTTTGTTCTTTCTCTCCGCGTTGTATCAGTGATGATGTTTTCTCTCTATATGTGCAATTCGCGCGATGGTGTTGTGTGGAGACTCGTATTCCAATTTATCCAAAAGACATCCACACTTTTTCCCACCAAATGCGAGCGTTCGCGAGACAAAACCTGGACGCCACGACGTCCGCGTCCACCTCGACGTCGTCGTCCTCCTCGATTCTTCGAAGACGCCAACCGACCCGTCGCGCTTCCTCCTTCCACCGCGCTTTGCCAGCTCGAAAAGCTTTTCGAACGCGCGTGCGAGCTTCTTCTTCCGCTTCTTCTGGCAACGATGACGTTTCCCGAGAGGACGCCGGACCAGACGCGTTCTCTGGGTCTATTTTACAAGACGTTCGCAAAGGGCAGGAAGGATTTACGACGGAAATGCGGATTAAGAATAGCGGAGGTAACGACGGTGGTGCGATGGATTCGGCGAGCAAGCAGGTTCCGAAACTCGGGGATATCGTGGAAATCACCTTCAGTTTACGGACGAGCGAAGGGCAGATTTTACAAGACGAAGACGAGGCGGATCCGGTGACGTTTGAAGTTGGCGCCGCGGACGTGGTCGGGAACCCACTGTTTAAAGCGTTCGATAAAGCGGTGAGAAATATGACCATAAACGAGACGAGGGAGATTGAAGCGTCTGGTGGGGAGTACGATCCGAACTTGTTATTTCGCGTGCCGATAGAGCATCCGGAAATCGAACGGTTGAGAGAAGTGTGGGCGGAGAAAGGTGGTTTACAAGAAGGGGGGACCGTAACATTGATGAATGGAAATCCAGCAGTGATCAGGTCCATGACGGACGAGGTGGTGATGTTAGACGCGAACCACCCGTTTGCTGGGAGCGATATTTTGTTCGATTTGACGCTGAGAGATATTCGCGCGAACGAATGAAGAGAAAATTTTGAAGCTGCGTGCGCATTCAATTTGAAGTGTTTGTATTGAAAGACATATTATTAACATATTTCTATCATTCTACGTGGTATCTATCTATCTACATTATTGACCGTACACGCAAACTTTACCTCGTAAACCAGTGGCCATCATTAATCGACGGATGTAATGTTCGACGGAGATGATGTGCTCGTCCTTCACAACCGCTGATTTCTTGAAGTACTTACCGCCACCTCCGGAGAAACCGTAAATGTCCACTCTCGTACACGCGCCGGATTCCATCAACGAAATCATTCGAGCCAAACCACCGGTTGGTGTCCCTTTGGTGATCTTCTTATCCTTCTTATAAATCTTGTAGATTTCCGTGATGGCCTTGCGCCAGGACGGCAACGCCGTGCTGTAACCGACGATTCTCGCGCCGTCTTTGCGCACAAAGTTCTTGGGGATAATTTTCGGAATCATGTAGTACTTGGACGGTTTTTGGTTACCACCGATGGCGCCGACGTACGAATCTTTCTGCCATAACCCGTCGGTCTTATACCCGATATCTTTCTCGAACCCTTTCATTTTTGAATTGAATCGAACGACGAAATCGTGCGCGTCGATTTGCGTGCCCCATCCTTTCTTCAACATGTTATCAGCCGAACCAATCAACGCGCAGGTACCGAGTTGTCCTTTCCCAAAATCTGGCAAGTCTTCTAAAATATCCGTGACCGTGGTTTCTGCGGACATGTATTTACGAATCCATTGTTTCCCATTCCCAGGGGAAACCGCGTCAACGCACGTCTTGTCCATGAACCAACACTCGCGCTCGTCCGTGAGTTGCTCGGCAATCTTTGCGGCAGCAGCAACGCTCGGGGCACCTTTCGTGATCTTTCCATTCGTCGGGAACGCTTTTTCTCCATTCACCGCTTCGTAACAAAATTTCGGCGGCGTGAGATCGGCGGCGAGTTTCTTAAACCTGTCCGTTTTAAGGAACGCTTTGCGCTCTTCCATCGAATTGAAAACAGGTGGGTCCTCGCTGTCGTCGTCGTCGTTGTTCTCCTCTTTCTCCTTCTCGCCACCACCAGTGCTACTCCCACCATCTGTCTCTACCTTTCCGTCGTCCGAAGCATCGTCGTCGTTGCCGTCGCCACTTTCTTCCGATTCAATCTCTTCGCTCTTCTTCTTTCCAAAGTGCCCGAACAAATTGTTCGCCATCCATCCGCCTCCAGAGCTGCTACTACTGCTAGAACTAGAACTACTCCCGGCTGGAGGACTCGGTGGTGGATGTGCCTTCTTCCACGCTATATCGTGCGCTTCAATCGCCGCCATCACTTCCTCGCCGCTCATCATTTTCCCTCCATCGCCTCCGGATCTCTCTTCCATCTCTTCCTCTTCTCTCGCGTTTTCCTCTCTCGCGCGTTCCATCCTCGCTTCCTCCTCCTCCTTCTCCTTTTGTTCCCGTAACTTTTTATTCTTCACGTGATCCTCTCTCTTCCTCTCCAACCACTCGCTCAATCCCGGAAGATGCATCGGTTCGTCCGTCCCTCTCGATTTTTGCAGCTCTCGATCGATCACCTCCGTCGCCTCTTGAAATAAATGCACCAAAGTCTCCGCCGACATCTTCTCGAACTGCGCGATTTGAGCCTCAGAGTATCCCATCTTTTCCAACTTTTCCCGATACTTTGTCTCAAATCTCCCAACCGGCGAGTGATCGTGCGTCGGATCTAAATACTCGTGCTTGAACTGTTCCATGGACCGTAACTGTCCGGACGCTTTCTTCGTGTTCACGTGGTGCTTCGCGCTCGACTCGGAGAATATCCCGCCGCCGAGAGAGTCTGCTTTGTACAGAGACACCGTGGCGAACATCGCCAGGAAAGAGACGAGCGCGATCGCTCGAAACATCATCTTGTTTTCGTTGCTCGTCGAAGAGGAAGAAGAACCGTTGTTGTTGTTGTTGTTGTTCGACGAGAAGGAAAAAACACCACCCATCGTGGTTTTATTCTTCTTCTTCTTCTTTTCGATCGCTCGTCGTTTCTGCGCGAACGATGTGCGCGTGTATTTATCTGGCTT
>Ga0255772_10005578_pt1 | contig 11636 bp, 18 predicted proteins | sample 071ome_34_FD_179970 | JGI IMG/M metagenome (GOLD analysis project Ga0255772, IMG submission 179970) | Coastal salt marsh microbial communities from the Groves Creek Marsh, Skidaway Island, Georgia - 071411BT metaG (version 2) | ecosystem: Environmental > Aquatic > Marine > Intertidal zone >... | reverse complement strand
CTGAGGCTATAACTGCACTAGTAGCATGACATCTATGATGATCATACCAGCCAATATAGCCCACATTAAAACCTGCCAATGAAATTTGTTTAATTAACTCTGCATCTTCAAATACATCTCGATCAGGACCCACATCAAAATGTATTCTGTTCCATCCTTTGTTTGTATAATCAGCAAACTCAAAACTATCTACAACCCTCCAAATATCTTCTGTTTTTTCCCAGCATGTAGCTATTTCATCAACATCCCTTGGCCCAATGTTAGCTTCTTTTAAACAAAAGTTAATAGCATTAATTGGAAACATTTGAAATGCTTGTTTCACTCTTGTGAATCTTTCTTCTTCAGCGAATGCAACAATTTCTCCGTCTCTTAAAAGACATGCTGCTTGATTGTAAGCAAATTTATGAGTAATTCCTAGATTATACATATAACGTAAATAATAGATTTATTGTTTAAAAAATCAATAGTTTTCCTATTATGGTCGACATGGAGTTGAAACTTAAAAAACAAGGTTTGTTCATAGAGCCAAATAAAAAAAATAAAAAGGCGTTTATCTTCTATACTGGAGTTTCATATTGGAAGCGCTTTCATCATTCTGAAACAGATTTATATTTTGATTTAGATATGGAGGGTTCATATGGCAATCACATGAAAATGCTGCATGAGCCATTACAAAAAATGGGTTACGATATCCAATCTTGTATTATTACAAATAAAGAAAATAATCCAAAATACAACAAATATATTAAAATGTATAAAGCTTTAGATTTTACGTATCAAAGCGATATGCAGCAATGGGAAATAGATGTTATGGCAAATTACTTTAATATACGGTTTCCTCGTTTTGGCGCATTTAGTTTTGGTTACCCTATACAAGGCTTTAGATTATTAACAATACAAGAACCAATACCAGCAGCAGATATTTATATTTTTTGTAGATGTGATTTATTATTAAAAAAACCTATCAATAAAATAAATATAAATTATAATAAAATTAATTATTTATGGAAAGAAGAAGGCGTTTATAGAAGGCAGCAAGAAAATATCACAAGTCCTTATCAATCTAATTCTGGTTGGTCTATTTGCAGAAGGGTGGCAGGAAATATGTTGAATGTTGTGCCACGTAAACATATCAAAAAATTTCTTTCTCATTATTGGTTAGAGCATTGCTCTATGTATGCTATGTTAAGAGATTATGACGGTTTAACAGATAAAGATTTTCATATTGTTTTAGGTGATCAAATGTATGATTCTTGTATAGAGCGCGAACCTAACCCTATATTTACTCATAATAGAACTGTCGTACCGTAATTAAAAAATTTTTAAGAAAATATCATATAATAGTGTATAATATAACGTAATGAACTTAGATCTCACAAATCGCATTTTAGCTGCAAAAGAAGGAAAAACTTTAAACAAACCTTTTAGAACCCCTAAAGGACCAAAGAAGTTTTCGGTTTATGTAAAGAACGAAAAAGGTAATATTGTTAAGGTTAACTTTGGTGACCCTAATATGGAGATCAAGCGTGACGACCCTAATCGCCGCAAAAACTTTCGTGCTCGCCACAATTGTGATAATCCGGGCCCTAAAACTAAAGCTCGTTACTGGTCTTGTCGCCAATGGCGCGCTGGTAAAAAGGTTGAAGGCACTCAAGCAAACGACGAGTGGGATGGCCAATCATTGGCCGATCATGACGAATTATTAACACTTAATCCTGCCTTAGCCTTTGTGGAAGAAGAGGTTACAGAAGATGGAGATTGTGGATGTGGTGGATGTGGATGTGGTAATTCTGAAGCCGCAGTTAATTTGAAAGAATACTCTTTTGATAATCCCGGTGAAGCAATGAAAAAAGCTAAAGAAATGGGATTTGAAAAAGTTCATACTCATGGCGAAGGCGACAACACTGTTTTTATGCCCGGACCTTCTCATGAAGCTTTACTAAAAAAATTAGGTAAAAGCGAAGGAAGTCTTTGGGAAAACATTCGCAAGAAAAGAGAAAGAATTAAAAGTGGTTCTGGAGAAAAGATGAGAAAGAAAGGAGACAAAGGGGCTCCTACTTCTGAACAAATCGAAAAAGCAAAAGCTTCTGATGATGAAATTGAAATGATTGCTGCTCAGTTAGCCAAGTCTGTTGACCAATTACAAGAATTGCAAGAAATGATGAGTAGAATGGCAGAAGACACAGATTTTGAAGGTTGGGTTCAAGCCAAATTCACTAAAATAGCAGATTATGTAAATAGCCTTCACACTTATCTTAAATATGGAAACGAACAAGGACCTTCAGAAAGAGAAGGTGAAGAGTCTATGGCTTCGTATGACTTGACAGACGAAGAATACAATGAAGTTATGAGTATTCAAGATATTTTGATTGCTGCAAGACCCGGACCTAAATCTAGCGCACAAACTCCAGCCAAGCCTAGTGAAAGACGTTCTGGCTCTGATAAGAATAAGCCCGGTAGCGCTAGCAAAGACGGCCCTTCGATTACTTTTTCTGAATCTGTTATTACTTCTTTAAAAAACAAAGTAAAAGAACATAACGCAAAAGCTTCTAAGAAAGTTACTTTATCTCAGTTGAAAAAAGTATACAGAAGAGGCGCCGGAGCTTTCTCTTCAAGTCACAGACCCGGTAAAACGCGCGGACAATGGGCTATGGCTCGTGTTAACATGTTTCTGAAGATGAAACGAGGCGGCAAAGTTAAAGACGCTTACAAACGCGCTGACGGCGATATCTAATTATAGTACACTTTTAACCCTTTAACCTTTTAAAAGTTTTAATCATGGGAGTTGTCTACAACGGAAATAACGCGATGGAACTGCGCAGCATTATTCATGCTGAAACAGACACCGGCTTTTTAGCTACTGGATATAATCCACAAATTACTGGCTTATTGTCGACCGGTGTTATCGCTGATGAGGCCGTTTTGAAAAATCACGTAGTTAGAGAATTATTCAGAAAAATGTATAATGAAGGCATCAGTGATTCTATTACAGATCCTTATGATAATAGTTTTCGTCCCACTGCTTTTACAGGTTTATATTCGTAATGTCTACTCCAACTGATACCGAAGTTCAAAACGCAAAAGATAACCTAAAAAATATGATTCAGTTTAATACTGATTTATATGGTTATGGCAATGGCAAAATAATTAACGCTTACGCTTTATTATCAGAAACAGATGATAAAGATTTGGGGCTACAAATAGGTTTAAATTTATTAACAAGCGCTATGGAGGCTATAGGGTGCGAAGGAGGGTTAGCTGGCGCTATAGCTGGTAATTTTGTTTCATCTATGGTTGCTAATTATGCAGACAAAACTCCTCCATCTCTCGCAGGATCTATTGCTAATATAGAGCAAAGATTTGAAGCGACTTCATTACAAGCAGGTCAAGATTTATCAGATATTCATGCAGATCCCAAAAGATTTTGGGATAAAACATATACTGGCACTTTAATTACTCCTTTTGTTACTAAAGTTATATCAGCAAATGTTTCTGATCTTGGTCAAAAAGATTTATTTCCTTCTGTTGATGATCCATTATATCATCAATTCTTAAATCAAGCAGCTTATGCTTTAGATCAATCTATATGGTCTGTTCTTTTAAAGAATTTTATTATCACAGCTTATTTACCTGCCACAGAATATAAAACAAAATATTATTCTGAGCAAGACATGGAAAATAATGCAGCTGGATTTTATGGCGCTCATCCTGCTTATTATAACACTTGGGTTTACGAAGCTGCTAGAAAAGATAAGAATGATGCTTATTGGCAAACTCAGCATAACATAGGAACTGGCGCAAGCAGTTTTCATGATGGAAGTTTAAGTGATGCCGCTTGTAAATATTTATTTATTGATTCTTATGATAATGTTGTTATTAATAAAGATGGATTGTTTAATAGATCTTTTGTTTTTAATAGCTTGGGTATTTCAACTGTTTCAAGAAACACTTAATAACTAATTTAATTTTCTTTTTCGGCGCTTACTATAAGTGTGCAAAAAATATCTTTTATTGTTGATAATGTATTAGAAGCCGGCGCTTTTAAAAAATATCAAGAATATCTTCAAAATACTTCTGTTTATCGTACTTTAGAAGTCGATGCTAAAAAGTTTTTTGTAACTGATGTTCCTTTTGGGCTGCAAGAAAGTATTGTTTCTGTATTGTCTTCTGTTCATCATAAAGAAATAAAGATATTATTATCTACAATTCGCAAAGCCACGAAGTTCCTTGATAAAGATTGGGGTATTCATGCAGATTGGGATGTGGGTGTTGGAGAAGCTCCACAATATGGCGCCGTTTATTATATATCAGAAAATAATGAAGAATTAAATGGCACCGCTTTATGGCGTCACAAAGAACACGGCTATGAAATGCCAAATTCTTTTAGCCGCGAAGATAAATTAGATATTACTAACAAATCTTATCATGATATTGATGATTGGGAATTGAGCAGCGTTATTGGTGGAAAAGAAAATCGGCTGGTAACATACCCAGCCGAATACTTTCATTCTAAATTTCCTAAACAAGCATGGGGCACAACTCAAAAAGATTCGCGCCTTATACTTGCACTTTTTTATTCTTTAATATCTTGATCTTCAATAGCTTTTTCGACCAAGTCAGCCAACTGCCCTTCGAGCTCCTTGATGTCCTCACGAAAACTCGCGGCGCTTTCTTTTGCTTCTCGTTTTAATAGAATTACTTGTTTTAATAACTTAATGATTTCGCTTTCTTGATTCATATATTTATATTATAAGTTGGGTATTTTTTTTCTTGTTTTTTTTAGTTTATTTTAGTTTTGGCCTCGGTTTTTTGGAAAACGGGTGGGGGGTATGCTGCGTGGATGGCGATCCTTCGTTAATAATATATAATTTGATATGAAAATCGATATTGAAAAATAGCACCCCCGGCCGTGTCAAGAAAAATATACAACTTTTTTATTTTGGAAATGGGGTAGGGTCTAACTGCAGCAAAACTTTTTTAATATTAAGTGTTGACTTTCCTCTAGTTTTGGTGCATACTATAAGTATGAAAGATAAGGAAATCAAAGAAATCACCGCCAAGCCAACTCGCCGTTTCATTCGCCGTAGCACACGCCCTCTCATTCGCTCTGGTCGTGGTTCTGGATGGCTGGCACTGGGCCAAAAATAGTTGAAAAAAATTGTTGCAATTACTGGCCAAATCAACTACATTATAACCATGAAGAACGCAGAAACAATGAAAGACCTCAAAACCTTCATCAACGAACTCAAGACTTTCAATTGGGACTTTAAGAACGGTTGCAACGAGGCAAACAGATACGGCTTTGACATGATCAGGAAGTTTCAACATGCTGCCACCTTCAGCCCAGCCCACCAAGAGGTTTGGGCAGAATATGAAAAAAACATGCACTAAATAGTTGACTCGATTACCTACATACCTTATAATCAACCTATAAATTAACCATAGAAAGACCAAATAATATGTTCAACCACAATAAAGAAATCACCATCGAATACATCCCTGAGCGCCACAATGGCTTCGAGAATACCCGCAATGAAATTCACACCTATGATGTGCAGGTTGAAGAAGGTTTTGAGAACCGTTCTAATGGCGAGAAGTTTGCAGGATTTCGAGGTGTTGAATTGAAAACGGGAAATTATAAATCCTTTCGTTGGGATCGCGTCCAGCGTGTGATCCCAATTGGTGCGGTTACGAACCCATCGTAAGCGGTTCGGGCTGGGTGAGCTGACCCCTCATCCAGCCCATAAAATAATTTCATTTTTTACTTGACATCTAACGGCTGGCGGCGTCCCCGCTGGCCGTTAGACGTTTTGTAAGTCGTTGGTTTACAACATGTTAAGATGCTCAAATGATAGCAAGAGCCGTGCCAATCTAATAACTAAAAAAATTTCAACTATTTTAGGGGTTGGACAGTTTTTGTCCTACCCTATCTGATATAGTAATAACATGAAATACGATAAAGAATCCCGCGCTGATCTAACCAATCTTGACAACTTCGTTGATGCCATCGCCAAGCATGACTGGCAATGGGATGACGGCGACTTCAACTACGACATCTGGCAACAGGCACAGGTTAAGATGTTCTCCTCTTTGGCTGATGAGTTTCCTGCTCACCGCGTTGCTCTTGACAAGCAGCTCGCTATTAACGCTGAGCGCAAAGCTCAGATCGGACGCGAACGCCGCTCATGGCTGGACAGGACCAAAAAATAATTGCATCTTTTTCTTGCATCAATTACCAATTTGGTATATAGTATAACTATGAAAGGTAAGAAATACATTGTTCCAACTGCAACCAAAAGCCTGATGTTTTCAATCGACCGCTCAGAGGGCGGACTAGATGCAGCGATTACCTCAGCTCGCAAGAACAAGTCAAATGTTTTCTGTTGGGAAGGTGTTAGAAACATCAACATGATCTGGACAAATGATCTCATAGAATATACAAAATAATTGTTGCAATTATCCACTGAATAGACTAACTTATATACATGAACAACATGATAGACACCGCAAAACAAATTGACGACATAATGTTTGAGCTGGAAGAACAAGGGTTGCTGCCCAAGCTGACCAGCAAATTCAACTTCATTGATGAAATACGTCACCATTTTGGTGATGAGAAATTCCTTGACATTTTACGTGATATTATCTGGACCAACAACATCAAAATAGAAAGCAAATAATATGCGCTCACCATCGCTTACCCGAATAACCGTAAATGAACTCTACAGCTTATTGGAAGATTGGGTTCTTAATCGCTCCGACATCGAAGAAGATTGGGACAACTTCGAGGAATTGGTCAGACTGGTTGATCAAAGATATATTGGAGGAATGGTGCAATTTTTAGTTGACAGTTTTGCTGAAATGTAATTATGAGTAAGAACATACATATAGAATATATTCCTAGCATCAAGACAGTTGTTTACTTAACTGGACAAAAAACCAAAAAGCCTAAAAAACAAAAGAAATATGAGTTCGCCATATCCACACTCAAATCAATTTGATGTAGCTGAAGAGCTGCCATCTGATGAGGTCATGGGCCTTTTAAAAGATATAAATGAAGGAATAAAATTTTTCGAATCTCAGACAACTAATAGAACCGAAGGTTTTCCAGTAAACCGTCAATCTTTGAAGGTTAATTGGAGAAAACAAATGCGCCGACATTCAGAATTGGCACGAGCCAAAAAGAAATAAAAAAAGTGGGCGAAAGCCCACTTTTTTCTTGACATCTAACGCTTGGCGGCGAGGCCGTCGGCCGTTAGACATCTGTAAACCCTTGTTTTTCAAGGGGTTATGTTTTTAGATTGTTAGCAAGAGCTGTGCCAGAAAAAAAAGAAAAAAAACACTTGCATGTTTTGGTGGGTGGTATACATTAATAACGCATAACGAAACGGCCGTATGATGTCTAGGGAGATCCTAGAATGGGGGTTTGTTTGTCCTTCTTGTGTGCCCTTTAGAAACAAAGGATCCGTTTGATATGAAGTCGTCGTATGGTGCTTGAGGAGAACTCAAGACAGAGTAAAGCGGTTTACTCTTCATGAAACAAAGGCGCGCCTTTCATACGTTGGTTGGGTTAGCCCGCTATCTACTTCGGTAGGTAGCGGGTTTTTCAATAAATTTTAAAAAAATGTTTGACAATTAGCCAAACTGTGTTATCTTATTCATATGAACGTTGAGATTGACTCAAAAACCCGCATCCTAATTGAAAGTGAATTAATAGCTCGCCAAGTTTACTTGGAAAGAAAAATAAAGGATAGCAAGGATGATTTCTACAGAAGGATGAATGAAAGAGACCTTGCAAAAACCAACAAAGCCCTTGGTGAGCTTAAAAAGGCCAGAGAAAAAGCTTGGCAAGAATTGATCAAAAAATAATTGACAATTACTTAAAACCTGTTATCTTATACGTATGAAAACAATCGCACTATATGTCCTTCTTATATCACAATCAATCGCGGCACTGGGCGCACAGTCTGGACTTACTAAAGAACAAAAAGTTGTTGCAATTACAATCCTTGCCGAAGCACGGGGTGAAGGTGACAAAGGAATGGGAGCCGTTGCAGCCGTCATCGCTCAACGTGCAATCGACCGCAAGCAGACATGGCAAAAAGTCTGTTTAGCTAAATGGCAGTTCTCATGCTGGAATGGCAAGAAGATCTCAGATCTTGATCATCTGCTGGATGTGCCGCAAGCAGAGATGGCAATCTACCTAGCCAAAAACATGCACCGCATTGATCGCTCCAAAATCGGCAACGCCAACCATTACTATGCTGACTATATCAAGGCTCCATACTGGGCCAAAGGTGAAAAACCTGTAAAAAAGATTGGACATCACATTTTTTATAAACTATAAACAAAGGAAATATATGTGTGGACCTACAGTACAAAACCAAGGAAAAGTCACGATTATCCGTGAAACTAAAACCAAGCAATGCGAACAAGAAGATTGTTGCTGTGAAGTAGAAACACCTGTTTATCTGTGTGATATAGCTTCGCCTGTTGGCCCTCAATCTCAACAATATGTTTGCGAAGATTGTTTGGACAGTTTGCTGATAGTGGGCTTCGATGTTATAATGTAATATCAATATAAAATATATTCTATATGTCAAACAAAATCAAAATCAAAAACCCACTTGCATCCATTGAACGTGCAAAAAAAATCAAAGCAATAAAACAAATTCCTTGCATCACAGTTTCGGCACCAGCATTTTTTAACGTCGGAAACAATAGGCAAGCAAACGGAGCTAAATGGAAATTTGAAAATAAACAAGGAGATAACTACTGTTAAAAAAGGGGGCTTCGGCCCCCTCTTTTTTTTAAAAAAATCTAAAAAAATCCTTGACATCTAACGTCTAACGGGGTGGCCGCGAGCTGTTAGATGTTGATAATCAAGGGTTTACGAAGATATAAATTATACTATTATTATTTGGCTATTTATTATTTATTAATTTATATTTCAGAATCTCACAATTGCAAAAAAAAGACCCGCTACCCTTGCGGGCAGCGGGCTGATGAATTAAAATGTCAATTAATTATTGACAAGGTCGACAGCCTCATTCTCAAGCAGGACCCCGCAGTGACCGTCAAACACTGCGTGAAGCGACTGGGTGCGCTTCGGCAACTCGTTAAGGTTACCCTTCAATACCTCGGTGAAGGCATTGAATAGGGACCACGCATTGCGCTCCTTGAATTCAGGGTGATTCGGTGCGTGCCACTGATCCAGCACTCGGCGAATCTGGGTGGAGGTGCAAGCACCACGCTGGAAGCCCTGAATAATCAGGTCGTGAGCCTCAAGACGAGACAAACCCTGCTCCTTATAAGCATCGAAGCGGGTGTTCTGGTTGACCCAAGCTTCGGTTAGCTTGCCAAAGGTGCGGGCCACAACATTCCCAAGGTCACCCAAAATATGTTTGGTGTGACGGCGGGCGAGCTTCACTTCACCACTGAATGCGAGATTATCGCAAACAAACACAGATGAACCAATCGCCAAGGCAGCTGGAAACCGCTTGTCGTGAGAATTGCGGATGCCAAGCACCGCACCGTAGTCCTGACGATCAGCATCAGTGCCAGCAAGACGCATCAAACCGAAGTATCGGTTATCATCCTTGGTGAGACCGTGGGACTCATCAACGATGCGAAGCTTGCTAGTTTCAATCTGATCACGGACCAGATCGACAAGGTGTGAGTGAGGGATAGGCTGATGAGAATCAGTCGCCTCAGGTGTGTGAGATGCGGCAACACGGTCGTAATCGACGTGCTGCGCTCCAGTGTGTAACATTAAGCCTTTCATAAAGCACTTAAAATATGCACCAATTACCCATAAAAGTCAAATAAAAGTTCAACAAATCAGTTCAAAATATGCGAAAGCGACCCATAAAAAAACGCATAAAATGCGTTTTTTTTTCTTGACATCTAACCTCCGGCGGGGACGCCGCGAACCGTTAGAAGTCAAGCTTAAAATTGCGAAAAGGGCAAAAAAAAATCCCCTTCCAAAGGAAGGGGATTTGTGTTGACTTCAGGCTTATGCCTTGGTAGCATGCCCGCGTGTGTGGGCAGCCTTGTAACCACGATACTGATATTCAGCCAACTTGAACCTATTCATGATCCATGCCTTTGATCGACCTGAGTCAATTGCAGAATAGATCTTGGTTCGGCGCTCTTCACGAGCACTGTGGCTAGCGGTGCGCTTAGCGCTACGCTTAGATGTGGTGGTCTCACTCATCAGCAAACGCCGCACTTCGTTGGTGGTGGCTTCGATGAGGCTATGTAGTTTTTGATAACGTGTTTCCATAACAGTTTTTAATGTAATATATGTTCGATCTTTTGTCAAGCATTATTCTGACGATATACTAAAATAAATGTCACGAACATGCCGCAAAGGAGAATAAATGTAAACTCCATGACAAGTAATATAACACACTTACCATTGGGTGCAAGCTTTAATGCTACGATAGTTAAGCTCTTTACGCGCTTCTTTGGATTCGCCATCACGAAACCAATTGATAGTTTGCCTGAGAGTAGAGTTTTGCTTAAATACTTTGCTATTAGAAAATCCAACGAGGCACATTGGAGTGGCGCCACTGCCTTTGCTAGCAATATACTGAATGTTGACTATAGGAAAGAATCCAAAATCACACATGGTGTCGTATATGTGGCCCTCTATTGCATCGCTAGAATGATGGGCTTTGCATGCTCTAGGGTTCAAATCATTTTCAAACCTATCCTCTCTAACTGCATGCAAAATCGGATCAATTGTCTTGCAGTTACGCCAACGGGCAGCAAAAGTGACAAAGATCAAAGAATTGTCAACGAGATTTCTTTCATTTAACAGCATGTCCATCTCCAAACTTTTAGGTAGCCCGCAGAAATCAGCCCACATAAAGAAATTCTTTTTAGCCCGAAGGTTCGGGTGCATTAATTCATTCTTATACTCAAAAGTCAAATTGTGATAATATTCACATCCATTCAGCATGAAATGACGAGAGTTTTTGTTGCGCTTATACACCTTTCTGTTGCGCTCAAAGCAAGTAAGGTCTAATTTTGAACCTTTAATGCCAGCCATATCAAAAGCAATAGTTTGTTCAAAGTCCCAAATATCAGCAGGCAAAGTATAAGCAGTTATATCTTGCTTTCTTTTGAAGATGTCTTTGGCCCACTTGCGGTATTGGTTTAAAACCACTGTGCGTGTGGCGGTTTTGATTTCGTTAGCATATATTGATTTATCTGACATGCAACAAATTTAAGCGCAATTAGCTCTGAAGTCAAAGAAAATTTTAAAAAAAAGAGGGACACGCACATGTCCCTCTCACACACATTTTATTGGGTAACGCTATTTTCTATTTATATTTTATATTATCAAGGGATTTGCTGTGTCGCAACCATCACTCGACAGCCCGTCACAACAAACATCAGTCAAATACTAACAAGCCGCACGAAAAGAACAAGCATAAAAAAAACAAAAAAAAGACTTGACATCTAACGGGCCGCGGGGTGGCCGCCGAGCGTTAGACATTTCTAAGTTGTTGATTTTGAACGACTTAACTTTCTAAGGTGTTAGCAGGTAGCATGCCAAATAAATTTTAAAAAAAATGCTTGCTTTAATTGCTGAAATGTTGTCAAATGATTGTATGGAAACACTGAAA
>Ga0255772_10005575_pt1 | contig 11640 bp, 21 predicted proteins | sample 071ome_34_FD_179970 | JGI IMG/M metagenome (GOLD analysis project Ga0255772, IMG submission 179970) | Coastal salt marsh microbial communities from the Groves Creek Marsh, Skidaway Island, Georgia - 071411BT metaG (version 2) | ecosystem: Environmental > Aquatic > Marine > Intertidal zone >... | reverse complement strand
CGTATGTCATTTTTGCCATTCCATTTCAACTCCTATCTCATCTGAGATATACCTGCTGAGGGGCTTCCCATATATAAGATAAGAAGGCGATTTTGTGCAAAAATTACCTTTCCGAGCGTATTTTCACTGAGCCGACATTATTAGTTAAACAGATTGAACCATCTTCCTTTCTTTTTCTTTTTTGGTATCTTTGGAAGTTCTACTGGATTCATCATTTTGAATGTGGCCTTTTCCATATTGAACCACATAAATGAATAATTCACTTCTCTTAATCCAGTTCCATTTTGCACAAAATCAACCCCCCACCTTTTTGAAAGTGTATCATAATCAACTGGTAGAGTATTGAACAAAATCAAATTAGACAAATTTGCATCAGTCCATCTATTGATGATTGGCCTTTGTGAAATGAATACTGGTTTGATTCTCTTTGCCCTTCCTTGAAGAGATAATTTCTTCAAACTCAAAGGAATTTTAGTTGGAGTAATCATGATTGAGGCTTCATCTAAAACAAATGTAAAACTAATTCTATCATCCGAATCTGATAGAGCAAACATATACTCTACAATATCCTCAACATCTAATTCAAAAGTTTCCAAACTTGGCCAAAAAACCGAAACTCGATTTTTTCTAATACTCTTGAACATCTTGTTAATATCGTTAATTGGCTCAGAAAGTATGCTATAATCGCCTGTTTGCCTTTTTGGGTCTATTATTACAAATCTATGAAACTCTCCCATTGTAGGCGATTTAACGGCTTTTTGAAGGGTAGATAGAATCATGGTTGTTTTACCACTACCACTTAATCCAGCCACGATAGAACCGAGTTGTTTTCCATCGGGATTATACAAAGTATCAATACTCATTGATGTCATTTTTTACTACCTCCTGTTGTTTCTTTTTTCTTTTGAAAGGCCATTTCAATATTCGTCTTTTTCTATTAGGGTCTGCATTCTTTCTGATATGATTAATAGGTGGTAGATAGGCTGAACCTACTGTAATTCCCCATATCGTTAGAGGTGAAACAGGAATGTTAATTCCATATTGAACCATTACATCTACTGTTGATTGTTCAAGAATATCATAGTCTTGTTTTGACCTTTTCAAAGTCCAATCTTTCTTATTCATTACTCCCCTTCCCCAATGGGTTATCATTCGGTCTAAACCTATGAATCCGAATCGCACTAACTTCCCCATACTTTGAGTATCAAGTGCTTGTTGAGTTGCGTTTAATCTTCCAATAGGTTCGGGAATTGTATGAGGGGTGACATCAACTTCTTCACTATCCCATTCTACACTTCCCCATTCTTCAAACTCATCTTCATCTGAGGATTCTTCATTATTCCAAACTGGTATTTCATCTGAAAATGTGTGATTTTGTGTATTTTCACTTTCAGATTCTTCCACGATTTTTTCTTCTTTTTGCACAAAATCAAGTTTTTCAATTTTCTTTGCATGTTTGTAAATTGCATTTCTTGATTTTCCATTTCCTTTACCATGTCCGTAATCATCGAATGTAGATTGATATTTTCCTTCATCAAATGGGTGTGGTTCAACTTTACTCATTCTTCATTCCCTCCACTTTTTCATCTATCGTATTTTCAATTCCTTGAGCAAACATTCTAATCATTAACGGGTTATTCTGAACTGCTTTTACAGATTGTTCAAAACTTACTGATGGAGGATTTTTATTTATTCTGAATTTTGTGTAATTTGAAACTAAAGTTGCTAATCCTCCATACAAAATAGTCTTGGCTAAAGGATGCAAAGTTGACTCATGCTCATACAACAAATCTAACACTTCTTTCAAAGGTTTACTTGTGACTTTCATCAAATCATCAATTGCTTCCCATAATTGTTCATCTTCATACCATTGGCTCATGATTGTCACCCTGTAAACCGATTCTAATAGAGTTGTCTATGCGGAATGGAAGTAAACCAGTTTTCAAGTAAATCACCAAATAAAATCGGGGTTTCACCGTTCCAAATACGCTTTGTTGAATCGCCAGTGGCTTTCATGGTAAATGATTGAGGTGTGAAGATATTGATTAAATCCATATCTTTTTTGATTCGTGCTTGTCTAATTGAAAGTGGTTTGTTGATTGATGTACTAACCTCAGATTCTTCAATATGGTCTTTACAAAATCCAAACAAACCTTCTTCTTGATAATTCCTCAAAAAGTATGACGCACTACCTCTAAAGGTTGTTTTGATTTTTTGAGGTGATTTGACCGAATATACTCCCGACATTATGAGAAGTAGTTCTCCTTCTCCGTCTGCTTCCCATTGTCCTAAATTGTAACAAGCCGGTAAAGGTCTGTTAGGAACGGTAGTAAAGTCCTCAGAACGGAAGATTACTCCGTCAGTGGCCTTAGAAATAGCCTTGTAGCCATTCAAACGGTTTAGTTCGGCTAATCTTGCTCTTGTAGCACCTGTAATGGTAGAAGCGTAAAGAGGGTTAAACATTTGACCTGCTCTACCATCAACGGCTTGAATCGTTTTACCATAGATACTATTTGCTAAAATCTTAGACACTTGATATGCAATTTTGTCACCCCTTTCACCAGCATCCATTTTCATTTTGTAAACTCTATCGTAGTATGGTCTAAAAGGGCGATTTTGTGAATTTTCTTCTGAGAAGTAAAACCATTCACCAATGATAAATTGTGAATGAGGCCATCTCTTAGCCTCAGCGATTTCATCAGCAGTAAACCAACCACTTATCATTCTTGGACTAACAAGAGTACCACTACTTGCAGTTTTAACTAATGGATTCCATAGTGAATCATTATCAAAAACAATGTGTGCTTCACAAAATCCGATTGAATAAGGTTGCCTTGTTTTCATCCAGTTCCACCACATTTCATCCTCATCACCAATGACCCAATTACCTCTTGAAATATCGGGTAGATGATACATAATGTAAGGATAAGCACTTGCTAAATCAACGGCAGTAATATCGGATAGATAGCCCGACCCAGTACACTCGAACCATCCTCCATTGAATGCAGTATACGCTTTCTGAATCAATCCAGTTAGAGTAGGACTTTTCATGTAATCGTTGATAGTTGGTATCTTACAAGTGTCAAATAAATTCCTTTGTGCAACATTCGCTAATGAATAAGGTTGAATGAATCTAACTCCATTTTCCACAAAATCATCTCTTTTCTTTCTTGTTAATTCACCTGCAAGAACGGCATCAAGAATCGCATATTTTTCAATATCTTCTCGGTAGAAATCTCGATATTCTTTTTCACCTAATCTTGATACATTCAAAATAGAACCATCAAAACACTTCTCTAATTTACCAACTCCTAAATTATCCTTTGAGGCTTGATTCAATCGTTGTTTAAAGTAGAATTGTGAAATATCCCACCAGTAGCAAGTTCCAGCCTTATATTGTCCTAATTTCCAATTTAGAGGTTTAATCTGAAATGATTTACCTTCAAGATATTTTATTCTAAAACCTTGAGTTCCATGTTCTTCACCTAAATCCAGTTCAAATTCTACTTGATTTTGTGTAATTAATTCATCAATTAACTCTTGATAATTCACAAAATCGGCATCAAGTAATTTCAAAACTGCACCTACATCATAAGCAAGATTCCAAAAGAAAAACTGCTTTGTTGAAAATCCTCTCGTAGCCTTCCTCTTCTTTCCATTCTTTCTTAATCCTCTTCCCGACTTCCATTTACGAGCATGAGGTTTTGAATAAAGAAGTAAAATCAATTCAGAAAATGAGTCAAGTTCCCAAACACCATGTTCAGTGGAAAATAACCAACATCTACCATCAATTGTTTCAGTATCAGCACCACAAATTTGAGAATCTCTCAAAGATGAACTGGCCTGTTTTTTACGAGTTTGCTTCCTAATTTCGGGCAAATCTCTCAATCCCAAATGTAAAAAATCGGGATTATCTTCATCAGCAAAATAAGCAAAACTAACCATATCACATTCGCCCATAACTTCGCTCTAAGTCACTTCTCCAACGAGCCCAATAATCAAAATCGTCTAAGAAATCATATTCATCACCTAAAATTTCATCACCGATTTCTTGACCTTCAACTACTCTTCCAGTACGAGTATTCAATATCCTATCTCCCCTAATATTAGCATCTATCATAGCCCTTCTCCTTCTTTGTAAATCAAGAACTAAATCAAAGTCTACCTCTTGAGGTAGTGATTCAGCCCTTGCTCTACTTGCTGGCGTTGTAGCCTCTTGTATAGCGATTCTTCTTCTCTCTCTTATCCTATCTCTTTGCACCTCTACATATCTAACCATATTAGGGTCTGCAATAGTTGTTGAAAATCTACCTGCTTCATCTCTTACTTGGATTGAAGCACCAGTTATTCTTCTACCGGCTCTTGTCATATTCCTCATTATACTTGCATCTCTCGGAATAGTTCTTCCACTTGCATAATTTCTGATTGTACTTTCACTTACTCCATATCTACGAGCAAGTCTTGAAGCACCTTGTTCATCTAACAATGCTCTTGCTCTTATTCTGAATGTTTCTTCATTGGGTCTTGACATAGATTGCCACACCCCCTAAGATAGCACACAAAATAACCAGTAAAAACAATCTTTCAAGATTTACAGTCAATTTTGAAACTTCATCATTTACTTGATTTTGTGTAATTTGACTTGTCAAAAATCCTACTACACTACCAATAGCAAATAGCATAATTCCTAAATTAATCGGATTTTGTTTCAATCAAATCACCCATTTCTAAATAGACATTGTTCACGATTTGAGAAACTCTCGGTTGAGAAATACCAAACATTTCTGCAATTGCCACCATAGTATAATTCCCACTTTCGTACAAATCTACAATCATTCTTCTATGCTCAAGAGTTAATTTTCTAACTCGATTCAACCTAATTTTATCGGCCATGTTTGACCCGATGGCTAGCCCAAATATAGGAGTTGGCAATTTCACAAAATCGGGTTTTTCTAATATTTTGAAAAAATTTTGTAGCGGGTAGAAAATTTGTTGATGATAAAAAAATATTACAAATTTTATCATTTCATAAAAATTTAATTCTTTCTTACTTGAATGCAAAAAGTGACTTAGTGCAAAAAATACATTAGAGCAATACCTCATTTCTAAGCGTTTTAATTTTAGGTACTTACCTACCAGTGATACCTACTTTTGCGAGATAGACCCCTTTAAACGCCTAAAATCACATACCCGTTCATGATAGATTTTTGTTAAATGTTAAGAAATTATCTTATTTTTTATACAATAGAAAAATTGATAGACCTTCTAAAATTGGGCGGAAATTATGCTCGGTGCAGTAGGAATGGGGGTTGAAACTGGTGCAAAATTTGGACTGGCTTTAGCCTTCGTAGGATTAGTAAGCAAGACCCTAATAGGGACAAATTGGATTGATTGGACTTTCGGACAAGTCGGAAACGGTGGAGGTGTTCAGTAATGGGATTAGTTGAAGATGCTGGTGGATTCGTTGGATTCTCAGTTTATGCTATGGTGACTATTGCAGTTGGCGCTACTCTTTACAGGGCTCTCGACTCGTTTGGAACTTCCGTTATTGGTGGCGTTCGTGGTCGCCTAAATGTTTGAGGTGATTTTGAATGGCAGTAAAATGGACTAAGGCTTATGAAACAAGCACAACAGGCGATATGCCAACAACCTCAGCAGTAAACTGGTCACAAGGATTCACTGTTCAAGCAGGAACCCTTGAATTTTTGACTCTTAGATATGATTTGACTTTTGGTGCAACTCCTTGTGCTACATCAGATGTTTCTGCTCTTATTGATTCTCTCAGAATAATTGTTAATGGTGAAGTTGCACACGATTTCTCGGCTGGTAAGAGTAATACACAAGCAAACCCGATTACTTCCGGTTCACAATATTCTTACCTTCTGAACAAGATTGGTGGAAGAGTTGTTGAAGTATGTGATGAAAGCAATCCAGCAGTAAGAACTGGTTTTATTAACATTCCATTAGGAAGAATCCTAAACTCATCCGGTCAAAACCGAATTGAATGTATCGTAGGATGGGCTGAAACTGATGTTGGTGCTACTATTACAAGTGGTAAACTTGAATGGTGGTGTAGATACAACAGTGCTACTCAAACAATGACTACCCTCGTACCTGCAACTTCGTTCTCGGCAAGCGCATCTTTGGAACAGGTAATTGTACGATGCCCTACAAATCTACCAGCAGGTTCTACAATAAGTGCTATCCTTGTACTAAATGATTCACAAGCAGATGAACTAAATTCACAAGGTATTAGAATCTTGAGTTTATCTGATTACGGTGTCACAGCAGACCAATGGAGAATGATTAACTCAGACTTGATGAACGGTATTCAGTGGAATCAAGGAAGCACTATCACTGGTGATTCGTTGTCCTATGCTCAGTCTACAAAGGGTGCTTTGTTGATACCAACATTCAACCTAAGTCTTGGTGATGTATCTTTGATGGTAGACTCATCTACGGCCACAACAAGGAAGTTCTTCCCTATCATTACAACACCTATCGGTGGAAGGATGAAACAAGAACAAGTACAAACTCAATCAGTTGCAGGTAATACCTCTAAGGCTATTCTAAGCAACGATTTGCAGTAATTGTGATTCCATACCCTATCTCGGACTACTCGCCCTTTCTTCGCTCAACATCTTAGGGCGGGTAGTCCACTTAGGTTAATGGAGGTATATACATGACAAGCATACAATCAGTAATTGCCCCACCACTATCTGCATCTGAATTTGTTGCCGTATCGTTTGAGAATGTTCAAACTATTGCATTACAGGCAACGAGTAGAGATGTATGGATGGCTTATAGCGAAGGTGGATTACAACACGCATCAAGTAGATTCAAACTATCTACATTTCAAACGACAGATGGTACTGCTGATTCAGCGATGGTTTTGACTTTTCCTCATGCACCTTATTCGGGTACTTTGTGGTTTGCATCTGCTTCAACAGGTAATAATGCAGTAGTCCATATATGGTCTATTTCTTGCGGTCATAGAATGAATGGTGGTTATTGATGGCTAAAAGAAAATACAGGTCACGATGGTATGCAAGCAGTGTAGCGATAAGAAGATTTAGAACCGAAGGTCTTGGACAAGGTAATCCTTTAGGTTATACTGGCCGTGCTAAAAAGAAGAGAGGGATATGGTTTTTTGAGTATGTCCGAAAGAGGTGATTTTGTGCAAAGAATAGTTGAAGGTTTGATTATTGGAGTTGGAGTTTTCTTGATTATCAAAATGATGGGAGGGATGCGTAATGGCTCGCAAGCGTAAGATGTTTACCAATGGTAAAAGACTCAAAAGAAAGAATATGACTCAGATGAGGCTACTTAGAAAAGCAAGAATTGATTTCAAAAAGGTGGGATTCTAATGCCAAGAGCCCCTAAACAAAAAGTGTGGTTTGAGAGGGTATCTTGGGCTAAACGCCCGTTAGTAGTGCGAAAAAAGTTAGGCGGATATTTTGACATTGATGCTACAGATGTTCGACTCATCAGCGAATTAAGAATAAGGGGGAAATGAAAATGTCTGATGCCGATAATGTGCAAAATGCACGAATACGAGATTTAGAAAATCGTGTGAATAAGGTTGAAAATGACCTATCCGCTATCCTTGCTAAACTCGATACTCTTACTTCATTAGGAAAAGGATTAGCCCTAATTGCTGGTACTGCATTAGGAATTGATATTCTACCCCTAATGGCGTGAAGGTGAAGTTGTAAATGATTACTATACAGGATTTGTCTATTGAGAATCTTAGGTCTATTGGTGGTTCTAATTTTAGAATCCGTCAAGGTAATTTGAATCGAGGGGTAGAAACATATGGGTACAGAATTGCACAAAATCAAGATATTCAGTTACACTATGTCATGAATATTCAAGCAACTACATTAGAAAGCGGTGCAGAAATAAGGAATGCTGATGGATATTTAATTTCACAAAGAAGTCCTAATGGTAATTATCAGATTGGTTTAGCGTTTTTCAATACCAGTGGTACAACATATTCTACCATTTCAGATTCGTTAAAATTTCAAGTTGTTGAGGCATACAATCAAACCATTCAAGGCGATTTTGTGCAAACTTCTGAAAGTGTAGATGAATATGAACCTTCAAGAAATGAGCAAGGTGAAACGGCTCAAGAACAAAGAGCAAGAGAAGAACAAGAAGCACAAGAACAAGCAGGTCAAGCAGTTAATGAACCGTTCTATTTAGAGCCAGCCATAGTTTATGATGAAACACTTTCACATAGATTTCCTAATCCATACCGAAATCAAAGTACAATAGCCGGTAGAAGTTATGGTGAAAACATCACTTCGCAAAGGTATGTAGTTGTAAAGGCTGGAAGAGGTACAATATCAAATCCTATTTTGGATTTTAATTTGTATCAAGTTCAAATTGATAAAGAGTTAGGAAATGAACAATATCTAATCCAGTCAAGATTTGTTGAATGGACTGATTCTCAAAATCCATATTCAACACTTGAGCAAGCAGTTCAAACTGCACAAAATCGGTTTAATGATTATGTTCAATCTCTTGAAACAGGAATACAAGAAGAATATAGAGAGCAATATGAAAGTGAAACAATTATTGAAGAATCTGATGAATTTGAAGTGTACTGGAAACAAACAAATCTTTCTTTTAGAGATATGACTTCGAGAGATGATTTAGAATATAGCGAAACGGCCTTTAGAAAGGGTAGAGAAGGTGAAGAAAGAGTTGGAGGGTCAATTTATACTGGTGATTACAATGATGCCGTAAAATGGACAAATAACGGTAATACTTTGGAACTTGTAGATTTTGATACTCCAAGAGTCACTACAAGAGGTATTACAAGAAACACAAGTGGAGGAATAGCCTTTACAGTAAAACAAGGATGGAAAGTAAAATTCACACTGAAAACTAACGCCATCGTTTTTACACAAAAAAGCCAAGAAGAATTAGAAGGTTCGCCTATTACTCTTGAAGGTAATACATTTGTTTTTGACATGATAGGCGGAGATAGATTAGAGATTGATATTGATAATGAGAGAGATGGCGTTTATCCATTCTTAGTCACTTCTAACGGCTATGTTTGGGAGTCAAATGTAGAGATAGATGATGAGGTATTTTTGACTATGAACAAGGCTGAACAACTTTACTACAAATTCATAAAAACAGTAAAAGAAGTGTATGCAAATCCTCCAAGACAAGGCGAAATTAAATCACAAAATGATGAGATAATTTCTGAGGGGAGAATAGTTTACATTGAAGGTATAATTCCTAATTTAGATGCAGTAGAAACTGGTAGAGTAAACGCTTTACTAACTGATTATCAAAAGGAGGCTTTGACATATACTCGTACATTTGGAATAATAGATGTAAAGGCTGAATCATCATTTACTACTGTTGATGATATACTACCCGATTTGCCCGATTTACCCAATGTAGTACCGGACAATTGGCAAGTTTGGGTTATTGGTGGAGTCCTTGCAGTAGGGGCATTTATCTTACTTGCAGTATTCATAAATGCAAGAGCAAGAGGTGGTGGAGAATGAGCGATATAGGTTCACCTAAAACCCCTCGTAATCTATTAATTGGATTTGGTTTGCTAATGGTTGTCACTATCGTTATTTCACGCTTTCTTAATATGAAAAAGGAGGATTCTAATGCCCAAAGTTAGAAACCCCTATACAGGCAAAATGCAAACTGTTTCTATGGCCGTTCCGTATGCAGGTAGAGCAGGTTCAAAAAGAGATTCTTACTGCTCTCGTACTGCAAAAATCAAAGGTAATTGGAAAAGAAACCCCAAGTCTAAGAATTTGATTCAGCGTAGAAGGTGGAGATGTCCGTATGTCTTTGGCGAATTAAAGATTTCAGAATACAGAAAAAGTTGATTTTGTGAAATTGCCGACCTTTATTAATAACCTCTAACTCGGATAAGATAAGGAGGTAAAAATCCCATGAGCAAAGAAAAGATAGATTGGAACAATGCTTTGAAGCCTGATGATGTAAATATGAACCTAAGAGAGTTAGAGATGGAAGAATCTCACACTGTAACTTTCTTGAAGGTCACACAAACCACTACTGGTGCAATCGTAGCATCCGTAGATAGTGAAACCCTTGAGGGCGACACACTATGGCTACGAAGTCCTAAGTATGGTGGACAAAATGGACTTGGTTCACTATTAGCACAAGTAGAGTTTAATGGCGATGAAATTGAAGGAAATGACTTTGTAATTACCAAAGTTGCATCTGAAGAATCACCAGTAGGCTACGCTTACAAGTGGTCGAAAGTTTGATTTTGTGAAATATTTACAGAATTAGATAGTTAAACCGTTGAGCGGTATTTCGCTTCTTGGGGGTGTTCGCACCCTCAAGAAGCCCAACAAATCAAAGATAGGAGGAAATAAAAAATGAAAAGAGCAATAGAAGCACTAAAAGCAGTATTAGACCATGTAGGAGAAGAATTAGCATTGGAAGAATGTCATCCAAAAATTGACCAATTCCAATATGATTTATTCGTTTACGATATAGGAAAATTAGCGATGCAAGCAAAAGAAATAATTCACAAAATCAAGTATGTAGAGGTTGAGGAATGATGGTAGTTTATCAGAATATCAAGTGTATGAAATGCGGTCATGTATGGCTTGGTTTGCCAAGTGATAGATGTCCTTTAGCAGACTGTATTAGAAATAGAGGGGGAATATGGGGATGAATTGTGTAATTTGTAAAGAAGAAATTAAGGAAGATATATACGGATGGGCGGGTGGTCATAATGCTGAACCTATTGCCACTGGTAGATGTTGTCAAGTTTGTAATGAAACGGTAGTAGCCGTTAGAATAGCAAGAATATTCAGTGGAGGTAGATTCAATGATGCAAGGTGATATAAAATCGGTAGCAATCATCTATGATTCGTTTAAGATTGAAGGAAATTCATTTGAAGAAATTATCTTCAAAATGTCTAAACTTGACTGGTGGATTCCAACTTCAAATTTAGAGTTCAAAAGGAATGTAGGACAAAGATTGTTAGTTTTAGGGAAGCAAATAGTTTTTTGGGATGCAAGAAGTTTCATCTACGCATTATTCGGTGCAGAAATAATTGATGCAATCTTTGAAGAGTATCACGAAGAAAAAGTAGTAAAATTGGATAGGGAATTAAATGATTGATGATAATTACAAAGTGATTAAGATAAATGGTACATTAGCTAAAGAGTTTATACATAAACACCATTATTCAAAAGGTTCACACAATAACCCTTCTCCTAATTATGGACTATATCACAATGGAGAACTAATTGGAGTTTTAATGATAGCAAACCCTTGTTCTGAAAATGTAAAAAAGTTAATTTTTGGATTGGAATTAAAAAATACAGTTAGAGAACTTCATAGACTGGCTATTATTGATGAAACACCTAAAAATATGGAGTCTTGGTTTATTAGCAAGTGTTTGAAATTGATTCGTAATGATAGACCCGATTTATGGGCTATTGTGTCTTTTGCTGATACTACAATTAATCATACAGGGATAATTTACCAAGCATCAAACGCTTTGTATTATGGAAAATCTTCACCTGCAACTTTTTATTTAGATGGTGAAAGACTTAGACACCCAAGACAAAACGGGGTTAATATAACGAAAAAAGAGGCAATTTCTAAAGGATGGAAGC
>Ga0255772_10005567_pt1 | contig 11645 bp, 18 predicted proteins | sample 071ome_34_FD_179970 | JGI IMG/M metagenome (GOLD analysis project Ga0255772, IMG submission 179970) | Coastal salt marsh microbial communities from the Groves Creek Marsh, Skidaway Island, Georgia - 071411BT metaG (version 2) | ecosystem: Environmental > Aquatic > Marine > Intertidal zone >... | reverse complement strand
AGTATCGGCTAATACGCCACCATCATCTAAAGACATGACACATGCCCATACTCTTACTTTAGCATCAATAGCACCAGTACCAATTGTTAGTCTGATTGCGTCTGCTGAAGCATAAGCATAGTTTGCATCAAGAGTAGTCATTTGACCTGCTGCTGCAACGGTTGCTGCTGCTGCATATTGGTCAGCGTCTACACTATCACCAACTGCGATAGTACCTGAGTTACCTGCACCATCGGCTGTTAATACATCTACACCAGCGGCTAACACTAGTGAGTTAGCAGGAACAGGTAATACATCAAAAGTATCGCCTGATGCGTTTGTTGTAGATGAAAAATCTACTACATCAGAGATAACTCTTGGGATAGCTGAACCCATTTTCGCTGTAATGTTAGTAGAAGTAATATCACTGTTATAAGCTGTCATTTTCTATTTCCTCCTACTATTAGTCTATTAAGACGTGTTCTGCAACAAGAGCTACGTCACGTAACACTTTTCTTCCAAACACATGTAAGCCTCTAACGACATCAGAGAATGAATCAGTGTCTCTGATAACTTCGATTTTTGCAATGTGGTTAGCTGTTGCAGTAGATGCCATATGACCTGATAATACTTTGTAGTAGTTGCTTGATGAACTTGCAGCAAAGTTATTTGTCATATATACATCCATGTTCATAATCTTACCAGAGTATACTTTACCATTTCTTAATGGTGCGGCTGCTCCAGTAGTGTCATCCATAAGTTTTGATGAAGTTTGACCTAGTTGCTCCATAAACTCAGGTGAACCTAAGAACCATCTGTTCTCTTCAGGTACATCCTGTTTGTTTAATAAGCGTGAGTGTTTTGAAATTAAATCGACTGGGTCAATTTCAGAAGTTCCAAAACCTACGTCTACTCCAGAACCATCAGAACCGATTACATGGTCAGGTGAACTTGCACTTGGACCTGCAAACATAGCTGCGATTACATTCTTGTCATATTCATTTTTCAATGCATAAGCACCAGAAGAAGTTGCAACTGATTCAAAGTTAATGTGAGAATGTCTTTCCTCAATATCATCAACTTTAAATGCAAAAGCGTTTGCTTGGTCTACTACAAGCTGTAACTGGTCATCAGATAAATTTTGTGGATTTACTGAAGACCCTCTTGTGTAAGACTGAACAGTAACTGTGGGTTCTTTGATGATGTTTACAGTGTCGCCAAAGTTTTCAATTTCACCTGCATAGTCAGTGTTAGTAATTGCTTCTACTACTGATGCAGTTCTGAAAAACTTTTGGACTTTTTGGCTGTAGATAATTGGGCTAAAGTTACCGTTTGGTAAGTTAGCATATCCACTTGATTTAGTAAATGCCATCGTTTTTCTCCTTTTGTTATTGTTTATTATTTAAAGTTGTTATGACTTTTTTGTTATTGAATCCTACCTTCTCTATTAGCAGTATCGATTTCCTTTTCAAACTTATCATATTCAGAAGGTTTCATCTTACGTATTTCATCCCACTTCCAAATCTTTTTATCAGTAGGTGTCTCTGATACTTTAGTTTTAGAAACAGATTTTGCTGCTTCTTTTTTAGAATCAATAGACACTTTCTTGCTAGAAAGACCTGTATCGTATTTATACAAATCAATAGCTCTTGAAGCATCAAGTGGATTATCATTATTATCATAAAGCATATCTCTTATATACTTTGGTTGTGCCTTAGCCCAGTCATGAAAATCTTGACTTTGTCTAAGTTCTTGATAATCTGGATGTTTCTTTGCTAATTCTACTTCAGCTTTTTCTCGAGCAAGTTGAGATTGTTGTCTTTTTACTTCCAACATTTCTTCTTGTAATTCTTGCTTCGTTTTCATTGTAGCTTCTGTAGTTAATTGCATAACAGAATCATACATATCAGGATAGTCTCTACGCCATTGCTCTAATTCCTCTTGGGTTTTAAAGATAGGCTTTTTAGATATCGCTTCTTTTTCTTTTTTAAGTTTGATGAGGTCGTCTTTATGCTTAGATACGGTTTCATCATAATGCCGTTTTAAGTCATCATAACGCTTCTTATAAACAGCATCTTCTACTCCGACAGGGTGTTTCTCCTTAGATGTATTCTCGTCAGAATTGTCTTCGGTATCTTCAGTAGCTGTCTTTTCGTCTTCCTTATCCATAAGATTCCTATCAGGATTCTGGTATGGTGTAGGAGTTGCGATTTCTTCTGTTGCTTCAGAAACTTGTTCTTCTACAACGTCAGATTTCTTTTCGTTTTCCATTTTATCTCCTTTGGGGTGCTGTTGGATTCAGGTCGCCCCTATATGCAGGGCCTCTATTGAGAGGGTGGCTGCGTCATCATACCCTCACCAGTCGTTGGTGCAGGGCTTCCACTGGGTTGTGAAACTGGTTGTGGCTGTGGTATTCTTGTTTCCATAATAATACCAAATTCAGGCCCAAAAACTTTTGACATAAAATCTCTAAACTGAGGAATGTTTAATTGTGTAATCAATTGCATTTCTTCATCATTTAGATTTTGTAAATTATTTTCTACTCTATCTCCTAGTAATCCTACGAGTCTTTGCTGAGTATCATCAGGTGTAGATGTTGGTTGAACCTCTGCACTCATCATACCTTGCTGATTCATTACTTCTTCTTCCATAATTTAATTCTCCCTGTAATGTAACATAATGGTTCTAATATAGTTCTATATGTTCTACCTAACACATCAACTTTATTATATTGTTGTTTTCTAATATCTACTGTTCTATGTCTAGCAATATGTTCTAATACATTTTTAACAATAATATTAGTGAAACCTTTTTGTTTAGCATACTTAACTAATGGTAAGAATAATGCATGATAACCTACTTCATATTCTTTTGATAATTTAGAAGAATGTGCTAACCATACTTTATTTCTAAATGAACCAAATCCATAGGACTCATTCATCATTGTACAAACTATTTTACCACCACTTTGTTTATTAGCATTACCGCCTGTTGTACCTTTTGCTTTTTCTTTATCTTCTTTAGTAATGACATCTTTTAATAAATTATCTAAATCTTTTTCAATATCTTTAGCATCTGTTTTTGTTGTAGGTTTAGGTGTATAAACTTTTTTATCTTTATCCTCTTTCATTCTAGTTCCTGGTGCTGATTTCATTAAACCACTTCCTTCAAATGCTCCTGTGGAAGTACCTCTTTTAATTTCTTTTTTAGGTTCTGTTTTAGGAGGAGTAGTTACACCAAAACTATTTACAGAAATAGGTCCTACAATCATTGGTGTATTATTTGGAGCCATTATAATATTACCATTTTTTGTTTTTTGTGTGGTGGCTAAGCGACCTGCTAAAGATTCTGATGTTTGTATTTGACCAAAATTATATTTACCTTCTTGTGTAAAATTAGCATTTAATGTTCCGTCTGCATTTTTAGTAACAGTAATTCCTTTTGCTCTTGGGTCAGCCGCCATTTTAAATAAGTTATTATCTGCAGGGTTTTTTATTAAAACATTATCTACTAGTTTTCCAATAATACCAAAGTTTGATAAAAATGTAGAATTATCTATTGTAAGTGTAGTGTCTTTACCATATGTTTCTGCTAATTTACCTTCATCACTAAGATTTTTAATAGCCTGTGCTACTGAAGTTGTTGCTTTAGCAATAGGGCCTATATCTCTTGGAGGATTAGTAGCTTTAACTTCATCAGGTCTATCTGATTCTATTTTAACACAAGAACTTGTAATAGGGTCATACACATAACCTGGGTCACAAGGAATTATTTCTTCACCTACACCCGCATCTGTTTCAGGTTCTGTAGGCTCTATGGGTGGTGGAGTATAAGGTTCTCCTGTTTGTGCATAAGTTGTCTCGCCTGTTCTATAATCTGTTAATAATCTTGGTGTACCTTCTTCTGTTGTACCATAAGATATAACACCTGTTGGGCCTGTAACAAAAGGTTGTTCAGGTTGTGGTAGAGGAGTTGGGCTAGGCATAAATGGAGGCTGAATAGGAACAGGTTTACCTTCAGGTAATGTAGGCTGAGCCATAATACCTACAGGCTCATAATTAAATGTTTGTTTATCTTCTACTGTATCAGTATCTCTATTATAGACTGGATAACTTGAAGCTACAGTTTTGTAAGGAACTATTCCTTCTGTAGCAGATGTGGGTTTCATAATACCTACTGTATCACCATATTTTTTTAAGATATCTGATAATGCCATTTAGTTATTCAATTGCTCCCTCAGGTTGAGTATTTGGTGCAGTAAAGCCGCTTTCCCCTGGAGTCTGTGGAGTTCCGACTCCGATGTTGCCACCTCCAGACCCTTGTGTGTCTGTGACAGATGCTCCTGCAGGTACTCCTCCAGTATTTCCCATACCGCCTTGTTGCTGGTTAGGGCTTTGAGTTTGTTGATTTCCATTCATATCTCCCATCATTTTCATCATTAGCTGAGCTTTCTCTGGGTCATTAACCACTTGCTCAGGGTCGATGTCTAAAGACTTTGCAATCTCTTTAATAATATTATTCCATTTAATAAATGGTGCTAAGAACTGATTAGATGAAACTTGCATAAAGGTCATTAATCTTTGTGAGCGTACTTCTTTCTGCATTAAAGAAGATGTACCCATTGCATTAACATCTAAGTCACCTTGTATCTCAGGAATATTTTGATTGAATTGCATATTCCAAAAGAATAAAGATTCACCTAAAGGTTTGAGTAAGTAGTCATCAATATTCTTAATAACTGTTTTAATATTTAAAGCTGAAGCACCCATTAACATTGACATACCAGAAGCTGTTCTTGTTGTGGACATAACTCCTGTTGTACCGTGTGAATAAGATGGAATACCTGTAGACTCATCAGCTAGTTGTCTAAACTTATCAAACATCTGTAAGTTTTCAGGTGCAGTATTAGGAAAACGTAATCCATGAATAGCTTGACCTGTTTGACCACTTTGTCTTCTGAATATTTTTCCAGGATAGACAGTCATATCTTGACCCGGAACTAACATTGTTTCATCTACGTCAAAGACTAAGTTACCTGCTAATGCTAAGTTATCAATAGCCATTCTTGCATGACCATTCATAATTGTCTGTGCATCATCCATATTCTCAGGAACACCTACTCCAAAGAATTGATAGGGATTGATTTCATAAGGACAAACCATGAAAGGTACTCTCGCTGGTGTAAAAGGATTAAGGACTAAACGTAAAATATAACCATTCGATACCCATGCATTAACTTGTACTTCATCTAAATCATCTTTGATGTCATCAGGTAATTCAATTCCTGCTTCTTCTACTAGGTTCTTGTCCATGACACCCCAGTATTCTAGAACTTCAAATCTATTTTTATTAAACTCTTCTTGGTTCTCTCTATCATACAAAGCTGTTTCATAGCTTCGTGTTTCATAGTTAGGGCCACTAGATAATAAATCTTTAATAGCTGATTTTCTAAAGAAAGGTCTATTAGTTAAATCTCTAACTTGTGAACGATTCATCACATGTCGTTGAATAACATAGTCAGCATCATCAATAGTAACAGCATCTGGGTCAGGATATAAATCCCAACATGATACAGCTTCTACTCTTGGTACTAATCGTGTATCAGGTGCATATTCTTTTTCACCTTCTTCACTTGCTACCCATCGATGCTGTGCCTTTTCATAATTGAAAGGGCCTTTTAAAACACCTGTTCCTAATAAACACATTTCAAACAATACATGTCGCATAACAGATATTGCATGTGTTTCTTCTAATTGGTCATGGATAATTTTTTCCATGTTCTTTGCAGTTTCCATTGCAGGTTCTATCTGCATCATGTTCTGCAAATCAGGTGCAGGGCCAGAGCCTATATTAGCATCGCCATACTTTTCTTCTAAACCATTTAAAATATCATTGGTTGTTGTACCAGGTGGTAAATCTTTACCGTCTCCTGCAAAACCATAAATATCATTTATCCTCTGATTTTCTTCTTCAGGGGCATTGTCTGGTTTAACATGAGCATATTCTTTAATACCGTAAGGAACAGTAGTAGGATTAATTCCAATAGGAAATTTACCCTGTGAGAATAATACTTCAATTAATTGTCCGTAGGCTGCTAATACTTTTGTCTTTGTTATCTTAACAAAAACTTTAGATTTCTCTGAATCTCTAAAAGCCATATCAGAACCATAGATACCTCTATAGTTTCTATATGCACGTAACCATCTCTTCTCATCATAGAGACGTGCTTGTTCTGATTCTTTTAGTCGGCTTTCAATGACGTAACCAATATTGTCAAAACTTTTATCCTTTTCTTCGGATAGTGCTTCTACGTTATCGGTTTCAGAGTACGCACCACTACCTATATTTGAGTGTGGCATTTATACCTCTTAGTAATCTCTTTCGTCAGCTAAACTAAATACTTTTGCGTCTACGCCAGATTTGGATTTACCTTTAGGTGCAGATACATCATATACACCTTCTTGGTCTTTAGGAAGAGGTGAACCCTTCTTTACGACATTTACATCTGCAGTCTTAGGGGATTTAGCATCTTTGCCATAACCCACATTATCCTCAGGTAAGTCTCCCATCTTGTATGTTCTCATTATTGCCATTTTATTTTTCTCCTTTTAAGTTTTTCTGTAAATAAGATAACAACGAAGGGTTATCTACAAATACAGTCGTTAGTCCATTTGCAATAGTGTTGCAAATCTTTTCTTCTTCTTTATCATCTAAATCAATACCCCATTGATAAATGATTGCATGTAATACTTCATGAATTAAAGTATTGGCATGAGATATATTATCTTCTGTTGATGATAAAGCGATGACTCCATCCGATGCAAGGAACTGTCCGTTAATCTCATTACATCTAGATACAATGGAATCTAAATTTTTTATCTTGTAATCTCTATAACCTATTTTAATATTTTTCATTAGTAGCCAAAAATTTTATCAGCAGGTTTAAAATCTGTTGTTTGTCCTACACCAAAGTCATGAAACTTTTTTGCTACAGGATGAACAGGTCTACTCATACACCCATAACGTAATGCATCGTAAGCATGGTCTTCAGCGTGAGTATCAACATCTTCAGGATTATTTTTATCAACTGGTAACATCGGTAATGTTCTAACTAAATTAGTACAGTTATCAAAAATAAATAAAGAGGGATATCCAGTCTCTTCATCAGGTCGTAATCTTTTATGTAATTCTAGTTTACCTGCAACACGACTTCTTGGACTTCTATCAGAAGGTCTCCAACGACATCCTTCTTGTATCATTGTCTCAGCAATACTAGGCCCTATATCACCTCGTCTTGCCCATGTTGAACTATCCAATACACCGTATCGAATATATTCTCCATACTCTGCTTCTAAAACTTTTCTAGCAAATATATCTGCTGTAATCTTTTTAGTATATAATTCTCGATAAACAAATATATTATTATCAAAGTCTATCGCAAACCATAAACAACAAGCAGGTGAACTATATCCCCAGTCTGCTGCTCTAAATCTCATCCAGTTTCTTGGAATATCAAAAGGCTTAACAACATGAATCTCTTTGTTAAACTCTGGAAAAGATGAATCTTCAAATGCTTCCCAGTTACCTTCTAAGAATTGTTTTCTTTGAACTTCTGGTAATGATGCCAACATTGCGTAGTAATCATCTGTTTGCATCAAGTAAGGATTATCCTGTAGCTTTGCAGGAATATATCTTCTTGTAATCTTTTTTACACCTACAGGAGTTTTGATTTCTATTTCAAACTTTGTATTAGCAGGTGCAGGGTCAACAAACATTTCTTTTACCCACATCGAACCTACATTTCCGGGGTTACCTGTCGCTCTCATATAAACAGGAATCTCTGGGTCTACACTTCGAAGTGATGAACGTAAGAAATTATAAATATCTTCTGTAGGATATTGAGGTAATTCATCAATACCAATCCAAGTATATGACTGACCTTGATATCGTAAAACGTCTGTTAAGTTTTCAGCATAACCAAATTCTATTCTAGCACCTGAAGGAAACTTCCATTCTTTTTCTTGCTCTCTCCATTTAGCACCTGGATAGGCTTTTGAATAAAGTTGTTGAGAATGATTTATTAAATCTCTTAATTCAGGCATTGTTCTACGAATTAACAATGCTCGATGTTTTTGTTTATGACAATATCGTAGTGGGTCTACTAACATTGCGTAAGATTTACCACCACCTCTTGCTCCACCATAAAAGACTTCTCTTTCACTTGATGCTAAGAACTCTGTTTGTGGCCCATCATTAGGTTCAAAGATAACTTCTTTATCTTTTAATGCAGCTTTGATATTTGGAGATGCTTCCTCAATTTTATCTTCCTCAATGAGTTGCTTCTTTCCATCAAAGACTTGGTCAATTTCTTTAAGTCTATTCTTTGTTGCCCAAAAGTTTTTCTGTGCTTTTTCGAGTTCTTTCTTTTTTTCTCGAAGCATGTCTTGGGCAGACTTTCTAGCTTTTTTCTCTTTAATACTAAGAGGAGCATATACGCTAGTTCTTCTTTTTCTTCCAACACTTTTAGGTTTAGGTTCGTCTACCACCCTTTATGTATAACCCTTTTTAAAACTTCTCGTAATCCCATCCCTGTAATTTTTCTACCTGTGTGATGAGATAACCATTCTGCTGTCTCTCGATACGTACAATTATTATCAATAAATGATTTTGCTTTTTGTATTAGTTCCATATGTTCTGGTATTTGTACTAATACGTTTTTATCTTCTTCCGAAACTTTATAACCTAAGGGTATAACTCTACTTGCTCTTTTTCTAATAATCGGTTTATCTTCATCCATTGTCTTTGGGTGGTAAGATAAAGATTCCGTGTGCGACTTTTGCATTGATATCTACCTTTTCTCTTTTTGCTAATCCTACTCTATCGAGTATTTGTTTGGCCGCTTCCATTCTAATGGATGCTCCAGGAGTTGAACCATCTTCTTGTAAAGCATTAATCATTCCCATACTGGCTCTTGGTGCAAAGGCAGCTAATAACTTTTCTGCTCTATCAATAATTTCATCCTTTAAACTTTTTAAAGGTGTATGATAATCAGCATACCCTGCAATTTCTCCTGCTATCTTAGGGTCACCTTGTGCTTCACCAAACAAAGCATCTAAAAAAGTTTGTTGCTTATCCGTTAGTGCAACATCATTCTTGTCGTTATCAGGAACTAACATTTTTTATTTTTTGTAATTTCTTTTCTCTTTTTTCTTGAACCCATTCAGGAGATTTTCGAATACCAACAGATTCTTCTATCTGTGCTTCCTTCATTCCTTTTCTAGCAGTATCTAGAATTTGGTCTCTACCTTTGTGTTCACTTCTAGCAATAAAGGAAAGGTTGGGTGCAGTTATCACCATCTCGACATTTTTATTTCTGAGTGGCTTTGTCCTATCCTGTAAGGATAGATACTCATCCCAAACCTTCCCAGTTTTTTTATTCCTAAAAGAATAAATCGGCATCTATTTTATTTTTACTTTTTGTGGTTTCTTATCTTCTGGAATATTTTTTTCCAAGATAATGGATAAGATTCCATTTTCCATTTTCGCTGATTCACATTCTGTAAATTCTGCGAGTGTAAAAGATTTAGAAAACTTTCGAGAAGATATTCCTTTATAAACAAATTCATTATTTTCTTCTTTTAGTTCCCCTTTAATATTCATTATATTATCCTTGACTTCAATCTCAATATCATCTTTACTGAATCCTGCTAATGCTAATTCAATAATCCATTTGTTGTCATCAAGTTTCTTAATGTTATAATGTGGATATCCTTTAACATCTCCTGTGATTGAATCCAGTGTGTTAAAGAATGAATCAAACCCTATTGTATAGGGCATATACTTATCTAGTGTAAAAGTCATTTATACCTCCTTGCTTTAAGCTAGATATATTATCTTACTGTGTAAGATTTAACGACCCCGAAGGCATCATTAAACTTTTAAAACTTTTTTAACCTTATCTAAAATAGAATCTTCTTTTTGTTCTTCGACTTTAACTTCTTCAACAACAGGCTGTTCTACTTTTTTTTCTACTGGTTTTACATCTTCAGCAATAAACATTGACTTTAATTGTCCAGATTCTACTCGTTGATAAAATAATTTTTTACCACGAGCATTACCATGTCGTCTCATAAATTCAGCGATTGTTTTTTTACCTAAACCTGATAGTCTCATTTCTTTTTCTTAACTCCTTTGATAACGCCTTTATTAGCAGACGCATAAAAAACTTGTTTCCCTTTTTCTTTGCCATACGTTTTAACCATGGCTTTTTTAATCTTTGTTCCTTTTTTACTTAGTGGCATTATCTATTGGGGTCGTAGTATTCTTCAACAGAAAGGGTAACATCTAAATCCATTCCTGCTTCTATATACGCTACGATTTTGTCTCCTTCATGTAAATTTAAATTTCCAAACTCACTTAAACTCTTGATACTATTACCTGCCATGGATAATCCTTTAGCAAGATAATGATAAGAAGAATCATCATTATGATAAAATTGTATATAACATTTTTTTGTTGATGCTGTTCCATTACTTAATAATAAATATCGAACAATCGAACTAAAGTTATTAGGTACAGTATAAATAACATCAGCACTACCATCAGCACTAGTAGATGTAACCGTAACTGATTCTGTAAAAAATTTACTACTAGTGAGGTCAGGCATTATAAATACCTACTAGGCCATCCCCTTTTTATGTTTTTGACTTTTGGGTGGACTTTTTTTAGAACCCCCTGGACCTGCCCATAAAACTTTGTTAGCCCAGTAAGCAGCACTTGTTTTACCTTTTGCAATATTTTTTCCATGCCTTGCTTTAAATGATTTCCTAGCTTCTGCAGAATAGTTGTGGCCCATAGAAGAATCACCGAAGCGAATAAGTCGGGGCTTCCCACCCTCGAGTATAGCGACTTTACCTTTTTTACCACCTTCAGTACTTCTAACTGGGCGATTAAATCTTTGTAAGCCATGACGTTTAAGGAAATTCTTTTTCTTTTCTGCATCAGAAAGAGCCATTACTTTTTCTTCTTAATAGTTTTCTTTGGTTTCATTTTACCAACAGCGACCATTACAACAGTCTTGCCAGTATTTTTTTTATTCTTTTTTGGTTTACTTCCGTACATGATTATATCATATCCTCCTCTTCCATTGCTTGTTGTTTATATGAAGTCATTCCCATGAACTTAGGGTCAGATGCTCTTCTGAGCATGGGTGACATATTAGCCATCCTTACTTGAGCAGATGTTCTTCTTAAAACATTAGAAGGTGATGAACCATTTTTCATCGGTGATTTACTAATACCTTTTTTTCTTTTAGGCATTGTTGGTGATGTTGGTGTCATATCTGCCATTACTTATCCTTGTAAGAAGTCTTACCCATAAATTTCTTGTCATTGGGTTTCCTCATCCCCATTGACTTTTGAATGGCCATACCTCTTTTCTTCTCATAACCAGAGAGACGGCCATCCTTATTTAAATCTGCTTTTTGTTTATTTATTTCCATATCCAGTATGCACCTGCAATTACTGCGATAACAATAATTAACTTAACTTTGTTGTCAAGTTTATTCCATTGTTTCCATGCTTTATCTATCATGATACCCTCCTGTACTTGCGTACCTTTTTTGCTATCCCTTTCGGTTGTTTAACAAACTGTTTTCCTTTAGCCAT
>Ga0255772_10005565_pt1 | contig 11652 bp, 9 predicted proteins | sample 071ome_34_FD_179970 | JGI IMG/M metagenome (GOLD analysis project Ga0255772, IMG submission 179970) | Coastal salt marsh microbial communities from the Groves Creek Marsh, Skidaway Island, Georgia - 071411BT metaG (version 2) | ecosystem: Environmental > Aquatic > Marine > Intertidal zone > Salt... | reverse complement strand
TTCCTCAAGTCGTGTAAACGCGTCTTCACGGCGTCGTCCACGGATGATTGCTGAGATGGCTCGATCGCAAAAGCCAGCAGAAGGAGAGGGAGGAGGAGGACGGAGAGACGGAACATTTTGTCTTTGTCAATTTATAAAGTTTTTTGCACTGTGGTCGCGAGGTCGTGAGAAAAACTTTTGTGCGTCATGTGCGTGAAAGGAACAAAAAAAGGCGGTTTACTCAAATCACCACATCTTAAAACGTGTGCGTAATGTATCAAGTTAAGAACATCTAAAGTGGATTGTATTTTTATCACTCGTTGACACGGTTTCTCTTTCGTCGTCGTCGTTGTCGTTTACAATTCGGTTTCTTTCAAGTACGCTCTTAACTTTGCGCACTGTTCGAGAACGGATCTGCGACTGGTCCCGCCTTCCGTGTCTCTGCTCTCCGCGGACTTTTCATACGACCAAATTTCTGCGACGTCGTCCTCAAACTTGTCGCAAAGCGGTTTCAAATCGTCCACGGTGAGCTGGTCTAACGGAACTTTCTTATCTACGGCTAGTTTCACCGCAGCGCCGGAGATATGGTGCGTTTCGCGAAACGGCATGCCTTTTCTCACTAAATATTCGGCTAAATCCGTGGCTAACATTTCCGCGACGAGAGACGATTTCATCTTCTCCGGGTTCAACTTCATCGTCGCTAAACATCCGGCGGCGATTTGCAAGCAATCTGACATCGTGTCCACGGTTTCAAACATGCCCAACCACCCTTCTTGGAAATCTTTGTTATACGTCGTCGGCGTGCCTTTTAAAATGCAAAGTAAACCTGTCAACGTTCCGATTTGTCTCCCGGCTTTGCCTCTCAACAACTCCAACGCGTCTGGATTTTTCTTTTGCGGCATGAGGGAACTTCCGGTGGAATACGCGTCAGACATCTGCATCATGCCAAACTGCTGGGAAGAGTACACGATTAAATCTTCCGACCATCTCGAGATGTGCATGAGCGTCATGCTTGCCCAAAACATAGTTTCGATGACGAAATCGCGATCGGAAACTGCGTCCATGGAGTTTGGACAAACGCGTTCAAAGTTCAAATCTTTCGCCAAGAGTTGTCGATCGACACCAAATGGATTCCCAGCTAACGCGCCACTCCCTAGCGGCATCGTGTTCACTCTTGGCATCAAATCGTTCAAACGCATGTCGTCTCTTTGCCACGCGGCGGCGTGCGACAATAACCAGTGCGAAAAGCGAACCGTCTGCGCCGACTGCAAGTGCGTAAATCCCGGCATGACGTGATCCACTTCTTTTTCTGCTCTGTCGATTGCAACTTCAATCAACGTTCTCAGGTACTTTCTCAGCACCGTCAATTCTTTTCTCAACCACATTCTCGTGTCCGTGGCGACTTGGTCGTTTCTCGATCTCCCCGTGTGTAACTTTCCTCCGATGTTTGAGTCGATGACTTCGCACAACCGTCGTTCGTTGGCGGTGTGAATGTCCTCGTCGCCTTCTTTCGCGACGAACAAACCGCTCTGCCACTCCTCCAAAACTATCTTCAAACCTTTGTGGATTTCATTCTTCTCCTCTTCGGTGATGATCCCAGTTCGTGCTAACGCGGATGCGTACCCGATGGATCCTTCGATATCTTCCAGCGCCATTCGTCGGTCAAAGGATAAACTTTCGTTGAACTTTTCCATGAGCGGATCGATCTTCTCGCTGAACGCTCCACCCCATAACTTCTTCGGCTCTCCACTCGCAGCGGCGGCATTCGTCGCCGCGAGTTCTCGTCCTCTTTTATTGTTTTTATTAGCAGTAGCCTTCATTTTCTTTCCGTTGAACGAAGAAGAAGAAGAAGAAGAGGACGAAAACGTTGTCGCGTTGTTAAAGCCGCCAACAACAACCACCGCCGACGACAACAACGACGACGAGGACGACGAATTTTTTAGTATTTTTAAAGATGACGACGACGATGAAATAACCCGCGTTCTTCTCGATATTCTTCTCTGACTTTGATTTTGAGGATAGTACTGTTGCGCAGTTCTTCTAACGGACGACGACGATGATGATGATGTTATTGCTATAGTTGTTATTGATGTTGTCGATGCGAGCATCATCTTCTCGTCTCGCGCTTTTTTTTTTTATCTCTTTTCTTTGTGTGAAGAAAAACGAAAAAAAAAAGTCACAAACTCACAAAAATCAAACTGTCAAAAAGTCTCTTCGTGTTCTTTTTTTTGCGTCTCTTCCCTCACAAAACACAAAGAGAAGAGAGAGAGAGAGAGAGAAAGAAAGAACCACCACGGGTGCGCGCGAGTAGCAGATCGTCTCTCGGATCGCGACGGAGAGAGAAAGAGGAGAGAGAGAGAGAGAGATCGGAGCATTCTTTCGCGCGCAAGAGCAGAAGAAGAAGAAGAAAAATACTCACTCTTTGTGCATAAAATTTTGTTTTACGGAATATTCATCGAGGCGGGGGCGGCTTTGTGTAAGTGTGTGTGACTTTTTATTTGTTCTCGCTAAAAAGAAACACATACACATAATCAAACGTCGAGATGGGGTTATTCGGCGGCAACACGAACAACGAAGGCGACAATGCGCCGAACGGGAACAAGCCTCTGCACAGTCGAAGGTTTTCTCAATCCATGATCAACACGGAGACTGGGAAATTAATGTCTAAACTCATCAACGAATCGAGTTATTTGTCAGGGACCGGGGAAACGAATACGTTCGATACGGCGGAAGCCGTGGCGGAATCCGACGAACTCATGAGAGAAATGTTCTTTTCCATAGTGAAAGAAACCGCCGGAGAGGAAATGTTGAATAAAATTATGGACGTGTATAAGATTTCAGAAACGTTTAGCGAGTCGCACTCCCCGGAGGACTTTGACAAGTTGAAAACCACGCTGGACGCGTTAAAGTTGGACGAGACGTTGATGTTGTCTTCGGCATATTCAAACTTGTTGAACCTGCACAACATCTCTGAACACGTGGCGACGAGTATGGAGGAGAGACACGCGCGTTTGGACGATATTCCGAGAGGCCCGGCGAAGACGACCAACGGCGCAATTAAAGGTATGGTGGCCAACGGCATGGATCCAAACGCGATTTACGACGCGTTGTGTAACCAACACGTCGATTTGGTGTTAACTGCGCACCCGACGCAAGCGTTGCGACAATCTTTGTTGAAGAATTACGGTAAAATTCGTAATAATCTGATCAATTTGCAACGTTTTCGCCTCTCGCGATTTGAACGCGAAGAAATTTTAGAGTCCATTCGGTGCTGCATTCATTCGGCATGGAGGACCGACGAAATCCGCCGCGCGCCGCCGACGCCGCAGGACGAAATGCGAAGAGGTTTGACATATTTTACGAATACGATTTTTGCCGGTGTGCCGAGATTCATGAGACGGGTGGATACTTCGTTATTGAATCACGGTTTGAGCAGACTCCCTTTGGATCGTTCGATTATCACGTTTGGCTCGTGGATGGGTGGAGACCGCGACGGAAACCCGTACGTCACGGCCACGTGCACGAGAGACTCCGTCTATCTGGCCAGGTTGCAAGCGACAACTTTATATTTCAAAGCTATCGAACAGCTCATTTTCGATCTCGCCATGTGGAGGTGCTCGCCATCTTTTCGAAAAGTTGTCGACGAAATTGTTGCCAACAGACCACACGAAGAAGACTCGGTCGTGTTTGAAATCCGCAGAGGACGTAACTACACGGACTTTTGGAAAACTATCCCGGAAAACGAACCGTACAGAGTCGTCTTGGGCGAGTTGAGAGACAAATTGTACGAAACAATGGAGCAATTGCAAAAAGTTGTCGCCGATCCGTCCATCGAGTTGGATCTGGACGATGGTTCTGAACGGTTTATTCACTGCAAAGAAGATTTGTCCGGCCCATTGATGCATTGTTACGAATCGTTAATGGAATCCGGCGACGAACAAGTCGCCAATGGCTATTTGCTCGACGTTATTCGTCAAGTGCAATGCTTCGGCTTGAATCTCGTCAAGCTCGATATTCGACAAGAATCTGATCGTCACGCCGACGCTGTTGATGCAATCACCACGCACTTGGGCATGGGTTCCTATAAGGAATGGAGCGAAGAAAAGAAGATTGAGTTTTTAAAGAGCGAAATCGAAGGTAAGCGTCCGTTGATCCCGCACCAGTTGGAGTGTTCGGACGAAGTTCGCGAGGTTCTTGACACGTTCAAAATGATTGCGCATATTCAAAAGAAGGTTCCGGGGAGCTTAGGAACGTACGTAATTTCCATGGCGACAAGTGCTTCGGACGTTTTGGCGGTTGTTTTGTTACAGAGAGAGTGTGGCGGGACTTTGGAAACGTCGCTGAGAGTCGCGCCTTTGTTTGAACGTCTGGACGATTTGAACGACGCGCCGAGAGTTTTGAGACAACTCTTCTCCGTCGAATGTTACATGAAAACGTTAAGAAACAACGAGCAAGAAGTTATGATTGGATATTCGGATTCTGGTAAAGATGCTGGACGTCTCGCCGCGGCGTGGGGGTTGTACGAGGGCCAAGAGAAAGCGGGTGAGGTTGCCAAGGAATTTGGCGTGCACTTGACGTTGTTCCACGGCAGAGGTGGTACCGTTGGCAGAGGCGGTGGTCCAGCGCACATTGCTATCATGTCGCAACCGGGAGGAACGGTGAATGGATCTATCCGCGTCACCATTCAAGGCGAAGTCATTGAACAAGATTTCGGGGAGAAAGAAAACTGCTTTCACACTTTGGATTTATACACTGCCGCGGTTCTCGAACACACTTTGAAACCGCCGGAAGGTCCAAAACCAGAATGGAGAGTCGTGATGAAAAAAATGAGCGAAGCTTCGTGCAAAAGGTACCGATCGGTTGTGTTTGAAAACCCTGATTTTGTTCCGTACTTTGCGCAAAGCACACCAAGCACGGAATTGGGAAGTTTGAACATCGGCTCGCGCCCGAGTAAGCGGAAACCGAACGCTGGAGGTACAGCTTTGCGAGCGATTCCGTGGATCTTTGCCTGGACCCAAAGTCGCTTCCAACTTCCAGTCTGGCTCGGTATGTCTGCCGCATTCGCCGAGATCAAAGCGCAGGAAGGCGAACTGAGCACGCTTAGAGAAATGCACAAGAAATGGCCATTTTTTAAAGTGACGATGGATTTAGTCGAGATGGTTTTAGCCAAAGCTGATTTGAACGTCGTTGAATATTACGAGAAGACCTTGGTGGATGAACGCTTGAGAAATACGTTAGGTAAAGAATTGAGAAACGAGTTGATGACGACGATCGACCACGTTTTGGAAATTGCCGATCGAAGAGAGTTGTTGGTTAACCCAGAGTCAAAGATTGAAGTCGACGGCCAACAGTGTCCGGCGCAACATCAGCAGTTGAAGAATAAGTTGCAAATGCGATCGATCTACATCACGCCTCTGAACGTGATTCAAAGCGCTTACTTGAAGAAACAGCGCGAAATCGAAGAGATGGAAGCCAGCAACGACAGTTCTTTCGATGAATTGAAGTACGATCCAGCGTTGCCGTGGGCGCAAGATATGATGAAGCTGCATCCGAGTGCAAATGCGTACAAATCGGCGGTGAACGATACGCTCATCATCACCATCAAAGGTATCGCGAGTGGTTTGCAAAACACCGGTTAGGAGGAAAGGAGATGTATATATCATCATCACAATGATAATAATAATAATACTAACACATAAGAGTATACATGTATATAAACATACACTGTATATAAATGTTTGTAAAAGACAAAAAGAAAAGGAGAAGGAAACATAAACGTTTATACTGATGAGGATTTTGTTTTGATCTGTGATCTGTTTTCGCGGCTCAACAGACTTTAATAAAAAATTATACTACGAATCCTGCGCTTCTAAGTTTTGATTCTACTATCGCGTCGTCTTTGTACGCCCACACAGAAACGATGACCATTGCACACCCCAGTAATATTGGGCCATTTAAAGGTTCAAAGAACAAAATGTGACCCATAACCGTCGTTAATACCAACGCAGCGCACACGGCGACCGTCTTCGTTACTGAGGAGGAATATAAAACAGACAAGGCGACTAATATGCCACCAAGCGCGTGCAACGCTGCTATGACTACAACGAGAAAGGTCCATCCTTGAAAGAGATTTCCTTTCGTCTCGTACACAGATATTGGCGTGTATATCAGAATCGAGCACAACGCCAGCTGAATATTTCTATCCCAAACGTCGAGTTCCGTGGAAGAAGAAAACGACGATATCTTCGCCGAAGACGCCGAAGACGGTGACTCCACGTCTAATTTCTTACCTAAATTCTCTTCCTCGTCTTCTTTTGCCCTATTCTTCAAGACTTTCTCGAAATATACCGACCCGAACCCGCTCAGCATCGTTTGCAAGAGCGCCAGAAACACACCGAAGGCGTAGGACAAATCAAACAAATCGCTAATGTGTTCGTACCAATTTTGATGGACGCGTTTGTGAATCACCGGATTGTTCGGCGACGATTCCCAGGAAATCAAAGTCACCCCTAAAACTAATTGCGTCAACGTTCTCCACACTCGGTTTGATATTCTCGAATCGAGCAAAATTTGCGCGAATATCGCCGTCGCTAATACTTTCAAATTTGAAATCGCCGTGAACACCGACGCGTCCACGCGTTGCAACGACGGGTACGAAATCAAATTTACCACTAAATATACAAACGCCGGCACCAGCATTGGCGTCGCCGTTTTCACCACCCTCTTGAAAACGTGCGTTTTCAGTCCCTTTAAGCTCCTAACGTCCATTTTTCGATATTTCATGAAGATTGAAAACGCGAGTTTCATAAACTCGTTCGCGCACAAGACAACGTTCTTTGAAAAATCCAACTGTAAAATTCCAACCGCGTATCTTCTGGCGAGCATGGAAAAGGTGTTTTCCAAGGTTAATGCGACCAAGAAGAGAGCGGCTAACTGCTTGTTGTTGTTGTTATTATTATTATTATTACTCTTTTGAGCGGTGGTATTCTCGTCTTTCATCGTACGCACTCGCATCGTCATCGGAATTGATCGCACGCGCGCGCGCTGTTGGTTGCGAGAAGAAGAAGAAGAACGTAGTGTAAATCCGCGTCTGTGTTTCTGAAGAGATTTCAAAAGTTGTCAACTACGTACACAGGAGAAGGACGAAAAGTGCGGGAAAAAAATACTACTACGACGACATGGGTACGTACGCGGCGCTAAAACTACAACTAAGCTCTAAAAAAATATGGCAGGTGCGTTTGTTTGTTTTCGCTCGTTCACGACGCGAGACTCTCCAAGACATTGACGACTTCGTCTTCAATCGCTCTGAGGTACTCGCAAATTTCGCTCTGTTTGCGAAATTCGTGCAACTCTTTGAGCTCTTTGACGGAAACTTTCGCGTCGTCGCCGCCTCGGACGAGTCTTCGCTTGTCGTCTGGTATGGACGCCAGAAAGTGTAAGAGCACTTTACGATTTCTTGCATCGGCATCGTTATCTTCACCATCGTCGTTCTCGCCGTTGTTTTTTTTATACGCCCTCAACTTCTCACCCACGGAATGGAACAAAGAGGCGACTTTAATCTGCAAATCCAGAAAGCCTCGCAAACGAGTGAACTCTTCTTTGGAAGAAATGCTCGTCGTGTAGTAATATCGATTGACTTCTCCGAGTTTTCGCAAGGAAATCACCGGCGTCGCGTACGTGTCTTCTAAAAATTTTAGAGACTGTTTACACACCGGTTTCTCGATGAAATCCCAGCTGTACAAGACGTCGCGCGGTATGATTCGAGTGTCGCCGGAGAAGCACTTTTCACACACGACGGTTTGTAAATACGAACACATTCGCTGCTGCATTTTCGCCTTTTCTATTCGGTTACCACACAAACACGTCGTGGAAAGTGACGATGCCATTCGTTTCGTGTTTGTGGCGGTATCTAAAAGTATCGTCTCGATCGAAAGACCTCTTCTAAGCGTCGTCGTCGACGACGACGACGACGACGACGACGACGAAGCGCGTTGTTCTTCGGCGGAGGATAACAAGATGTTTGACATGTCGTCGATCAACTCTTCGTCCACATTCGCTGAAATCAACGTCGACGAGAGCGCGTTGAACGAGTGCAACATCGCGTCTTTTCCTATATTTACGGTCGTTTTGGTCAAATAAACGCTCGCGTTTGTCGTGACTTGTACTCCCGAAACGACCGTATCTCCCAGAAACTGCGCTCCCGTCGAGACACCTCTCCCGAGAGAGGTTATGCCGTTGTGTATTCCATCGAACAGAGCGGCGGTAGGTCTAAGTCTCGTCGTTTGCGTCGTTTTATCTTCTTGGAGGATGTTATTGTTGTTGTTTTTGTCGTCGAAACCTGGACCATTACCGTTACTACCAGTCGTCGTGCGACCACCAGTCTTCTTCTCTTCTTCGAATAAGCAGACGACATCTTCGTCGAACTCGTCCATGTCTTCATCTTCATCGATCAATCCTCCTCCTATTTTTTCTCCTCTTTCTTCTTCTTCTTCTTCTTGTCGTCGTCGCACGCCGTAGAACTCATCCAAGGCATCTATTATGTGCGTCTTCGTTTTCATCTATTTTTTATCTCTCTCTCTCTGTCTCTCTCTCTTTCACACAGACACAGACACAGACACAGACACACAAAGAGAGACCAAAAACGCGCGCTGAGTTATGTATATTTTCTTTTATCGCGAGTGTTCACACCGACACCACCGTTCATCTTACGAGTCGCGTCGGCACCGTACAGTTTGAGCGCGGGAAACGAGAGTTTTTTTATTTAAAAATCTATTATCCAAAAAAAATGATTCCTGGGAGGATCGAACTCCCGACCTTCCGATTAGAAGTCGGACGCATTATCCACTTTGCTAAGGAACCATGAGACTATTGGGTTCAGTAGTTTATATATGAATTGCAAAATATAATTTAGGGCTTTTAGTTTTTAGTTTAAGGGATCCCCTGACACTTTTTTTCCTCTTCCTCAACATTCACAACTTCTTCGTCAAAAAAAAACGTCTCCACGTCATAATAGTAAATAATAATAACCACATCGATATCGTCGACGTCCATGATGATGCTTATAAATGGTGGAAGAACAATCGCACCACCACTACTGTCATCATCTTCGGTAATAAAAAAAGTTTCGAGAAAGTCATCATCACCGCTTTTCTATAGTAATAAAACGACGACGACGATGTTGAAGATGCAAACAGTTAAGAGAAGAAACAACAACAAGCGTTACAACAACCTTTCTTCTTCTTCTTCTTCTTCTTCAAGAACCACCATCATCACCGCCGCCGCCGGCAGCAGTAACAACAGAAACACAATCAAAGCGTCTTCTTCAGCAAATGAAAATACGACGAAATCAATAAAAAAACCGCGTTTACCCGCGATGGACTCGATGCGATTCTTTCTGATTGGATACATCGCCATTGGTCACTTCATCGCGTGCGCGACGAAAGATCCGCTGTTGTTAAAACTATTATCGCAAGTTAACGTCGTGGTTGGTGCTTTCTTTGTCCTCTCCGGGTACGTCGCCGCGTACACCGCGACGGAGTTGAACGAGTACGAACACACGGAGAAGAGATTTTTACCGACGAAAGTAGCGTACACGATTCAAAGAGTCATGGGGTATTATCCTCTGTATTTTGCGACGCAAATCCTGTTCTTGCCGGTGTTTTTGATCGCCGACGTCACATACAACGGGTGGGCCAAATCTGCCTTGCACGCCGCTTTGACTTTTTCGCTCTCGCAATCGTGGTTCCCGTCACACGCCGAGTTGTGGAACGCGCCGACGTGGTTTCTCAGCGCGTTGACGTTTGCGTTCGTGGTTTTACCGTACGCGTTGCCTTCTATCGCGAAATTAAAACGCAAGGCATTACAGAGATTGTTCGTGAAGTTGATTTTGTTGACGTGTTTGGTGAAGTTTGCGTATTGCTACGACGTCTCTGGGTTTGGGTTTTTTGAGGGCACCATGCCGCCGAAAACGCACCCGTCGTGGTTATTTTGGAACTCGGTGAGATTTTCTCCGCTGTTTTCGACGATTGACGTACTGATTGGCGCGGTTTCTGCTCGATTGGTCATGATTGACGGCCTCGAGAAGGTGAATAAAAAATCTATTCTTCAGAAACCGCTCATTCCATTACTCTTAATGATTGGTTTGATCGTCGGGAGAGGATACTCGATCGTTTCTATGTCCGATGCGATTGCGAGATGCATTTTCGTGCCCTTATTCGCGTGGTTTACCATGAATATTCATCGCGAAACAGTCAGTGATAGTCCTCCGGCGAGCCAGTTTTCGGTCTCGAGCGTGTTGTCCTGGAAACCGTTGACGTACTTGGGGGCAATTTCCTTCCCCATATACATCTTACACGGACCAATCGGTCAGATATTCTACAAAAGAGTCGTAGCGAATAAATTATTTGGTTTCGTCTTTACGTCTAAACCAGAATTTTTCCCGGTCTGGATTGGAATAGTTCTCGTTAGCGCGGCGATCGTAAACGAAGTTTTCTTGAAGAATAAAAAGGTGCAAGAGCTGTCGAAGAAAGTCTCGAATTCGCTGGTAGCGTTATCAGTCTCGGATTGATTACGACTATATATACCGCCGCGGTGGTATCATAGTACGTAAAATGCGACTATTATATACTACTAAAAGAGAAACAATAATAAGAATAATATTAAAGTTGTCATCATTACTGTCATCATTATCATGTATCAACAAAGTATATGTTATTACACGACACACAAAATCAAAACATCGACGCCGACGACGCGCTCTTCTTTTTTATTTACTCTAGAGTATAAATTCGGTTTCAGGTCCTAGTGACCCCCCCGGAACGCACACGTTTATATGGTTTCATCATCTCGCTTTAAGAGAGAGAATCACCCCAGACGTTCAAAATATACTAATTTATTATCCTACTACGTATATATGCGCTTAAGCATTTATCCCTTCTTGTTATCATTACCACTCCTCTTTTTATTCGTCTCCTTCGTCCCCACCTTCGGCGATGTTGAAGTATCTCAACTCGTAGACGTTTCTATCCTTGTTCGAGGCAATCACTCTCAACCAGTCTCTGACGTTGTGCTTCTTCAAGTACTTCTTCGTGAGGTATTTCAAGTACCTCTTGCTCATGGCGGACTCGGAGGAGACGGTGACGGAGTTCTTGTCCGAGGACACGGAGACGGCGTCGCCTAAAGCGCCCGCTTTGCCGCCAACTTTGATTCTTTCCGTGAGAAATTGCTCGAACGAGGCAATGTCCATGATGGCATCGTCAACCTGTGCGTCGTCGTGAAACGGAAAGCATGAAATATGCGGGATGAGAAATGAGCGCGCAAAGGTCAGTGTTAGCTTCGCATCATCCCGAAAGCGAGGGAAGACGAATCCGCGAAATCATCCTGTTTTCTCTCCGCGCGAGAGGGAAAACAAAGAGGGCTTCAGAAAAATAAAAAAGCGAAAGAAGCCAGGAGGGTCCGGATTCCGACGCCAAAACGATGCGCGCGAAAGAGTCATCGCGTACCGGTCGGGTGCAATCGACGACGAACGATTGGACTTTCTTAGATCCTTTCTTTGCTGCTGGGGCCATGTTTGATTATTATTTATGTATGTATGTACGTGCGGATGCGCGTGTTTTGTTTTATGAAGCGTAAAGCTCTCACAGCAGCTCGATTTTTTTTTTTTTTGGTCTTTTT
>Ga0255772_10005550_pt1 | contig 11669 bp, 13 predicted proteins | sample 071ome_34_FD_179970 | JGI IMG/M metagenome (GOLD analysis project Ga0255772, IMG submission 179970) | Coastal salt marsh microbial communities from the Groves Creek Marsh, Skidaway Island, Georgia - 071411BT metaG (version 2) | ecosystem: Environmental > Aquatic > Marine > Intertidal zone >... | reverse complement strand
GATAAGTTTTGTGATGGAGCTAAATGCGAGATTTAACGCATTAAGTCTGTAAACATACTGGGTATGCCTGCTTTTGCCGCCACGGCTGCATCACTCAGTTGAGTTGGGGCACCCTTAAGGGCCATCATAAGAGCGGCTGCATCTGACTGGGCGCCAGGTAGTATACCTTTAGCTGCTTGTAGTGCACCTTTGCCCTCACCATGGAGTAACTTTGAAATCATTTCAAGTTGTGCTTTTCCTAGGGCAGTACCTCCTCCTGCGGCTGCGGTTGCGGCCGGGGTTAATGCGCCTAAGCCTAGCATACCTGCTAATCTACGACCAGTGCTTATCTGGTTAGCTTCTTTTATAAGGCCTGCTTGCTCCATAGCTAGCTTAATACCAGCGTTATAGTACTCATGAGCAATCTTTTCTGCCGCTGTTTTATCTAACATTGTATTCTCCGGGGTTAAGAGGTAAGTAGTATACTGTAACTAAGTATACTAACTTGTAGGTTTAGGTAAAAATTTATGTAAGGATTCTGGCAATAGAGACCTACCCGTAGAAGCTATTGCACTAGGGTCAAGGCTACGAGAGTATAATTTATCTACAGCACCGCCTGGCTGTGTAAGCCGAGAGTAAACTGTGTTGGCGTTAGGGGTATAATAGTACTTATCTACAAGGTAGTTTCCACCTGGGCCTTCAAATGCACCAGATACATATTTATCAAAAACGGCATTTCTACCTATAGAGCCCCCTGAGTCAATTAGGCCAACGGTCCATCCTATACCTGGAACCTCTTTACCTAAAGCTTTGGCAATCACCTTTCCTGTAGCTTCGGCGGCAGGTGCTACTAGCATATCTATGGCTTTATCTCCAGTAGCTTTTAGCGCTGTTGCAGTATCTAATTTCAAGTCCGTAGGAAGAGGAATACCTAGTGAATTATTTCTTAGTAATTCAACTGACGGCGATATACTTCTATCTGCTAAGGTAATCTCTGAGTTTATTCTACTAGTAGCTGACTCAATAGCCTCTTGCATCTTGGGCGCTACTGCCCTATCAATATCACCTAGTAGTGCTGCGGGATCTTTTAATCTAGATAGAGATTCTCTGATAGCATCTAAACTGTCTCTAGACGTACCCATTGCTTTGGTTATAGATGAGTTTAGAGGCTCCATTAGTTTTGGTACAGTGTTATCCGCTATAAGAGACGTAGAAGAATCTAAGACACCCTGTGCCCTAGAATAAATATTATCTAACAAAGGCTGATAGGATGCCTTGACTCCTGATACTACTTCAGGATTAGCTAAACTATTTACTATAGTTAAATTTCTAGCTAACTGACTAATGTCCGCTCCAGGACCTGCTATAGGTATTGCCTTAGCGGCATCTTGAACTACCTCTGCTGCCCTAGCTTGAGCTAAAATACCCGAAAGCTCTGCTGCCCTAGGGAACAGAACTTCACCCCCCTTCCTATCTAAGTAGCTAGACAGATCGCCCATAGCTTTTTGCTTTTGAGCATCTACTATACTCTGTACATGACGGGATATAGCTCCCTCATTGTTTGCAAAGATATTAGCTTTAGCAATAGCGTCATCAAGATAACCAGAAGCGCGGTCTAAACTAGCAGCACGAGCACCCGCTTCTAATTCAGAACGCATAAGGGCAAGTTCTGCCTTACTTAAAAACCCCTCAGGGTTACTATGCTTCAAAGCTTCCCAAATAGGCTGACCTAGTTCATGCCCAACAGCAGCCCCTACACCAAGACCCGATAAAGCACCTAGGGCTTTAGTCCTATTAGATAACTGGGATAGAGGTGTATTTAGGGTAGCGAGTGTTTTACTACCCTTAGAGCTTAGTAATCTTTGAAGATTACGTAATCGAGGTAAACTAGGCATTTAGAGTCCTCTCTACTTATTTTCCTCCGCTCCAACGAGCGGCAGTGCCTCTGGTGTCATAGTGTACAAAGGTAGAGTACTTACCCAGACCACCTTGCTTCATCTCACCAGCCTTAATTAGCTTTAGAATTGTAGCATGTACTTCGGCGGGAGCCATACCTGAGACTTTGATATCCGCAGCACGAGCAAACATATGCTGAGACTTCTTAGCTCCGCCTATCTTCTTGTTGTACTCAGGGTGTCTATAGCCAGAGATAACCCGGATAGGCTTCTTGATGTGGTCTCTAAGCACCTGAAGATTATCTGCTAGTTCCTGTATGTTTTCTAGGAGATCGCCATCAGGACAGACGCCGTCATGGCACTGGAACTCTTCTAGTTTAAAGTTCTTTGTTAGTTGCATATGTAGCTACCTTATTAGTCTTCGTATTGATCAAAGGGACGTACTTGTTTAGACGTATTTAATCTAGAGCCCACTGACATATTTAGGCCTGTAGGTGAAGGTTTTGCTGCGCTCTGTGGATTATAGAATCCTCCTGTGCCTATACCTGGGCTATTAGAACCCAGGGTTAGCTGAGGTGCTATTGCTGGTGCCTGCATAGGAGACTTTAACTCAGTATTAGAAAACTGCCCAGGTCTAGCTTTAGGCATATTAGCGCCTTGAGATGGTCTAGCCCTATTCGCGGCTGCGCGCTGTTGCTGTAGTGTTTGGAAGTTACCTATGTCTCTATAGCCACGCTGCTTACCGCGACCTTGTTGCCTTTGTACATTAAACTGAGTACCCTCCATAACGCCTACACCCTGATCTTGGATATTTCTCATACGCTGTAATAAGGCATTAGCGTCGAATCTATCATTTTCACGTAGCCCTCGATTACCCATTGCTTGGGCCATATCACGGTAATTGAAACCTTCTAGAGCATCCTCTTGGCCACGATCCTTAAACGCCTGCTGTAGTGCCCGGAACTGCTTTCCATACCCGCCTTTGACTACATTAAAGTTAAACGGATCGGGTGCTGCTTCTGCTTGCTCGGATGCTTCTGGAGCGTTACCACGTCCCGCTTGCTCCATTCCTGGGAACTGCCCTGATCCAGCTGCTCCACCATAATTTGGCGGGTTAAATCCTTGAGGAGCTCCTGGAGCGTTAGCATAGGGTACTACACCACCTGCTTGCTCCATTCCTGGGAACTGCCCTGATCCAGCTGCTCCACCATAATTTGGTGGATTATATCCTTGAGAAGCTCCTGGAGCGTTAGCATAGGGTACTACACCGCCCGCTTGCTCCATTCCTGGGAACTCCCCTGATCCAGCTGCTTCACCATAATTTGGTGGATTATATCCTTGAGAAGCTCCTGGAGCGTTAGCATAGGGTACTACACCGCCCTCAGCGTTCATTGACTCAGCAGGAGGACCTGCTAACTCAGAACCTGAACCTCCGCCCGAGAAATAGTCTGATATAGAATCATAAGCTCTAGACCCCATCCCACCTAGATACTCTGTATCAAAGTTCCTAAGTACATCAGAATAAGTGTTACCTTCCGAAGCTGATTCGGACTCTTCAGGCATAGGCACAGACATATCACCACCATCGTCGTCAGCAACCTTTCTCATCCACGATAGTTGTGCTAGTTTAACTCCAGCTTCGTAAGCCTTAATATAAGGAGACATAGTGACCTCTTATCTAAATAAACATTTTAATCTAAGGTTAGAAGGCGCTAGGCTGCTAGCTAAAATGAGCAGTTGCCCTAGAGGACAAGTAGGCGCCGTTATATTTAATCCAGTTAACTATGTAATTATAGCGGATGGATACAATGGACCACCTCGTAAGGGTGGTAAGCTATGCGGCGGAGAAACTTGCACTAGAAAATGCCCCTCGGGTACCCAGATACAAATAGGCTGTCATCATGCTGAGATGAATGCTATTTGTAACGCGGCACGCCAAGGAGCTAGTACTCTAGGTGGGGCAATAGCAATTACCTGTGAGCCTTGCTTACTATGTGCTAAGCTCATACACCACGCAGGCATAGAGCTAGTTATCTATGACTCTAAGGGCTACTCCAATGAAGGGATTGAGTACCTAAAGAGTCATAGGGTTGAGTTACTAAGTATAAGGGTTTAGTTTATAAGGATTTTTATAATACATTGAGAATTCCTCTGGCATAGCTTTTAGTGTACTAGACAAGGGCAAATCCGTTTCATGCCATTGAAACTTATAATTTTTAGGTATCATACCCTCTGCTACTGCCTTTTGATATCTTTGAGCAGGCACAATAACATTGCCAGGTGAGGAAGTGGGTCTACCCCCTCCTAAACGCCCAAGGCCTAGATTATGGGCGTTTTCTGCATAGGAGAGATTAGCTCTACCTCCTGCACCTCCTAGTACCTGTTGAGCTTTATTCATTTGAGTTCCAGGTATGTAACCGGATAGTCTACGAAGTGGGCCTGCTCCTGAGGTTACCTTACGTGCACCGCTAATTGTTTTTCCTAAACTTTCTGCTAGGAGTTTAGCAGATTTTGGGTTTAGAATATTAGCTACTTTTTCTAAGGCTAGTTCTATTCCTAAATTGTAGTACTCTTCTGCTATTTTCTCTGCTGCGTATTTGTTCATTTTTTTACCTTCCAGTGTAAGTAGGCAGATAGCCGTGTTGTTGTTGGAATTGTTTATGGTATTGCTGTGGCAATGCCTCATTAGTATTATAAGTTGACCTAGACTTTAGGTTACCCATATCGGTAAATAGTTTCCTAACTACATCACCCGTAACTGGGTTGTAATAACTATTAATTAGGTTACCGTCATCAACAAGGTAATACCTTCCCTCTGAAGCGGGTAGGTCGTGCATGCTATTAAAGCCATATACGCTTCTTCGGGAGTCACCAGTCATCTGGTCTAGATCACCTCCCCCACCTACTGCCTGTAGTGCGGGGTTTACTATATCTACACCTCCTAGACTAGGGAAGAAGTCATCACGGTCGGCTCTAACCTCAAAGCTTTTAGGATCTATCCTAGGAGCTACTTGACCCTCTCCCCCAAGTACATAGGGGCTAACTTCTTGTAGAAAATCTAGCATATACCTAGCTTGTTCTGGATCCATAGTATTAATCTGCTTAATAGCTTCCTCAGGGTTTGTATCTACTAGACTACTTATCTCTTGTGCTCTAGAAATAGCCTGTGGATTAACCTTCTGAATAAAGCTAAGCCGCTGTTCTTCAGGCATGGTTTCTACCATACCGGTTACAAGGTCCCTAGAGGTTGCGAATCTAGCAGCACGCTCTTCAGGTTTCTCTTGTACCTGAGGATTGTTTGGGGATTCTAAGCTAAAGTCTGAAGCCATTCTCTGAGCAGCATAGTCTGCTAGAGGCATATTTAACTTAGCTGCAGCATCGCCATAGGCATTTTGGATACGTTTCATTATTGCAGGATCTTTGCCCATCATTTCCTGCAACTCAGCAGCCCGTATAGTAGCACGTCTAGGAGCTACAATCGGATCAGCGCCTATAAAGTCCTGTGCACGTCTAAATCCAGAACGTATACTGTCCCCTAAATCTACTATACCTTGAGTAAGGCTTGTACCATCTAGGTCATCACGTATAAGAGGTGTACCAGCTTGGTTACCTTGTACACCATAATAATTATCAAAGACCCTTGAGGCAGAACCTCTCATCTCTGCCATCTGCTCAGGCGTATATCCCCTATCCCTGTACACAGACATCTGGTCTTCTAATACCTGATTTTTAAATTTACCCCTATCAAGTAGATCTTCTCTTGTCTGCATTCCTACAGCTCTAGGATCTACATCAATACGTCTAAGTCTATCGGCATATAGCTTAGAGCTTGGGTCGCGCTCATCTCTGCCATAGCTGTGAGCTAGGCTGGCGTTTACCCGAGCCATCTGATCAGCTAAAGATCCTCGCTGCCCATAGTAGTCTAGGGCACCACCAAGTATCGTATCCGGATCTAGATATTTGTTTGCTTGAGCTTTATCATAGAGGTAGCTAGCTCCCATTTGAGCACCGGTTGACAAACCTCTAGCTGCTCTTGTGCCGTAGTGGTACAGACCATCAGTAAACCTCTGGTACATACTACGTTCATCTACAGGCTCTGTAGATTTAGCCACTGAGGGAACTGACTGATTATATCTTCTAGCAAACCTATCGATAGTATCAAGGGTCTGACCAGAGTTCCCTAGTTCTCTGCGACCAGGACCAAGGTAACTACTGGGGCCTGCACCTTCAATAGGTGGACCAGCCGGCTCAAGCCGCATAGCCCTTTCAGCATCTCTCTCTTCCCGGGTAGTACCATCTAAACTAGGCAAACCTAGCTGTTTATTTCTAGTTTCTACAGCGTTTACTTCCTCGGGTTTTAAACTTTCTGCAGGGGTATACAGGGGCGTAGGTGTAGCCGGAGGTTCTACAGACTCGAGCACAGGTGGAGGTTGTACAGACTCGAGCACAGGTGGAGGTTGTACAGACTCAAGAACAGGTGGGGGTTGTACAGATTCGAGCACAGGTGTAGTAGCAGCTGGCTCAGCAAGCTTTTGCAGATAGTAAGCTCTACGGCTAAGAGGGTCGCTACCAATAAAACTAACCTTATCCATATCCTCTTCCCCATAATCTGTTTCCGCATCAGCTAGCTGCTTAAGCATTTTCTTACTGGCCTTATCACTAAGGCGATTAAGGTAATCTAGTTGCTTGTATTTTTGCTCGTGTTGCTTTAGTGCATCTAGAGGACCTCCCGCATATAGGACTAGGTCCGTTGGCATCTGAGCACCAGCAACAGGTAACGGAGCACTAAGGCCTTCATAAAATTTATCACTTAGGGACATAGTTAACTCCGTAGCTAAAATTAAAGCCAGCTAGACTCTTCTCGGCCCTTCTTCTTGCCATAGCCAATAAGAGCAGCAGGAAGACCAACCAGTGCAGCCATAGTAGCTACTTGACCCGCTGGAGTAGCCCCGGTCATAGCAAGCTCATGTGTTAATCTATTAGCCATTGAGCCTCCCATAAGCCCAGGGTTAGCACCCATTGCTAGGCCTCCGCCTACCGCAGCTAAAGCACCTGGAGTAGCTGACTTGAGAGCCTCAGCTAAGCCATGGGATTCTAGGGCAGAAATACCAGGCACCAAGGCAGCACCACCAGCTAGAGCAGTACCTGCTAGTAACGCCAGACGAGGATCCGCAGTGGTGCCAAGGTACTTTAAGCCCTTACCCGTAAACTCAGCGCCGCCTATAGCCCCCTTAAGAGCTTTACCAATACCGGAGGTAGTAGCAGAGGCGCCCTCACCAAGTGTCTTAAGCAGCATAGCTACATCTTTAGCTCCTGCATCTTTTTCAAAGTCTAACCTAGCCGCTTGGCGGCCCATATTATATGCTTCAATAAATTTATCCATTGTTAAGCCTCATTAAGTTTGTTGTAAGCTAAAGTGCCAATTAGTCCTGCTGCAAGAAGCGGCAATGCCCCTCGATACCTAGTCTTAAGCATCTTACCAGTAAGGTCTTTTTCAGCTCTTGCCATATAAGCATCCGCCATACCTATTGTAGGCGCCATTTTAAGTCCAGGTACAGCACCTCTAAGTTTAAGCTCAGCATTCAGATTTTTAAGCTGCTGGCGTGTTAGTGCTTGCTCTCCTACAGCATCAAGATATTGCTGACGGATATGCTTAAGTTCTCTACCAGCTACATTTTTAGCCCGCATACGATTAGCCCCTGCTACCGCGACGGTACCACCTCCCATAGCAGCTAACTGTGAAGGAGTAAGACTAGGATCTCCAGTGTGCTCCATCATAGGACCCATGCCTGCTTGGTACATTAAGTACTCTTCATCGGTCATGGCTTGCTTATGGAGGCTAGCTCCCTTAGCTATAGGAGACATTGAAGCTGAGCTACTATTATTATCCCCTATAGGGGCTGGAGACACGTCTCGAGGCCTACCTACTAAATCATCCTTAACTTTGTTAGTAACTGCTTTAATCGGTTCCTGATTTACGTAGGAGTTCATCTGAACTTGATTAGGAAACCCGCTAGGACTATCAAAGGCGGTAGGCCCTGCGCCAGGTATTCCCTGACCGGACATAGCACCAACCTTCTCAGCTTCTACTTTCGGAGCTAAAGAAATAGGGTGGTCTGGATCAACCAACCCAAGTAGCGCAGCCGCTTTGGCTGGTCTACTCTTATACAATAACTTAATTGCTTCGTCTAAAGCTTCTTGGGCATGCAAGTCTTCTACTAAACTCATCCTCGCGCTCCTTGGTACAGGGCTTATCTTCCTTAATGATAGCTACTTCTGTACTAGGAACAATTACAGGTTTAGTTATCACCTCTTGAGTTCTACGACTCATAAACTGAGGGTGGGCTAACCGTAACTTAAACTTCTCTTCTCTATCAGCTGGAAGGTCCTGACCAGGCAGCTCTAGGGTAGGAGCTAGATCTGAGGTTTCAAGGGCCTTCTTAAACTGCATACGAAACTTAGTCCTACTTCTTTTAGCTCGAGTCTTTAGTAAGTCCCTTGCCGCTTTTAACAACTTACGCCACTCTTCTGTAGCGTCGCCTGCTTCACTTAATATATCTACTACTACAAAAGCTAGCTCAACCTCACCCTGCATACTAGTATCATCATGAGACTGATACTTACTAGCTAGGATAGAAGCATAGTTAGCCGACATTAATCCTCTCCGCTAAACAACCTGGCGATCTCATCATCCGTGAGATTAGAGCTTGAACTCATAGTAGCTGAGGGTGCCCACTCCTCAAACTTAGCTGGTGCATCCTCGTGAGTGAAGTCTAGTGGCTCAGCAATTAAGTCCAAAGTGTTTGGGTCATCGGCTTCAGTAGCATCAACAACCTCCTCTGGCAGATCCTGGGTAAGCTGAGTAACAATCTCCTCTACCGGTATACCAGGTACTAACTCGCCTAAGTCCTCTATGCTACTAAGCTCAATGAGCTCGTCTTCTGCACGGACCTCAGGCTCAGGCGGTGAAACTACCTCAACCTCGTACCCAGTTACCTGTCTAACTAGCGCCTCCATAACATCAGGATGATTAACCAAGGCCTCATCTATCATAAGACGCAGCAGCTCAGACTTAGTAACACCGCGCTTAATGCTTAACAGATCCATAGCGTCACTGTGTAGATCACTTAGATAATAAGAGAACGTCTTATTAGTGAGCGTAGCGTTATGTAACCTATGGGCAGTGTCAATACTGCACTCATGAATCATATGTATAGGTGGAGTGCCTTCTTGCTCTGGCACCATCTTCTTTAACTTAGCCTCTACCTGAGTAAGAAGCACAATGTCATTGCCCTGCTCTGCTTTGAGCGCTGACTCGCATAACAATTTCCAATGCTCCCATGTGTCCCTAGTAATAAAGGGCAGGACATGCGTGATCACCTCCATAGTAGTATCTCGTGGAGTAGAGTAGTCTACACAGAGCCTACGTACCGTGTGGTAACTCATTTGTAACTCAGACGCCAGCACAGTTAAGTTGCGGCGTGTAATGTACCTGTAGGCCTCAAGCAAATTAGGCACATGCGACAGACGAGTATAGGTTGGTAAAGAACCTCTTCCCATTTGTATTCCTTTCTTTAGGAGTAGTTAAAATAGCATACATTTGCTATCACTTGCTTATAACACAAAGCTGAAGTTTTTATACTAAAATAGCCACGGTGTTTTAAAATCACCACGTAGTAATATTAACATTAGAGAAGCTCAAATTCAACAGTTTTTTTGCTAAAATGCCAACATCTCTTTACACATGAGGCATATGCCATATTCTATTGTAAACCTGGTTCTACGTGGCTATATTATCACTGCAAAATAGCTATTGACTATTATCATATGTTACTTTTGACCGCGAGCACTAAAATCACACCCCAAAATGACCGTTTTGACCTCGAGGTCATTTCGCGGTCAAAATTTTCCCTTTATATTTTAACCACTTACAAACCCGCTTGACCTGAGGTCAAATCGAAATCACCTATTTACGTATATAAATCATATACTTAGCAGAAATCAGGGTTTTACGCCCCGCAACATAGGGGGGGTATAGGAAAGTTTTTTTGAAAAGTATTAAAATGGCTAATATACGTGGCTATTATAATAAAAAAAGTGAAATGCCGTGGCTATTTTAATACTTTTCACTTTACAACTCTATAAGTATGCCTATGTTGTTGGTCACGGTCAAGCATAGTAACTAAGTACATAGAATCATTGAACATTGTGGCATTGTGGCCTTGACCTGAGATCAAGCCATTTTGTAAGTAGTTGAAAAGTAAGAAGAAAATTTTGACCTCCAACAATGCCTCTTTGCTACTTTGCCTCTAATCTGCCCCTCTAGGTCAAAAGTAACATATTAAAATAGTCAATAGAGGCCAAAAAGTATTAATATAGCCACGTAGAAAAAATGCCATCTATGCTATAAAAGTTAACACTGCGGTGATCGCGAGGGTTATGGATACAGCCAACCCCATTTTTTACCTTTTGATTTGCCAAAGAAGTTGCTATACAGTAGTCAAAATATCTTGTTTATGTGTTATAAGCTTACGGGAGGTGCATTATGCTCAGATGGAGAGTCAACCTGGCCGAGATGCTCAAGGATAGTAAGGTAGAAGCGGCTATTTTATCTAGAATTAGAGCTCACGACGACAATCCAAACAGTTGGGTAGTGCTTGATGCCTTCCAAAAGTACTTTTCAGCTAAGAACGACGGCTGTGAGAGTAACTTTTTTGTATTTAAAGACGGGAGTAAGCTAAAGATTTCACGTGAAGGGATACTTTGGACTGCTCCTGAAGGCAGTAGTGAGGAAAAAAGCTGGGCATGTGACTACTCGACGTGGTATATAGCGCAACGAGTAGGCGAAACAGCCTGGCTTAAGACATTTTTGAGTCCATTTCCGGACGATGACAGCTAAATTAGGAGAAATTATGAGTGATTTACCCATTTTTAAGGTTACAGGTTACAAACCAGTAGTAGGAAACAAGGTTGAGTACTTCCGAGCGAGTACTGAGGCACGGGTTTTACAGCATATTAAGGCTCAAGGGCCTGATGTTGGTGGCTTTGTGACCTATTCAGTAGAAGAAGTAGAGGCCCTGCCGCCTGAGGTACACATCAGTTGTCCTACCTGTGAAGCTAACTTTGCTTCTCCAGACCGGGTGACGCATCTAAATTGATAAATTTTGCAATTTTTATGATGTTGAACCTAGTTTCCCTAGTTAACCTACCTCCAGGCACCTCAGTTCAGGACGTTATGTTCATCTCACGACTAGCATGTAGTGAGGCAGGACATAGTAAAGAGGAAACAAAGCGGGTTTTACGTGTGCTTTATAACCGTAGTAAGCTGCGTGGGACCTCAGTTATGCATGAAGCTAAGTTACCCTACCAGTTCTATACAGCCAACTGCCAAGGAGCTAGAGAGTCTTGGATAAAATGGTATCATATAGAGCTTGCAATAGAGACACTACGTGGTACAATAAAAGCTGAGCCTGTACTAAATGCCCATACAGTAACACATTTTGGCACTACGAAAAGACTTAACAAACCGCATTCCCGCTGCAAAGGCTATACAATAAGACAGGTATGGCATTGGTACGGACTCCGTAAAGTTTTAACAACGGAGGTCGGACATGAGTTTTTTAGGAAATCAAAGGGCAAGCCAGGCTGCCCGAATTCAGCAGGTACTAAAGGCTAACACTGTGCAAGATGCTAGCCGTATTGGTAAGTGTCTTGAGCTATGTGACTCTCTTGGTATTAATGAGTTCAGCTTTAAAGGCTTATCAAGAGTTATAGACATGCGCGCTGCGCTTGGAT
>Ga0255772_10005548_pt1 | contig 11671 bp, 6 predicted proteins | sample 071ome_34_FD_179970 | JGI IMG/M metagenome (GOLD analysis project Ga0255772, IMG submission 179970) | Coastal salt marsh microbial communities from the Groves Creek Marsh, Skidaway Island, Georgia - 071411BT metaG (version 2) | ecosystem: Environmental > Aquatic > Marine > Intertidal zone > Salt... | reverse complement strand
AAGGACATATTTTGACTCATACTCTGAGCACCTTCCACATCCTGGGTTTGCCCCGTGGCAAATTCAAGGTTGGAGTTCTGCTGGCTCACATTCGCCCCTGCCGTAGCGACCACATTCGGCAACATTCCGGCATTCCCCATGGTAGCAGCATTGGCCGCTTGCTGGCTCGAAAGCTCCGCAATCTTGAGGTTGTGATTGTGTTCTAGCGCCGTGGCAATGGCTTGATCTAAGGCTAAAACCTCCTGCGCTTGGGTATTCCAAGCAAGGAGTACGGTGGCGATGCCAATGAAAATTCTATTGCTCATCGTTTTCGTGTTTATGGATTTCGTTGAAGTAGGCTTCCCCCTTCATTTCTTTAATGGCTGGCTCAACCTCCTCACGGGTAGGGCGCACACCTCTTCTTAAATGCGTAATGTTCACACGCGCATCATTGACTAAAGCCATGAGCGATGGCAAGACTACCAAGGTCAACATGGTCGCAAACCCAATTCCATAGGCAATGGACACTGCCATTGGAATAAGGAACTGCGCCTGGAATGAGGTCTCAAAAATCAGCGGCGCAAGACCCGCCACCGTAGTAATGGTGGTCAAGAAAATGGCACGGAACCTACTCAAGCCTGCATTGTAAATGGCTTCGTAAACCGGCTGACCGGCCTTCACATTGATATTGTACTTGCTCACCAAAACCAACGAATCGTTCACGATAATCCCGATCAAGGCCACCACCCCAAGGAAGCTGAGGATGGACATCGGCATGCCGTGCAACCAGTGTCCCCAAGCCACCCCCGTCAAACTGAGCGGGATGAGCAACATAATCATGATGGTTTGAATCAAGGAACGGAACGTGAACGTAATGGTCAAAATGATCAAGAACAAGATGATCGGCATGACCGTTTTCGAACTCTCTTGCGTCTTCGCACTCTGCTTTTGCTGGCCTTCGTAGCGCGCAGATACCGATGGATATTGCACGAAAATTTCAGGAAGAATGTCCGCCTGAATTTGCGAAAGCAATGCCGGAGCCGAACCGTTAGGGCTCGACAGGTCGCTTTCCACACGGAATTCACGCTGCCCGTCCAGGTGATTGATGTTGACGGTTCCGCGTTCAATAGTATAGGTGGCCAATTCTCTTAGCGGCACCTCACCCTGCGCAGTGGTAATGAGGAGCTCCTCCAAATCCCACAACTCGCGGCGGTCTTTTTCGTCTAATCGGACCCAGACCTTTACCTCGTCCTCGCCACGCTGCAATCGTTGTACCTGCGCCCCGAAGAAATTCTCGCGAACCTGCGTCATGATGCTGCCCGGCGTCAAGCCTAGATAGCGCGCCTTATCCGTCAAATGCAAGGTGATCTCGCGAATCCCTTTTTGGTCGTTGTCCACCACATCGGTCAACGCATCCATGCCTTTCAGCTTGGACTTCAAGATTTCTTTCGCCGCACGAAGCGCTTCCAAATCGTAGCTCACCAAGCTCACGGAAATAGGCTTCCCAAAGGCTTGGGCACCACCAAAACTGAGGTTGTCGGCGCCTGGAATCTCACCCGTTGCCTTGCGAATGTCGTTTTGGATCAAGAAGGACGGCGTCAAGCGCGTTTCAGAATCCAATAAGATCACATTTAATCGGGCCTTTGAAGTCGACGGTCCAATATTCTTCTGTACCGCCGTGACGACATCCAAGCCGTCGGCACGTTCCGCCTTGTATTCGTCGTTTACCTTCCAAACCGTTGCCTCAATGTGATCGATCCACTGCTGGGTAATGGCCTCGTTCGTACCGGCAGGCATGTCCAAGCTGATGTCCAAATTATCGCGTTCGATGAACGGGAAGAATTGGGTGCGCACGATGCCTCCTCCAATAGCTCCAAAGGTGATGAACATGAGGGAAATAAAGAGGCTGATGGTGACCAATTTATTGCGCAGCGACCAATGCAAGAATGGCGCGTAGACCTTATCTCTAAACCTAAACAACACGCCAGTAGCAGCCGATTGTACAGGGTTCATTTTCGCTTTGCGGTCTAACTTGCTGTGGCTCAAATGCGCCGGCAAGAACAACAAGCCTTCAATCAAAGAAACCGCCAGTGTGGCAATCACAATGAAGGACATCTCCGAGAAGAAATCCCCGGCCCGACCGTCTAAGAAGAAGAAGCTCGAGAACGCAATGATGGTCGTCAATACCGCACTGACCACCGATGGAATTACCTCGACTGTCCCGTCCAAAGCGGCACGAAGCAGCGGCTTGCCTTCTTCATAATGTGCGTAGATATTCTCCGCGATCACAATCCCGTCATCGACGAGAATCCCAATGACCACAATCATCCCGAACAAGGAAATGACGTTGATGGTAATGCCAAAGTAGTTGGCCAAGATGAACATCCCCGCGAAGGATACTGGAATACCGATGGCCACCCAGAACGCCAAGCGCATGTTCAAGAACAAGGTCAAAAGAATCAGTACCAATACGAATCCCAACAAACCATTCTCAAACAGTAGGTCCTTACGTTGTTGAAGGGTCACAGAGAAGTCGCGAATAACGTCCAGTTGCATATTGCCCGTGGACGCATTGTAGGTATTAATGTAATCGTTCAAATACTCACACGTAGCGAGCAGGTCCTCTTGGTCCGTGTTGTTGACCGTAATCTCCACCGACGGTATGCCGTTAAACGAGGCGCGCGTAGGATTGTCCGCCCAGCGATCGCGCACAGTACCCACATCCTTCAAGCGAATGACTTGACCGTTGGGACGAGTGTAGACGATGATGTTCTGAAGTTCCTGTGCCTCGTAATTCTTGTTGCGCGAGCGAATCAACATCTCCTCTTGGGTTCCCTTGATGGTTCCCCCAGTAATGTCCAAATTCGTCGTGCGAAGTGCGTTCGAGATTTGTGTCAAAGTCAAATCGTACTTGCGCAAGGTGTTTTTGTCCAAGGCAATCTCAATCTCCTCGTCCGGATACCCGCCCAAGGTCACTTTGGAAATACCGTCCTTCAAGCGCAACTCTCTTTCAATGCGTCGTGCTTCCTGCTTCAAGCTCACGAGATCCACACCCTCGCCTGAAAGTGCCATGCTCATGGCCAAAGTCAGGTTTTCCTGCTTCGACACGCGCACAGGTTCCAATCCCGTCGGGAAGGAAGGCACGCGCTCCACCGCATTCTTCACATCCTCGAGCACCAAATCTGTATCATATCCCTTCAACACCTCAATACGGATAGTCGCCGCGTTCTCACTCGACACCGAAGTGTATTGCTCCACCCCCGTGAGGCCCTTGAGGTTCTGCTCAATTTTATTGACTACACCTTCTTCGATTTCCTCCGGCGAAGCGCCAGGATATACCGCGGTTACCGTAATTAATCGGCTCTCCACCAAAGGGAAGAACGTTGTATTTAGGCTGTTGTAACTGATCCAACCAAAGAAGAAAAACCCGATGAGAAGGGTATCGACTCCGACAGGATACTTTATAAAGAATTCTATCAGTCGTTTCATCTTTTGATCTCCGTTGCGTTCACAATAGTACCGGCTGCCGCTTTCAAGGTCGGAGCATCTACCATGGTTGTTCCGGGGCCAATTCCGGTAATGATGATCTGATCATCCAACCATTCTACCACGTGGATTTTGGTTTTTTGAAGGATGCTGTCATTTTCCACCGTGTACACATATTCATTATCGAATACCATGTAGGCAGGAAGGGAAAGCGCATCAAATACTTCCACCCCTTCAATGGCGCCAGTGAGGTACATCCCTTCGCGCAAATCTTTGCCGCGCACATTCGCGATGACATTTATGCTTTGACTCGCAGCGTCCACTACTGGGCTAATGCGGTCTATGGTTCCGGTCCAATTCCCCGCCACATCCGGACTGGTGAATTGCACCTTTTGTCCCACGCTCAATTCATCCGCATAGGCCAAGGTCACTGCACTCTTAATCTCAAAAGTGCCCGTCCCTACAAACGTTCCAAGCGCGCGCCCTGGGCTCACCAAATTTCCGCGCTTGACATTCGCTACCGCCACAACCCCATCAAAAGGGGCACGAATGCTAAATTTCGCCAAACGCTCCTCGGCACTCTTGACTTGGTAATACGCGCTCTGAATGCCGCGAGCAATCAAGAACTTCTCCAACGTTCCGGTAGCTTCTGGCAGAGCCGGTAATGTCGAGCTGAGGCTCAAGCCGTTGTAGTACGCCTCAAATCTGGCGTAATCTTCGGCGTAGTCCATCTTAATGTCCGGCAAGATCCCAAGAATGCTATTGATAAAGTTGCCTTTGAGGCTCATAACATTGGCCTTGGCTTCTGCATTATCTAATTGGATCATTACCTCGCCTTTCTTAAAGGTCGTGCCCTCGAGAAAATCACGATCGCCACCCACAAAGCTTCCACTGACCTCAGCCAATAAATCCACTCTGTTCACAGCGTTCAACTTCCCGTACAATTCCAATGAAAGGCCCACTGTATCTGGGCTCGCCGATAAAACATTCACCATAGGCGCGGTCTTATCTTCCTTGATCTCGACCTTCGTCGCCATGCCCGACAATTTGTTTTTCACGGTTAAGCCAACGATTAGGATGACCACAGCCAGGGCGATGTTTCTAATTAATTTCTTGTTCATGATTCACTCAGGTTATAAATGACTTTTTGTAATACGTTTTCAGTGATTTCTCTTTCCTCAGGGGTACACCCTTCAAAGGCGCGTTCCAATACACTCGCTGCACAATTAGCGATGATATCAAACAGCTCTTTCCCTTCGGCAGTAATGCTCAAGAGGTTTTCGCGTTTGCTCTCAGGATTTGGTTTCATCGCCAACCAGCCCGACACCACCATGTCCTTAACGACACGGCTAATTCGGTGGCGGTCAATGTCCATCATATCCACCAACTCACGTTGTACGATCGCTCGTGGGTGATGGACCATAGTAAACCCTAGGATAGGCAACTGCACCGGGGGAATGGCATATCCTTGCTTCTGTAATTCTGCAGAAACCGCATCACGCACCAATTTGTGAGAACGACCTGTGAGGTAGCCCAAACTGCGCGTAATATTTGAAGGATCTAATGCCAAGATTTTTGGGATTTGTTGCATAGTTACAACAATTGTACCAATAGTCGTACAGCCTTGCGCAAATTTCTACATCCGCTTTAATGAAATTCTGAGATTCATTTCAATAATTAGTAAGTACTCACTCATTAATAAGCAACTCTCGTAATCCTAAGCAAAGATTATTCGCCTCATCTTCCTCGCCTGCAAAGCCTAATTCCACCGCTTGATCCAGCACTCGCTCAATAGTGTACGCTACGGCCTCCGGACGCCCATGACCTATTTCCAACACAGCCCAAGTCAATCGCTCACGAACAAAACTGTCGGAGGAAATTTCTATGCCCAAGTCCCGAACCGCACGTAACTGCGCTACCCATGGTAAAAACAAGTCGTAATTATCGGTAACATCAACAGGAATAGACAATACGGCACTTACGAGTGTTACTGGATCTGGACTATGTAAAGCTCCGTTTATAATAGAAGATTTGGCTGCAAGACCCGTCTTAACAACAGCATCGACAAGCTGCTTCTTGTTCCCAAAATGACGAAAGATCAAAGCCTCGCTCACACCGGCTTCTTTGGCAATACGCGCGGTAGACACGGCGGCAACTCCCTCTAAAGCAAAGAGCTTTTGGGCGGAGGAAAGGATTTGTTGTTGTTTTTCTGTCATTGTAAGTGTTCACTTACAATGATACGAATAAAATTTTAGTGCGCCTCGAGCCAATTGGACCCTGTACCCACCTCAGCGACCATAGGAACCTCCAACGACACGGCGGCTTCCATCTTCTCCACCACCAGCGTCTTCAACTCCTCGAGCTCGTCTTTGTAGACATCAAAGACCAATTCATCGTGCACCTGCAACAACATCTTCGATCGCATATTGGCCGCACGCATCGCCCGATCCACCTCAATCATGGCCAGCTTGATAATATCCGCTGCCGAACCCTGAATAGGTGCATTGACTGCGTTGCGCTCGCTATGGCCGCGAACCACAGCATTGCGGCTCTCGATATCTTTCAAGTAACGGCGGCGACCCGTGATGGTCTCCACATACCCATGATCGCGGGCAAAGGCCACCTGATCGTCCATGTATTTCTTGATGCCTGGATAGGTACGGAAGTACCCGTCAATAGCGGCTTTAGCTTCTTTTCGGCTCATATCCGTCTGCTGGCTTAAGCCGAAAGCACTGACCCCATAGACAATCCCAAAATTCACGGTCTTGGCATTCGAGCGCTGCTCTCGCGTCACCTCCTCCGGCGCCACTTCAAAGACTTTGGCCGCAGTGGCACGGTGGATATCTTCTCCTGCTTGGAACGCCGCAATCATCGCCTCGTCCTTGGCCAACGCCGCAATGACGCGCAATTCGATTTGGCTATAATCCGCCGCCAGTAAAATGCGCTCTTCATCTCCTGGAATAAACATCGCGCGCACCTTACGGCCATTTTCTGTGCGAATAGGGATGTTCTGTAGGTTCGGGTTCGTCGAACTCAATCGACCCGTAGCCGCAACCGTTTGGTTGAAACTAGTGTGAATGCGCCCGGTCGTACCGTGAACCAATTCCGGCAAGGCATCCACATAGGTGCTCTTGAGTTTCTTCAGCTCACGGAAATCTAAAATCTTGTTGATGATCGGATGGCTTTTCTTCAAGCCCTCCAAAATGGCTTCGGACGTCGCATATTGCCCTGTTTTGGTCTTCTTCGGTTTATCAGAAAGTTTGAGGTCTTCAAAGAGCACCTCGCCTAATTGGCGCGGGGAGCCCACATTAAACGGACGTCCGGCCAACTCGACAATCTCTTCTTCCAACCGCACAATAACCTCTTCCAGCTCGCCGCTGTAGGACTGTAACGCCCCAACATCCACACGAATGCCCTCGCGCTCCATCCGTGCCAAAACCGGCACCAATGGCATTTCAATGTTGCGGAACACCTTATCCACCCCCGTCTCTGCGAGCTTGGGTTCGAAAATCTCTTTGAGCTGGAACGTAATGTCCGCATCCTCGGCTGCATAATCCAAAATCTCGTCCGGCGATAAATTGCGCATGTTCTTCTGGTTCTTGCCCTTGCCGATCAGCGATTCGATAGAGATGCACTGGTAGTTCAAATAGGTTTCCGCCAGGATGTCCATGTTGTGGCGCATATCCGGTTGGATCAAATAATGTGCAATCATCGTGTCGAACAGCGGGCCTTTGACCTCTACGCTATAGTTCATCAAAACGCTGATGTCGTATTTGATGTTTTGTCCAATTTTTTCCCCAGCACTAGCCCAAAACGGCGCAAATGCATCGACTATTTCCTGTGCCGCAGCACGATCCGCTGGCACCGGTACATAATAGGCCTTTCCCTTCGCGGGAGAAAAACTCATCCCCACTAACTCCGCATCAAGGGTATCTAGGGAAGTGGTCTCAGTATCGAACGCCACACTGGGTTGTTCGGCTAGAATTTGGGCCAATTGGCGTGCTTCCACCGCCGTTTCGACCAACTGGTACAAATGAGTAGTCGTCGCCACACTTTCTCTGGAAGAAATCCCTGCGGTCGCCGCCTCGGTCGGAGTATCATCGCCGCCAAATAAACTCATCTGGTCATTGGAGCTCAAACTAACCTTCGTGCTCGCCGGCTTAGCCTCTGTCGGGGCACTGGCCTCCGTTTGAGTTAACCCTAAACGACGTCCCAACGTACGGAACTCAAGCTCCTCAAAGATGCCCAACAAGGCCTCTTGGTCCCAAGGATCGCGCACCAAGGTATCCGCTGCTAAATCAACGGGCACATCAATAATGATTCGGGCCAATTTCTTCGACAACACCCCAAGCTCCGCATTATCACGAATCTTCTCGCCTAACTTTCCTTTAATCTCATCCGCATGCGCGAGTGTTTCCTCAAGCGACCCGTACTGTGCAAGCAATTTCTGAGCGGTCTTGGCCCCGACACCCGGCAATCCAGGAATATTATCGACGCTATCGCCCATCATCCCGAGGTAGTCGATGACTTGTTCTACTCGGTCCAATCCAAATTTCTCACAAACCTCAGCCTCGCCCCAAACCTCTGGAGGATTACCCCCGCGACCCGGGCGATACATGAAAATATTTGGGCTTACGAGCTGCCCAAAGTCCTTGTCGGGAGTCATCATGTAGGTCGTAAAACCTTCTTGTTCGGCTTTTTTCGCCAAGGTTCCTATGACGTCGTCCGCCTCAAAACCGGGCACACCAAGGGCAGGAATATTCAAGGCTTCAAGAATCTTATGAATGTAGGGCACTGCAATTTTGATCGCCTCCGGCGTAGCATCGCGGTTCGCCTTGTACTCTGGGAACATTTCGTGACGCTCTGTGGGCTGCGGCAAATCGAAACACACGGCAATATGTGTGGGGTTCTCTTTGGACAACAAATCCAGCAAGGCCGTGGTAAACCCGTAGATGGCGCTCGTATCCATACCCCCAGAAGTGATGCGTGGGTTTTTGGCGAAAGCGAAGTAGGCACGGAAGATCAATGCATAGGCATCGAGCAAAAAAAGTTTTTTATCGTGATCCGGGGTTTCTTGGCCCATATATTGCTAATTAGATTGTCAAAAATTTTAAAGCAGGTAAGTTAGGGACTTCGACTCAATTACCCATTTTTGTAGCCCAAAACAATCGGGCCAAAATGGCGTTGTTCCTAAGCATACATTCAGATATAATGATCTTTCGCATACTCTTTACATTGGGTATGGTTCTCGCCATAGACCTTTACGCCTACCAAGCCTTCCGAACCGTCTTTAAAAGCTCTGCCACCCCTTGGATTTACTGGGGCATCACAGCGGCCTACGTGGTACTGAGCCTCGTGGTCACTGCCTTGATGATGAATGGCAAAGTAGATTACAAAATAGGCAGCATCCTATTCGGTGCTTCCATCCTCTTGGCCATCCCAAAACTCGTGGCCATTGTCCCGCTGTTCATCGAAGACATCGCTAGAATGATTCGTTTCGCGGTCCGATTATTTACTACCCAACCCGCCCTATTGCCCGAGCGCCGTGCCTTTATCTCGAAAATCGCGCTCGGTCTCGCCGCAGTGCCTTTCTTGGGAATTTTAGACGGCATTTGGAAGGGGCGATACCGCTACCGTGTGATCAGCCATACCTTAGAGTACGAAGATTTGCCGGAGGCCTTTGACGGATTCACCATCGCGCAGATTTCCGATATCCACAGTGGCTCGTTCGACAACCAAGAAAAAGTACAATACGGAGTGGACATGGTCACCGAGCTAGGCGCAGATGCTGTGGTGTTTACTGGAGATATGGTCAATAACATTGCGGATGAGGCAGAGCCCTGGATCCCAACCTTCCAACGACTGAAGGGAAAATTGGGCATCTTCTCCATTCTCGGAAACCACGACTATGGGGATTATTGGAAGTTCCCTACCCCAGAAGCTAAAGTGGCGAACCTCGATCGACTCAAGGAGATTCACAAGGAGATGGGCATGGACTTGCTGCTGAATGAAAGCCGCTATTTCGAGCGCAACGGGCAGCGTATTTACCTCGCAGGTGTCGAGAACTGGGGACTACCTCCTTTCCCTCCTTATGGGGATTTAGATAAGGCATTGGAACAGATTCCGGAAGATGCATTCACTGTGTTGTTGAGCCACGACCCTAGTCACTTTGATGCCAAGGTGAAGCAACATCCAAACAAGGTACACCTCACCTTAAGTGGCCATACGCACGGTATGCAGTTTGGTATTGAAATCCCGGGATGGATCAAATGGTCTCCGGTGAAATTCAAATACCCAAAATGGGCCGGTGTATATCGCGAAGAGGATGGCAAGGTCTTGCATGTAAACCGCGGCTTTGGCTATTTAGCCTTCCCGGGACGTGTCGGAATGTGGCCGGAAATCACCCACATTACACTCAAAAAGAAATTGGCTTAATCCTGCTTTTGATAGAGCCGCGACATGAAATAAATGTGCGGTAAACTCAAGGCGCTAAGGAAGATCAGGAAGTAACTACTCCATTGGGAAAGGGAGTTGCGGTCAAATTGGAAAATCACCAAAAACAACGCTACAGAACCAATGGTGAAAGGCAAGGCGCGCATGAACATTTGAACGTGCGACCATTGATGTGCCTTTTTTAGATGATCCCAACCTGAAGCGCTGTGCTGAAGGATAAAGTAGGTACCAAAAGCAATGGCCAAGGATTGCTCGCCCAGCAACAGCAGCGTCACAATGGATATCAACCAAGGCACTGAGGCAAACCATAAGCCTCCTACGACGCCAATAGCCGCCGCAGCACGATAGGCGGTCACAAGTGCGCCTTCGGAAAAAGTTACTTCTGAAATCCCCATGGTGCTCAGTACTAAATTGACTTCAGACATATGTGGCAACAGCAAGAGTACAAAGAGGATAGTTCCCCAGGCCATGGATAAAATGGCACTCGGTAATCCCCACTCTCGCATGTCGGTTTCTCCAAAATGCCAGGCACTATAGAATATGAACGCCAGCAAGCCCACTATAGGACTCGCAGCCCAGAACAATAAAACTATGGCCATGATGCCGCTATATCTCAGTATAAATTTGGGCAAGCGCATCCCGTTAGCATGACCGTAACCGTCCAGTGCACCGTGCGGTATACCTATTAAAAACAGCATAAAGACCAGAATACCTATGGAAATAGGCTGGGCATATTGCGGCAGGGTCGCTTGCAAGCCCATCGCAGTGAGTACCATGGCCATAGGTGCCCAACGCGCGGGTCGAGTGCGCAAGAAGGCGAAGAAGGACGCTACCACAGCCCACAAAAATTTCATGATGGGAAGACCTGCAAACATTCCTAGTTCCCAACGAAGGGTACTCTTCTCATCTAAGAATCCGAAAATTCCCTCGTGTGTTCTGTTCGTGAACAGCTTTGTAAAGATTTCCTTGCCCCACTGCGGCTTGTACTTTAAAATGTGCAAGAGCAAATGATCGTAGAAATAGTGTCGACCCATGCCTGTTCGGGGCCAATTCCAAAATTGATGCTTACGCGCCACCGTTTGTTGTTCGAGCTCCCCGACCAATTCCTTGGCGCGATCATACATGTACTTAAAGCCATAGCCCGTAGTCGGTTTAATGACCGCTCCCCTTGCGCCCATCGAAATGATTCGAGCGTCGGGATGCTGCTGAAGCGCATGTTGAGTCATAGGAATAACCCCTTGTTCTTCATGAACCACATCATAGGGTCCTTCCAAACCAAGGAGGTAACTCTTTAGATGAGTAGCGGCCAATTCTTCTGGCAGCACCTCACTCCCGAATCGCGTTACCTCTACCAAGGCTTCGTATTCATTTATAGGGAGGATATACATGAATTGGGTAAAACCGTTTTGAGGAATATTGAAATCCATCAATACCAACTTAGACGGATCCCAGTTTGGCCAATCCGTCTTCACACGCCATCCGGTAAAACTCTGAAGCACCAACGGACCTGTGGGTTCCTTGATCTCTGGAGGGCGACTGTCACATACACGTTGGGCCATCCATTTAGTGTTATCTGAGTACACCGCTACACCTTCCGCTTCACTCTTGAAGCTGGTCAAAGAAGCTCGAACCAGATTGATATTTGGATATTGAAGTACTAACTGCTTGGTATGCTCGTACAATGTGATGCTCTCCAACATGCCGTAACGCATGAACTTCATCTGCTCCACCTCTCCATTGAAATCGAGCTTTG
>Ga0255772_10005539_pt1 | contig 11681 bp, 16 predicted proteins | sample 071ome_34_FD_179970 | JGI IMG/M metagenome (GOLD analysis project Ga0255772, IMG submission 179970) | Coastal salt marsh microbial communities from the Groves Creek Marsh, Skidaway Island, Georgia - 071411BT metaG (version 2) | ecosystem: Environmental > Aquatic > Marine > Intertidal zone >... | reverse complement strand
TTGCAGGTTCGGTTGCCCACATATTCATTTGCCCGAACTCGTTTTTAGTTACAGTCATTTCCTTTTGTAAAGATTTACAACAGAATTATATAGCAAAAATAAAGAGGGGTCAATCCCCTCTTTGTTCGGATATCATAACATTGTGAGTATAATTACTTACCTTCAAATCCAGGAGGGAGTCTTGAAAGGTATGGATCGTAATCAAAGAACTTATTCCAATCATCAATATCAGAAGATTGATTGCGCCAGAATTGCCAAAGACCATCGTGACTACTACGGTGAAATACATCAACGTGAATATCATGAATGTCAGATCCTAAATCAATCTTATAAAGAAAAAGTGGCATAGCAAATGTATTGCCAGAATTATAAATCAAATCATCAGCAACTGCACGGGGTTTTACACCCTGGTCAAGTTTATACTTATCGTCACGACAATGTAGACGAATCAGTTTCTCTGCATGATGACGAGTAATCATATAGCAAGCAGTAGAAAAATCATTCACAAACCTTTTATGCATCTGAACGTGAACAGATGCTGGATTGATAATAGCAAGTTGAATCACATCATAATCATAAGGAACTTTTGCATAAAAGTCCTTCCAAGTGAATCCCCAGTGAGCAGTAGTGCTGATATCACAGTCATCTTCCATGATCAGAGCACAAGGTGCATCCGTTTCTAGAAACATCTTCATTGCTTTTAAATGTGAAGTAACACAACCCACTTCACCAGAAGACATCATATCAGGATATCTTCCTTTAAGAATTTCACCTAAGTCTCTATCACCCCTACCATCATAAGCAGAGACACGTTCATAGTTTTCAATTTCCCAGTACTTAAACTGGTCTTCCATGAACTTCCACCTATCGGGTTTTTCATCTAGATTGATGCAGTAAATAGGTGGAAGATTTTTGAGTTTGTATGTTGCTTTATTTTTATCCATCACTCAGAAAAAACGCTTTCTATAATCTGATTAAACATTTCTGTTTTCTTTGAAAGAGGATCCTGAGAACCCTTCCAATTAGAATGCCAGTTAGTTGCTGCACGATAATGTAAGAACTTACAGTCTAGATGCAATTCTACATTATAACCCTTAGTAACTTCTTCATTTTGTAACTCAATATCATTGTAATGAGTTGGATAGACTGGAAATTCTTCGTCAGTCTTTTTCATTTCAATTCCTGTACGGAGGAAATACCAGTAAGTCATACCACCAACATCAGTCATATGACCCTCAACAACACCATCAGAGAAATCAATATCCTTATCTTCAATCTTTGGCATATTGAAGAACATAATACCATTCCACATATAGGTTACATGACCACGAACCTGCGGAAGACCTGCAATGATAGCATCCTCCATATACTCTTCAATGTCAAACTCATCAATAAGGAACATATCGGAGTCTAGAAAGAAAACAATATCATCAGCATGATTCTTACGAATGATATTGTCATAGGTCCACTGAACCGTATGAGCACATGCTTGTGCTGGGTTCATTGGTTTGTTTGTGGGTGGTTTACGATAGTATTGAAGTTCGTTGAGAGAACAAGCAATCTCAAACTGCTGAGTAATTTCTGGTTCAACAGAATCATCAATAATATGAAATGTATAGTCATTCTTCAAAAACTTTTTGAATAGTTTATCTTGAAGAATAACAAAATCAGGTCTATTGACAACGGAAGTAAAAATGTGAATCATAATTGTGCAGCAATCCAATCTTCGAGTTTCATATATGGTTTCCAACCAAAAGTTTCATAGAGTTTGCTGTTATTAGCAAGACTCAAACGTGCCTCTGCTGGACGTGGAGGAATGTTGACAGTATTATCAGAGATCATTGCAGCAAGTTCATTTACAGAATAGTTCTTACCACACCCAACATTGTACACTTGACCAAATGCACCTTCCTCTGGATTGCTGATTGCTGCCATAACATTTGCATTCACAACATCACCAACGTAGGTGAAGTCTCTACGCTGCTCCCCATCACCAACAATAGTCAAGGGTTCACCAGCATCACGTTGACGCAGGAAGATGCCAACCACAGGGGCATACTGACCTCTCAGTGGTTGACGCTCTCCATAAACATTAAAGTATCGGAAGATAACCGTAGGAAGACCATAGAGGTCAGTATACATTGAACAGAGTTTTTCTCCATTCGTTTTTGAAATGGAATATGGGTTCAAGCAGTCATCAGGTTGTGATTCAGTGTTTGGCAATTCATTCTTCAAACCATAAGCAGAAGATGTAGAAGAATACATCAGACGCTTTACACCTGCTTCACGGGCACATTGAAGAACAGTACAGGTGCCAACAGAGTTGATACTTACTGCCTGAATGGGGTTTTCAATGGCAGGTTGAATACGTGCTTCTGCTGCGATATGAAACACATAGTCCACACCATCATAAAGAGGACGTGTATTCTCATAGTCACGAATGTCGTACTTATGATTCTCTGCTTTCTCATTCCAATAGAATTGATCATGAGCATCAGAGTATTCGTTGTCAATAACGACAACTTCGTGACCAAGTGCAAGAAGACGATCTACAAGATTAGACCCAATAAATCCTGCCCCACCTGTTACCAATGATTTCATTTAATACCTCATCAAAAATGATATGTTATTTTCTCCAAAAGATCGTATTCTTTTTGTAGGATTTCTTTTATATATTCTACATCTTTTTGATCAATATTGCAATTCTTACTCTTTCTCAAATGTTCATTTGGAAAGTCTAAAACTGGCATTACTCGTTTAAGTTCATCATATCCACCAGAAGTAAGAGTCTCAACTCTTGTAGTAAAGTCAATCTCTTTTATGTTTTCTAGTGCTTCATCAAGATTATAATTTTTAGAATAACAGTACAACTGTGCCATCAACTCTTCTTTTGGCAAATTATTAACAAACTCCATTAGAGTATTGTTTTCCCCTAACCATTTGCCTTGGGTTTTCATTCCACCATGGGTACTATTGTTTTCTTTTCTTTCTTTAATCATCTTGTAGTGAGAAATAATTCTTTCTACTGGGTCTCTGAATGTTGTGAAAACAAACGTTTCTTTGAAAGATATTCTAAAATTATCTCTCAATTCCCAATAAGGATAATGTGAAAATGCATAGTTATACTTCTGAGTTGCGATTTGAAAAGGTCGGTGTGAAGTAAAGTTCCATTCTCCAATCTGAATCATGTCATTACCACATACAGCTTCATAACACCTATCACGAAGAACAGGATCTTGACCACACTGGGTGCCAATAATCAGTTTGTTCAGAGATGTTCCTGCACATTTTTTAATGTGGGAATGGTAGATTCTTTTATAAGAATTACCATAGACATCATGAAATACTATACTCATACAATTCTCAATGGATGATATGTACTAGGAGCACCTGCTAGATCAGGAACTCCCTGCAATCTTTGCAGATCGTATTTAACACCATCAAAAAATCTTTTCGCATCACTGACATGAATACCAATATCAGTGATTCTACATGTTGTCACTGCTTCATTATAACCATCTTGTCTAAAAAATGGTTCATTTACAGAATAAACATTAAAGTATTTTTGAACTTCGGCAAATCCTGGATCCTGATTATATCCAATTACCTCTGCCGCATGATGACTGATACGTTTACACATATTAACATATTCATCAGTCAAATACAAGATTGAATGACCACCAAGCATATTGTAAGTACGAACAATATCGTCACTTACTTTTTCATAATGAACAAATGGACCAGAGAACTGCCAGTACCTTGCCCATTGAGATGTTCCAAGATAAACCGCATCTGCATTATCTGGAACTTCAAGTTCAGGTTTGAATGCATCTAGAAGAATACAGTCATCCTCAAAGAGAACAAATGGTGGATCAATCTCACACAAACCATTGTAGTGAGCACCAGCACAACCAGATGGTGGATTATGTGGTCGATATGGACCCTCCGCACGAAGAATAGTTTCAAAACCACACTTTGTGAGAAGTGCTTCCATTTGTTCTTTCTTTTTTGTATCCTGTGGAAGATTCATGTAAACCGCAGGAATTTTTCTCAAATCAATATTCATCCGTACTGACCCATATCAATTTTTTCTTGGTTGAAAGAACTTTCTTTTTGCAATGCGACAATCTTTGGTTCAAAAGGATACCTTGGATGTCCAATCAGTTCTTCTGGATACATGTAACTTGGAGAAAGTTGTGTGGGAGGATTCTCATTGAAGTACTTATTCAAATGACTTTCATCATGCCACTTTGCAATGATACCATTTCTTTCATCCTCTGCAACTCTTTCAGAAATAGTCTTTGCCATCTTCAAAAATGTTTCAGACTTTCCGCCAACAAAAGCAGCAGCATAATACTTATCATGCTTTTCGTCTGGAATATAAGCAGTAGATTGCTTTCTCTTTTCATATGGGTAGACTGATTTATTTTCAAGAATTTTGTATGGGTGGAGCACACCGACAAGATCTTGAAGTACTTCTTCACCTACTGCATCAACGATACCAACATCAGCATCAAAAAGATACAGATAATCAAAATCTTTTAGAAATTCAGACTCTGAGTTGATGTAATTGTACTTTTTGAGTGCTGGTTCTGGCCAAGGTTTATGTTCAATAAGAGAAACTTTTACATTGTCAGAAACTTCATCAAGTTCCTGATCTGTGAACATAAGACAACTGAAATCATTTCCAACCAAAAAATGTTCTTCAACATCACTCAGAAGTCTCTCAACAAACTGAATATACTTATTTGTTGCGACAGTTATAATACAAATTTTCATTTCTTTTTAATGTAAAGTGCGTCTCCCCAAGTGTAGTATGTCTCTGGCCATTTAGTTTCTACACGTACAAATCCATACTCACCAAGGAACTCATCAAGTTCTTCAACCATAGGAGCACCCTCATAAACCTCATCACGATTTACTTCACAGTAAATGTAATCGATTTTTTCAAGAGTCTTGGTTCCACCTTTAAAGACTTCAAGTTCATACCCTTGAACATCAATGTTAATAAAGTTTGCATCACCAAACTCATAGTCATCGAGAAGACAAACCTCAACTTCCTCAGTCCCAGTAAAAGAAACATCAGGATGTAGTTCAAGATGTTGTTTTGGTTTCAGGATAGAACTACTCTGTGCATCATTGCTACTCAGATACATGGTAGCAGTTCCCTTCTTACTACCAAGAGCAACTTGATGTCCTTGGATGTCAGCATTTACACTCTGCATACGCTCACCAAGAACTTCAAAGTTTTTTGACAGTGGTTCAAAAACAGTAATTTTTTGAATACCATTATCAACATATTCTTGAATTTCTTCACCATAATGAGCACCAATATGGACAATACCCTTAATGTCCATATTGTATTTGTTATTTAAATTTGTGAAATTTATTAGCATGTTACTTTAAGATTATTTTGGCGATTTGGTTTAGGGTTCCGTCCCATGTTAGATACTTATCATACACTATTCTACCATATTCCTGGTAGTTTTTGTATTCACCACTTTCAATAAGATCATCAACAAGTTTAGGAATAGTTTCAATCTCAGTATTTTTTACAAGAAGAGCAGCTTTATTCCATTCAATTTCATCGGAGAATGGTAACCAAAATTCATCACTAATGTAAATTGGTATGCCACCCATTTGCATCGTCTCATACATTCTAAAAGAAGCAGGTCCGTATCCTCTTGGAGAAAGACCAAAGATTGAATTAAATCCAACTTCTCTCATAGGAGATGTTAGATCACCAGAGATATTGACAACAAACTTGTAATCAGGATTCCCTTGAAGTTTTTCAATCATCTCCTTACGCATCTTGTGAGTATCATTTCTACCCACAAATCCAACCTTATACTTTTTATTGTCAATCAGAGTTCCAGGATGTGGCTGAGAAAGAAGCGGAATAGGTACATACTCTGTTGTTTCTGATTTTGGAGACTTTGGAGAATTAGAAGAAGCAAAAATCTTACATCTATCAATTGACACTAGTGTGCCATCATCATATTGAACTACTGTGAAAAATTTCTCATCGGGAAATTGATTGGTGAGTGCGTTACACCAATCTTGCAGTTCCTTGATCTTTGCTACATCTTTACCAAACCTATTGCTACAATGATACATTGTCCATTGAATAGGAATGTAGATGTAGTCACTATCAACTTCTACGGTTGAAAAATAAGCAAGTGCTCGTTCTTCAATCAGTGGATTTGAACCTTGATGTGGTGGATGATGAAATGTATTTTTCGGCATCCACTTTTGTGGTGTTTCAACAATTCTAATCATTTGGAAATTCTTTTCACAATGTTGTCAATGATCCCATCCCACGAAAAATATTTGTGATATATTTTAAGGATATTCTTTCGCATTTGAAGATGCTCACCACTATCTATAAGGTCATCAACAATGCTTGGAATACTATCAATCTCATTTTCATTTACAACTAAGCAGATCTCTTTCCAATCAATTTCATCGACAAAGGGTAACCAATGATTATCACCGACATAGATGGGAATACTACCCATCTGCATTGCTTCCAAGAGTCTAAACGATGTTGGACCATATCCTCTTGGAGCAAGGGTGAAGATAGAGTTTCTAGTTACTTCTTTAAAGACTTTACCATTGTTAGGAGTCTTATCACTATCATGAATAGAGTATCCAGGAATGTCCTTTAACTTATTGTAGATATCATATCGACAAGGATGTGTGAAGAGTCTACCCACAAAACCAACTTTGTACTTTGTATTATATCCACTCCCCTCATGATCATCACATTTCAATGGGATTGGAATATATTCTGACGAATCATGTTTGATTCGTTCTCCTCTACTATAATTTCCTGGTCCGTTGAAAAGGCAGTAATTAGTTCCAGAACAAGCAAAGATTTTACTATTGGGAATAGATGTTAGTGTTCCACCAGCATACTGAACCACTGTAAAGAATTTTTCATCTGGAAATTGTTCTACAATAGCATCAACGTATTCTTGAAGTATATTTGCATTAGCACCATATCCATTATTGACATGGTACGAAGTCCAAAGAATTGGTATGTAAATGTAATCAGATTCTATTTCAGTTTCTGGACTGCAAAAATAATCTGCACATCTCTTTTCAATCAAGTGTGATTTTTGATGCTGCGGATATGGGTTTCCAGTGAATCCAGGTTGAAACTCAGCAGGGACTTCAATGTATCTCATTCGTATAAGTTGATAATTTTGTCAGTATAAAAATTAACGGACTGTTGTGAGTATTGACCACAGGCATTCCAAGTACTATCTTTCCTAAGTCTATGGTAATGTTTGAGTCCTTCAACAACTTTGAATTTAACACCATCTCGCAAGAGGAAATAATATGCAGCAGCAGTGTCTGCATGTAATAGTTCTGTTGTCTTGTCCTGATAAGGTTCGGCAAGAGATTTTAAATATCTTTCTCTATTGACAACATAATTTCCACTATTTACAAACCACTTTGCCCACTTGTGCTTTCTGAATAGAATATCCTTTGTCTCTTCTATACCAATTTCTTCATGTTTAAAGTTGTAATCAGATACAACTTCATAATCCTTAAATCCATCATTCTTGCAGCACAGATGCTGTGGAGAATACACCACGTTCGGATCATCATCAGGAATTGTTTTAAGTAATTCAATACTGTTTTCCAGCATGTGATTATCACTATCCAAAAGATAGACCCATTCGTTAGTGCTGTTCTTAACAGCATTATACTTGTTCCTGAATGGTTTTAGATTCTCATCATTTCTATGAACTTTAATTTTATCAGTATCTAACGTAGAGATAATACTATTGAGTTTTTCCCACTCAGCATCAGTTGAACAATCATCAGTGACACAAATCTCTGATACAAAATCATCATCTACTGCATATTGAATGGCATCTAGAAAATACTTTGAAGTATTATAGAAAGGAATCGCAAGGGTAATAGTCTTCATTTCACCAAATAAACGTAGTCTCTGTCGGAAATTTGATTATCCATCTCATAGTATGTAGAAAGCAATTCATTGACAGGTTTTATAAGTTCCCCATGACATTCTACAACGATTACCTCTGGTTTATATTTCTCAAAATCTAATCCTTGCAAAACACTATGCTCATACCCCTCAACATCCAATGACATAAAGTTGATCTTTGGTGGATCAATTTCATCCAGAATTGATGTCAATGTTCTTACTGGTATGTTTTCATGAAATACTGGTTTCTCTGCTTCGTTTGCCCAAATCCCACGATCACCAACTGTTCCCATTGCACCCTTAGATGCAATACTATAAAGAACTGTTGTGTCTCCATCATAATCAGGAGAAACCAATGCACAACCATAGACATTGGAGTTAGGTCTGTTTTCAATACATTCTTTAACGTAGTCTGGATTTGGTTCAACCAGAAGTCCAGTCCAGTTTAATTCGGTTTCAAGGTAATAGGTATTGCTTTGAAAGATGCCATCACAGGCACCAGATTCTATAAAAAATCCATCACGAATATCACGAAAATATTCGTCAACAAGAATTCTATTAATTTTAGAATGACCAGTAGAAGGATAAGGCATTAGTAAATAAACTCCCAATTTTCAAGAGGTGGACACTTAATCATGTTAAGGAAAGGATTATTGCAATCTGGCCCATCACATTTTCTATGTGACTCCTTTCTACCGTAAGCATGTAAATGTATTTTGTTTTTCTCCATAAGATTTGAATATTGCATATGATAGACAAACAAAGATACTGAATTTTCAATCAAATGAATATCATCACAGTTTTCTATAACTTTGACTATATCAAAAAAAGTTGATGATATATTATGGAGGTTTATAATTCTATCATACTTTACATGCTTACGGTCAATGGTATTATCACCATATTCACAAATAATTGAGTATGGTTCATTTAAACTTAAAGAATTATAAAACTCCTCTTCTAAGTCATTCTTTCTTTCAAAATAAAAATAATCTCTTTTTACTTCACAATCAATACCATGTCGCGTATAATATAATGTATTTTCTGCCTTATCGACGGTTGGTTTTCTACTACCAAATAATGGATTATGTTGAGAATAATTTTTTCCATTGTGAGGAAAATCACCAGATCCAATTACGTCTGGATATCTCATATCAATAAGATCAAATTCCAAACCACTTGCACAAAAACTTCTGTACTCGTTGAAGTTGATGACTTTGATTCTTGGATCGTCAGAGTATAACATTTCACAATGTTTTTTGCGTACCTCTCTCACTTCCAAGATAAGAAATACTTCATCATACATTTTCTCACTAAGAATATAACGAACAAATCCGTTAATATTCATCCAATCTCCATGAGAATCATATTGTCTTATAAAAGATATTTTCATAATAGAGAAGGATAATCAGTACAGACACCAAAGGAATTCTGGTGTAGATGAGAGAACTGCTCTACATCATCTTTACTCAGAAGAGGAATGATTGTTTTCTCATCAACAACACTACCAAGATCGTGCAACCAAATATGTCCAGTTGATGTAAAAACAAAAGGATCGCCAGTATGACAGAATGCTTGATAGATCCAGGATTGCTTTGCCGCTTCAAGATTCTTACAATGAATCCAAAGACTGTTTCTCCTCTCTCGGATCCACCTGTGAGTTACTTTATATTGAGGTTCATCGTGACCCAACCAGAGTTCACCATCAACAACTCTTAGATCAATTTCAACATCATATCCATTGCCAATAGCACAATCAATATAACTGGGAGCGTTTTCCCTATTTGGAACTTCTCCACGAATGTTCCCACGATGAGATATTATTTTCATTGTTGAATAAAGTTAATAAGTTGATCTGGTTGTACTGTCATATTATCATATCTATCCACTTTTACAACATCCGTAAACCTTTTGAAAGAAATTCCCAAGACTCTACAAATGTCAATATATTGATCACAGTATTGATGTGGGTTTGGTGGATAGATTTCTACAATCTCAGTTGTTGGAGATGCAAATAGAGAAAAGACTAGACCTCCACTCTGTGGTGCAATAACACGCTTTGCATTGTTGAAGATCTGAACTTTTTCTGAAACAGTATAGTCTTCAAAGTGAATTGCTTTAAATCCTTGCTTCTCCAAAGATTCTACAAGTTTACTCTCATTTAAAATGTGTCTACGCTTGATATTTTTATCGTTACGGTTTCCCTCACATAGATGTGCTTTGCTTCTACAAATGTAGATATTCTCATATCCAGTTGTATCAAATCCACCAACACGAGATAGAAATAGTTCTCTTAAAAATGGATAAGTAGTGGGATCAACGTGAAATCTTCCACTATTATTTGAAATATCAGTAGGTTTATTATGAGGAATTAACGTACAATTCTCAGTGTAAGGAACCACATTGATTAGGTCACTGAGTAATTCAAATGTTTCTTTCTGATATGCAGTATAGTCTTGTGCATCAAAACACACATCAATCTTTGAAGAAAGATCTACATTCTTCAAAGCACCAATCATATAGACAAACCAATGGAAGATGAAGTTTTTACCTGCTTCTTCTATCTTGTAGATCACAGTTCCTCAATCCTGAGAGATTTATCTTCGACAAACAAATCATAAAATGGTTTATCTACTCTCAGTTCGTGATACTTAGCACCCCAGAGAGCAAGTTGCTTTTCAGTTAGATTAGTCCAATCAATTTGTTTACGACTACCACGAGCAGTCCAATATACAATAGTGTTTCCTTCATCATAGAGTTTATTGATCTTCTCAATATTCTCTACGATTGGTTTTGCTTTTGTATAGTCGTGAGTTGTGCCAAAATCTACTGATGTTTCACGGTGACAAATCGTTTCATCAATATCAACATAGATTACCTTCATTGATACATATTTCTCCGATAATTTTCATTTGGGCATTGATCTACATCATCGACTTCTTCATCAGTGAGGAAATTAACTCCACCCATCGAATAAGCACCAACAAAAATCTCAGCAGACTTTTCACACATTAAACTAGATGCAGCACAATCTTTCTGAGATGCAGATGCTGTAATTATACCGTGATTCTGCAATAAAATCAACTTAGGGAAGTAACCTTCCTTATCAATAAACTCAGTGACATGCTTTGCAACAAGAACCAGAATCTTTTCTCCTGGTGGTGCATAGGGAACAACACAAGACTTTCTACCATTCCTCACAATCTGATCAGGGAACCATCTCTTGTTGGCAAAGTCATTCAATGCATCATTAGAACACAGAATCTTTGTAGTGTGTGGAGGATGACTATGGGCAATATAATTGATTTCTGGGAATGTTCTCATAATCCAAGCGTGGAACAGTGTCTCAATGCTTGGTTTCTTATGTTCCATATTGATCTGATTTCCACTCAAATCACAGAGTGTTAAATCAGATTCACTTAAAGTATGAAGACTTGTTCCGCTTGCTTTGACTAGGAAAGTATCTTCCGTCTGTCTTCCAGATACATTTCCTTCTCCACAAATAGTATAATCAGCGATTGTATATGCGAGGTCTAACAGCATTGGGTTTTTTCTAAAAACTCTGATAGTTTATCTATGTTAACTTTCCAGGGGGAGTTTAATCCACCCGATATTGACAGGGAACCCTGACTTTCAACACTTTCCTCCACCTTTTCAGTGAACTCTGTGTCATCAAAATGATGTAAATCAGTATGAGACATTGAATATTCAAATCTCTGAT
>Ga0255772_10005523_pt1 | contig 11699 bp, 7 predicted proteins | sample 071ome_34_FD_179970 | JGI IMG/M metagenome (GOLD analysis project Ga0255772, IMG submission 179970) | Coastal salt marsh microbial communities from the Groves Creek Marsh, Skidaway Island, Georgia - 071411BT metaG (version 2) | ecosystem: Environmental > Aquatic > Marine > Intertidal zone > Salt... | reverse complement strand
CGCGAAGCATTCAGAGTCCCAAGAGACGGCATCAGAAAGATTGTGGTGGCGACGAACGTGGCTGAAACATCAGTGACGATTGAAGATATTGTTGTCGTCATTGATTCAGGAAGAGTGAAGGAGCGGCAATGGGATCCTCGTCGAGGCATGGCTTCGCTGGAGGAAGGCTGGGTGAGTCGAGCCGCCGCCAAACAGCGGGCTGGCCGTGCGGGGAGAGTGCGAGCGGGCACGTGCTACGCTCTCTTCACTTCACAACGATCAACGGGTATGATGCGGCCGTTTCAAGTACCCGAGATGCATCGCGCTCCATTGACGGAAGTCGTCTTGCAGATTGCCAATCTCGACTTGCACAACGACGCGTCAGTTGTACTTGGTAGTGCCCCCGAGCCACCGAAAGAAGAAGCGATTGTAGCCGCAGCGAAGACGCTGACTGAAATTGGCGCTTTTGATGCTTTCGGTAAACTCACCTCACTTGGTCGTCACCTCGCGGCACTTCCTGTCGATGCGCGAGTGGCAAAAATGTTACTCTTTGGCGCAATTCTCAGATGCCTTTCACCGATACTGACGATTGCTGCAACTTTGAGCTATAAATCGCCCTTCCAATCATCAAAGGCTTCGAACAGCCAAGTCGAAGCGGCGATGAAGGCGTTTGCCACACCTGCGTCGAACTCAATCGCTGCTGGTCAGCAGAGTGACCATCTCGTATTTGCGGCGGCGTACGAGGCGTATCTTGAAGCTTGCAAGGAAAATCGGAATGCAGGACGTCGATTCGCTCAGAAGAACGCGCTCGATTCGGATACTATTCGTCAAATCTCTGAAATGCGCGTTCAATATGCGTCACTTCTCGCTGACATGGGAGTAATTAATGTTCCCGCTGGTTGTTCTCTGCGCGGGAAAAACACGTCCTGGTTGGATGATCCGAAAGCGGTACGCAACCTTTTTCTACTTCATTTCTTTTTTTAAATGGGCGCCGCGACTGCGACAACCAGGGCGCGCGAACATCGAACTACCTGTTCGTGCGTCAAGCATTTCCATACAGCAATTCACGGCTTTTCGATGACGATTCAAGATATGCGCGTTCATCCAAGTAGCCGTGTCACAATCGCGCCGATACTCGCTGAAACGAATTTTTCACTAACCTATGTTCCTCTCCATCATGTAGGTGTGGAATCGTGATTCAAAACGCCCCGTCATGATTAAAGCGGTACTCACAGCAGGTTTATACGCTAACGTAGCGGTTGGCACAGACACGGCGCCTCTGTACACGTGGAAAGACGCGACGTCTGAGGTGCGCGTGCATCCATCGAGCGTCAATCGAGGTCTTGGATCCGAGCGCAAACCAACTTATCCATTCATGGTTTATCACGAAAAGATGCGAACAGCACGTGTGTACCTGCGTGACTCGAGCGTCGTCGCGCCCGAAGCCTTGCTCCTCTTTGGTGGCAACCTTGACGTACAGCACGCGAACGCCCGAGTAGTCATGGACGGCTGGATGAAATTTAGATGCGACGCACCGGTGGCGGTGCTGTTCAAGTACCTTCGCGTAGCCCTCGACGCTGATTTCGCCAAGAGAATCCAACGCACGGGCAAATCTCGATGGGCAGACTCGACAGAGGATGACGACATTCTAGTCACGATTAGAAGAGTGTTAGATGACCAATAGACGAATTGAAACAAATAGAAAGAATTTCCATCAAACAAGAGCCTAACCACCTTAACGTTTTCTCTTCGTGCGCCTGCCCGACGACGAATACGAAGACGACGAATACGAAGACGAGCGAGAAGATCTCGAACTCGAACCACTACTTCTAGAAGAACTACCGCTGTCGCTCGTGTACGACGAACTGGACGACGAATACGAAGTTGAGCCACTTCCGCTACTCGATCTTGATCGCGACGACGACGACGACGACGACGACGAAGTCGAACTCGATCGCGAACCAGAAGTCGAACTCGAACTCGGAGACCGACGTCGTCTCTTCTTCTTCTCAGATTTCCGCTTCTCGCGTCCGCCTCTCTCTAAAACTTTCCCCAGTCGTCGGTCTACGCCTTCTCGCGACGCTCGTCCTTCTTCCTCCGCGTCTGGCACAGCCTCCCCCGCGAACTGCTGCTCGGCAAACTTTTGCCGCAACTTTGGATCCCGAAGTCTCTCGCTCGCGCTCGCCCGTCGCACGTACGCGGACGCAGCGCCGTCTTTCCCGCACCCGCACTCGTAGGTCCACTTGCCTGGTTTCAGGCAGCGCTGACACTTGGCCGCCGTTGTCGACCCGCTCGTCCCACCGACGCCGTGCGTCGACTTGCGATCTCTCAGAAGGATGAACGGCATCCTTCACCGTCGTCCACTGGGGTGTCTTCGCGGACGACGCGAGCGCGCTCGCGTCGTCGACTGTGGATAACTCGTGATTCTGGCCGACGACGTCGCCAGTGTCCGACGCCTTCGAAACGCATGGCGGACCTTCGCGCGCTCGGTGCGGACACGGATGAACAGCTCGAGGCGCTGCAGAAGGCGTTTCTCGAATCCCGCGACGCACCCGCGGCCGAGGTGCGCCGCGTCGGGAGACGAAACGCGAGCGAGACGGAAGATGCGACTCATGTTCCAGACGCGTCGAGTGACAAAGTCGCGGACGCCGGCGTCGTCGGGCGCACCGAGGAGGACACGAGCGCGGATGGGGGAGATGTGGATGACAGCACCGACGCGCGGGAGCGCCCGATGCGGTCGCTGATGGAGGAGGTGATGGGTGACATCGTCGAGAGAGGGACGGGCGAGTCCAGAGGCGACGACGCGCCGGGCTCGATGGGCGAGGAGAAGAAAAAGTTGAGGGATGCTCGGAGCGCCGCGACGGGATTTCCAGAGGTAAAACATCGAAGCGAGACAAACTTTGGACGGAAGAGTAGGTTCGCGGCGAGGAAGGCGGCGGCGCGAGAGGCGGAAGCGGCCAAGTCAAACGGCGCCGCGTTCTCTGCGCCGGGTGGTCAAGCGAGCGAGAAGGCTTCCGCGACAGCGGCGCCGAGAACGCGGCGCGTGGACCCGGACGCGGAGGATGCGAGCATTCAAGAAGAGAATGATCGAATTATCAAGGCGATGTCGCCGGCGGCGGTGAAGGAGGCGCAGGAGGAGTTGGCTTTAAGACTGAGCGCGAAGACGCTGGATTTTCTTAGAAATAGAGGGGCGAGCAAGGCGAGGGAAAAATCGAGCGAAAGAGCGAGCGGTGTGAAAACGCCCGCTCAGGTGGCGTCGAATGTGCCGAAACGTTCTACCGATCGTAGCGTGGCTGCCACAGAAGCGAGTGCGAGGACGAAAGTCGTGGCCACGGTTGGAGTTGAGCACGTTCGCTTCGCGCTGGACGGTACGCCACTACTCGATGCTAGTATGGATGTCTTGACCTCGACGCACGCCGACGGCGCAGCTCCAGCGCCATTACCAACCGAGCGCGATCCTTTGCGCGCTGGCGAAGGTAGCGACATCGGTTACACGTTTCAAGAGGCGTGCGCGTTGACGCGCAGTAGCGTGCCGAGTCAGCGCGTCATCGGTCTGAACATCATCTCTAAAATCCTCAAGCTCGCGAGACGTTGGAGCTTCGAACCGGTCAGTGCTCTGCCGTATGAGACTGATAACTCATCCGAGTCTAGTCCGCGATTGCCGAATGGAATCACTTGGGCGAGTGTTTGGGTGTATGCGACGGTGGACTGCGACGTCATCACCTTGCTGAGACGTTCGTTCGATGATTCACAAATGCAGCCCATGGTTGCGGCACTGTCTGCCATTCAAGCCTTGGTCGGAGGCGTTGGCGTCGGTGGCGCGGATGGTCGCGACATGTATCTCATAGACATGCTTGAGAGTAACGCACCACTTGATCCGAGCGGTCTTTCATTCTTCGCTCCCTTGTGGCGAGCAGAGTTGGAAGACGCTCCATGCGGCGGCGGCGGCTTTGAGCCGGTCGCTTGGGAGTACGCTGTCGAAGAGATTAGCCTGGATGAAAACTTCGACGTGAGACTGGCGGAAGAGCCCGACCAAGTGGAGGAGGGCTTGAACAGAGAGATGGCGGAGAGGAGAAAATCCACAGAGCAAGCGGCGGATCCAATCGCAGCGCTTCTTCGCATGGGGATTTTGCAAAGAATTCGCTACGTTCTCGAAGTTGAAAGGTCGCCTCAAGGTGAAGTTTACTCGCTCGAGTTACTCGCAGCTTTCGCGAGACACAGCAAGGGGGCAGCTCGTGCAGTTGCGCGATGCCCGCGTCTACTCGCTCTTCTCATGTCTCGAGTGAAGGACTCATGCAGTGAAGGATCTAGAGGCACGCCGACGGAGCCCAAAACCGTCGGCGTTTTCCACGCGGTGAGAATACTTCGTCTACTCGCACAGGCTGATGTAGACGTCGCCACGGACCTCAGTAAAGACGGCTTCATCAAGAGCTCCATCCTAGCCTCAGTGACTCTGTCAGGCGTCGCCACGGCCAACGATGGAACGCATCGTGAATCTCCCAAGGGCTTTGCCGCGTTGCTCTGGCGGGAAACTTTCCGTGCGTGGGCTGCTTTATCCGCATCGGGTCTCAACACGCCCGCTTTCGATGCGATTCATCCGCTAGTTGCGCCATGGCTCGAGACTTCGACTGGTACAGAGCCTTCCATCGCGTTGGACATTTTCCCTCTTTTGACTACGCTTTCAACGTCGTTACCCGAAGATGAAGGCGGAGAAAATGTGGGCCCATCGGGAGAATTAGAGATAGCAGATACCGCGCAAACACTATCTTGGAGATGCGCCACAACTGCGGCGAAGTGTGCTGAATCCTGGCTCGCATTGAGAACAGACGATGTCGCAACGCTGTTCACCATGTCGCACGCGGCGAGATTTCTGTCCGTGCTAGTCGCTCGTTCGCCGAATGATGCCGGAGCGCTGGTCTCAAAAGTTATTGGCCGTCTCGACGAAGACGCGGGCATGATGAGATCAGCTCTCAGCGCCTTGGATGAATTGGTTGACATTTGTGGTTTGTCGTCGTTCGGCGACGAACACGTCAAATACGCCGCGTGGGGTTCTTTACTACACGCAATGTTGCTCGTCATTATCGTTTCACCGGAAGCGTGGTCAGACCAGGGTATCATCACCTTAGCGACGCACATCATAAAGTGCTACGGCGCACGTAAACGCTCCGGACGAATGAGTTCGGATGAATTGCGCACGGCTCGCTCGTCTGTTGATCAAGCCGCGGCTCGCCGATCCAGCACCGATGTTTTCATGCCTTTGAATACGCCAGTGTCCGACTTTGAAGATCCAACCGTGTGGATGGGCGAACAACCCGTCGCATCTGTATCAAGAGTGCCGGTTCAACGCGCTGTCGTCGTGGCGATGGAAATCCTCGACAAAGCGTTCACCGAGACGAACACGAAAAAATCTCGATTGGGACCGAGCATCGGCGTGGACAAGAAAGAGTTGCAAGTGGAGGTTGCGAAATCTGTGGACGCGACACTGAGTCTGCTCGCGACGCTTCCGCCCGGATCGGGTGTCATCGCGTCGCAAGCGATTAGCGCTGGACTGTACTCGCCGCGGGTGTTGCAACCGCTCCTTCTTATGACAAAGAAGGCGTTGGGAGACGCAGAACAAACCATCAACGATTCTAATGAAGAAGAACGCGCGAGGCTGGCGATTCGAGACGCCGGAGTAAACTTGGCTGCGGCGTCAGTCACCTTGGTGGCCCCGCCAGAAATCGTTCGCGACGCGCTACTCGGAGGCTTCGCCATGGAATTGACGAGCTCGGCTGAGGCGAAAACCATTTCTACTCCGAGTCTGTGTACGACTCTCGGTTCGTTGTTACCGGCGCACCATTTATGGTACTTGGCTCCGCTTTCGCCGCGAACAACCATTCAAGGCTGGGGCGTCGCTGGTGTCGCGTGCACGTTGTCTCTCTTGATGGGTATGGAGTTGGCAAAGGTGTCGCGAGTGCGCGACATTCGTCCGGCGCTGAAAATGGCGGCCATCGGCGCCGTGTACTTGCAAGGTGCCAACGTGTGGAGAGACCCGGCCGTCAGCGCGCCTCTGGGGCTTTTGACCGATCTCTACTGGCGACGAATGGTTAAAAATTATATTCAAGCCTACCATCAGGGCGTGACTGGTTACAGCATGGATTTGGGTCACACATCGGCTGGGGAAGGCGGCTTGAACGATCCGCTCAATCGCGCGCTAGGAACCGGTGACGCCTCTGCAGCAGCAGCTGTGGTGAACGCGTTCGCGGCGGACAGCTTTGGCGATGCGCTCTTCGCGAGACATGTATCCATGTGGCTTCGAGTGCGTGTGTCCCCGAAAGCCAGGGCCGCCGCTTGGATTGCGCTCAGTGAGGGCATCGCGCTTCACCTTCTTCCATGCACGAGCGCCATGGTTCCTCCGGCGGCGGCCTACGTCTTCTTCCCGCCTGGCGGTGAGCCAGATCCAACGATGCGAGAGTTGTACATCAAAAGCATCGAAGAAGGCGCCCTCGACAAGGCTCTCAACGGATGGTCTGGAGACGAGTATCCGACTCCGGGTAATAACTCTCCTCCGCTCTCGGCGGCGCTCGCGATTCACGCGTTGGCGCACATCATCCTCTCTCCCGGCGCCGGTGCCGAAGTAGCCGTGCGAACGCTGCGACGAATCCTCGACCGACCGAACACCTCTGTCGTTCTCCGTGCGTTGATTCACACGCCTCTGACGATTAAGAGGCGGCCATCTTTCGCGTGCGCATCTGTGGGCGCGCACAAGACGCCTTTCGGTAACGGTTTCGTCTATGGCAAGCGAGGACAAGATATCGACATCCCGCCGAGAAGAACTCTCTTATTCGACGTATGCGGGGACGATCGCGCGCTCATCAAAAAGGTTGAAAACGCTCTCGTAAATGCGGGGTTGATGACGCGCGACGCCGTCAGGGAAGCGGCGCACAAAATGTCAAACGTCATGCTCATCGAAGAACAAAGTTCCTTTTTCAAGTAGACGGTACGTAGAAATGAATTGAATGATCTAATTTTAAAAGTTATCCTTCGCCGCGCGCACGGCTCCGAACACAGCGGCGAGATCTTTGGACCCTTCCATGTTGACGCCTCTCTGCACCCCGACGGAATCCGGTCGACAAAACGGATTGGTCAACTTTTCCAATCCAACCGTCGTCGGCACCGTCGGCTTCCCGTCTGCGCGCATCGCCTCTATCTCCCTTGCCCGTTTTTGTAAATCTTCATTCGTCGGGTCCACCGAGAGCGCAAACTTTGCGTTCGCCAACGTGTACTCGTGCGCGCAATACACCTCCGTCGCGTCCGGCATGGCTAAAATCTTTGAAATCGAACTCCACATCTGCGCCGGAGTACCCTCAAACAGTCGTCCACACCCCAATGCGAAGAGCGTGTCCCCGACAAAGACGCGTTCCTGCGTCTTGAAGTGATACACCACGTGTCCTAAAGTGTGCCCAGGGGTCTCGCGCACCTCGCACTCGAGATCACCGACGCGCACGACGTCGCCCTCGCCCACCTCGACGTCCACTCTTCCGCGAATCTTACCCACCTCTGCTTTCGGCGCGTGCACCGCCATTCCCGGAAACCTCTTCCGCAACCCTTCGTTCGCCCCGACGTGATCCCCGTGCCAGTGCGTGTTCAACATCGCGCTCGGCGCCGGCCACTTCGCATCCTCCAACGCCCGCGTGATGGCATCCTCTTCCGGCGCATCGACGAGCGCGACCGCGTTCGTTCGCGCGCATCGAATCGCAAAGCCATAGTTGTCGCTCAGCGCCGGGAACCGAAGCACCTCCATGGCGTCGTAATTTGATATTTCGGACGACAAAGACGACGTCGACGACGAGGCGCGCGCGACGGTGTGTTTCTGCGCTCGCGCGCGTCTTCTCGCGACGGCGCCGAGGTTCGTGACGACGACGCGACCGGCGCGCATCGGAGTGAAGAAGGCAGCGACAGTCATTCGTGGACGCACACACGCGCGCGCGCGATGATTGGAACGCTCTCACGCCCAGCCCAAGCCCTCGCACGCGCGCAAGCGTCCCCGACGCGTCGTCGTCGCCGGTGCGTGACGACGCACGCCGGTAAAGATGGTGTGCTCGGCAAGCTCTCAAAGTTGAATCCATTCAAGCGTCGCGACGACGCTGGTGGAGCGCTGGAACGCAAGAGACCGAGCGAGGAGAAGAAGGAGTTCTTATCGCGCGAGGTGTCGGAACAGATTTTTGGGAAAGGGTTGATGGGGAAGATCGCGGCGAGCGCGGTGAACGCGGCGGCGTCGTCGCTGGGCAAGTCGTTGGCGGACGCGCGAGACGCCGCCGACGCGTGTTACGAGGATGCTAAACGCGCGGTTCGGTTAGACCCGGAGGTGTCGCGCGCTCTGGGTGGTGGGGATATTCAGTTCGGGCCGGTGATGCAACAATCGAGCATGTCCGTCAATGGCAAAACGACGACGCAGATTGGATTTCAGTGTCGAGGCGCCTCCGGAACGGCGGGATTCGTCCGCGCGTCGTCGTCCGACGCCGACGGCACCGCCGCCGTCGTCCAACTCTCTGACGGCCGCACGATCACCGTCGACAGTCTTTCCAAGACTCCACGCACCGCTTCCTCGTCCGGAACCGGCAATACATACGACGAAGTGTTTGACATTTCGCCCGACGACGTCATCGACGTCTAACCGTCCGTTTTCCAACCGACGACGACGCGCGCGCGTCGTCGTCGGCCCCCGTAGCCGCCCACATCCCGCATCCACATCGAGCGACGAACGAATAACGGCGTACACGCGCTTTCGACCGCGCGCGCGCACCCTTTGTCGTTCACAGTGTAATCATAGTCAACAACGTCGCGAGCGAACCATCCATCCATCCATCCATCGATCCATGCGCGGTACGCAGTTACGTAGTAAAGCCTTAAAACACCTATGAAAGAGGGCGCGCACACGCACGCAGGCACCACGGAACGAACCCTGAGAATTCGACTCGCAGCGAACCAAGCCGAACGAACCAAGCCGAACGAAATGCCGGCGACGCGAAAGAAACAAGCGGACGCCATGGATGCGGACATGACGACGGATGAGGTGCGTCGCGCTCGATGCGATGAGGGATGCGACGACGTGACGTCGATGCGTGCGAACGGAAGAGGAAGGGAATCCAAACGAAGGAAATAATTTCGATCTAAAATTGAATCGAATGCGCGACGAAGTGGTATCGATCGAACGCGCGACGGGTGCGGGCGAGGGGACTGACGAAAAGGATGTCGAACGCGGTTGTGCAAACGTAGGGCGCCGGAGGCGACGTGGATCCGGAGATTGCGGCGATGCAGAGACGATTGAAGGAGATGGAGGACGAGGCGGCCAAGCTCAAGGATGAACACGAAAAGGTTGACGACGCAATGGCGAGCGGGGAAGGGGATAAGAACCCGGAAGAGGATGCGGCGAAGAAGCAAGAGGCGGACGCGCGGTCGGTATTCGTCGGACAGGTGGATTACGCGTCGACACCGGAGGATTTGGCGAACGCGTTCGCGTCGTGCGGGACGGTGAACCGCGTGACGATTTTGCACGACAAGTTTGATAATCCAAAGGGTTTCGCGTACGTGGAGTTTTTGGAAGCGGACGCGGTGCACAACGCGATTTTGCTCGACGGTACGGAGATTCGAGGACGGAAGATTAAGGTTTCGGCGAAGCGCACGAACGTGCCGGGCATGAAGGCGGTCGGCGGCCGCGGTCGCGGCCGCGGACGTTTCGGCGGCAGAGGACCAATGATGATGATGATGATGCCTTACTCGCCGTACGGAAGAGGTGGGTTCGGTGGTCGTGGTAGAGGACGAGGTCGCGGTAGAGGGCGCGGACGCGGCGGCGGGCGCGGCGGCGGCGGCGGCGACGAGGCTGGTGGCGAATAAATGTTTTATCATGTGTCCGTGTTTTTTGTTCGTCTCTTCCGTATAAATGTGAACGAAACGGAATCGATCCGTTTAGTGATGCGCGCATCGCTCACCAATAAAAGAAAGAAGAAATATCAAGTTAACGCGACGTCTCGTCAAAGTCCCCACGTACGCTCGTCTCGCTCGTTCGAATCTCGTACATCGCTCCACCACTCCACAAAGAGAACTCGGAGCGTAATCAAACCAGTCCACACATCTCGCCGCTCGGCGCCCGCACGCGTCAAACCGGTCGACGATGGGCCGCACGCCGCCACCACCCTCGTCGTCACCGTCTCGCCCATCGTTGGTCGCGAGATTTCTCGACGCGTCGCCTTACGCACTCGCGTTTCTAGTCGCGCTCGCCGTCGGTATCACGACGACTGTGGCGCTTCGGGACGAACTCATCCGACTCTGTACGAAACACGCTGGCGCATACGGCGCGCGCGCGCGCGCGACGATCGTCGCGGTGGCTGTACCGCGTCGCGCCGGACCGGATGCGCCCGTGGATGCGCCCGAGAACGTGACGGCGGTGAAAAGAGGGGTTCCGCGCGAGACGGAGCGGTGCAAACACGGGTATCGAACGGCTTCGCACTCGTCTGGAGGATGCGTCTGCAGGCACGGATACGGCGGTGACGCGTGCGATGAGGATCTAATACCTTCTTGCGATCGAACAGTGATGATAAATTGTAATTACGTGCTCACGAATTGGGGTGAGGCGTTGCCGAGGCATTCGTGCGCCTGCGTGAACGAGTGCGCTAAAGCGGTGCGAGACGCTTTCGGCATACGAGAGTCGTCGCCGATTTGGAAGGATTATTTGCGGGAAAAAAGAGATAATGACGCGGTCTGTGATACTGAGAACGGAACGGTTTGGAACTGGAAGAAGAAAGAGATTCTGGCGGGGTACGTCAGCACGGCCAAATCGTCTAGACCTGTCGTTTTGGATACGTGCATGCACAACTGTTTCGGTCAGGGTGACTGCGTGGAGCGATTGTGTGAGTGCAAAGAGGGAAGATACGGCGCTTTGTGTCAATTCAACGCGAGCGAGGTGGCAATTGATGTTTCGAGTCTCACTCACGAGAGAGTGACCGACCGAGTCACGTCGATTGAGTACTACGACGCGCTGCCGGCGTTCGCTCGCGTACCGCTCTTTACGCATGCATACTACTTCGACACCAAATCTGAAGGTCTCGACAAACGCCGTGGTCGAATCGAAGCGTCCGTGTTCACCACAGCGATACACTTTGCTGAGACACTCGTCGAAGAGCGATGGAAGGGTGTGCTCACCACTCCTCGCGGTGGCACGCATCGATTCATTCCATTCTTTTCGGCTCAAAATGTGGGAAACCTGGGCTTTGTGCGACCGTGGATTCAGATTATCGCCGCAAACTTGCCGAAGAACGATCGATCGGAAGATCCATGGTACATCTTATCGACGAGTCAGGATCGAGGACTGTGTAGCTCGATAGGTGCGCGCCAGGCGCTTCCAGAGAAGACAATCGTGTTGTCGTCGTTCGGATGGCACAAGTACCCCAGACGTGACAACGCTTCGTCGACGCCAGCGCCGCGGGACGCACAGTGTTTTAGACCAGATAGAGATATCGTCATACCTGCTGTGAGACCGGGCGTCCGCAGCGTGCTTCACGAATATGAATTCAATCCAGACATGAAGAACGGATCTTTATTGTTCTTCAAGGGTGGTACACGAATATACAAGGACAACAAGTGTGTGGGTGAAGGGCTCTTTGATCCCACGAACGATTGCCAAAATGTGTACAGTCAGGGCATGAGGGAGTACATCACCACCGCGTTCCACGACGTACCGG
>Ga0255772_10005511_pt1 | contig 11711 bp, 4 predicted proteins | sample 071ome_34_FD_179970 | JGI IMG/M metagenome (GOLD analysis project Ga0255772, IMG submission 179970) | Coastal salt marsh microbial communities from the Groves Creek Marsh, Skidaway Island, Georgia - 071411BT metaG (version 2) | ecosystem: Environmental > Aquatic > Marine > Intertidal zone > Salt... | reverse complement strand
CGATTTAGGAACTTTAATTACATATTAATATAGGAGAAATACATGGAATTAAAATCATTACTGGTAGACAGTAAAACAGCATGGGTTGATTTCCCAGGACTTGAAGGGTTCAGTGTAGAACTAGCAAATCTTTCAAGAAAAGAATTAGTAAATCTAAGAAAAAGATGTACTACTAATAAGTTCGATAGAAAAACAAGAATGTTTAATGAAGAACTTGATGAAACTAAATTTGTAAAAGAATTTACAGAAGCTACAGTAAAAAGTTGGAAAGGACTTAAATTAAAATTTTTAGAAGATTTAATACTAGTGGATTTAAAAGGACAAGATCCTGACTCAGAAATGGAATATTCTTCTGAAAACGCACAAGTATTAGTAGAAAACTCAACCGAGTTTGATAATTGGCTCAATGAGGTAGTCTTCGACTTAGAAAATTTTCGTAGCAGAGAACAAACAAAAACTCCAAGAAAAACTCAGCCTGTTTCTGGATAATAAAGATGTAGGCATGTCCAAGGATCAATACTTGGAAATGATGGAGCAAATGGGAGAAGAACCCAACTGGGAAAAGTGTCCTCCTGATTGGGAAGACTTTCCCCAAATAGTAATAGATACCATGAATATCTTTCATAGTATGGGGGATAGAATTTATCCAGATATAGGATACATTGGTAAAGATTATACAAATTTTAATTTTTTATTAGAAAATTACGGAATAGAAAAACACCAAGAACAATATGTTTTTGAAACAATACTGTGGTTAGACAGTAGAGCAATCGAAAAATCTCAGAAAAAGTTAAAAGCTGAGTACGATAGAATAAAGAATAAGAGTGTCAGATAAAGTTTTAATAGAAGTAATAGCAACAGGGAAAGGTCTCAAAGTTGTTGCTAAAGATACTGAAGCCGTAGCAAAAGCAACGGAGAAAGTTGATAAATCGCAAAAACAGGCAGCAAAGTCTGGGAATAAGTATGATAAACAAAACAAAGCAATTTATCAAGGTAATTTATCTGCTTCAAAAGGATTTTCCAAATTAAATGAAACTATAGGCTCAGGAGGTTCTTCTGGGCTTGTTGCCGCCTATGCAACATTAGCGGCAAACGTTTTTGCTGCAACTGCAGCGTTCAATGCTTTAAGAAGAGCATCCCAAGTAGAGCAGTTAGTTCAAGGACTAGAAGCTTTAGGACAATCAGCAGGTAAAAATTTAACTTTATTATCTGAAAAAATTAAAGAAGCAGCGGGGGACGCAATTGCTCTTGATCAAGCATTAAGAGTAGCATCTGTCGGAGCTTCTGCATCTTTTAGTAGTGCTCAATTAGAAGGATTGACTGAAGTAGCAAGATCTGCAGCGATTGCACTTGGAAGAGATGTAGGAGATGCGATTGACAGACTTGCAAGAGGTGCAGCTAAACTCGAACCTGAAATTCTTGACGAATTAGGTATATTTGTTAGACTTGATGATGCTTCTGCAAAATATGCAGCTCGTCTAGGAAAATCAGTTTCCGAACTTACTAGATTTGAACAACGACAAGCATTTGCGAATGAAATCATTGATCAAGGACGACAAAAATTTGCATTAATTGGAGAGGCTGTTGATGTATCACCTTTTGATAAATTAGCAGCGACACTTGGTGATTTAGCAAGAGGATTTACAGATTTCTTTAATAGAGTTCTTGGACCTTTAGCCTCCTTCTTAGCAGACAATACTTTAGCTTTGGCAGGATTATTTGCTGTTCTTACTAAAGGAATAGTAAGTCAAGCACTTCCTTTTTTAAATACTTTTGCTCAAAAAGCTCAAGCTGTAGCCGCTGATGCGTTAGGATTAGCTAGTGCTCAAGTTGCAAAAACAGATAAAGAAATAAAAGCACAAAGAGCACTTTTAAAACCTTTAAATGTAGTAAAAGGAGAATATGGAAAATTATTTGGAAAAATTAAACAAGGAACAGCAACTACACAAGAATTAGAACTAGCTAATAAAAAATTACAATCAACTATTTTAACTCGTCAAAGAAATATTGAAAAAGGTCAATTAAAAAATATTCAAAAAAAGAAAGAAGAACTTGCTTTAATTCAAGAAGAACAAAGGCAAATTCAAAAATTAATAAATTTAGAAAAACAAAGAGCAGGGCAAGCAGGGGGAGCAGCTGCAGCAAGATCTCAAGGACAATTTGCAAATATTTCAGCAGGAGTTTTAGGAAGTTTTGATAAAGATATAGCAGAAGGCAATTTCTTAAAAGGAATGCAGAAAGCTTTTAATAGATCTAATAAAGCTACTGGAGCATACATCAGTAGAGTAAAGAAAGCTGGAATAGAAACAAAAATATTTGGTAAGAGTGTACCTTTTCTTTCAAAAAATTTAGCAATTGGAGGAGCCGCTTTTAGAGGTTTTGGTTTAACTGCAAAAGTTGCAATTAAAGGAATATTTACAGCAATACCTGTTATTGGACAACTTCTTTTAGTAGTAGATTTATTAATAGTTGGTATAAAAAAAGCCATCGGATTTTTAGCAGGTTTTGGAGGAGAAGCTTCTAGATTAGAAAAAGCAAATAAAAGATTAGGAGATCAACTAGCTTTTGTAGCCGAAAATCAAACTAAACAAGCACAAGCAAGTAGAACAGCAGCTCAACAAATTGTAACTGCAGGAAATGCTACTAGGACTTTAATTGAAGTTACCAAAGAGCAGAGCGCAGCACAAGAAGAATCAGCAAAAAAAGCTGGAGCATTTGGAAAACTATTACTTGGATTACAAAAAAGAGCACAGTATCTAGGAAGAATAATAGGTACTGTTTTTACTGATGTTGGATTTACCTTTGATAAACTAGCAATTCAACTTCAGAAAGGAATAGTAAATTTAACAAAAGCGTTTAGTTTTTTACTAAATCCAATAATTCGTATAATTAATTTTTTAAATCAAGGAAGTGGAATACCTCCAATTGAAGAAATTACTACAGAAGGAGCAAATAAAAAACTAAAAGAACTTAACTCAGAATTAAAAGTACTAGAAGATTTGCGTGAGCGTCAACTAGGTGCTTCAGCAATTTCAATTTTTGGAGTTGCCGCAGGAACAAGTTCAGAGTTAGATTCTTTTGTAGCTACTTTAAATTCAACTGGGGCAGCCGCAGATGAACTAAATAGATTTTTAGGCACAAATAATATAAATGAATTTGCTGCAGCAATTCAACAAGCAAATTCAAGCCAAACATTAGAGGGATTTTCTAGCGGTATTAAACAAATTATAGAAGATTTTAAATTTTTTGATGACAAAATTTTAACTAGTATTGAATTACAAGAATTATTAGGAATCGCTTTAGAAAGAGGAACAGACCAAACACAACTTGAACAAGCAGCTATAGAAGAGTTAGGTCAAACTTTTCAAAATAGTAACGAAAAAATAGCTGAGTTTTTTAATACATTTAATAAAAAAACAAATTTTTCAAATTTTAGAGCAATATTAAAAGATATTAATCAACAAGCTCAAACAATTGCAAATATACCAGGACTTTCTGATTCTGCATTTATTCAAATAGTAGAAGCAACAAGCGGAACTGGAGGAGGAGCTTTATCAGGTACTTTTAAAGAATTTTTAAATAATAATAAAGAATTATTATCTATCAATAAAAAAATTAATGAAACATTTGAAATTTATGAAAAAAACAATATAGCAATAACCCAAGAACAAAAAGAACAAATAAAAAATAATTTAGGACTAGGACAAGGATATAGAAATGCTATAAAAGAAGCTCTACTTTTAGTGGATGCAATTGTAAGAGCCCAGTTTTATGATAAAGCTAGATTGCAAGTTTTGAAACAACAAGAAGATGCGGTAAAGAAAACAACAAGTGCAAATGAAGCAGCAACAAAAGCTCAAATTGCTTTAAGCAATCAACAAGTAGGGATTAATATTTCTAGATTTCAAAATGAAATCAAATTTCAAGAACAAACATTAGGTTTAACAGAAGGACAAGTATTAAGTACTCAAGAAATTCTTAAATTAAGTGATGAACAACAAGGTAAATATGCAACTTTATTAGAAGCCCGTGCAAATTTATCTTCAGAAACTGAAAAACAAATAAGCGCAGAAGAAGAATTAGCTCTTTTAGCACAAGCAAAAAACGCATTAGCTTTAAAAGAGTTTGAACTAACAAAACAATTAAGAATAGAGTCTGAAGCACGAATTAAATCAGAACAAATATTTGCAAATCTTTCAAAAGGAAAAGGAGGACAGTTGAGTCCTGCTCAAACTCTTGAACTTGAAAAAACGGCTGCAGCTAATAAAATTCTTAATCTAAATAAAGAGTTAGAGTTACTAGATGCAAAATTAAACTTTGAAATTCTTATAACAGAAGCAAGATTGAAAGCTGCAGGAGTAGAAGGAGCTACTATTACTTTAATAACACAAGGTTTAGAAAAGCAAGCACAAATTCAAAAAGATATTTTAAACTCAAAAATAGAAATAGCAAAAATAGAAGAAAAAAATATTGGAGCAAGTAATTTTACAGGACTTCAAAGTGGCGGAGTTTTCTCTGATATAAATAACGCTTTTGATTTAGCAGTTTCAGAATCTTCTACAAAAGCAGGAGAAGGAATACAAGCACAGCTTGAAATAATGATGGATGCAACCGCTCCTATAAGAGAACAGCTAGAAGCTTTAGGCCCAGAAGGAGAACTTATTTCCCAAGCACAACAAGGAATGTTAACTATAGCTTCTTCTTTTGATGTAATAAAAGATAAAGGCCTTGCAAGTGCAGAAGGTATGGCAGCTGTAGGAAATGCTATAACAGCTATGAGCGCTATTATGCAAGCCAATTCAAAAGCACAAGTTGCTGAGCTAGATAAACAAATTGAAGCAGAGAAAAAACGAGATGGTAAATCCGCCGAATCTGTAGCAAAAATTAAAGCTATGGAAGCTAAAAAAGAAGCAATTCAACGAAAAGCTTTCGAGCAGAAAAAGAAAATGGATATTGCTTCTGCAATAATTAGTACAGCTTTAGGTGTTACCAGAGCTTTAGAACTTGGTCCAATTATTGGCCCAATACTTGCAGTTATGCAAGCAGCAATGGGTATGGCTCAAATTGATTTAATTAAAAAACAAACTTTTCAAGGTGGTTCTGGTGGAGTGGAAGAACCTCGCAGAAGCACAATTGATTTAGGAAAAAGATCAAATAGAGTAGACGTATCAAGAGCTGCAAGTGCAGGAGAAGCTTCTTATTTAAGAGGAGGTGCAGGAGTTGGTTCAAATGCTAACAACTTTGTAGGAGCTTCAATGGGAAGAAGAGGATATGCAGATGGAGGAGAAGGAGTTGTCGTAGGAGAAAGAGGACCAGAGGTTATAGCTCCATCTAGCCCAATAGATGTAATACCAAACTATGCACTTGGTGGACAAGCTCAAAATATTACTTTCAATATAAATGCAGTAGATGGACAAAGTGTACAAAATATGTTAATGGATCAACAAGGAACAATTATAGGTGTGATACGTAATGCAGCAAATTCTTATGGTGAAGACTTTTTACCTGAAGTAAATGTTGGGTATGACTTAGGAGGAGGATAATGGCAAGTTTTAGTAGTTTTGCAAATAGATTACCTGACCCAAATTATAAAATAGATGAGGCAGGACAAAACGTTTCTTCAGGACAAACTGGGCCTGGATTTGCTAGTGTAAAGTTTTCAAGTGAACATCCTACTATGCTATCAAGAACAAATAGTGGCAGAGTAGTTACTCGTTCAATTGTAGGACAAAGATTAAAAATAAATATTACTTATAATCCTTTAACTCGTGATGAATTTGAACCAGTTTATTCTTTTTTACAAGAAAAGAAAGGTAGACTAAAGCCTTTTTATGTGGCACTTCCTCAGTATACTGACCCAAGAGATTCAACTTTTAGTGGAACAATTACTGTAGATGGCTCCATAACTGCAGGAACCGATAACTTTTTAGCAGATCATAGTAGCCTTACAGGACAACCAAAAAGAGGAGATGTATTTACAATTACAGATTCAGGTAATAGTAATCATACAAAACTTTACACAGTAACAAGAGTACAGGATAATACTGATTATTACACAGGAGAGTCTCAACCTTCTGCAAATCAGTATAGAATCTATTGCTCACCAAATATTTTATATGATGTAACTGATAATTCAGTTTTAGATTTTACAAGTCCTCTTATTCGAGTTATTCAAACTTCTGATGTAAGAGAATATGACTTAGGTACAAATAACTTATACACTTTTTCACTTAATTTAGAAGAGGCTCTTCCCTAATGGCAACAGAAAGAAATATCAATAGTACAATACGTTCAATGCTTTTAGATAATGAAGCATTTGAATACGCACATCTTGTAAAATTTGAACGACCACAACTACCAGGAACAAATAATACTTTTTCAACAAATGCAAATCGATATGCATACATTACAGATGCCGCTCGTGACCTGAGCTTTGATGATGGCTCTACAAACGATGCAGGAAGTTCTAATGGCTCTCAAATATATCGTGCAAACAAATTATTGAATGTAACTGGCTATAAAGAAAGCATGCAGGCAAAAGCCGATACAATGACTTTAACTATAGCTTCTGAAGTTCTTGGAACTTCTGTTGTTGCAAATTTAACTTTTTCAAGTAATTCAATTACTACTAATACTGTAGGAGTTGATTTTGTAGAAGAAGGATTAAAAGAAGGCGATAAAATTAAACTTGAAGCAAATGATGGAGCAGGGTCAAATCATAATAAAATATTCCTTATTACAGGGTTTTCAAACTCAAATCAAACAATCGCTATTGAGACTTTAGATGATTCTTTTACGAATAATTCTACTGGAGAATTATATACTGTTTCTTTAGAGTCAGAAGAAATTAAAGGGCCTCTAATTCCAAGAGGTACAAATCTTGCTAATCCTAGTTTTTTAAATAAAAATGTAGAAGTACATAAAGTATTTCTTGACCCAGAAACTGGAGCAATAAAAGGCGGCGCAAGTATTCTTATTTTTAAAGGATTAATTACAAAAACAAATATAAATGAAGACCCTGAAAAATCAAGTAGAGTTAGCTGGACTCTTAGTAGTCATTGGGCAGACTTTAATAAAGTACAAGGACGTTTAACTTCTGATGAAATACACAGAGCATTAAATTCACAAGGCACACCACAAAGAGATGCAACTTTAAGAAAAGAATATGCAGATGATATGGGTTTTATGCATGGAGATACAAGTGTAAATATAGTTGCAACTTATAAAGAAAAATATCAAGAAATGGAAGTTAAAACCAAACGAAAAGGTTTATTTGGTTTAAAAACTAAAGTTACAACAAAAATGGTAGATAAATATCGTGACCGTGATGTTGACTTAAAAGTTGATTTAGAATCAAAATACTTGCCAGTTGTTTATGGAGTGAGAAGATTAGAAGGTATACCAATATTTGCTGATACTCCAAGTAATGACCCAGATACAATTTATGTGGTGTATGCACTTGGTGAGGGAGAAGTTGAAGCAATTTATGACATCTACATAGATGGTGAGCCTTTAGTATGTTTAAATAAAGAAGATGAAAGTGATAGATCAAATGGAGGAACAAACTCAAGTACTTCAGGAGTTTTATGTGCAGGACGTGCTGATAGAGGAGAAACAATTGCGGGAAACTCAGCAACTACAAGCACTCAACAATATTACGCTACAGGGCAACAAACTCGTTACTATGAAGATCCAAGAGATTATGACCAAGAATACTACGATGGATACGAACCACAAAATATAAAATATTATACTACTACTAGTAGTTATTATAATTATTATACTTCAGGTTCACAATCTTCTTATACAGGAAGTACTCAAAATACTGTAGGTTTAAGAGATGGAGAAGCATTTACAATCAATACTCCACAGAATATTAAGTTCTGGTTTCATGCAGGAAAACACGACCAAGAAGCAAACTCAAAACTTGTAGAAATTGCAACAGGTACAAAGTTTAAACGCCAATTAGATTATTTTGACAATACAAATGGACAAGAATACTGGTCAACAAACCATAGACTTTTAGATACAGCTTATGTTTTAGCTGAAATAACAGTTACAGAAGATGCCCCAGATATTCCAGAACTAGAATTTGTAGTTCGTGGTAGAATTCATGAAGCGTATAACTATGATTACACTTATAGACATGATGACAAAAGTCATAGTAGTGAAGACATTGCAAACTTTGTTATTGGTGAATCAGTAACTTTTTATAGAACAAGTGATGATACTGCTTTAAATACTACTACAATTCGTGATGTATTTGAAGAAACAGATCCAAGAACTGGATTAGTTCATAATAAAATTCGTTTTGCTGCAAAGCCATATGACGCAACAAACTTTCCTTACACTGATGATGCTCCAACTTATACAGAGTTTTATGCAAAAGATTCTGATAATAATACTTGGCATATGCTTACTTGGAATCATAATGACATAGATAGTGATGATGATGCTTTGCCAAATCAAGGTTCAAATATTACAAATATAGCAAGAAATTCTTCTACAGGAAAATTAGAACTTACTGTAGGAGATACTGATCTATCTGGAGAAACAGATTTTAAAGTAGTTGGAACAGGGGCAGGACAGTTAACAAGAATTGAAAATTCAACTATAAGAGGAACTTACTCAAATCAAGTAGTAACTTTAGATGTTTATGTAGACACATTGACTGGAAGTGATACTATATCTGGTGGTAGACTTATTGGGGGACAAAAAGTTAAACTACCTTCTACAGCTTCTTCTACAGATGATTTTTACAATGATCAATTTATAGAAGTAACTTCAGGTCAAGGAGTAGGTGAAAAGAGAAGAATTACTGACTATGATGGAACTACTAAAATTGCAACACTTAAAACTAATTTTATTGACCATCCAAATGGAAGTAGTGAATATAAAGTTTTTGGAAGAGGAAGTGATTTACGTTCTGGAAATAATCCAGCAATGCATACTCTTGATTATTTAATAAATCCTACTTTCGGAAAAGGTTTAGATTTAGAAGAAGATATTTCATTAGAAACTTTTACAAATGCAGCAAGAACTTGTGATACTCGTTCTGATGTTACAATTGCTACAACAACATCTCCTACAGTCGGGGATGAGTATATAATGACAGATGATGGTACTTCTACAGGAACAATTATAGCAAGAGGCACAGTAAAAAGTTCTACTTTAAATGGTACTCATTATTCTGTTGTACTAGAAAATGTTATTGGTCAATTTCAAAGAATATGGCAAAAATGGATATACTATAAAGTTGGCGACATAATTTATACAAACCAAGGAGAAATGTTTAGAGTTCCTTCTTCAAAAGGAAATGGATATATTGATGTTCAACCTACAAATGCTGCTCGACAAGGGTTAACATACATAAATGATGTAACTTTATACAAAGCAGGACAAACAAGTACAACTCTTACAACTTTTGGTAGAAAATACATTGAAAACTACACTTTGTATGATTCAGATTTTGTACAGTATTGGAGATGGGTAGGTTGGGAACATGACCATCAAAGATGGTGTACACGTCACCAAATGAACTCAATTGTTGAAACAAATACTTCAGTATTTGAAAATACTACAAGTTTACTCGAACATTATAATGGTATTCTTACATATGCAAATGGAAAATATGAACTTGAAGTAGAAGCACAAGAAGATACTCCAACAGATAATAGTGTATATCATATACAACAAAGTGATATTATTGGAGCAATTCGAGTTACCGACGATCCTAGTAGAAAAAGTTTTAATACAATTAACGCATCTTTGTCTGACCCTGGCAATAAGTGGTCTAACACTTCTGTTGCTTTCTATAATTCAAATTTTGTAAAAGCAGACAGGAATATTGTAAAAACAGGTAATTTAAAATTTTCAGGAATTACAAACTATTGGAACGCAAGAATAAACGCAGAAAGATTCTTAACTGAGTCACGTTTCCCGTTACAAATATCTTTTACAATGATGCCAAAAGGTATTCTATTAAAAGTAGGTCAGGTATTAAAATTAGACTACCCTAGATTTGGATGGGACGATAAATTATTTAGAATACAAGATTTATCTATGAACGCTGATTGTTTAATTAGCGTGACTTGTGTAGAGTATGATGACTCTATGTATGTTATTTCAAATACCAGAAATACTGGAGTAGCATCTGGACAAAATCCAGGAGCACCAGGAACAGGAAGTCCTACAGCTCCAACTGCTTTATCAGGGTCTACTGATAAGTTTGGAGTAACTTTACTTACTTGGACAAACGCAAGTAATTTTATAAATTCAAGTGATTCAACTGAAGTCTGGGCATCAGATGATAATAATCGAGCAAATGCCAGTAAAGTTGGAGAAGCTGATAATGAAACTACTTTTAGCCATTCTTTAGGAGAAGAAGCTGCAAAGTATTATTGGATTCGTCATAAAAGAATTATTCATAAAAGAAAATCAAAACAAAAAACAACAATATTCTCTGCTTGGCATCCGAACAGCGCTACCTCTGGAGTTCCAGGAACAGCAAAAGCAGCTGCACCTATTACAGTAAACTTAACAAACCCAAGTATGACTCTTCAGCAAACTAGTGGAGGTACAATTAACTATTCTGGTTCAGGAACAGATATTCAAGTACTTTTAGGCGATGCTATTTTAGATAATGATCAAGCAGGCAGTCAAGCAAATAATACTTTTAGAGTAGTAGTGAGCGCTACTGATATAACATCTGGTACTGAAAGCACAGAAAATGATGCAAACGGAGACCCAACAATTTTTAGAATTGGTAATCATGGAAATGCAACTTCTGATACTCCAGTTATTTCTTATACAATTACTGTGAAAGATAATGTAGGAACAACAACAACTTTAACTCGTTATCAACATTTTGCAGTATCACAAGATGGAGCAGACGGTAGTCCTGGTGCAGATGGTATTACAATTACTCCTACTAATAGCAACCATACCTTTACTGGAGATAGTACAGGGGCTGCAAGTGCAACAGGATTTTCTTGTGAGTTTGATATTTTACAAGGGTCAACAAATTGGACTTATGACAATACAAGCCCTTATAGTAATGATTCTTATAGATATGGAACACTTACAGACTCTAATGTGACTTCAAGTGTAAGTTCGACAGGAGTAATTACAATTACTTCAGGCTCCACATTACTTTCAGGTACTTCTAATCTTACAGGTAGTATAACTGTACCTATTTATGATAATTCAGATGACACACTGCTAACAACTATAGTTATAAGTTTAAATAAAACAGTCGAAGGAAGTGATGGATTAGATGCAAAAACTATAAGATTATCAGCAGGTTCCCTTGTATTTAGAGAAGATAAAGAAGGGAATATTACACCTTCTACTATTACATTTACAGCAAGTAGACAAAATATTTCAAGCTCTACTACTTTTAGTTCTTCACCTTCAGTAACTTTAGGAGGAAGCGGAGATACAGCAACTTTAAGTAGTACTAACTTTGGTAGTAATAATTCAGTTACTATAACAGCAACTGCAGATGTCTATACTGATTCAGTTACAGTAGTTAGAGTAAAAGAAGGAGCAGACGCATTAACAATTATAAACACAAATCCTGCTCATACGTTACCTGCTACAAATGCAGGAGTAGTAGCTTCTTATGGAAATAGTGGAACAACTATAAAAGTATTTGAAGGCGCTGAAGAATTATCGTATGATGGCTCAGGGTCTACTGCGGGTAAATGGAC
>Ga0255772_10005510_pt1 | contig 11712 bp, 11 predicted proteins | sample 071ome_34_FD_179970 | JGI IMG/M metagenome (GOLD analysis project Ga0255772, IMG submission 179970) | Coastal salt marsh microbial communities from the Groves Creek Marsh, Skidaway Island, Georgia - 071411BT metaG (version 2) | ecosystem: Environmental > Aquatic > Marine > Intertidal zone >... | reverse complement strand
ATCAAGAACAAAATAGAATTGACGCTACAATCTCCAAATAATTTGCCAGGTATGTTCGAAACGGATATTGTTGTTATCGATTGCTCAGTCGAACGAAAAAGCCCAGGAAACATAAGCCACAACATCAATGAAGAACATGTAAAGAACATTGGCAATACAAATCTTTCATCGTGGTACGGCATTCTTATTCCATCAAAACATCTCAAAGAACAAGATGATACCAGAACAATTCTCCACCGGGGGGATGGGTGTTCTGAAATTTGGACAAAGGATTCAACACTACATTCAACCTTTGCCATGGAACAATGGCACTTACGAATTGATGACACATTATCAAATGCTCAATTTGAAAACATTCAACTTCAAGCAAATAGAAATCTTCATGAAATAACAAACACAACATAGGTGGGAAACATATTGATGACAGAAAAACTTTACTTGAATGATATTGAATCGGCTTATCACACAATGTTTGACGCTAAGGTTATTGGAATCGAAGGACAAAAAGTTATTCTCGACCGTACACTTTTCTATCCCATCGGGGGCGGACAAAACTGGGATACAGGTACGCTTTTAGGTCCAAATGGAATTCAACATGTCACAGAAGTTCGAGGAAGAGATGCTGTAGAACATTACATCGAAGAAGACCACCAACTTGAGATTGGTGATGAAGTACGAGGTTCAATTGATTGGGAAAGACGTCACGCACACATGAGAATGCACACTGCACAACATGTCGTAAGTGGTGTAGCATACGAATTATTCGACGGGGCGAGGACAGTCGGCAATCAAATAAATATCGAAACATCGAGAATTGATTTCAAGCCGATTTCTTTCGATGAAGAAAAATTAGAAGCATTGACCACGACATCAAATACATTCTTGAACCACGACATCGAAGTGGTATCCAAAACAATGACCAGGAACGATATTAATGCACAAATGCCAGCGGAGCGAACAAATATGGATTTGGTACCATCACATGTCGAAGAATTACGCATCATAAAAATCGGGGATATGATCGACATGTGCCCGTGTGCTGGAACTCATGTAAGAAACCTCAGCGAGATAGGGAACATGAATATCGTAGGAAAAAAATCCAAAGGAAAAGGCACACAGCGAATTACCTACGAGCTTGAATCTTTAGAATCAGTACAACCTCTTCCGAAGATCGTCTAATCTTCATTATCCAACAACTCATCAATACTCGCTACGGCATCCAAAAAGGTCTCTCGAATCTTCTTTTTTGATTCGACCTCCAAATCGACCAACACTTCGTCATGCGGGTTTTCTTGTTGTGCTTGAAGTCGATACGTCAGGTTAACATCTTCACCAATCCTATCACTTCGGTCAATCTGTTGGATTGGTTTTGAGGGGTTTGTTCGTGCATGTGGGTTTTGGTCGAGATCGTTGGAAAAATGCAATTCGGCAATACTATGCGCTTCTTCAGCGGTTGGTGCCTTATCTTTCCATTCGTTTTTATTCGCAAAGTCTTGGATGACATTGGTTTTCTTGACTTGACTTTGACGTTTAAACACGGCTTCTACCTCATCTTGCGTTGTTTGCCGACGTTCCCCAAGCATTGATGCAGCAATTTTTTGCTGATGATGAAGGACTGGACCATGCCCTTCAATATGGTCAAATTTGTGTGGTGAGGCACACATCATCAACATCTCTTTTGCAAACTGGGCCAATCCATCATCCGGACTTGCTTTAGCCAATGTTTCACGAATTGATTTATGCCGATCGATACAAGGCGTACAGCGTTGTAAACCTTCGACGTCCGGAGCATCGCACCACAAGCAACAAGCCTGAAGGCCCATTTTTTTCATTGCACGACGCGGCATCGACATACTGTTCATATTAACCAGCGAACTCAACCAAATGAATACTTTCATGCGAGGCTTCAAATGACCTGAAGCAGAGCAAGTTCCATGGGGGAACGAGACCCACGGGCGGACATTGTCGATGACGACCCTTTTCGAAACCCTCCTCGTTCAACCTCGGGCATTCATAGAGTGCACGGAAAACGAGACGCTGATGGAACAATCGTTTTCGACATGGGGGCTCCACGACAAGCCCCCCCAATATTCCAGCAATTTTTTGGGGCAGGTCAGTGGAATCAGGCAAAACATCACAAAGGAAACATTTGGCATTTTAGTGAAGAAGAGAAAAAACATCTTACTCAAGCATCCTTAGCCTTCACACTGGCTCTTGGTTTCATGTGGGTCGGTGGAATTGGAACCATTTCCAACCTAGGTATGACAAGCTGGGTCATCGCCCTTTTACTTGCCATGCCGGTGATGTTTGTAGCGGTAGGTCCAGCATTTCTTTTTCATGAGATAGGCCACAAAATCGTTGCAAAAAAGAACGGATGCTGGGCCGAATTTAGAGCAGATCCAAGCGGTTTAAAATTCGGAATTTTCCTTTCGTTCTTCCTCGGGTTCCTGTTTATGGCACCCGGAGCGGTGATGGTCGCAGGACTTGTAACGAGAAGGCAGAACGGGCACATCGCAGTAGCAGGGCCACTTGTGAATTTTGGATTGTTTTTGATTGGCATCCCACTCTGGGCCATCCTACTCGGTTTAACAAATGCCTACGAAACCCTCCCATCCAGTAGTTCTGCATACTTAGAAGGTGGAACCTTGGTTTGGCAAGCGATGCTTATTGATGCGGCTCAATTTTGGTTGACAGCCAACCTCATTCTTGGATTATTCAATATGCTGCCTTTTGGACCACTCGACGGGCTAAAAGTCAAGGATTGGAATGAGACAGCATATTTTACTGTCCTATCCTTATTCCTCATCCCCCTTGCATTGTGGTGGTTTATTGGTGCTTGGAGTCCAGCACTCCTTCTCGAGGCTCTGGCACAAAAACTCTAATCAAAAGGCATCCTAAAAACGAAGTGTTCCTTTGTACATATCCTTCTTCAAACGGTTGCGCCATGTGGAGCAATTTGAAACCAGAGAACTGGGTGTATTCAGAGGTGGCTTTGAGCACAGTACTCTTCCTACCCCTGCCAAATTAATTGACCCACAGTTCAATATCAAAAGGCAACTACCATTCTATACTATCAAATTAATGAGAGAAAAGGCTCGCTTCATGGTGAACGAGCCTTTCACTTGCCTTCCCTATATGAGAGCATCGTCTACGCTCCACGCCTCGTTCTAACCAAAGAACCATCCGCATTTATAAACTTCATTTTGCGACAATGACCCATGGATCTCCCAGCCCTCCTCGCCGAGAACATCGTTCAAGGATTCATCGTCGGCCTCATTGTCGGCTTTGTCGTCAGGGTGGCCTCAAAAGCCGTGCGAAACCTGCTAATCCTTCAATTCCTGCTGCTGAAATATTTGGAATCACGCAACTTGCTCATCGTCGACTGGCACGGCCTGACCATCGGCTTGCTCGGCCAGAAGGAGTTGGTCATTGAAGAGGCTCAGAACCTGTTCGACACCGTCGTGGAAATGGGTGTCTTCAGCGGGGCTTTGGCCGGTGGGTTCCTCTTGGCCCAGCGCATCGGCAAGTGAGTCAAGGCTTGCGAACGGACGTACCAGGATTCGGAAAATTCGCTCAGCCTTGGGAGCAGTCGCTCGACCAATACGTTGATAAAATTTCATGCCGACAAATCCACATGCAAAGCCAAGTTTTCGCCCCAGGACAACAACAATCACACCAACAAACCATACATCAACAGATACAATATTCTCAACAGCAACCTATCCAGACAAGCACTCAACCTTCACCTAGATTTAATACGATGCAATCAGTTTTTTTCTCAGCGGGCTCCCACATCATAATTATCCTCTCATCAGTTATTTTCGTTGTTGTAACTGCAATGATGTCAGATGGAGAATTCGACAGATCAGTTTCATTGACACTGGGACTCATCCTCCTGATCTACTTTTTCACATCACCTATTATCACCTTTTTTTCAACCTTCCTGGTTAGTTTTCACAATGGAAAGAACGGTGCTGCAATCATTGGGTCAATTCTTGGCTTCATCCTTTCAATCATTCTTGCCGGAGTCTTCATGATACTAGCAGCAGGAGGGGAATTCAACGAGATTTTGGAAGAAACACCCACTTCAAGTGGGGGAGAAGGATCGATTGTCGATTTCTTACCTTATATCCTTCTTCAAGCGGTTGCCTCGTGTGGAGCTATTTTCTTGAACATGATCGGTCGTAAGTAAATACATCTACAACACCAATCCATATAAAGGGCGGCGTTTCATAAAAAATTCACATCTATGAAAGCACAAACATCCTGTTCGTTGTTGAACAGGGTTGAATTCAATTCACTCTGTTGAATTGCCCTTATCGTCGAGTTTGTGGAATGCTTTGGCCTTCTCATGACTCCAATGATAACACAACTTGAGAAGGTTCAGATAGTGGTCTTCACCATCTTTTTCCATTTTCTCGTGAAGAGCGTTGTTGAACATGAAAAGGTCGCCCCATACATTTGCTGCAGTTCCCTTCTTTCCTTTTGGAAGGTCGAACACCTCATCAGTTGTTGGTTCAAGCAAGTTCTTCCAAACCATTGCTGGATTAATTGCCATGGTAACTTCAACAATAATTTCGTCTTCATTGAGTCCAGTACCGGTTTGCCAAGAGTCTGGTCCCAAATCAGCGAGGAAAGGAAGACACAAGTCGAGAATAGAAAGACCGGTCATCGGGTCAGCACCAGTCATTGCCGCAAAAGCATCTCGCATTCGCCCACGGTCGGCACCACTTGAACCAGTGATGGTTCGAAGTTTGTCAATTGAAGTTGGAACAAGGAATCGAATATCAGTGTAATAGACGATGATATCTTCTGGATTCTTTGGTGCAAAAATGTGTTCGTAAGGACGGTCTCCACCTTGCTCTCCTAACATATCCATTGGGTACAATGTCTTCAACGCATTTGTAGCAATCGACTGAACAATTCTTCGAATGAGTCGCTCAGGTGCTGCAGAGACATCATTGAATGATTCCATGTATTCATCGAGATTGAGAATATCGTATCCTCGAACTGCGAGGATAGAATGCACATTTGGTCCCATGACCTTTGAATCGTTGATCGTCGCATTGCTCACCCAGCGAGCGCCCTTTGCAAAGTCACTTGCAGTGACAAGGTCAGCATATGCTTTGTATCGTCGAGTCACTCGTGCCATGAAATCTGCTTGGTCGAGTTTTGTGAACACGGTGTTCGCATAGTTTGACTTGAGGGCGTGATCTGCAACTTGGCTTGCATTTGTACAGGTGAGCAAGTTGCCTTGGTCCTTTGGATAAATCAACATTCTGCGACGCTTGTTGGCTCCACCAAGAGAACCAATTCTCGGGTCGGTAAGATACCAACCGAGGCTTGCACACACCTCAAACAGACGAGCGTACTTGTCTTCATCACTTGCGCCACGCAACCATTCATCTAGACCAGGCTCAATGCAGTGCATCTCGAGCGGAACGGTTTCTGAACCTGCACCGAACATTTGGCGGACTGTTGACGAACGCATCATACCCATCATGGTGTACAATGACGTCTTTCCAGTCGTGAGGAAGACGTCGGTAATGCCTTCTTCACCAAAGGACAACCGGCGGTCAGGTAGGTTCACTAGGAGGTTAAACGATGTAGCAGTGTCTCTGTTTCCATCAACTGCTGGCCAAATCCAAGTCCATGGTCGAGTCATGATATATCCACTAGCATCCTTACCGAAACCAGCAGGTGAATATCGAATCCATCCAAGCCTGTTATTGAATGCTACACCTCTGTGCATGAGAGATGGGTAGTAGATTTTGTCTTGAGGGTCAGAGTCAGGAACGACGCCTCGATGACCAAGTCCCCAAAGAATTGGTTCCCATTCTGCGACATCATCTTCGCCGCCACCGAGGAATGGATGGTTAGATGGAATTTCTTCTCCGACGAGAAGCGAACCACCTAAACGTTCTTCATCACCCGTTGAGCAAAAGAAGAATGTTTGTGTGGTAACGATTTGTTTTGGGGTCCACATATTTGCATTCACAACTGTTTTTTGTTTGAGGAAATCTGAAGGAGTTGAGATTCGACGTTCAAATTTGAAACGCTCTGATTCAATCCATGTTGAACCAAGATACAAATTGGTGTTGAGCAACTTAGGCTCACCATCACCGATGTATCGCTGACGAGGGTCGGATTGGGTTGTGTCGGTTCCTTGAACAGGCTCCCAGGGTCCACGATTTGGAACAAATTTCAGAAACTCTTGGTGTTCAAACGGAAGTGATTGTGCTGAGGTTACCTCTCCTTCAACAACGTCCATCAATCGCACATACGTTTCCGCTGGCGTCATTCGCTTACTTTCTTGATATTGTTTATTTGATACAGATCTATGTTCCCACATGTTATCACCTCAAAACTTTCGTCCCGTTATAGAAGGGGAATCTTCATCTTCTTTTGGCTCTTCCGCAACGCTCTCAGCAACATTCTCGACAGGATCATCTTGCGTTTCATCTGATGTTTCTTCGACATCACTTTCTGATTCTTCAGCTTCAGCGGATTGATTTTCACCACCGTCAGCGACTTCCTCCTCATTTGTGCTTTCTTCTGCACTAGCATCTTGGGTTTCCAATTCCACAACTTCTTCGATGTCTTCATCAACTTCTTCAATGACAACAACGCTTTCAGTTTCAGGTTTTAACCCGACAATCATCAGTTGGAAAACAACGCCTAGTGTGCCAAAGACAGCCCCAACGAACAACACCTTCCCGTCGTTTAATCGTTGACCGTCTGGGTCATCTGCATCTTTGACAGTACCTGTTTCAGGAGGTATGAGGTCAGAGCCCGATAGATTTGTTACAATTTCCAAACAAGCCCACGCAGCGACGAGCAACATTACAATTGAAATGATGTTCACCGTTGAACGATTCTCAATAATTTTCTCAACAAAAGGCGGAACTTGGGAATCCATTAGTTAAAAAAAAATGCATCTTAATTAAAAAAGTTCCCACGATACACCCTCTTATCATAGGGTTCTTATTCGATATATGCGTTGAGGATAGGCGATTCATCGAGATGGAAAAACGAAAAGGTTGCCCACCAAACAATCATATCGAGACTGTTCACAAGATTTGAAGTCCCACTTTGAGATTCACCGTAACTCTTGTCAGTGGTGTCCATCCATGCTTCCATTTCTTCAAGGGTATCGCAGGTTTGATGGTAACACCAATAACCGTCGACAAGCCCCCCGAATCCCATCGTTACTGTACCGAGATTTCTTTGAAAACTGTCGTGGTCTGAGCGAGCGGTTGTGTCTTCATACACGATGATCTCAGGACGGTCTTTGGCAAGCCAATCATCCACCTTCCATGTCGAAGCATCAAATCCTGTTCCTGACAGTGTTGATTGTTGTTCTTCGACACCAATCGCGTCAGCACCAATCCATAGTGCCAAACCGACCATTTCGGGCTGGTTGAACTGGTCGTGGTCGAGCGATGGCCCGATATACACTCGCATCGGCCAAACTTCCTCGTCTTTCGGGTATCCATCGGGGTCAATGGTTGGTTGAGGGTCGTTGTGTGGAGCCCCTCCACCACCTGGCCAATTGACGCCCGCCATGTCAAGGTTGACATAATTCGAAATAATGACCTCAGGATTGTCTTCTTTGACAAAGTAATCAGTCCAATAATCACTACCTCTCTTCCCGCCTTCTTCACCCGACCAAAAGCAGAACACCATCGTTCTTCTCGTTTCATACGAGGACATCGCTTCAGCAACGGTCAAAACCATACTTGTTCCGGCGGTATTGTCGTATGCCCCAACCCTTGTGCCATATGTACGGGTACCGGTGACGTGGGGGTCATCGAGAACAAGATTTGCAGGGGGGGCGATATCGAAATGTGCACCGAAAACCATCCACTCATTTGGATACAAATCACCATACCTAAACCCACAGATGTTGTATCCCTCAGCGTTTTGATTGCCAAAGAAATCAGTAAATTCATACCGCTGGATATTCACCTCAAGCCCGAATGAATTGAGTTGCCCAATCAAGTAGTCGGCAGCATCTTCGTAAGCAACATTTCCTTGTCCAGCCCAACGGTCGTAATAGCCCGCAACACCATCGATGAGGTCGAGGGATGGGCTTGGGTCGGTGATGTGGTGGAGGTAATTGTATGTGGCCCGCCCATTGACCACACCAGTTGAATGTCGCCCACCTTCCGACTCATCGTAAGCAGGAGCGACGTCACGACGAACATCGAGCATTGCAACGGTAACAGGTGCACTGTTAACAGACGTGTGATTGAATCGTTGTTCAACTTCTTCATTGACAACAAGACTTCCAGAAGATGGTTTGAGATGATCACCGGAGACATACCACGAGTGCCACGATTCATTCGCATCCCGAAGTGGCCACATCGTACGTCCATATTCACCGAGGAGCACGACAGCGGATGCAGCTCTTGGAGGAGCAAGGACTTGAAGTTGAATAGACTCACCCGCCTTCAAATCAACTACAGTCGAATTGTACACAAAACCCGTATCGAAATCTTTCATCAAGTACGGGACGAAGGCAGAAACGTCGTTCTTCGCTTGAATTGTTAGCCCCTGAAAGACACCACCAACGAGCAATTTTGGAGTGATATCAACATCTTTGAGCCGAATCATATTCTCATTATTTTCTTCTCCAAAACAACCGGAAAACCCGGCTGTAAAGAACAAGACAAATAGCAAAGCAGCCCGCATCTTCCTCTCGCCCATGCATACCCCAAGCCCTTCTCTTTCTCAAATCCTACGATGAAGTATGCGTACAAGAGTTTGATATAGGTAGCAAACCAATAGTATACTGATGATGAGGACCACTCATAACAAAAAGAAAACAAGTGCAATGGCTATCCTTTGGGCGAGATTTCACATCGAAGTTGTCGATGATGAACGATGCCCCCTCATCGAAGGATAGATGAGGATAGAAACAGCACTATATGAAAGGAACAACGTAGCAGCCGCCATGAAGAAGGTATGTTTGCTCATATCACTCCTCTTTTTTGTGCCGGCAGCCTCTGCAAACCTCATCGAAGATAACGCTACAATCATCACCGTTGATAGTACGAATCTGCGTTTTAGTCCATCGGATGTGACCATTGAAGAGGGTCAGACAGTTCGATTTTTCTGGAGTGGCCAAGCATTACCTCACAATGCGGTTGAACAAAATGGCGTCTTTGATTCAGGTGAACCTGAAAGGAATGTTGATTATTCTTTTACCTTTGAACGTGGGATGAATGGAACATATGAATTCGTCTGTGAACCTCATGCTGCACTTGGCATGGCCGGCACCATCACAGTAACACCTCTTCCCCCTGAACAGCCGCCAACCAACAACACCACGAACACAACCACAATATCATCGGAAGATACGCCATTCTTACCGACTTCACTTGTATTGATATCGGTGGTCGCTGCAGCATTTATCATTGAACGCCGTAGGTCAGAGTTCGTTGAGGATAGGGTCTTGGTCGAGGGAGAGAAACACCATCGTTGACCACCAAGCAACAACATCGAAACTCTCAACCAAATTTTGCTCACCGGTACCGTTATCTGTTTCCATGTAGGATTCCATCTGAGATAATCGATCACATTCTCTATGATAACAAGGATAACCATCTACAACACCGTTCCATCCCATCGTGATTGTGTTCAAATTCTCTTGGAATGGTTGATGGTCAGAACGAGCGGTTGGCGATTCGTAAATCGCAACGGTGTCTTCGTATTGATTCGACCACATCGCGGCCTCCCCATCAGCTGACCACGCATCCCAACCGCGAGCAATCTGAGTTTCAAGACCCAACTGTCCAGCACCAATCCATTCTGCTAGTTCATACATCGGGGCTTGGTCGATGATGTTCGGGTCGACTTCGGGACCGATATAACATGAAAGAACCCAATCACCTGGCCAATTAATACCCATCATATCGAGATTGACGTAATTTGTTACCTTGATTTCTTCTCTGTCTGCAATATCTTGAGTCCAAGATGATGAACCCCACAAGCCTTCTTCTTCACTCGACCACAAACAAAACACCATTGTTCGTCGTGTGTTGACTTTCGATAACGACTCAGCGGTCTCAAGAATCATCGAAGTTCCTGCGGTATTATCGTAGGCTCCAGTTCGCGTGCCATATCCAGGGATGTCTGGTCCAGGTGTATACGCCACTGGAGGAGCAATATCGAAATGGGCACCAAAAACAAGCCACTCATTCGGGTAAACCGAACCGGTCTTGTACCCACATACATTAACCGCCCAAGCAGTACCAGCTTGGAAACGATGCACTTCAACATCAAGACCGTACCCCTCCATCACGCCAGAAAAGAACGCCACTGCATCCTCATAAGCAGGATTTCCATTACCAATCCAACGGTCAAGATAGCCGACAGCGAAGTCATTTGGGTCTGTGGCATCGAATGTTTCATCTGTAATCATCGCAATCCAGTCGTATACTTCACGACCATCAACCCACCCTTCACTATGAGCTTGTCCTTGCTCTACAGTCAAGCTTGTATCGACAGGTCTTGAGAGGGCGACTTCGGCGTAAGCTACTTTTTTCGTAGAACTCATATTAGCAAATCCGACATATGGGTGCATACCACCTTCTTGGTTGATCGTTGGTTGAACCCAACCCATGTCTGAGGTTCCTTGACCGCCGGTGCGAACAAACCAGGTTGACCAAGATTCATTCGCATCACGGAGGGGAAATTGTTTATCTTCAATGGCCGATATCATAATTGGAGCACCTTGGAGACGAGCACTCGGAAGAATTTCTAACTCAACGACTTCATTTTTTTCGAGTGATAAAATAGTCCCATTTTGAATAAATTGTGTCGATGTATCGAGCAAGAAATGCGGGATGAAGACATTCATCGGCTCAAGAGCCTTGAATGCGACGCGATTCCACATTCCCGCCTGCCATTGTTCAGGCGAAATTTCAAGACTTGAAATGTTTGGAAAATCATCGTTGTTTTCTTCGCCAAAACAACCCGATAGCGATGCAAGCATGAACATGGAGCAAAGCAAATACGGCATCAACTTCTTACGTTGCATGTCCGAGGGAGTTGACCCCCCATGTTGAATCTAACCCATCGCTTCATCAACATCTTCAATTGTCAAAAAGCGGAAGTTAATTTCGGGAAATCGTAAGAATTAAAGACACCCTCTTAGACATCTCTTACATGGCAACCGTTCGGTTGGACCAAAAACGGCGAGCGGTTGTTCGCAATATTCCGTTATCGTTCACCAACGCACTTGCGAATTACTTCGGAACGGGGCCAAAGGATGTTGACCTCGCCCGGCAACAACATGCAACCTATGTTGAAGCTTTGAAAAACGCAGGTATTGATGTTCATGTCATCGATGCAGATGAAAATCACCCCGATTGCGTTTTCGTTGAAGATCAGGCAGTTGTTATCGACGGACACATTCTCCTTCCCGTTCCAGGCCATCCCACTAGAGTGAATGAACAACCGCCAATTTCAAAATACCTCCAAAAACAACTTCGGAAAATGAAAATCCGAACATGCAAGATGGGTGGTGAGGCAAGAATGGATGGGGGTGACATCTTACGATTAGGCAACCTCTTTTTTGTGGGTCGCTCAACGAGAACAAACGACCGTGGAATTTTTGTTCTCAACGAATTACTTGAATGGCTAGGCTATGAATTACGTGTCATCAATATTCCATCAAACGCGCTCCATTTGATGGAATATTGATGA